>JAANMU010002900.1_pt1 | contig 11913 bp, 10 predicted proteins | sample 7279701 | NCBI WGS metagenome assembly JAANMU01 (sample SAMN14094539, study PRJNA606508) | bioreactor metagenome | isolation source: A lab-scale SPAN reactor treating ammonium-rich wastewater day 57 | place: Ireland: Galway | collected 2017-03-13 | reverse complement strand
TGATACGCCGATTTTCATTGTATTGATTATATTGTGATTGACATTTAATTCTCTGCTAAAATAAATAATTTTAAGACGCTACAACAACTCTATTATATTCAATAGATTTATTTCCGAAATTGACTTATTTTTGTTACACGATTAAAAATTGTCGTCTTTATTGTTTGTCAATCATATTCAGGGAAAGACTTTATGAAAATGTTTTGTATGGTTGCGTTGTTGCTTGTTCTGAACGGCAGTGCATTTTCCGCGCAAGCGCAAGAAAATAAAGATAAATCCGAGAAGTCGTCGGCAGAAAATCAGAAAACAGATGCGGGCAAACAAATTCTCCGTAACAAGCTCGGTTTTGCAGCATCAATGATATCCGGCTACGGACTAAGTTACGCCTACAACCTCGATAATTTACACGAAATTGAACTTACAGGCTCCGTATTCGGCGAAGGCGGAAATGAAAACGGCAACGATACAAGGTCTTATGTAGTAGCTACTTTAGGCGGCGAATTCCAACGAAACTTTCACGTAGGGCGAAGTTCAAGGTTTTACGGTCTTATCGGCGGCAGCTATTGGTCAGACAGAACAACCTATAATTATTCTTATCAGGGCCCGACGAATAGCAATGAAGATGCCATAACTATAGGCTTGGCTATCGGTTTGGAATTCACTTTCAGTTCACGTTTACTTTTAAACTGCGAAGGCGGTTATCTATATAGATACACAACGAAAACCGGTTCTTTTCAAAACAGTACAAATTCTTCGTATTCACTTGGTTTTGGTGTGGGTTGTGGTATTTATTATGCATTTTAAAATTTTCCACTTTAATCATAAAGTAAAAAATTACAATAGATAAAAACAAAAAACGTAATTTGACGATGCAAGGCTTTCGCTTCGGAACAGCGAGCGCGAACAATCAGGAATCTTTCTGCTAAAAAAGCCCGCGAAATTTGCGGGCTTTTTCATATAAATTCACGTAACAACGCAATGAACGAACAAAAATATACACCGCCCGAACCTAATATCTCCGGTATTCATAATGTAGGTGTTATTCCGCTGGAAATTCTGCGTGAATATATTGACTGGACTCCGTTTTTCCTGTCGTGGGAAATGCGCGGAAAATATCCCGCTATTTTTGAAAGCCCCGCTTATGGCGACGAAGCGCGTAAATTATTCGATGAAACAAATGAAATTCTCGATAAAATTATAGCAGATGGTTCTCTTACGGCCGAAGCGGTTTGCGGTTTTTTTCCGGCGAACAGCATAGGCAACGACGATATAGAAATTTACGCCGACGAAACACGCTCTCAGACAATTTTTACGCTTAATATGTTGCGCCAACAGACAAAGCGCGGGCAAAAGCTGCCGAATCTGTGCCTTGCGGATTTTATAGCTCCGAAAGAATCCGGCATCCGCGATTATATTGGTGCGTTCGCGGTTACAAGCGGTATCGGTACAGTAGAAATATGTCGTGAATACGAGGCTAAACGCGACGATTATTCGGCAATTTTGACAAAGGCCATTGCCGACCGACTTGCCGAAGCCGCAGCCGAGTGGTTGCATGAGCGGGTTCGCCGTGAATTTTGGGGATATGCCGCCGCCGAAACACTTTCCAATGAAGACCGAATAGCCGAAAATTATCGCGGAATACGTCCGGCGCCGGGCTATCCGGCCTGCCCCGATCACACGGAAAAGAAAAAACTGTTTGCTTTGCTTGAAGCGCAAGAACGTATAAGAATTACACTTACGGAAAATTATGCAATGATGCCGGCAGCTTCGGTCAGCGGATGGTATTTTTCGCATCCTAAATCGCAGTATTTCTCTATCGGTAAAATTACGCGAGAGCAGCTTGCCGATTACGCACGTCGCAAGAGCTGGACAGATGAAGAAGCCGAGCGTTGGCTCGGTGCTAATCTTGAATAAAGCCCCGATGACGAATAGATATTCACCTCGAAAACAGAAGCAAAATCCGGCTTTCCGGCTGCGATGATTTTCCGTATATTTGCAAAGATTAAATCTCAATCAATCCGCTGAAAATATAATGCTTACGTTCAATTTGCCTGTTCTGGACATTGCCGCAATATCCGCGCAGAACGCACACGCAGAAAACGAACCGACCCCAACTGAAGTGAAAAAATTTACGGCTTTGCGTAAATTGTATGTGGAAACTTACGGTTGTCAAATGAATCTGAACGATTCGGAAATCGTGATGGGTCTTATGCGTCGTAACGGTTACGAAACAACTGCAAAACCCGACGATGCCGATATAATTCTGCTGAATACATGCGCCGTCCGCGATAATGCCGAGAGAAAAATTCATGAACGGCTCAATCATCTTAAATACTACAAAAAACGTAACAGAGACCTGGTAATCGGTATTTTGGGCTGTATGGCAGAACGTCTTCGCGGCGATTTGCTTGATAAAGAACTTGTAGATATGGTTATCGGCCCCGATGAATACAGAAGCGTTCCCGATATTGTGAAACGCGCTTCCGAAGGCGAGAAAGGTATCGCCGTAAGGCTAAGTAGAGTAGAAACTTACGACGACATTCTACCGCTCCGCGCCGAAGGAATATCCGCTTGGGTTTCCATTATGCGCGGTTGCGATAAATTTTGCTCTTTTTGCGTTGTTCCTTTCACTCGCGGGCGCGAGCGTTCGCGTAAACTGCAATCCGTTGTCGACGAAATTCTGCATTTACGCGATAACGGTTTTCGCGAGGTTACTTTGCTGGGGCAAAACGTGAACAGTTATCGCGACGAGCAAAGCGGCTCGGATTTTTCAGATTTACTTGTTGCCTGTGCACGCTCCGCACCGGATATGCGCTTGCGCTATTCCACGTCGCATCCATACGATATGAGCGATAAACTTATTGAAACGATGACGGCTTACGACAATATTTGCAAATACGTTCATTTGCCGGCGCAATCGGGCAGTAATCGTATTTTGCAACTGATGAACCGTAATTATACGGCAGAGCATTATATCGAGCGCGTAAATGCAATTAAAAAAGCAATACCCGAATGTGCGCTTTCCACCGATATTATAGTAGGTTTTCCGACTGAGACAGAAGATGACCATCGTTTGACGTTGAATCTTATGCGCGAGGTTCGTTATGACGGCGCATATATGTTCAATTATTCGCCCCGAGAGAATACCAAATCGTGGAAAATGGGCGACGACGTATCTCAAGAAACGAAATCGCGCCGCTTATCCGAAATAATCGAGATGCAAAATGCTGCTTCACTCGAAAAAAATCTGGCTGAAATCGGAAAAATACTTGAAGTATTGGTAGAGGGTGCAAGCAAGCGCAATGCGGCGGAATGGCAAGGGCGGTCGGATTCAAATAAAGTAGTTATTTTTGCTCATAATGAAAACTCGGGCTATATTGTCGGCGATTACATCAAAGTACGCATAAATCGTGCTACAAGCGGCACTTTGTTCGGCGACACAGTCAAATAATTCATATCGAGAAAACAATATACGCCAATGTCGCTCAAACCAACTCCCGTATCGGAAAAAACAGCACAATATCTCAACGATTTATTTTCGTCGGAAGATGATTTCTTGCGCAATCTTCGGCAAGAAGCCGCCGAGACCGGAATGCCTTCTATTTCTATTGGCGGCGTTCAGGGTGCATTTTTGCAAGTGATGCTTAGAGCGATGCGCGCTCGGTTTGTGTTGGAAATAGGCTCGCTCGCCGGATATTCTGCCATTACAATGGCGCGGGCATTGCCAAAGCGCGGCAAAGTGGTATGTATGGAGTATAATCCCGATTATGCCGCATTTATTCGCCGGAAAGCCGATGAAGCCGGGCTCGGCGATAAAATTGAAATTTACGTAGGCGATGCAAAAGAAACCCTTGTCAATTATATTCCGCAATTCGGCTTCGACTTCGTATTTATAGACGCGGATAAGCCGAGTTATTCCGAATATCTCGATTTAGTCTATCCGCTTACACGGCAAGGCGGTATCATTGCCGGCGATAACGCCCTCGCATGGGGATTCGTAGCCGAAGATAATCCCGAATTTGAGCCGAGAAACGTAAAAGCAATTAAAGATTTTAATCTTGCATTGCGAAATCATCAAGGATTGTCGGCTTGCTTTGTTCCAATAGGCGACGGTATGGCAATGGGCGTTAAACTTTAAGGAAATTTCCGAAAAGCAACATCGCATAATCCGTGCTTACTCTTCATAATTTCCTTCCATTTCGTCGTCAATGTCCTCGCAATGATAGCCGCGTTTCGGAGCAGCAGAAACGCGCTTGGCTACGGGTTCTCCCGTTTTTGCGGCGTTAATTGCACGTTGTTCCAATTCTGCCCGAATTGCAAAGTCGCGCACACGCATTCCGGCATCTGATTCGCGGTCAAAATATTTACGACCGTCAACGTAAGTTTGCTCAACTCGGGAGAAATTCGACAGCGGATTGCCCGACCACACAACAATATCCGCATCTTTTCCGACTTCGAGCGAGCCGACGCGCTTATCCATTTTCATTTGTTTTGCGGAATTAATGGTGCAAAATTTTATCGCCTCTTCTTCGGAAATTCCTCCGTATTTAATTGATTTGGCTGCTTCTTGATTGAGCCGCCGCCCCATTTCGTCGTCGTCGCTGTTCACCGAAGTAATAATACCTTGCTCGTGCATAATGGCGGCGTTTTGCGGTATAGCGTCATACACTTCAAATTTGTACGCCCACCAATCGGAAAAAGTTGAAGCCGTTGCACCGTGCCGCGCTATTTCACGGGCTACTTTATAGCCTTCCAAGATATGAGTAAATGTCTGTATCTTAAAACCAAATTCTTCGGCAAGTCTAATCAACATAAGTATTTCGCTTTGCACGTAAGAATGGCAATGGACGAGTCGTTCTCCGCGTACAACTTCGAGCAACGCATCAAGCCTGTAATCTCGTCGAAACGGCAAACCGTCTTTGCGCTTGCCGTCGGAATGCTCTTTTTCGTATTCCAAAGCCGCTTGAAAGCCGTCTCGCATAATTTCCTCAACGCCCATTCTTGTTTGCGGATAGCGCGTAGTAAAGCGTTCACCCCAATTGGATTGTTTTACGTTTTCGCCGAGTGCAAATTTGATTGTTGGCGGTGTTCCGTCAAATTTAATTCCGTCTGCATCTGCACCCCAACGCAATTTGATAAATTGTAATTGTCCGCCGACAGGATTTGCCGAACCGTGCAATAAATGCGAACTTGTTACGCCGCCGGACAATTGGCGGTAAATGCTTATATCGTCGGGATTTAACACATCGCCTATTCTGACTTCGGAAGTAATCGCACTTGTACCTTCATTTACGCCGCCGGAAATTGCTATATGCGAATGTTCGTCAACTATACCCGCGGTTATGTGTTTTCCGGTTACATCAATGGTCGTATCGGCTGATTTTGCAATGTTTTTGCCGATAGCAATGATTTTTCCGCCGGAAATCAAAATATCCGATTCCTTTAATGTTCCGCTTTCGGCACTTGTCCAAATAGTTGCGCTTTTGAATAAAACTGTTTTTTGTTCGGGTATTCGCTCGAAGCCGAATGGCCCGTCGGGCTGTAAAATACCGAAAGCCGGACGGAATGATTTTACTTCGGGTGGTATTTGTTTCTGAACGTATGCACTATCGCGACGTGCCGTCCAAATACGTTGCAAACCGTTCGGCATAAAAGCCGTTCCGCGTCCGCCAATGGAGTCCATCAAGCCGGACAGTCTGATCAAACCTGCATATCCGAGCGTATCGCCTGTGAAAGAAATTGAAATTTGTCGTTCATCGGCAATAAATTTACCGTCAAGGTTTATCGAATCTTTTTTAAGTGATATTTCGGGTGATTCCGCTTTGCCCGCGATATAAATACTAAGCGGCGGCAAACCGTCTGTCCATAAAGTCCAATATCCACGCAAGTCATTATCAGGCAAAGGGTTGATTTTATATTCTTTTCCGCCGGCAAATACAGAGCGAATTGTTGTTTTTGCATCAAAAATATCGCCGTCGGAAAGTAAAAGATTCGCCCATTTGCCGGATTTTATAGAGCCGGCCGTTTCGGCTATGCCGCAAATTTCCGCAGGAATTGTGGTTAATGCAGCAAGAGCATTTGCAACAGGAAGGCCGTATTGAACTGCTTTGCGGATATTTTTCAGAAAATCGCCTCTTTCTTTAAGCCCGTGCGCGGTAAAGGCAAAGCGCAGGCCGGCCGAATCAAGGCGCATTGGATTAGCAGGCGCAGCATCCCAATACTTCAAATCCGCAAGCGTAATGTCGGCAGCCTTTTGCGGCGTAGAAACATCGGGCACGGACGGAAAATTAACGGGCAGAATAATTGTGGGCTTCAATGCGGCAATACTTGCCAAACGACGATATTCGCGCCCGCTGCCCAAATAAATAAAAGGCAGATTGAATTCTTGTGCTATTTTACTGCCGCGCAATAATGTAAGCTCGTTATTTGTCTCGAAAATCCATGCTTTTTTTGCCGCAACTGCCTGTGCCAAGGCCTCAAGTGAAAGATTGATTTCTACTACGGGCAAGGCCGGATTTTGTCGCCGTGCAGTGTGTGCGGCCGCATACCAAGCCGCATCTGAAAACGCTTGCCTAATTAGTGCGATGCTGCCCATCATCGAACTCGGATAAGGATTTGCCGAATTGCCTTTGCGGAATGAGAGCCATTGACTTACATCGGACTTAGCTATGATTTGGCTGGCTGTTCCCGCACGTGCAAATACAACTGATGATGAACCGCGCATAATGCCGTCAGTGGAATTTACTTGTGCCAGCGCAAACCCTGACCGGCGTAATCCGTCGGCTGTTGTCTCGTCGAGAGCTACCGATTCGGCCGTGCGAAATTCGGGGCGAACGGCTGCGTTCCAATATCGCGCACCGCGATTTACGGGCATAGGCTTTCCTATGTCGTCATCGTCTGTTTCGGCTGCAAACCTACTATTTTCGCCCGTTTTTTTTACGACACCGGCATCGGAATAAGGCTCGATAAATGCCGAATACAGCCATAATCCCTTGCAATCGCGTACTGTTGCGCCGCGAGGAACGGAAATTCCGGTGCCGGCGGCTTCAATTATGCCGTCACGAATAATAACAATGGCGTTCTGCATTGTAACGCCCGGCTCAGGAACAAGCGTAACATTCGTTAAGGCTATGTAAGAAACGTATTTATCGCGCAACCCGTCAATGGCGGCGGTTTGCACCGGTTCTTGGGATTTTACATTGAATAAACAAGTAGAGAACAGAAAGGCTATTGCAAGGAATAAGCGGAATGACATATAATAAAGTGGTTTTGGGCGCAAAGACTTGTGAAGTACAAATGTTTTTTTACAAAATTCCAGAATAACCGTCAATCGAACAAGTTTTTATTTAGTTACACTGTAATTTCAAGTTGAAAACAGAAAACGAAACATAGAAATTGTTTCGGGGTTTTCAAATATCAAATTAACACATGCAACCCTAATTTGCTCGTTAAAAAATCAAAGAAAAATCAAAGTGTGGAATTATATCGGGGCAAAGGCTGACCGATTAGCGAATCGGCGGCACGGCGAATATTTTCCGTCATAGGCAACATAATTAAATTGCGCTTTCGCTTTGCCTGCACTACGTTCCATTCGGAGATATTGCCGCGATATATTATTACAAGTGAATCGGGCAAAGCAACAATGTTGCCGATTAAGCCGTTGTCATTCTTTGGCTTTTGATGTGGCTTTCTATCGGTCAGAATAATGTATCTTCTGCCGGAAATCGGAGCAAGAAAAAGCGCGGTTACATCATTACGTGCAATAACAACCGTATCTGCCTGCGCCGCCCGCGGCAATAAGAATAATGGTGAGCATATAGTCAATACGGCAATGCAGACCACGAAGCGAAAGGCTGTCTGCCCAAGCGAACGCGACGTGAAAACATATGCTGTTACGGCAAAAGAGGCGGTTGCCGCACCGACGGCAATTGTTGCCCCAAGCGATGCACCGTCAAAATCGGCTAAAAACTCGTTAAAATATAAGGATATTTCCATGCAAAACTGTGCGGCAGCGGCAAAAATTGAGGCTATACCTAATGTAACTGGATATAATAGAAGCGCGACAACGCCGAATATCATTGCAAAACTTGTAAGCGGAACTACGGCTAAATTTGCTATCGGCGACACTACTGAAAACATTCCGAACCATAAGGCAACCAAGACCGACGTAATAGCCGAGGCCGCAAACGTTACGGCGAGCGAATCCCCGGTAAAAGCCAAAACACCGCGTTTCAGACGAAGTGTATTGCGAAAGAAGTTTTGAAACGGCGGCAGAAAAATCCCCAAGCCCGCTACCGCCGCAAACGACATTTGAAATCCGGCGGAAAACAGAAGCGAAGCATCTGCAAGCAGCATCACGATAGCCGCAAAGCAAACCGCGTTCAGTATTGTGGTACGCCGCTCGAAAGCACGTGCCGTCAGCATAACGGTTGCCATAATTGCCGAGCGAATAGCGGAAGGTTGCATGCCGCTTATCAGAACAAACGCCGTAATTGCCGAAATCATAAGGACTAAGCGTAGCCAACGGTTTGGAATATATGCAATTGGCAACCAAAGAATGGCAAATATTATTCCCACATGCAAACCGCTGACGGCTATTACGTGCGCGGTGCCTGTAACTGCAAAATTTTGGCGTATTTGGGCCGGGATACGGGTTTTGTCGCCTAAAAGCAAGGCATTCGTTAACGGTGCGATATCCGGCGAAAAAAGACTGTCTACGCTACGCGAAATTACGCCCGCCGCACGATGCGACCAATCGCGAAGGCCGCTTTCTTGTCCCGTAACTGCAACTTTGCCAGCCGGTGTGCGAGCGGCTAATATCGCATCAAGCGAACGGCAATAGTGCAATTCATCGAACTCATCCGGTAGTGAAGCACGTTGCGGCGCACGAAACATAACATCGGCAGTAATGTGCGAACCTACTGTAAGGGCTTTTTCCCGTGCGCTAAGTCTATAAATTTGAAGTAAAACACGAACATTATTCATTCGTGGCAAAGGCTGTGGATCCGCACTGCCCGCTACTATGCAACGAAGCGAAGTCGAGTCGCGGCGCAAAATAGTTTCCACGCGCCCGTCAAGCATACCCTTCATTTCGGGTAAAATTTTATCGGGAATACGCAGAGATGTTTCTTCGGCATTGAATGCTATAAACAAACCGCAGGCTATCGCGCCTGACCAATAAGCCGGTGTGCGAAGTGATGGATTTTTACTTGAGAATAGGGACAGAATAAACGTTGCGGAGGAAAATATCAAAACAGCATAAATAAAACCAAGTGCGCTCCACTCGGAAACGAGGCCGAGAGTAATGCCGGCAATCATGCCTGCCAATAGTCTGGCGGCAGGATTTATGCAAAAAAAAGGCGCGGACGGCGGCGAAGCAAGGGTGCTTGCGTCTTCTTCCCAGAGCATATTTTCTATAATTAAAGCAATATGGCAACAGAAAAATAAATTTATCGCAAATCTACCGAAATGCTTGCATTTCAGAGATGAAATAAAAATAAAAATTTTGTGTGAACGGATATTTTGTTATCGTGGAATACTGCACTCCGACTCCCTTAAAAGGACGATATCCTTTTATTGGCTAAATAGAATTGACTCAGGATTGATTGGGGTATAATAAAATGACCGAACTACACAAGAATAATTCTTGTTATTCATACGCTGAATTTACGCAAGAAAGACAGAAGTATTGCAACAAGTTGGTAAAAGCAGGGATTTACGAGTAATCGGCAGGCTGAAAAGAGGCGTAACTATTCGTGAAATCTTACAGCCTATCTGAACATTTCCTTAATCATGCCCCATGTACGGCGTATGCCGCTTATATTATGGGTTACATTGATGGAGTTGGAATACGTAACCGAATTATCGCCGCCGATGATTTTAATGCGATAAACATATTTTTTACCGGCCGCGTCATTATTGCCTTTCATCAGAGCGTCCTCATCTACGTAGCGGTAAACAGTTTGCGAACCGCGTGCTTCGAGTGTTGAAACCGTAGAGAACAAAACACCGTCGGCGGCGCGTTCTACGGCAAAATTGGCTACACCGGATTCCGATTCCGTTCGCCATTCCACGGTAATGGATTTGCCGTCCGATTTAGCGGTTACATAATCGAAAGTTGCCTGTGCCGCAAGCAATGTAACGGCGGCAAACAAAACAAGCAAAAAGGCTATAGATGTCTTCATAAGTGCGAATATAGCATTTAAGATAGAATTATGCAACCATAAGTTTGGAATTTAACTTGCAAATACCGAAAAAAGTACTTCCCGAAAACATTAACGTTGCCAATTTAGCAATAATCATATACGAATTATATGTATTACTTTCTGTCTTCGAGATATTTTTGTTGTAAATTTCACTTGGGAATGCGATGATAAATCTGCGCACACTTGTTTTTATATTTGCGGTTGCAACCATGACGGCATGGCTCGGCTGTCGGAATCCTTTCGCTCCGAGACTTGACGATACAGTGTCGGCTGATGCGGCTCTCGGCGACCAGCGTTCGGTTGACGGTGTCTTCCAGAACTTCCGCTATGCTTATCGCTATAAAGATACATTGACTTACGGAAGGTTGCTTGCACCCGATTTTATTTTTATTTATCGTAATTATGACCGAGGCATAGACCTCTCATGGGGGCGTGACGAAGATATGATTACAACGTCGGGATTATTTCAGGCGGCGCAAAATATAGACCTTGTGTGGAACGACATTGCATATTCGACGGGCGACTCGCTTACGCTTGATGTTTCCCGCGGCTTTACCATGACGGTTGCCTTCGATACAGCTGATGTGCTTCGCGTTCAAGGGCGCGCCAATTTCAGGCTTGCACGAGCCGCACCGAGCGATGCGTGGATGATTTTGCGTTGGCGCGACGAATCCAATTATTGATTGGCATATTAAATATTCAAGCCGATTTGCTATGAAGAAAGAAGTTGTAAACAGCATAGGCGTATTCGAGGAAATCGTAAGACAAGAACATACCGCCGTATTGGACGGTTGCACAATTCATCCTGTATATTCCACATTTTGGTTGGCTTATCACACAGAAGCAGCATCGCGACGTGCAATAGAGCCATATTTTGATGAAGGTGAGAATGCCGTAGGCGCAGCAATTTCTCTGCGTCATATTGCAATGGCAGGCATAGGCGAAAACATAAAAATACAGGCAAAAGTCAAAAAAATATCGGGTGCGAAAATAATTTGCAAAATTACGGTAACGGCTTCCGAGCGCGTAATTGCATTAGGAACTCAAACTCAAATTGTAATGCCGCAAAGCCGCATAGACGTTCTGATTCGCGAGGCGAATTTTTCGGCTTTGTCAATCGAAGCTCCAAAGTGATGGATATTTCATAAGGAGCGGACAGAAACAGATGGCGGATTAACATCTCTTCAACGAAATTCTTCAACGTAATCTATTAATTTTCTCATTATTAAGCAACTAATCTAATAAAAAAATCCGCTTGGAAAAGCGGATTTTTTATCAACCTGCAAATTATTTGAATATCGCGTTATTTTGATACGATTATCTTTTGAATGGCGACCGCCTGCCCGACGTTGTTGACAAAATACAGTGTGTAAGTTCCTGATGCGTAATTGTTTAGAGCAATACTGACGGTTGCGTCGCCGCGCAAAATATCGCCTCGCCATACCGTTCCGATTTTAACTCCTTGCATAGTATAAACGTTTATAGAAACATTTTTGGAGTCGTACCGCGCTCGGCAACGAATCGTTACATTATCGCCGCCGCTCGGATTTGGCTGTATGCTTTCTATTTCAAATTCTTTTAGCGCACTCGGATAAATTTTGGCATTATATTTTATTAGAGTAGTTGTTACATTGTAAATCAATTAGTTAGACAATAATTCCATAAACCTGCACAAACTTCTAATACTTCATTGTAAAAATTTATATTG
>JAANMU010002897.1_pt1 | contig 11916 bp, 8 predicted proteins | sample 7279701 | NCBI WGS metagenome assembly JAANMU01 (sample SAMN14094539, study PRJNA606508) | bioreactor metagenome | isolation source: A lab-scale SPAN reactor treating ammonium-rich wastewater day 57 | place: Ireland: Galway | collected 2017-03-13 | reverse complement strand
TGGCTGTTGGCCGCGTTGACGATGGCGTCTGTGTCCAGCTCGGTGATGTCACCTTCAGCCAGCCGCAGCGTCCGCCCCCGGACGGTGACTTCCATGCGCGGCCTCCTCCCCCAACTGGTGCATCAGGCCCAGCGCCATGAAGAAGACAAACGCCAGGTCGATCACAAAGTGCACCTCGTCAACCATCCCGTGCGCGACCATCGCCGCCATGCTGCCCATCAGCCCGGCGGCCAACGCGCGCCCTGACCGGCTGACGTCGCGCAGGCTGCGCTGCGTGCGCCAGGCAAGCCGCCAGAAGGCGATCTGCATCCACACCCCGGCGGCCAGCCCCACGATGCCCAACCGCACCCAGTAATTGAGCAGGAAGTTGTGCGGCTGGCTCAGGTCAGGCTGCTGCCAGGCAGTCGGCAGAATGTAGCGTCCCCGGTACTGGTAGAGGAACTGGTCCAGCCCGACGCCGGTGATCGGGTGGTCGCGGATCATGCGCAGGGTGCTCTGCCACAACTGGAGCCGGAAGAAGCTGGTGCTCGTCTCGCTGGTGAAGTCGATCAGCCCGCTGAAGCGCGGCAGCCGCGAGAGCGGAATCAGCGCCAGCGCCTCAAGCACCGCGCCCACGCCAACCGCGATCAGCCCGGTGCGCCCTGCCCACAGGATCACGACCATCGCCAGCCCGGCGGGCAGGCCAAGCAGCAGCCCGCCTTTGGAGAGGGTCAGCGCCATCGCAACGGCCATCAGGATGCCCGCGCCACCATACAGCCACCGGCGGCGCTTGCCGCTGCCCATCAGCGCAACCGCCGCTGCAATCGGGATCAGGCGGCCCAGGTAGAGCGCGGCGTTGTTCGGCGTGCCGAATACGCTCTTGAGGCGCAGCATCCCGGCTTCGGCGGTGATCACCCCTACGCCCGTCGCAAGCTGGTAGAAGCCGACGAGCGCCACGACCGTGCCTGTCAGAATCAGCAGATCGACGACGCGCCAGCGATCGCGCGCGCTGAAGGGCAGGGTGCGCAGCACCAGGTACATCACGAGTGGTTCCAGCACCATCTGACGCAGATCGGTTATCGCCACACCGAGCAACTCAGCCCACGACAGGGACACGATGCTGACCGCAACGAACAGCCCCACCGCTTTATCGAGCGCGGTCGCCTGCCGCCACAGGTCGCCCAGGTGCGGCCAGCCCTTCTCCCGCCGGTCAGCGATGACGTGGATCGCCCAGGCAGCCAGCGTGAGCAGGCTGGTCACTTCGACCAGGCTGAAGGCCCGGTCGAACAGCGGGCGCGGCAGCAGGTAGTAGGGTGTGAAGAAGATCGTCAGCGCCACACCGACAGCAGGCCGGGCGTAGATCAGCATGAATAGGGCGAGCAGTGCGACCAGCGTCAGGATCAGCCAGGGCGAGAAATAGAAGACTCCGGCGGTCAGCGCCGTCAGCAGCAGCGACGGGCCGTCGCCGATGCCCCGAACCAGCCTGGGAACCAGCCCGCCCCAGGTCAGCCCCGCGCCGAGCCATACCGCCAGCGCCGAGGCCAGCGACAGGGCCAGATGGGCGGCGTCCCCCAGGCTTGTTGCGAGCCATCCAGCAGCCCAGTCCAACGCCCCGCGCCACCTTAGCCCCCGCCCTACCCTGAACGCGGCAACCGCCAGCCCGGCAGCTAGCGCCAGCAGCCCACCGAAGGCTGCGTCATACGCGATTGTGTTGACGTGCGCGCCGACGGCAAAACCGGCCAGCGCCCACTGGTTCCAGCCGCGCTCAGCCTCGATGTGAGCGACGTGCCTGCGCCCGGCTTCCTGCCCGGCGGCGACGGGCAGCGTCTCGACGCGCGGCTGGTAGTCCGGTGAGGTGAGCACGAGATACGCTCCCCGCGCGTCCTGTGGCAGGCTGCGCGCTGGCTCGCCGTTGACCGTCACGTACAGGTAGCCGCGATAATTGTCGCGCCGCACGGTGACGGCCAGCGTATCGCCTGCAAAGGGCACGTCCACCACGCTGTTACCGCCCTCAACGACATCGGCTCCCAGGTCAGAAAACCTCCACTCGCCGCTGTACTGCGCCAGCGGTGTCACTGCCGGGTAGATGCCCGGCCACAGCGCCGTGTTGAAGTGCGCTGCCTGCGTGCGGATGGCCTCGGCAGTCGGGGTGAGGCTGCCATCCTGACCGCGCAGCGCGAAGCCCCAGCGCGGGTCGTCGGGCGTGGCAGCCGGTTGCCAGTTTTCGAGGATCAGCGCCCCGCTCCAGGGCCATTCGAGCAGCGCGCGCTGATACGCGCCTAGCGTCCGGGCGGCCTGCTCCTCCGGTGTAGCCTGCCCCCACAGCGAGGGCGGGCTATCCCAATCATCGGGCAGCGCGTTCCAGCCAAAGTGACTGGCCCACAGCGGCTTGTGCGCGTCACCCTGGCGCACCATCTCCTCGCGCAGCAGCACAAACCGCGAGAAGTTCAGCAGGTTGGGGTGCGCGCGGCGGTCATCCGGCCCGGTGTCAAAGCCGTAGGGCTTGCCTGCTGCGCCGTCGAAGAAGGGCGCTGCGCCGTTGGCGTACAGCGCGCGCAGGTAAAGCACGTCGCTCAGGTTGTCGGGCCCGCTCTCGATGGTCGGGGCCAGCCCGGCAGCCAGCACCAGCGCATCCGGGTCGGCGGCGTGGATGGCCGTATACGCTGCTTCCAGCAGCGCAACGTACCTGACGGGACTGGGAGGCTGCTCGCCCCAGCCGCTGGCCAGGTTTGGCTCGTCCCACACCTGGTACACGTCGATCCGGTCGCCATAGCGCCCGGCCAGCGCGGAGGCGAACTTGGCAAAGGCGTCGAGATCGCGCGGCGGGGCGGTCGGGTGGTCGGCAGCCCAGCCGGGAGAATGCTCCAGCACGGCGACAAGCTTCAGGTCGCGTGCGGCGGCCTCCTCGACGATGCGATCATAGGCCGCCCAGTCAAAGCGGCCTGGCTGCGGCTCGATCTGGCTCCAGGTGAACGGCTGGCGCACCCACACGAAACCCGTCCCGGCGATCAGGTCGAGGTTCTCGGCAAGCGCAGGCGGGTCATACTGAGTCAGATCAGCGTTGATGCCCAGCGCAGGCGGGCGATGGGGAAGGTGGCTGTCCGGCAGGCCGTCAAGCGCCCCGCGCAGGCGCACCTGACGCTGCGAGTACACTGCCGCAGCCCCCAGCACGGCCAGCAACGCAGCGGCAGCCAGCAGCAGACTCAGAAACCGGCGTCTTGGCTCGCTCATGGTGCCCAGCGCGGTGCGCTGCTCTGGCCGTCAGCTGTCACCTGCTGGGCCAGCCCGGTGGCTATGTCAACGAGCAGCAGGCTGCCTTCCGGGCCGGGGCTGACCAGCGCAATTTGCCGCCCGTCAGGTGACCAACTGTGCGGTTGCGGGAGCAGGCCAGGCAAGTCCCCATCGGGGAATACGCTGCGCGGGCTGCTGCCGTCCCGGTCCATGATGACCAGCCGGTAGCGCCCGTAGACGCTGTCGAGCGGCTGGAGCGACTGGAAATAAGCCAGTTGAGCGTCGAGCGGCTCACCATCCGGGGTGCTGCCCGGCGAGTAGCGCGGCTCGGCCCACATCCCGGCTTGCTCAACCAGGGTGACGCTGTACTCACCACTCATGGGCAGGACTACCAGCGAGAAGACAGGGCTGTCTTCGGGTGGCTCGCTGCCGAGCGGCGCGCCATGTGTCGTCACGGCAATCAGCTCGCCATCCGGCGACCAGTTCGGGCTGGGAACCCAGATGAAGTCGTAGGCGTTCCAGGGCGCAAACGAGACGAGCGTGCGGCGCGAGTAGGCATCGGGCAGCAGGCTTGGTGGGATGTCTGCCTCGGCGGGGGCCGGCTCGTCGTCGGGTGGCTCAGTTGGCGCTTCGTCTGCCTCACCCCCCTCACCGTAAACCGGCAGCAGCACGCCCACCGCATCAGGCTGCGCCCAGGCAAGCGTCACCCCGTCCGGCGCAAAGGCGAAGGTCGTCCCGTACCAGCCATAGATGCCGCCGCTTGACGGTTCCAGCAGTTGCCTGCGCTGCACGATGCCGCCGTTGGCGCTGATCTGCGCCCGCCACAGGTCGTTGTTGGCCTGCCAGCCAGGGAAGCCTGTGCGCGGCTCAGCCGTCGAGTAGACGATGGTGCGCTCGGTGCCCGGCACCCACGCAGCGAACAGGATATTTTGCAGGTCAAGCCGGATGGGCTGGCTGTCGGCATCCGTCGTGTCGAGAATGACCCACAGGGTATTGAACGGCTCAGCCAGGTCTGGCGGGTCATCCGGGCTGCGTGTGGCCGCCGTCGCCAGCCCACTGCCCTCGGCGGGGGCTTCACCCAAGCTGCGGGTGAACAGCATTTGCCGCCCATCCGACGATAGCTCGAACACCTTGCCGTCCAGCCCGCCGTCCAGGGTCAGCGGGCGGCGGTTGGCGCTGTTCTGCCGGATAATCCAGGTGTTGTCTGCCGAGATATAGGCCAGCGTGCCGCTTACGCTGACGGTGGGAAGCTCTCCCTGGCTGCCGATCATGACCACCTCGTCCTGCGGCGGCGTGAGCAGCACGCGGCGAACCTCGTTACGGCCAATCTCGATGCCGTTCTCGTAGGTGATGCGGTAGACGATCTCAGCGACGCCGTTCACGCCCGCCTGGAGCAGGCGTGTCTCGCCTGCCGCCAACCCTTCGTTGGGCACCGTGCGGCTGCGGAAAGGGATGATCTCCTGCGTGCTGATTGTCTCCTCGGCCACCCGCACAACGGTGATCGTCATGCCGTCGGCAGCGCGGCTGTGCCCCGGCGGGTTCACGCGATCCAGTTCACCAACAGCGACGCCCGCCCGGCGCAGCACATCGCTGACGATCAACTCGTCGCTGACGATCATCACCTGTGTCGCGCCGTCAGCAACAACGGTCACGGTGACATCCCCTTCTTGCTGGGGGATTGCACGGCATCCGGTCGAGGCGATGGCAATGACCAGGAGAGCAAAAAGGGTGAGAAAAACGTTCCGCCTGTGCATACAGGCGGAATGTAACACTGCTTGGGTGAATGGGCAAGAGCCTGGAGGCCGGTCAGCCCCACACGACGATGATCAACTCTCGCGGGCCGTGCACGCCGAGCGTCAGCGTCTGCTCGATGTCGGCAGTGCGGCTGGGGCCGCTGATGAAAACCAGGTTGCTTGTCTCCCGTGCGTAGCCTGCCGCGCCCCCCTCCCCCGCCAGGCCGTCGAGGAAGGTGAGCATGTCGGGAAAGATGCGCGAGGCGTCGAGCAGCGCAACGTGCACAGGCGGCAGCAGCGAGGCAAGCGGCGAGCGCCCGGCCCCGTTGCGTAGAACGATGCTGCCGGTGTCAGCCAAACCGGCTTCAGCGCCCGTGATCCCGACCGGGATCGACGCCAGTTCCGGCGGGTCGCCCGTCTGCGCGGCCTCAACATCAGTTCCGGCCAGCGCGTCAGCCAGCCCCTCGCAGCCGATTGCCTCCCAGGCCCAGGCGAGCGAGCGGCCCCAGCCGCGCTCTTTGAACAGCGAGGCGACGGCTCCGGCAGCTTCCTGGGCCGTCCTGACGCGGATCACCTGTGCGGAGAGCTGGCTCGCTTCTTCGGCAAACTGGTCAGCCCCGCCCGATGCGCGCGGAACGTTGTGCGCTGGGCGGTCAGGGGCTGAGCCGGGCAGCAGGGCGCTTCCGAGCGCCGCCCGGATGCTGCTCAGGATGTGGTCACGCGAGTCAGTCACGGCGACGCTCCTTCCACTGCTGTTGGAACGTCTTGGCAGCGAACGCCGGGAAGTGGCGGTGGCGCGTCCAGGCCGCGAGCGGCCCTGGCAGCGGGCCCCGGAACCAGCCGCCTACCAGGCGGCTGAACCACCCGCCAAGCCGGGCCGCCAGCCCGAAGCGCCCCGATCCCGTCGCCGCCGCCTGGTAGACCTTCATCCCCGCAGAGAGCCAGGCGGGCGATTCGCCGTGCCGCACCGTCTCGCGGCGCAGCCGCAGCAGCAGCGTTGGCAGGTCGATGCGCACCGGGCACACATCCAGGCATGCGCCGCACAACGTGCTCGCGTGCGGCAGGTCTGCGTGGGCGGCGATGCCGCCCAGGATCGGCGAGACGACTGACCCGACCGGCCCCGGATAGACGCTGCCGTAGGCGTGCCCGCCAATCGTGCGGTAGACCGGGCAGGCATTCAGGCATGCCCCGCAGCGGATGCAGTACAGAATCTCGGCCAGGTCTCCGGCCAGGGCACGCGACCGCCCGTTGTCGACGATCACGACGTGCATCTCCTCTGGGCCGTGCGGCTCACCGGGGCGGCGCGGCCCGCTGACCAACGAGGTATACACGGTCAGCTTCTGCCCGGTGGCGCTGCGGCTGAGTAGCTGCAACATCACCGAGAGGTCTGCCATCGTCGGTACGATGCGCTCCATGCCCATCAGCGCAACGTGCACGCGCGGCAGCGAGGTGACCATGCGCCCGTTGCCCTCGTTGGTCACCAGGCACAGCGAGCCGCTCTCGGCCACCGCAAAGTTGCAGCCCGTGATGCCCAGATCGGCTGTCAGGTAAACCGCGCGCAGCGTCTCGCGGGCGATGGCGTTCAGCTCGGTGATCGTATCCGTGTACGGCACGCCGAGCTTTTCGGCAAAAATCTGGCCGACCTCCTGGCGGGTAAGGTGCATCACGGGGACGATGATGTGCGAGGGATGGTCGCCGCCCTGCTGGGCAATGAACTCGCCCAGGTCGGTCTCGAACACCTCGATCCCGGCCTTTTCCAGCGCGGCGTTCAGCGCGATCTCCTCGGTCACCATGCTCTTGGACTTGGCGACACGCTTCGCCCCGTGCTGCGCTGCGATCCGCAGCACGATGCGGCGGGCCTCCTCAGCGTCGCTCGCCCAGTGGACGCGCCCGCCGTTTTCCTCGAAGTTCGCCTCGAACTGCTCCAGGTAGCGATCCAGGTGGGCAATCGTGTGCGCGCGGATTGCCCGGCCCAGGTCGCGGGTTGCCTCGGCATCAGGCAGAGACTCAAGCGCGACGTTGCGTTTCTCAAACGTTCTCAGCGAGAAGCGGTCGATGGCCGCCAGCCGGTCAGGGTTGGCAAAGGCAACGTTGACGCGCTTCTTGAACGGCAGATCGGACATCCTGAGGTCATTCATGCCTTCATCCCCTCGGCCAGAAGCTGGGCGATGTGCATGGTACGCATTGCGCTGCCGCGCTTGCGCAGCCCCCCTTCGATGTGCATCAGGCAGCTGATATCGCAGCCGACGACCGTGTCCGCGCCGGTAGCCTCGAAGGCGTCGAGGCGGTTGTTGAGCATGGCCCCGCTGATCGCCCCCATTTTCACCGAGAAAACGCCGCCAAAGCCGCAGCAGGTTTCCGGGTTGGCCTGTTCCAGCACCCGCAGCCCCTTGACGCTCTGGAGCAGGGCACGTGGCTGGCGGTCGATGTGCATGCCGCGCAGCGCGTGGCAGGAGGGGTGGTAAACCACGCTGCGCTCAAGCTGCGCGCCCACATCCGCCACACCCAGGCGGTCAACCAGGAACTGGGTGAACTCGACGACGCGCCCGGCCAGGGCGTGTGCCTTTGGGCCGTAAACCGGATCGTCCTTGAACAACTCAGGGTAGTAGTGCTCGATCATTGCCCCGCATGAGCCGGAGGGGATCAGCACCGGGTCGCTGGAATCGCCGAATACGTCGACGGTGCGCCGGGCCATCGCCCGCGCCTCATCCCAATAGCCGCCGTTGAAAGCGGGCTGGCCGCAGCAGGTCTGCCCGGCGGGAAGGTCGACCTGGATACCCTGCGCTTCCAGCACATCGACTACGGCCTGGGCAGCCTTTGGAAAGAGCGTATCAAGCAGGCAGGTCACGAAGAGGTTGACGCGGGTTGGGCGTTCAGGCATAGCAGCCTCCTATCGGAGAACGCCGGTGTGCGTGGCGGGCTGCGGATGTGTCAGTTGACGAGTCGGTCGTTCAGGGCATAAGCAGCACGTCGTGGATGGCGGGCATCGCCCAGTCGATGGTTTCCTTGTCGATGATCAGCGGCGGCGCGAAGCGGATCACGTTCTCGTGCGTCTCTTTGGCCAGGATGCCGCGCTGCTTCAGCGCCTCAGCGAAGCGGCGGCCACCCCCGGCCTCCGGCTTGAGCACAACGCCGATCAGCAGGCCCCTGCCCCGGACGTGGTCGATGTGCGGGCTGTTGATCTCCTCCAGATGGTCGCGGAAGTGCTCCCCTACTACCGCAGCGTTCTCGACCAGCCGCTCCTCGACGATCACCTGAAGCGAGGCGCGCCCGACGGCTGCCGCCAGCGGGTTGCCGCCGAAAGTCGAGCCATGGTCACCGGGGCGCAGGATGCCGAGCACTTCACGCGTTGAGACGACGGCAGAAACCGGATACACGCCGCCGCCCAGCGCCTTGCCGAGCACGACCATGTCCGCACGGACATTCTCGTGTTCGCAGGCGAGCAGTTTGCCCGTGCGTCCCAGCCCGGTCTGGATCTCGTCGGCGATGAACAGCATATTGTGGTGATCGCATAGCTCGCGGATGCGCCGCAGGTAGCCATCTGGCGGCACGACCACCCCCGCCTCTCCCTGGATCGGCTCGATCAGCACGGCAGCCGTATTGGGTGTGATGGCCGCCTCAATCGCATCGGCGTCGCCATAGGGCACCATGACAAAGCCGGGCGTGTGCGGCCCAAAGTCATCCTTGTACTGCGGCTCCGACGAGAACGAGATGATGCTGATCGTTCGCCCGTGGAAGTTCCCCTCGGCGACGATGATCTCGGCCTGGTTGCGCGGCACGCCCTTGACGGTATAGGCCCACTTGCGGGCTACCTTGATCGCGGTTTCGACCGCTTCTGCGCCGGTGTTCATCGGCAGCGCCATCTCGTAGCCGGTCAGGCCGAGCAGCTCCTTGTAGAACAGCGGAAGCTGGTCGTTGCGGAAGGCGCGGGAGGTGAGCGTCAGGCGCCGGGCCTGGGCCGCCAGCGCGCTGATGATGCGTGGGTGTGCGTGGCCCTGGTTCAGCGCCGAATAGGCGCTCAGGCAGTCCAGATATTTGCGGCCATCTGCGTCGTACAGCCACACCCCTTCACCGTGGGTGCAGACGACATCGAGCGGGTGGTAGTTGTGCGCGCCAAGCGTTTCCTCAAGCTCGATCAGAGTGGTCGAATCGAAAACATCGATCTCTTTGGCCATGGGTGGGTAGCCTTTAACTCTTGCCCAACAACCAGAGCATCAGGGCCTTCTGTGCGTGCATGCGGTTCTCTGCCTGGTCGAAGATCACCGAGTTTGGCGTATAAAGCACCGTCTCGTTAACCTCGTAACCCTTGTGAGCAGGCAGGCAGTGCATGACCAGCGTGTTATCGCGCCCGGAGAGTTTGAGCAGGTTTTCGTTGACCTGGTAGGGCATGAACGTCTTGAGGCGGCGCTCCTTCTCCTCGGCAAAAGCCGGGTTGTTGAAGTGCTCCATGTTGATCCAGGTGTCGGTATAGACCACGTCGGCGTCGCGCATGGCCTCGGCAGGGTCGGGATTCTCCTCGTATAGACCGCTGGCGCGCAGGATGGCAAGCTGTTCTTCGTCCACGGCGGGGGGGTCAAACTCCGGCACGCACAGCGTGAAGCGCGCCCCGGCGTAGATGGCCGCCATCGAGAGCGAGTTGCTGACGTTGTTGGCGATCCCCATGTAGACGATCTTGACATCCTGGGTGCGGCCCAGCGCCTCTTTGACGGTCATCAGGTCGGTGAGCGCCTGGGCGGGATGGTAGCGGTCGTCGCAGCCGTTGATCACCGGCACCTCAGACCCATCGGCCAGCGCAACCAGCTCGTGGTTATACATCATGCGCGCCATGATCAACTGCGCGTAGCGCGAGATGACCTTGCCCTCGTCAGCGATGTCAGCGATGCCCATCTGGGTGTGCTGCGTCTGGGCGAAGATGGCGTGCCCGCCCAGCTCGGTCATGCCCGCCTCAAAGGAGAAGCGGGTGCGCGTCGAGGTCTTCTGGAAGATCATCGCCAGGGTGTAGCCCCTCAGCGACTCGCGCCAGGGGTCGGGTGTTCTCTTGATCTCGATGGCCTTGTCGATAATGTGGTTAAAGGCCTCGGCTGAGATGTCACGAACTTTGATGAAATGCTGCGGCATAGAGCTTCTTCCTTGCTTGACGGCCTGGCTTCGACTTGGGTGGCTGCCAACAATCTGTTTAGCTGGTAGCCTGCCCCATTATACGCCCGGAGCTAGCGGGCAACCAACCAGTAGATCACACCGTTGCGCATGTCGGCCACGTAGACCTCTCCTGCGTCGTCCTCACCGAACCCGGCGATGGCAACCGGCTGCTGGAGCAGCGCAGCAGACTGCCACGCGCCGTCCGGCCCACGCGCCAGCCCCCACATGCGGCCTGAGCAGTAGTCGCCATAGAAGTAGACCCCGCGAAGCGCCGGGAACACCTGCCCCCGGTAGACGTTGCCGCCCGTCACCGAGCACTCACCTGCACCGTGGGCATACTCCGCCACCGGCAGGACAAGCCCCGTCGAGTCGCAGGATTGCGTCTCCGGGTAGCAGTGGAGGCCCTCCATGATCGGCCAGCCGTAATTTTCCCCGCCTGCGCTGTTCGCTGGCTGGAAGCTCACTTCCTCGTAGGCGTTTTGCCCCACGTCCGCGATGTACAGATCGCCTGTTTCGCGGTCGAAGGCGTAGCGCCATGGGTTGCGCAGCCCGTAGGCCCATATCTCGTCGAGCACGTCCGGATTGCCGACGAACGGGTTGTCCGGCGGGATGGTGTACGGCAGCTCGTCCACGTCGACGCGCAGCATCGCGCCGAGCAGCGTGCGGGGGTTCTGACCGTGGCCGTAGGTGTCGCCCCCGCCGCCGCCATCCCCCAATCCAATATACAGGTAACCATCCGGGCCAAAGGCCAGGTGGCCGCCGTTGTGGTTGCCTGCTGGCTGCTCGACCCACAGCACGCGCGCTTCGCTCGCCGGGTCGGCGCGGTTGGGGTCGCTGCTCACCGAGAAGCGGGCGACGACGGTGTTGCCTTGCCGGTCGCTGTAGTTGACGAAGAAAAAGCCATTTTGGGCGTAGTTGGGGTGGAAGGCGAGGCCGAGAAGCCCTTGCTCGCTGCCGCTTGAGCGAACCTGGCCTGTGATGTCGAGGAACGGCGCGGGGAGCACGGCCCCATCCTGCACAATGCGGATTGTCCCGGCCTTCTCCACTACGAACAGCCGCCCGCTGCCATCCCCAGCAGAGGCGATGCCGACCGGCGACTGAAGGCCCTGGGCGACTGGCTCCAGGCCAATGCTGAGCGTGCTCACGTCTGCAACCGGGCTGGCGGCCTGCTCAGGCGCGTCGGTAGCAGGCTGCGTGAGCGGCGGAGCGGCTTCTTGCTCCGCTTCGGCTGCCGGGGCGGCAGGGCTGGCTTGCTCCGCTTCTGCGGTTGGTGAGATAGGGGCCGTCTCGGCTGTCGGCGGTGCGGCGGGCAGAACGGCCTCCTCACCGGTAGCTTCGCTGCTCCTGCCAGAACAGGCTGCAATGCCCGTCGCAACAATTATCAAGGTAAACGCGAGAACCAGAATCTTACGACTCAAGGCACACACTCCTCGTTCAGAGATCGCGTTAAAGCTCATGCTTCAGTGTAGCGTGGAGAGCACCCGCCGGGCCAGCCTGTCAGGCATGCGCACCGTATGTGAAGAGGATTTGGATGGTTTCCGAGGGGCGCTCGACCAGCAGGCGGTAGGCTTCGGCTGCCTGCTGGATGGGGAAGCGATGCGTGATGAAACGTTCCGGCCGGATCTGCCGGATCGCATCCCACGCCGTGCCAAATCGCCGCTGTGGTGTCCAGCGACCGCGAAGCTCAGGTGCGATGGTGCTCACCTGGCTGCTGATCAGCCAGATGCGGCTGCGATGGAAGCGTCCGCCCAGGTCGAGGGTGGCCCGCTTCTGGCCGTACCACGAGCCGATCACCACCCGCCCGGAGTAGCCGGTCACAGCAATCGCCTGGTCG
>JAANMU010002895.1_pt1 | contig 11926 bp, 6 predicted proteins | sample 7279701 | NCBI WGS metagenome assembly JAANMU01 (sample SAMN14094539, study PRJNA606508) | bioreactor metagenome | isolation source: A lab-scale SPAN reactor treating ammonium-rich wastewater day 57 | place: Ireland: Galway | collected 2017-03-13 | reverse complement strand
ACCTTTCCAACACCGAGGCATTACGCCACGCCGGTCTCCTGTCTCCCAACTGTTGGTTGAAAAGCGTACTGTAAAAAAACTTTTGGTGACCCACTTAGAAACTGTGGAGCGATTGTCTCCAACCTCGAACCTCTGCCTGACTCCTGATCCCTGGCCCCGGTCCCGCATTGACGAAATTCGCCGTCAGTCCGACAATCGGCCGTGTGGGAGACTCTCTGCTCTCCGCTCTCGACTCTCGACTCTCCGCTTTCCTCATGACTCCACTCGCCAAGCACGATCCCGACGTTTACGCCGCCATTCACAACGAGCGACGCCGCCAGCAGGAAGGGCTGGAGATGATCGCCAGCGAGAATTACACCTCAGCGGCGGTCATGGAGGCGGTCGGCAGCGTGCTGACCAACAAATACGCCGAAGGCTATCCCGGCCGCCGCTATTACGGCGGCTGCCAGTTTGTGGACGACGTAGAGAACCTGGCTCGCGACCGGGCCAAGCAGCTCTTTGGCGCCCAGCACGCCAATGTCCAGCCGCACTCGGGGTCGCAGGCCAACATGGCGGTCTATCTGACGGTGCTGCAACCGGGAGATACCGTGCTGGGGCTGGACCTGGCCCACGGCGGGCACCTGACGCACGGAATGCGGCTGAATATTTCAGGGATCCTCTATAACTTCCATAGTTATGGCGTCACGCGCGATGCGCACCGCATTGACTTTGACCAGGTGGCCCGGTTGGCTCGGGAACACAAGCCCAAGCTGATCGTCGCCGGCGCCAGCGCGTATCCGCGGGAGATTCCCCACGGTCGTTTTGCCGAGATCGCCCGCGAGGTCGGCACCAAGCTCTTTGTCGACATGGCCCACTACGCTGGACTGGTGGCCGCGGGATTGCACGACAACCCCACTGGCGTGGCCGACTTTGTGACCACCACCACCCACAAGACGCTGCGCGGTCCGCGGGCCGGGTTGATCCTGTGCCGCGAAGAGTACGCCAAAGATGTGGACCGCAGCGTGTTCCCCGGTATTCAAGGAGGCCCGCTCATGCACGTCGTGGCGGGCAAGGCGGTCTGCTTTGGCGAGGCGCTGCGGCCTGAGTTCAAGACCTACGCCCAGCGCGTCATCGACAACGCCAAGACATTGGCCGAGACGCTGGCCAGCGGCGGTCTGACGCTGGTGAGCGGGGGTACCGACAACCACTTGATGCTGGTCGATGTAACGCCGCTGGGGATCGGCGGCAAACTGGCCGAAGAGATATTGGACCACTGCGGCATCACCGTCAACAAGAATATGATTCCCTACGACCAGCGCAAACCAATGGACCCTTCGGGAGTCCGCATTGGCACGCCGGCGCTCACCACGCGGGGCATGGGGGCCGACGAAATGCGCCGAATTGGCAGCTGGATTTTGGAAGCGTTGCGGAACACCGACGACGCCGCACGCCATCTCCGCATTCGCGGCGAGGCGGCCGAACTGGGGAAGCAGTTCCCCGCGCCGACCGAAACGGCTTGAAATCCAAAGGAAATCGCTGCTATTTCTGCCGTCGAAGGTACTTGCGGCTTACCGCAGCGTTGTGCGCGCCGAGACTGCGGTCCTAGGCGCGCATGGCTTCTCGAAGCAGGGCGGCATCATACCGCGCGAATGATCTTTTCGCGAATTATTAAATCGATCGACACGATTCCATGCTTTCTGAGAAAAAAATTTCCTCTGCGGTGGGATTCTCAAGCGGGCTGCAGCAATCTAGGAATTGATGTGAGTCAGCTCCGTTTGCACCATTGTTCACCCGACGATGCCTCAGGTAGCGTCGGGCCTGCTGTATGGAATCCTCCCAGACTATTTACGCCATCGCACTGGATCCCACCTCGCTTGCCAGTGTGGAAACCTTGGCCGCGGAACGTGGCCTCACAATCGCGTCCTATCCTTCCATCGACGCGTTTCTCCGGGCTTGGCGGATCGGCGGCACAGGATGCATCTTGCTGGATCTTTGCGCCGCGGGCGAAGAAGGACTGGCCAGGTTGGAGTCGCTGCGCCGCCACAACGTGTATTTGCCGGTCGTGGTGACGGCCGACCAACCGACGGTGGCCTTGGCGGTGCGCGCCATGCAACAAGGCGCCGCTTCGCTTGTCGAAAAACCCCTGGCCTCGAATGGCTTGGAATGCGCTCTGGGCGATGCCCTGCAACAGGAGGAAGAACACCGCCAAGCGCGTCGCCAGCGCGAGGTTACGATCGAGCGGCTCGCTTCGCTCTCCGAGGGAGAACGCGAAGTGCTTCAGCGTCTGATGGCGGGCATGGCCAACAAGAACATTGCTGCGGATTTGCAATTGGGCCTACGCACGGTCGAACTGCGGCGGGCGAAGCTTCTGAAAAAGCTGGGCGTTAAGTCGCTGGCCGAAATGGTCCGGCTGGTGGTGCTAGCCGACCCGTCTCACACCCTGAACAGGATCCCTGCGGTGTAGCGGAAGCGTCCTGCTTCCGTCTTGCGCAACCTTCGCGCTGCCCCCGCACTCGTAGGAAAATACTTCGCTTGCTTCCGGGTGCGCCATGCGACACAATAGCGGCGATTGATGCGTCCTCGCGCTTGGGCCGCGTTGCGGCTCCCCACCCTTTGTTCGCCTGCCCGAAAAGGAGTTTCCTTATGTGTCGTGGCGTCGTGACCTTGCTGCTTGTGCTGGCTGGCGCCGCATCGGCCGCCGCGCAGGTTCCCGCCCGTGCGGGCGACTGGCCGCAGTGGCGCGGACCGCACCGTGAGGGCGTGAGCGACGAGAAAGGGTTACTCAAGGAGTGGCCTGAAGCCGGGCCGCCGGTGGTGTGGCAAGTCGATACGGTCGGGGCCGGCTACGCCGCGCTGTCGATCAAAGATGGCCGCATCTTCACCCAAGGCGATTTGAACGGCGTGGAACATATCCTGGCCTTGAACGTCAAAGACGGCTCGGTGCTGTGGGCCGTGCAGCCGCCAGGATTGGAGGAGCGCGTTGAACGGCGCGTCGCCGCGGAATGGAAACAAGCCGATCGCAACGGCGACGGACGCGTCGATGAGTCCGAGGCGTTGGCCCGTTTCCGCTGGGACTTCAACAAGTACGATCGTCCGCAAGCGGGCGACGCGAAGCCGGTCGCCGCCGCGCGCGCCGGCCGCGTGATGAGGCAGTTTGACACGAATAACGATGGCCGCATCTCGGAGGTGGAATCCCGCGCCCTGTTCCGCGACTACTTCGCCCGCATCGACCAGGCCGATGCCGATGTGGACCCCCAGGAATTGGCCGAGGCCCGCCTGGAGCGTCTCTTGCCAGACATCGACAAAAACGGCGACGGTCAGATCGACCGCAAGGAAGCGCAGAACACGGCGTTGGACCAACCTTTTGGCGGCATCGACGAGCGCGACCCCGCCACCAACAAAGGCGACGAGAAACTCACGCCTGACGAGTTGCGTGCGTACTTCGTGCGGCGCGAGGCAGGTAAAGACGGGCAGTTGACCGTCGAGGAGCTAGCCGCGTACTACGCGCAAAACCATCCGCGCGGCGACGGCGAATTGAGCCAAGAAGAGCTGCGCGGCTACTACGGCGGGTATCGCAACGGACAAGGCGACGGTCCCCGCGGCACGCCCACGGTGGACGGCGACCGCGTCTACGCGCTGGGCGGCATGGGCGATCTTTCCTGCCTGGACGCCGCCACGGGCAAGACGCATTGGAGCCTGAGCCTGACCGACGACCTGGGCGGCAATGTGCCCGGCTGGGGATATAGCGAATCGCCGCTGATCGTGGGCCAAATGCTGATCGTCACCCCCGGCGGCAAGCAAGGCACGCTCGCGGCGCTCGACAAGACCACCGGCGAAGTCCTCTGGCGCAGCGGCGACGTGACCGAAGGCGCGCACTATGCTTCGGCCGTGTCGGCCACGGTAGCCGGCGTGCCGCAGATCGTGCAGTTCGCCCGCGAGAGTTGCTTTGGCGTCTCGGCCGAAGATGGCCGGTTGCTGTGGAAGTATTCGGCTGCCAACAACGGAACCGCCAATTGCTGTACGCCGGTCGTGTGGCGCGACCACGTGTTCGCCACCAGCGCTTACGGCACGGGCGGCGGGCTGGCCAAAGTCACGGGCAACCGCCAGGAGCAAGAGGCCGAAGAAGTCTACTTCGACAAGCGGATGGGCATCCACCACGGCGGCGTGGTGCGCGTGGGCGAATACCTGTTCGGTCTGGACGGCGGCCTGATTTGCAAGAACTTCCTTACGGGCGAAGACGCCTGGAAAGTCCGCAGCGTGGGCAAAGGCTCGCTGGTGGCGGCCGACGGCATGTTGTACCTGCTGAGCGAGAACCACGAAGTCGCCCTGGCCGAAGCAACGTCGGAAGAATACCGCGAGCATGGCCGCTTCAAGATTCCCAGCCGCGGCCGGCCCAGTTGGGCGCATCCGGTGGTCGCTGGCGGACGTTTGTACATTCGCGATCAGGAATCGCTCACCGCGTACGACGTACGCGCGCGGTAAGAGCGCCGGGGAATGGGAGTCGCGATAGTTCTAAAATCGTAGCGGACTTTTGTCACATCCTCGTAGCGGCGGCGCTCGCGCCGCCGCTACGGAAAGATTCACAACCTCTGAATGTTTCCAAAGGGGCTTTGTTCATTGGAAAGGTGCTTTCCGCGGCCCGCTGGAAATTGACTGCTTTCCGGCATCCTACCAGGGTTCGCTCACGGGTCGGATTGTGGCGGGGAATCAGCCAGGGGCTGGGCGTCGTGGCGTCGTATAGAACCGCGAAGCGACGTTTTCCTTGCACATCAATTGCGGTACCATAAAACCTCGCCCATTGTTTGGATTCCTCCTTGTTTCGCCCGCCTGTTTCTTTCGCAACTTCAGGAGCGTTAGCATGCCTTCGCGGAACACTTGCCGCCCGTGCCCATCCACCCCGTTGCAAAAAACGGCGACGGTGGCGGTCATCGCCCTGCTATGCCTGACGGCGGGTTGCCAAACGCAGATCGACTCTGGCCTGGCGTCCAACACCGCGCAAGCGGCCGCCCGTGAAAAGAACGTGGTCCAACCGCCTGCCAACGATGTTCCCGCCGAAGACCCGGCGAAAGGCCCGGCGGAAGACCCAGCCGAAGAGGCGACCGAAGACAACGCCGCGCAAGCGGCGGAGCAAAACGCGGCGCCGCCCGTCGCTCAGCGACCCGCGGCTGACGACACGGCGCCTCCGGCTGACGCCGCGCCGCCGCAGGCCCCCGCGGCAACGGACGCAGGCCCGGAAGAAACCGCCGTCGCTCAAGCTGCGGCCTTCGAGAACGCCCATCCCTTCTCCCAGCGCATTGCCGCTCCCGAGTTTCCCAAAGACATGGAGTGGCTCAACACGAGCGGCCCCTTGCGGCTTGGCGACCTGCGGGGCAAGTTCGTGTTGTTTGACTTCTGGACCTACTGCTGCATCAACTGCATCCACGTGCTGCCCGAGTTGAAGAAGCTGGAGAAGGCGTACCCCAACGAGTTGGTGGTGATTGGCGTACATTCGGCCAAGTTCGAGACCGAGAAAGAGGCCAAGAACATCCAGGAAGCGATCCTGCGGTACGAGATCGAGCATCCGGTGGTCAACGACCACGAGCACCGCATCTGGAACTCCTACGGCGTGCGAAGCTGGCCCACGGTGCTGATGATTGATCCCGAAGGCCAGGCCGTCTGGGGCAAAAGCGGCGAATTCAAGTTCGAGCAAGTTGACGCCGTCCTCAAGCATGCCTTGCCCTACTATCGCCAGAAAGGCGTGCTTGATCCTACGCCCCTTCGCTTCGACCTGTTGGCGTATCGCCAGCAGCCGACGCCGCTGCGGTTTCCCGGCAAGGTGCTGGCCGACGAAAAATCCAATCGCCTGTTCATTACCGACAGCAATCACAACCGGATTGTCATTGCCGACCTGGAGGGCAGACTTCTGGACGTTGTCGGCTCGGGCGCCAGCGGCGCCAATAACGGCGACTACCAACAAGCCACGTTCGACCATCCCCAAGGCGTGGCCCTGCACGGCGACACGCTCTACGTGGCCGACACCGAAAACCACCTGCTCCGCAAAATCGATCTCCAGCAGAAGACCGTCTCGACCATCGCCGGCACGGGCGAGCAAAGCCGCAGCGGTTGGCCGGGGCTAGAGGCGCTGGGGCCGTTTGACCAGCCTCCCGAGCGCTGGATCGGGAAACCCAGAGAGACGGCCCTCAGTAGTCCTTGGGCGTTGTGGGTGCATAAGGACGATCTGTATATCGCCATGGCCGGGCCGCACCAGATTTGGAAGATGGCGCTCAACGAGTCCGAGATCGGCCCCTATGCCGGCAATGGCCGGGAAGACATTGTCGATGGCCCGCTCTTGCCGCGCATCCCCTATGAAACCGGCTACGCATCGTTTGCCCAACCCAGCGGCCTCGCTTCCGACGGAAAGTGGCTGTACGTGGCCGACAGCGAAGGCAGCTCCATTCGCGCCGTTCCTTTCGATCCGGCCGGCAACGTCAAGACGGTGGTCGGCTCGGCCCACTTGCGGCATGGCCGGTTGTTCGAGTTTGGCGACGTAGACGGCAAGGGCAAGAAGGTCCGCTTGCAGCACGCGCTGGGGGTCGTCCATCACGAAGGCAAGCTCTACCTGGCCGATACCTATAACGACAAGGTCAAAGAACTCGAGTTAGCCACCCAGACAGTCAAAACCATCGCTGGCGGCGACAGCGGCCCGGCCCCTCCCGATCAGAAGCCTTTGGATGAGCCAGCCGGGATTTCTTACGCCGCGGGGAAGGTGTACGTGGCCGACACCAACAACCACCGCATCTGCACCATCGACTTAAACAACGGCAACCAGATGGCGACGCTCGCCATCCAAGGTCTTGCGCCGCCAGAACCGGTGGAAACCCGCCAGGCGCCCGCTTTTGCCGGAGTCGAACGCACCGCGATTCCCCCGAAGGCCGTAAAACCCGTAGAGGGCAAGATCACGCTGCAAGTGAAACTGGACCTACCCTCAGGATGGAAACTCAACGCCTTGGCGCCCAATGGCTACCGCGTCGATGCAAATCAGGAAACCGGCCCGGTCGATCGCGCCGCCCTGGGGAAGATGACGCGTCTGGCGGAGCCGACCAGCACGTTTGCCGTCGTACTACCGGTGTCCGGCGACGGGAAGGACTCTCTGGACGTGGGCGTCTCTTTCTACTACTGCCAGGAAGGGGGCGAGGGGCTGTGCAAAGTCGGTAGCGCCGCCTGGACGGTCCCGGTGGAAATCAAGCCCGACGGCGAACCTGCCGCCATTGAGCTAACGCATAAAGTTTCCGAGTAACCCGCACAAGAATTCGGCTTCGACAAACGGCAAGGTCGCTTGCGATCGCCGCCGGACGGGTCTCGACGCAAGAGGCGCCGTCCGGTAAATTATGGAGTTTTCCGGGTGTGTCTTTGCCAGTGGACGGAACAATGTACGCGATTATTCAAGACGGTGGACGCCAATATAAGGTGCAAACGGGGCAACTTCTCGATTTGGACTATCGCGATACGCCCAGCGGCGAGAAGATTCGCTTTGAGCGGGTCATTCTCGTTTCGGGCAAAGACGGCGTCCAACTTGGCAACCCCGTGGTGCAAGGCGTAAGCGTCGAGGCCGAAGTCGTCGGTCCCCGCAAAGGCGAAAAACTGGTCATCCAGAAGTTTCGCCGCCGCAAGAACTACCGTCGCCGCACCGGACATCGCCAACTCTATACCCGCGTGCGAATCGGCAAAATCTTCGGCGTGAACGAAGAGCAGGAAGCAGCCGCCAGCCCCGAAGGTCAAGCGTAACTGCTTGCCGCAACGGGCTTTTCATACAACCGTCGCGGTCGATCGCGCGGGCCAAAAAGAGGAAGCACGCTTCTCGAACTCGTCTTCCATCGGGTTCGGGCGATGGTGCGCGCCGACCTCCCTGGCAAGAGTTCTGGCGCCACGCTGGCTGGTTGGAGTCGCGCCGCGCTGATCGCGTTTCAGCCAGAAAGTGTCCACCATGCGCCTGCCGCAAAAATCAAATGAAAAATTTTCCTCATTTTTGCGGTTTCTTAACCGGCGGTGGATAACGCACCCCATATCTCTCTAACTGCTAGCACTGCAAGTAATTGCCCTTTATCGAGCTACTCCCTATCTGTTGGGTCCGGGGCGCTCCGACTTGCCGTAAGTCAAGGCTCTCACGGCATCTGGGTTGCAAGGAGCAAAGCAATTGACGCGCTGGAAAGAGTTTATAAACTCTGTCTGTCGCTAGATCTTGTGCAAGCATAGAGTGCTTCCACTATATCTGGTATGTTGGAAACCTTGAGGGTTTTTCCGGCAATGCCAGCACGCGGCTCTTTTCTCGCAGAAAATGGGAGCCTCAGGACGAGACTTTTGAGTGTACTTGGGTACACTATAAGCGCCGACTCCGGCCGTTCCCCAAAACCTAGGATCGTGACGAATGACTACGATGGATGTTGCTCACGCAGCTTTGCCCGCCTCGAATGCTGTTTCCGGCCAGGGTTTGAAAATTCCCGCTTATTTTTGCCCCGAGGGCGTGTCTGACCCCTTCGACACCGTCCAATGGGAATTGCGCTCGGCGGCCATTAAGGACGAGAGCGGCGAAGCGCTCTTCGAGCAAACCGAGTGCGAGATTCCCAAGTCCTGGAGCCAGCTCGCCACCAATGTGGTCGTTAGCAAGTATTTTTACGGCGAGAACGGCACGCCCGAGCGGGAACGCAGCGTGCGGCAACTCATTCACCGCGTGACGCGCACCATTGCCGATTGGGGTCTGGCCGATGGTTACTTTGCTTCGGCCGAAGACGGCGAGCGGTTCTACCGCGACTTGTCTTGGCTGTGCCTGCATCAGGTCGGCGCATTCAACTCGCCCGTCTGGTTCAACGTGGGGCTGCACCACCAGTACGGCGTGAAGGGCGCCCGGTGCAACTGGTATTGGGACAAGACCCTGCAAGCCGCCGCCCAACCCGAAAACCCCTACGAGTATCCCCAAGGCTCGGCCTGCTTCATTCAGAGCGTGGAAGACAACATGGAGGACATCATGCGCCTGGCGACCAGCGAGGCCATGCTGTTCAAGTTCGGCTCGGGCACCGGCACCGATCTTTCCACCTTGCGTTCGCAACGCGAAAAGCTCTCGGGTGGCGGCCGGCCTTCCGGCCCGCTGTCGTTCATGCGGGTGTATGACCAGATTGCGGCGGTCATCAAGAGCGGTGGCAAGACGCGCCGGGCGGCCAAGATGCAGTCGCTCAAGGTCTGGCACCCCGATATCCTGGAATTCATCGAGTGCAAGTGGAAGGAAGAACAGAAGGCCCACACGCTGATCGCCTCGGGCAAGTACGAGGCGAACTTCAACGGCGAGGCCTATAGCTCGGTGTTCTTCCAGAACGCCAACCTCTCGGTTCGGGTCACCGACGACTTCATGAACGCCGTGCGCCGCGGCGAGAAGTGGACCACCCGCTACGTGACCACCGGCGGCGACGGCCCCATCTATGACGCCAAGCAGCTGCTGCGCCGCATGGCCGAATGCGCCTGGCAGTGCGGCGACCCCGGCGTGCAGTACGACACCACCATCAACAAGTGGCACACCTGCCCCAACTCCGGCCGTATCAACGCCAGCAACCCGTGCTCGGAGTACATGTTCCTGGACAACACGGCCTGCAACCTCGCCAGCATCAACCTGATGAAGTTCCGGCAGGAGGATGGGTCGTTCGATGTGGACGGCTTTACCTCGGCGTGCCGGCTGTTCTTCATCGCGCAGGAAATTTTGGTCGATCACGCCAGCTACCCCACCGACCGCATTGCGGCCAACAGCCACCGCTATCGGCCGTTGGGGTTGGGCTACTCGAACCTGGGCAGCCTGATTATGGCCAGCGGCGCGCCGTACGATTCGCCCGAGGCGCATGGCCTGTGCGGCTCGATCACCGCCTTGCTGCACGGCGCCGCGAACCTGACCAGCACCGAACTGGCCGCGGCGGTCGGTCCCTTTGAGGGTTACGCCCCCAACCGCGAGCCGTTCCTCAAAGTGATGCGGATGCACCGCGAGTCGGTCGAGCGCATCGACGACGCCGTTCCCGCCTATCTCCAAGAGGCCGCCCGCAACCTGTGGGACAAGGTGGTCGAGCAAGGCAAGAAGCACGGCTTCCGCAACGCCCAGGCCACGGTGCTGGCCCCCACCGGCACCATCAGCTTTATGATGGACTGCGACACCACGGGCATCGAGCCAGACATCGCCCTGGTCAAGTACAAGCAACTGGCCGGCGGCGGCGCCCTGAAGATGGTCAACCGCATGGTCCCGCTAGCGCTGGAGACGCTGGGGTACGACGAGTCGCACATCCAGACCATTATCAACTACATCGACGCCAACGACACCATTGAAGGCGCTCCCGGCCTCAAGGAAGAGCACCTGGCGGTGTTCGACTGTGCGTTCCAGCCCAAGAACGGCGTGCGCAGCATCGGCTGGCGGGCGCACGTGAAGATGATGGCCGCCGCCCAGCCGTTTATCAGCGGCGCGATCAGCAAGACGGTCAACATGCCCAAAGACACCACGCCCGAGGACATCGCCGACGCATACTTCTGGGGATGGGAACTGGGCCTCAAGGCGTTGGCCATTTATCGCGACGGCTCCAAGCAAAGCCAGCCGCTGTCCACCGAATCGGAAGCCTCCAAGAAGGCCAAGAAGGAGCAAGAGCTGGCGGCCCGGCCGCGGCGCGAGCGGCTGCCCGACACCCGGCAGTCGATCACCCACAAGTTCAACGTGGCTGGCCACGAGGGCTACATCACCGTGGGGCTGTACGAAGACGGCCGCCCCGGCGAAGTGTTCCTCACCATGGCCAAAGAGGGCAGCACCGTCGGCGGCCTGATGGACTGCTTCGGGACGGCGATCTCGATCAACCTCCAGTACGGCGTGCCGCTGGAGGTGCTGGTCAACAAGTTCAGCCACACCCGGTTCGAGCCGATGGGCCAAACCACGAACCCCGACATCCGCATCGCCAAGAGCCTGGTGGATTACATCTTCCGTTGGCTGGGCATCACGTTCATGCCCGGTTTCCGCGAAGCCAGCCGCGGCGAACTCCCCGCTGGCGACCCCAAGCCCGAAATGCTCCCCAAGGCCAAGTCGGAGAAAGCCGAAGCCCCCAAGAGCGAAACCCAACCGATGGAGAAAGGCAACGGCGGCCCCGCGCCCGCCCTGGCCAAAGCCGCTCCCAACGGCAATGGTCACGGCCACAGCAACGGACACGGCCATGCCCCCAACGGCAAGAAGTCGGGGAACGGCGCCATCGACGTAACCCTCTTAGAGCGCGCCGGCGTGGCCTTCCTGGCCAACCCCGCCAGCCACGGCGACCGCAACCAACAATTCGCCAGCTTCCAAAGCGACGCCCCCACCTGCGACAACTGCGGCGCCATCACCGTAAGAAACGGCAACTGCTACTTATGCCACAACTGCGGAAATAGCATGGGGTGTTCGTAAGCGGACATCAGTCAATTGGGAGCCGCTGCTATATGCCCAGTAGTGGCACGCCAAACGATCGTCCTTGGACAAGCCAATGACGCTACGCATAACGGAATGACTTACATGATTTAGCGATGGTAAAGAAAGAACGCTGTGGGGAAACGGTACGTATATTGGCGAAGGCCGGATGGGCGACCCCACACGGGAGACGATGAACAGTACGCTCCTACCGCCCTTCTGGCTAAAATCGGATCTTCGGCAAAGGTAGCTTCGGACGGCGGCGTTTCTTGGACCAATTTTGATCTAACGCGGAATGAACTGGCGGTTCGCTCCGCTGTAGTAATCTTAGATGTGGACGGAAATGAATTAAACGAAACGGACGCTTCACAAATCATCGCAGATGCCCTTGCAAAGACCATTAGAAAGGTGGGAGGGGGTACAGGGCAATCGCACGTTAGCGGCCTGAAAAACCAGTATAAATCGCGTTGAGGACGGTCTCATCCCAGCCGGCGCGGAGTCGCTTGCCGCGAATGTTCT
>JAANMU010002892.1_pt1 | contig 11940 bp, 6 predicted proteins | sample 7279701 | NCBI WGS metagenome assembly JAANMU01 (sample SAMN14094539, study PRJNA606508) | bioreactor metagenome | isolation source: A lab-scale SPAN reactor treating ammonium-rich wastewater day 57 | place: Ireland: Galway | collected 2017-03-13 | reverse complement strand
TTACCTTAAAAGAAGAAGAAAGTTTAAGATGAAAAATTTTCTGACTAAATGTTTTCCAGGTAATTTGGTCCGCCAAGTGAATAGATTTGCCTAACTATCCAGTTTTGTCTGCCTCTGATATAACCGCTTGGTTTTAAAACAGAATACTTTCTTGGGTTGGGTAGTATTGCCGCTAATAATGCAGCCTGATTGATTGTTAATTTTGAAGGAGATTTTTTAAAATATAAAACACTCGCCGTTCCGACACCAAAAATTTTATCTCCCATTTCAGCAATGTTCATATGCACTTCAAGAATTCGTTCTTTATCCCACAACAGCTCTATTAATATTGTAAAGTAAGCTTCGATACCTTTTCGAATAAAACTTTTCCCTTCCCAAAGAAAAAGATTTTTTGCTACTTGTTGAGTAATAGTACTTGCACCACGAACTCTTCTGCCGCGCTTGTTTTCTTTAAGTGCTTTTTCAATCTGTTTAAAGTCAAAGCCAAAATGATCCGGAAAGTTCTGATCTTCTGCGGCTACAATTGCAATCGGCATATACCTGGAAACACTATTATAGTTTACCCAATTGTAGTGTATCAACTCAAAATCGCCTTTCAAAAATCCTGCAATTTGTCTTTGAATCATTATTGAACTGGTAATAGGATTTATCCACCTCATCGAAAAAACGAGCAGAATTGAAACAATAAAAAACAGTATTGCAAATTTTAAAATCCATTTGAAGAATTTTAACAATCTTGTACCGAATGATTTTTTTACTGATTTATTTTTCGCCATTACTTACACTTAAAGTAATATCAACTCATTAGTTTAGTTATAAAATTTCTCTGTCAATCCGAATTACCGATAACCGGCTACTGCTAATTAAATTATTGAATAAGAAATTCAAGGAACCGGGTCATAACCGCTTCCGCCCCACGGATGACATCTTAATATTCTTTTAATTCCAAGCCAGCCGCCTTTAAATAATCCGTATTTCTTTAATGCTTCTGCAGTGTAATGTGAACAAGTTGGGGTATATCTGCAGGAAGATGGGAAAAGCGGTGAAATAAATAATTGATAAATTTTAATAAGCAGAATAAATGGTACTGCTAAAATCTGAAATATTTCTTTTAGAATAAATTTTATGTTCAAAGCAATCAAATATTATGATTTACATATCAAATATTAAGAAAATTCTATTTACAAAAATGATGAAACTATTAATAAAATGATCTGGCTCAACTATTTACTTTGAATTTTATTTTATTTATCGGTTTATTTGCAAGCGTTTTTTCAATTATTAAGTAGAACTAATGGCAAAAAATTTAGTAATAGTAGAATCCCCAGCTAAAGCAAAGACAATTGAAGGTTATTTAGGAGAAGAGTATTTGGTTGCGTCAAGCTTCGGACATATACGCGATCTTGAAAAGAAAAATAAAGGCGTTGATATTGAAAACAACTTCAAACCGCTTTATAAAATTCCGGAAGATAAAAAGAAAGTTGTAACTGAATTAAAAAAACTTGTTAAAAAATCAGAAACAGTTTGGCTTGCAACTGATGAAGATCGTGAAGGCGAGGCAATCTCCTGGCATTTGAAAGAAGCTCTGGATCTTAAAGAAGAAAAAATTAAACGAATTGTTTTCGGTGAGATTACAAAACCAGCAATCCTGAATGCAATTAAAAATCCGCGCAAAATTGATTATAATCTTGTTGATGCACAACAAGCCAGAAGGATATTGGATCGTTTGGTTGGCTTTGAAGTATCGGGAATTTTATGGAGAAAAATAAAATCAAAACTTTCTGCCGGTCGTGTTCAATCTGTTGCTGTCAGATTAATTGTTGAAAGAGAAAGAGAGATTGATTCATTTGTCCCTGAATCCCGTTATAAAGTTGTAGCAAATTTTATTGTTGAAGATGAAAAAGGCAATAAAACAAATCTTAAAGCTGAGCTTGCAAGATTTTTACCTGATGAAAAAGAGGCTGAAGAATTTTTAAAGAAATGTTCTATATCCGATTTTATTGTTGAGAGTGTTGAGAAAAAACCTTTTAAGCGTTCACCAGCAGCACCGTTTACAACTTCAACTTTACAGCAGGAAGCTGCAAGAAAATTACGTTACTCAGTATCGCGAACAATGCAGCTCGCACAAAAATTATATGAAGCAGGAAAGATAACATATATGCGTACAGATTCTGTTGTTCTTTCTGATTATGCACTTAATGCTGCTGAACAGACAATTAAAAAGGATTATGGAAAGGATTATTATCAAAAAAGACAGTATAAAACAAAATCTAAATCGGCACAGGAAGCACACGAAGCAATTCGCCCAACTGATTTTAACATCGAAAAAATCAATAGACCAAAAGAAGAGCAGGCTTTATATGAATTGATCTGGAAACGTGCCATAGCTTCACAAATGAGCGATGCAGATATTGAAAGAACTACTGCTAAAATTAAAATTACCGGTCTCAATGATATTCTTACTGCAAAAGGAGAAGTAATTAAGTTTGATGGATTTTTAAAAGTTTATTTTGAAGATACCGATGATGAAAATTCAGATAATGGTTTTGATACAATTCTTCCTCCATTAAAAGCCGGACAAAAACTTGAGATGAAAGAAGTAACTGCAACACAAAGATATACCCGCCCGGCACCGCGATATACTGAAGCAAGCCTTGTAAAAAAATTAGAAGAGCTTGGTATCGGAAGACCTTCTACATATGCGCCTACAATAAGCACAATACAAAGACGCGGTTATGTAAATAAAGAAGAAAGAATGGGCACTGAACGAGCTTATTTGGTTTTAACATTAAATAAGAAAAAAGAAATTAGCAGCAAAACAAAAACAGAAATCTTTGGAGCTGATAAGGGCAAACTTTTCCCTGCCGATATTGCAATGCTGGTTACTGATTTTCTCATTCAGCATTTTTCACAAATTATGGATTATCAGTTTACCGCTAAGATTGAAGATGAACTTGATGAAATAGCCGAAGGCAAAATGAGCTATCACAAAATGCTCAAAGATTTTTATCATCCTTTCCACAAAAAGGTCGAGCATACTACCGAAACTTCAGAACGTGTAAACGGCGAGAGAATTCTTGGAATAGACCCAAAGACAAACAAAACTGTTTCAGTTAGGATTGCAAGATTCGGCCCTGTTGCTCAATTAACAGATACTAATGATCCGGATGCAAAACCAGAATATGCCGGTTTAAGACGAGATCAGAAATTAGAACTAATTACACTCGAAGAAGCATTAGAATTATTTAAGCTGCCCAGAGTTGTTGGAACATTTGAAGATAAACAGATAGTTGCTGCTATTGGCAGATTCGGACCTTATTTAAGACATGATGGAAAGTTTTTTTCGTTGAAAAAAGAATATGATCCTTACACAATAGATGAAGAAGAAGCTATTACAGTAATAGAAGCAAAGCGTGTATCCGACTCAGAAAAATTTATAAAAGTTTTTGATGAGGATCCGGAATATCAAATTCTGAATGGAAGATGGGGCCCGTATCTTAAAGCAGGTAAAATAAATGTGAGACTTCCAAAGGATCGAGAACCTTCTTCGTTTACATTTGAAGAATGTGTTGAACTTGCAAAGGATACTGATAAAATTAAAACCAAGAAAAAAGGCGGAAGGAAAAAGAAAGAAGAGTAGTTAACATCAAAAATTACTTTTGTTTTTATTTTTTCTTTCTTCTCTTTATTCAGATTCTTATAAGAACATACTTTTTATAGTAGTTTCATTATTCAATTTCCAAGAGTACTATCAGTTAATGATTAACTTTGCATCCCTCAAATCATCAAACTATATTTACAAGTAATCTAAAACATTTTTAAAATATAAATGAACTTTGCATCAATTTTCTGGAATGTCAGTCCTGAAATAGTCAAGCTTGGACCCATTTCACTCCGCTGGTATGGATTACTTTTTGCTTCAGCACTTATATTGGGGTATATAATTCTTTCCAGAATTTATAAGAGTGAAAACAAACCGCAATCTGACTTTGAACAGCTTTCAATCTACGTAATACTTGGAACTGTAATAGGTGCAAGACTTGGACACTGTCTGTTTTATGACCCTCTTTATTATTTATCTCATCCAATTGAAATTATAAAAGTATGGGAAGGCGGACTTGCAAGTCATGGTGCAGCAATTGGAATCATTACTTCCGTTTATCTTCTTACAAAAAAACAAAAAGATAAATCGGTGCTTTGGATTTTGGACAGACTGGTAATCGTAGTTGCTCTTGGCGGTGCTTTGATTCGCTTAGGCAACTTGTTTAATTCTGAAATAATCGGTAAAGCTGCAAACGTGCCGTGGGCTTTTATCTTTATAAGGGTTGATGACATCCCGCGTCATCCTGCACAACTTTATGAATCAATTTTTTACTTTATTTCATTTTTCATTTTATATTTTGTTTATTCAAAGACAGATAAAAAAATAAAACAGGGATATCTGTTTGGATTATTTCTTATTCTGATCTTCGGATTCAGGTTTTTTGTTGAATTCATTAAAGAGAATCAATCACCTTTTGAACAAGGTTTGTTTTTAAATATGGGTCAATTACTTAGTATTCCCTTTGTGGCGGTTGGTTTGTTCTATATGCTCAGAAAGCAAAAGGAATTGATCAAAAAGAAAAAATGAAAATATCTGTATTCATTCTGTTACTTTTTTTAATTGTTGCCGGATGTTCCAAGCAAGAACATAAATCCGAAATAATTACAACAATTTATCCTTTCAAGGCAATTATACAGGAGTTAACAGGAGATAAATTTTCTGTTAAAGCAATACTTCCTGCCGGTGCTGATCCGCATACTTACGAAATGCTTCCGTCTGATTTTCAATCAATACAAAACTCTAAGGCATTTTTTTATGGTGCAGAAACCCTGGATGGCTGGGCAGCTAAAATTAATGCAGCAAATAAAATTGAACTACTTTCTTTAGTGCCTGAAAATAAATTAATTGATATACGAATTCCCCATTTTCACTCAAATGCACAATCGGATAATGATTTTGAAAATATGGGAGTTGACCCGCATTTCTGGACAGACCCGAATGTCGTTCGTGCTATGATTCCAAATCTTTTAAAGGAATTGTTAAAAATTGATTCCACAAACAAAGAAGTATTTAATTCTAATGCTGAAATGTTTGCTGATAAATTAATTAAGCTTGATGAGAAAATTAAAAGTGAAACAGATTCATTGAAATTCAGGAATGTTTTTACTTCTCATCCTTTTTATAGTTACTTTTTTGAAAGATATAGTTTCAAGGTTGCCGGTTCACTGGAAATTGCACCGGGCAGTCAGCCGACACCAAAGGAGATAAATAATCTGATAACACTGGTCAAACGGGAAAATGTAAAAGCTATCTTTACAAATCAACAGCATAGTGATAAACCTTCTAAAGTTCTGGCTGAATCTTCCGGAATCAAAGAGTTTGAACTTGATCCGATTGGAGGTACTGAAGGAAGAATCAGTTATGAAGAAATAATTTTATATAACCTTCAAATCATTAAAAGTGCATTAAAGTGATTCCGGTAATTGAAATAAAAAATTTATCCTTTAACTACGGTGAGATAAAAGTACTGGAAGATATCAATCTTACAGTGCCTGAAAATTCTTTTGTGTCGATTGTTGGACCAAACGGCGCCGGCAAAACAACACTGATGAAGATACTATTGGGACTGGTTGAATACACAAAGGGTGAGGTTAAAATTTTCGGAAACAATCCGGATAAAGTTGATCCTTCGTTAGTCGGTTATGTACCTCAGATCAAAACGATGGACAGATCTTTTCCCGCCTTGGCAATTGAACTTGTTTTATCCGGAATTACAAGAAGGTGGCCCTGGTTTATAAAAGGCGAACAGAGAAAAAAAGCATTAGGAGCATTATCGCTTGTAAATGCTGACAAACTTGCAAACAGGACACTTTCAGAACTTTCCGGAGGTGAATTACAAAGAGTATGTCTTGCACGCAGCATTGTAAGAAATCCAAAACTTGTTGTACTTGATGAACCGGCTTCAGGAATAGATGCAATTGGCGAAGCCGATTTGTATAATCTGCTTGAATCTTATCAGCGTCAATCCGGTGCTACAATTTTAATGATTACACACGACTGGCATGTTGCCAACCATCATTCTGATTTTGTATTATTATTAAACCGTAAACAGGTTAGCTTTGGTCCTCCGGCAGAATCTTTAAGCGAACAGAATTTACGATTTGCTTTTGGTCATATTGGACACATCCATAAAAACAAAATTACAAATTAAGCAAAAAGATGTTTGAGGTTTTTTCAATAGAGTTTATGCAGCGTGCTTTGATAGCAGGTGTGCTTGTAGGATTTCTTTCGGGTTATTATGGCGTATTTATAGTGCAAAGAGGATTAGGTTTTCTTGGCAGCGGTCTGGCACATGCTGCTTTTGGCGGTGTTGCACTTGGTGTTCTGCTTAATCAGGAGCCGCTCTGGACTGCAGTACCGTTTACTATTTTAGTTGCAATCGGTATTACCTGGGTTAAAGATAAAACCAATCTTGGCGGTGATACTACTATTGGAATATTCTTTTCTGTATCAATGGCACTCGGAGTAATTTTTATTTTTCTTAAAAGACAATATTCAACTGATGCATTTAATTATTTATTTGGTTCTATTCTTTCAGTAACAAATACTGATATAATTGTTCCTGCTGTATTAATTATTATCACTTTACTTTTGTTTCCTTTCTGGAAGCGCTGGGCTTACTCATCATTTGACAGAGAGTTAGCTCAGGCAGACCGCATTCCTGTTGGTCTTGATGATTATTTATTGAGCATTTTAATTTCTGTAACGGTAGTAGTATCTATTAAAGTAGTTGGTATTGTTTTGATTGCAGCATTTTTGGTTATTCCTCCTGCTTCTGCAAGATTAATATCAAGATCTTTTAGCAGAATGACATTGCTTTCAATAATAACCGGAACAATTACAGCACTAATCGGTTTGTGGATATCATATTATCTTGATGTTCCCAGCGGAGCTACTATTATTTTACTGCAGGCATTTGTTTTCTTTTTTGTAATGATAATAAGCAGAAAAAACTAATACCTCAGTCAGTAATTATTAAAATTATTTTTCTAATACTAAACTAATCCGGATTATACCCGATAATATTATTGAGAGTGGTTTTACAGATATTATTAGATTGATTTTAAAAAAATTAACACACACAAAAAGGGATTGCTCCGGCGTCCCTTTTCTTATTTGGACTGCAATCTTTTCTTACATTTAAAACCAATTTTTCGATACTAATAATCTTTCTTAATCAGAGAGCTAAATTCATTGATAAATTTAATGTTTAATTTTTGATTTGCTTAATATTTTAATTTATAAATTCTGGCATAGGATTAGCTATTGATTACTTTTATTAATACACTGTAAAAAATAAATTTTGGAATTAGAGCTTTATAGTTTATGACATTAAATAAGGATTTTTTCAACAATAAGATAACTAAAGCCTCTGCAATAATTTTAACCGCAGTTCTTCTGACATTTATAGTTTTTAAATATTATTCATATAAAGCTGAAAGAATAAGATTACAGAAACATCAGCAACTGATTTCAATTAATAATACTAAAACTTCAGAGATACTTCGCTGGTATGAGGAAAGAATGTCTGAAGTTGAATTTATGGCAACTAATCACTTCATTGTGGATCAAATAAAAAAATTATTGATTAATCCAGCAGATAAACACAACCGCGGATTTTTAGTTAAGTCATTAAAATCAATTAAAGAAAATCATAATTATATTAATATTGTTTACGCAGACGTTAATGGAAATGTTTTATTCAGCTTCGATTCCTTGTTTAAAAGTTTTAGTTCAGAATCAAAGCATATTATAAAAAATGTTGTTAGTACTTCAGCTATAGTAAAAAGAGATATTGTTTACAATGCAGCTAAACAAATTACTCTGGATATTTTTGCTCCTGTTGTTGATAATAATAAAACAATTGGAGTTTTAGTTCAAAGAAACAACCCCGAAAAATTTCTATTTTCAATCCTGGAAACTTCCAATGTATCTGATTTAGATACTAGAACTGTACTATTTAAGAAAAGCACCGATTCGCTTGTAATTATTAATCCGATAAAAGCTGCGAAAAAATCCTCACTTTCATTTTCGGTTTCGCTTAAAGATACTGATAATGTTATTGTGAAAGGAATCCTGAATAAAACCAGCTTTGTTGAAGGATTAGATTATCATAGAACAGATGTATTTGTCAATATAGATTCAATCCCTGGTACCAATTGGATAATAGCTTCCAAGGTTGATAAATCTGAAGCATTAAAAGATTTGAATTTTGAAATTCGGGCTATTTCTTCAATAATCTTACTTTCATTTCTTCTGATATTGGTCGGTTTAGTATTAATCAAAAAAAACAGACAGAGTGAATTATATAAAGGACTTTTCATTAAAGAAAAACAACTGGCTGATTCTCAAAAAGAATTTAAAACTATTCTTTATAGTATCGGTGATGCTGTAATAACAACAGATAAAAACAGTTTAATAACAAATATGAACAGCGTAGCTGAAAAGCTAACCGGCTGGACTGAAATTGAGGCTAGAGAAAAACCGTTAAATACAGTGTTTAATATAGTAAGTGAAGATACTTATAAAACCATGCAAAACCCTGTAGATCAGGTTATAGCAGAAGGAAAAGTTGTTGGGCTTACAAATCACTCAATATTAATCAATAGTTCCGGTAAAGAAATTCCGATTGCTAATAGTGCGGCTCCTATAACAGATGAAAATAATTTATTAAAAGGAGTTGTCTTAGTTTTTCGAGATCAAACAGAAGAAAGAAATAGGGAAAGGATTCTTTCTGAAAGTAATGAAAAATTATCTAAAATTTTTAATTCTTCTATCGATTCAATTAGTTTAACAGATTTAAATTCAGGTTTGCTTCTGGAAATTAATGATGGTTTTGAAAAAATGTTCGGCTATGAAAAGTCAGAGCTTATAGGAAAAACAACCGTAGAATTGGGTCTTTGGTTTTATCCTGAGGAACGACAGAAAATGATTGAGGAGTTAAGATTAAAGGGAAAAATCAGAAATCTGGAGGCAACAGGTCAAAGGAAAAACGGCGAGAAGTTTACAGGACTTCTATCAGGTGAGATAATTGTTATCAATGGTCAAGCATCCATCCTGATATTTGTTAGAGATATTACTGAAAGAAGAACATTTATAGAAGACCTGAAAGCCAGTGAAGAAAAATTTAAAATGCTTATAGATTCTGCACCGGATGCATTTGTTCACGGAGATAAAACAGGCAACTTTATAACGGTTAATAACAGACTTAGTGATTTAACAGGTTATTCTCGCGAAGAGTTATTAAAGATGAATATGAAGGATCTATTTTCAAAGGAAATGCTTGAGATAAATCCTTTGCAGTACGATGTTTTGCAAAGAGGCGAAACCTTGAGAAACGAGAGAACAATAAGCAGAAAAGATGGTTCAGAAGTTTCCATCGAAATGATATCTAAACAAATGCCTGATGGAACTTATCAATCTTTCTTCAATGATCTTACTGAACAAAAGAAAGCACAAAGAGAACTTAAAGATTCAGAAGAGCGGTTCAGGAAAGCTTTTATTACCAATCCGGATGCTATCAATATAAATCGTCTTTCTGATGGAAAATATATTTTAATAAATAATGGATTCACTTCGCTAACCGGTCATAAAGAAAATGAAGTTATAGGAAAAACCTCAGCAGAAATTAATATCTGGGCAGATATTAATAGCAGACATAAGCTTGTTGAATTACTTCTTAAAACAAATTCTGTTGAGAATTTTGAAGCAAAATTTCGATTAAAAGACGGCACCATTAAAGATGGTTTAATGTCCGCCACACTTATTGAATTAAATAACGAACTGCACATACTTAGTATAACCCGGGATATTTCAGACAGAAAAAGAGCAGAGCAAGAAATTATAGATACAAAACTATATTATCAGAAATTAATTGAAAATGCACCTGATGGAATTGTTCTTTTAACTGCTGAGGGTTTCCCAGAATATGTTAGCCCTTCTGCTAAGAAGATTTTAGGATATCCGCTTTCTCAAAATGTTTTCCCGCCTGCTGAAGAGTTAATACATCCTGATGATCTGATAAATGTTAATAATGTAATTGCTGAACTGACAAAAAACTCAGATGAAATTAAAACAATTGAATACCGTTTCAAAAATTTTAAAGGAGAGTACACCTGGATCGAAGGGATTTTTACAAATCATTTGTTTGATCCTAATTTAAAATCAATTGTTGTAAACTTAAGAGATATCAGCTTCCGAAAAAAAGTTGAAGAAGAATTGCTTGAAAAATTCAGGCTTGAGCAGCAGATAAGCAAAATAGCAAAGACAGCGCCCGGCGGCTTATGTACATTTAAGTTAACCCCGGCCGGAAATATCTCTATGCCTTATGTCAGTGAAACCTGGATGCAGATATGGGATATAACTCAGGAGGATGTTAAAGATGATGCTTCAACTCTCTATACAAGAATACATAAAGATGATTTAAGTTATCTTAACAGAAGTATCCAAAAATCAGCAGAAGAAATGACAGACTGGTTTATTGAGTTCAGAATTAATCATCCTAGAAAAGGACTAAGATGGCTCGAAGGACATTCCACTCCGACTTTAGAAAAAGACGGAAGTATTATCTGGTATGGTTTTATTTCTGATATAACAGAAAGAAAAACTTTATTAACAGAAATAACTGAGTCAGAAGAAAAATTCAGGTCTATTTGGGAAAACTCAATTGATGCAATGAGGCTGATTGATAAAGATGGAACAATTATAAATGTTAATGAATCATATTGCAGATTATTTGGATTAAAAAAAGAGGAGCTTATCGGGTGTTCTTTCGGTGTTTCATACATTATAACTGATGACGATTATGCTCAAACAGTTTACAAAGAACGTTTTAGAAACAGAACTATTAAAAACAAATTTGAAACAGAGCTTTATCTGAAGAATGGACAGAAAATTTGGGCAGAGTTTACGAATTCTTTTATTGGACCAAAAGATAAGAAGGTAATGCTTCTTAGTATAATAAGAGATGTTACCGATAGAAAACAATTGATCAATCAGCTTACTGATGCAAAGACAAAAGCGGAAGAAATGGTAAGGCTTAAATCGTACTTCTTTGCAAATATGAGTCACGAACTTAGAACACCTTTTGTCGGAATATTAGGTTTCGCCGAAATACTTAAAGATTCATTAAGCGATTCTGCTGAACGCCAATATGCTGAACAGATATTAAAATCGTCTAAGAGACTTACGGATACATTAAATAAAATTTTAAATGTAACAAAACTTGAATTTGACAAAGTTGAGGTTAATATAACTGAGTTCGATGTGGTAAGAATATTAACAAACGCTGAGAATTTATATTCAAGCTCTGCAAAGATTAATGATACAGTTATATCTATAGTAACAAAAGAAGACAGCATTAAAATAAGATCTGATGCCCGAATTTTAGAGGACATAATTAATAATCTGGTTAGCAATGCGGTTAAGTTTACCAAGAGCGGATCAATAAATCTTTATGCCGCCAGAATAATGACAGATAATAACTTTTTTGCAGAAATAAAGGTTGAAGATACAGGAATCGGCATACCTGCTGAAAAGCAAAATTTGGTTTGGCAGGAATTCAGACAAGTAAGCGAAGGATTTAACAGATCTTTTGAGGGTACCGGTTTGGGTCTAACAATCACAAAAAAATATGTTGAACTATTATCTGGTAGTATTTCTTTATCAAGTGAAGAAAATAAAGGAACAACTTTCACGATAACATTACCATTAAACTTTTCTGCTTCAACACCGTTAATTGAAAAAACACAGAAGAAACCAGAACCAAAATTTCTGCCTAAAAAAAGAACGTCAGAAAAACCAAAAATACTTTATGTTGAAGATGATGTTGTTGCTCT
>JAANMU010002891.1_pt1 | contig 11948 bp, 13 predicted proteins | sample 7279701 | NCBI WGS metagenome assembly JAANMU01 (sample SAMN14094539, study PRJNA606508) | bioreactor metagenome | isolation source: A lab-scale SPAN reactor treating ammonium-rich wastewater day 57 | place: Ireland: Galway | collected 2017-03-13 | reverse complement strand
GGCAGCTTCGATCCCAAAGCCTTCAACATCGAACGCGCCAACCAACGCCTCCAGCGCATCAAACTCTGAGCGTCAAGACGGCCGTGGCCGGACGCTTACAAACATCCCACCATTTCATTTTTTCAATTGCCACAACTAAGCGTTTGTCTTCTGGGTTTTTTGAAGCCTTAAATGCAGACCAGCTATCCGGAAATTCATCTGCTTTTTTGCTTTTTGATTGGGGCGCTACTGATTGAGCATGCACGCCCCAAGTAATGAAGAAAAAAGAGCTTATGAAGACCGGAACAGCGAACAAAAATAACCTATGGAGGAGCATGCTTTTTCCTTCCTCGATATTTCTCGCGCATTAGACTATTCTTAACGTGCGGTTTATGTCCAGAAATGGATACCAGAAATATAAAAGTCAGTCCCCACCCTACGGCGCCTCACACCTTGCCCTCTCATCCCGGGAATTGCTCATGTCCGGCCTAACGCAGTAGCGCATCACCAGTTCAGAGGGTAGGGGTTTCTGCACCTCACGCCGCAGTAATCTTGAACCGGTTCCCGATCAGCGTCGCCAGCACGACCAGGCCGATCGAGATCAGGATCATGACGATGCCGAGCGCGGAGAGCCGGCCCCACAGGCCGTCTTCGCTGTAGCGCAGGATCTGGATGGCGAGGACTTCCGTGCCCGGGCGCGAGAGCACGACCGAGAGGGTCAGCTCGCGCACGAACATCGAGGCCAGCAGGATCCAGCCGGCGACGATGCCGGGCACCAGCAGCGGCACGATGATGCGGCGCAGGGTGACGAGCGGGCTGGCGCCGCAGACGAGGGACGATTCCTCGAGGTGGCTGTGGATCTGGATGAAGGCGCTCGACATCGGCCGGATGCCGTAGGGCAGGTAGGTGGCGATGTAGCCGAGCAGCAGCGCCCAGATCGTCGCGTAGAGCGGCGTCTGCACGAAGAACCACATGAAGCCGACGCCGATGACGATACCGGGAAATGAGAACGAGAGGTAGCTCAGCGATTCGAGCAGGCCGGCGGCGCGCGTCTTCACCTTGACGATGACGTAGGCGACGAACACCGACAGCACGACGCCGATCGTCGCGCCCGCCACGGCGAGGAACAGGCTGTTCTTCAGCGCCAGCAGCGAGATCGGGTCCTCAAGCACGGCATGCCAGTGGCGCAGGCCCATCAGCGAGAAGGCGCGCGCGCCGGGCACCATCGAGTAGGGCACGAAGGAGGTGTACAGCAGCACCGCCACCGGCAGCACGATCAGCGCCACCGACAGCAGGCCGACGAGGCCGAACAGCGGCAGGCGCGCGCGGCCGAGCGCGACCAGCGTCGGGCGGAAGCCGCGGCTGGAGACGGTGACGAACTTCTCGCTCTCCGCCGTGAGGGCGCGGTAGACGACGATCAGCGTCACCGAGGCGACCAGCACGCTCATGCCCACCGCCGCGGCCTTGCCGTAGTCGGTGGCGAAGCCGGTGGAGATCATGGTGTAGAGGTGCGTGGCGAGCACCTGCACGCGGCCGGGCATGCCGATCATCGAGGGCACGGCGAAGGAGGCGAGGCTGCGCACGACGCCGAGCGTGAAGGCGGCGAGGATCGCCGGGCGCAGCACCGGCAGCGTCACGCGCAGCAGCGTGCGCCAGGTGCCGGCGCCGCAGACGCGCGAGGATTCCTCCAGGGCGACGTCGAAGGAGGCCATGGCCGGCGCGACGATGAGGTAGGCGATCGGCAGCTCCAGCAGGGCCTCGACGAAGATCATGCCCCACAGCGAATAGATGTTGAACGGCGCTTCGTCGAGGCCGAAGGTTTGCTTGAGCGCCAGGTTCACCAGGCCGTTGGAGGGGTTGAGCAGCAGCGCCCAGCTCACCGCGAAGAGCAGGTGCGGGATCATCATCGGCACGATGGAGATCACGCCGAAGAGGCCCTTGAAGGGGATGTCGGTGCGCGTGTTGAGGTAGGCGAGGAACAGCGCCAGCAGCGTGGACAGCAGCGAGGTGCCGAGCACGAAGACGGCGGTGTTGGCGAGCACCTCGTAGAAGGCCGGGTCGGTGTAGGCCGCGACGTACTTGTCGGTGGTGAAGCGGCCGAAGGCGGTGAGCCCCTCGGAGAAGCTGCCGAGCATCAGCATCAGCACCGGGAAGACGGTGAGCGCGCCGACGAGGGCGATCAGCGACCAGGTGAGCTTGGTGCGTGGATTGGCCATGCCGCCTACTGCGCCACCAGCAGGCAGTGGTCGGGGGCGAGGGCGAAGTGCACCGCGTCGCCCTCGGCGAGGCCGGCGTCGGGGTCGGCGCGGGCGAGCAGCAGCGCGTCGCCGGCGCGGATCTCGGCCTCGTAGGCTTCGCCGACGAAGACCAGCGATTCGATGCGGCCGCTGACGACGTTTTCAATATTCGATCCGGCCGGCGCCTCGCCCCGGGCGAGGTGGATGAACTCGGGGCGGATGCACAGCGTCGCCTCGCCGCCGGCGGGGAGGTCGCGCTGCTGGCAGGCGATGCGGCCGAGGGCGCAGTCGACGAGGGTGCGGCCGGCTCCGTCGGCGACGACGCGGGCCGGCACCAGGTTGGCGCGGCCGATGAAGTCGGCGACGAAGCGGTGGTCGGCGTCGAAGTAGATCTTCTTCGGCGTGCCGGTCTCGACGATGCGGCCGGCGCGCATCACGGCGATCTCGTCGGACAGGGCGAGGGCCTCGACGCGGTCGTGGGTGACGTAGACGGCGGTGATGGCGAGCTTGCCGAGGAAGGCGCGCAGCTCCTTGCGCGTTTCCTCGCGCAGCTTGGCGTCGAGGTTGCTGAGCGGTTCGTCGAAGAGGATGACCTTCGGCGCGGCCACCAGCGCCCGCGCCAGGGCGACGCGCTGCTGCTGGCCGCCAGAGAGCTTGGTGGCGGGGCGCCGCTCGAAGCCTTCGAGCTGGACGAAGCGCAGCGTCTCGGCGACGCGGCGGGCGATCTCGTCCTTCGCCGTGCCGCGCACCTGCAGCGGGTAGGCGACGTTGTCGAAGACGTTCATGTGCGGCCAGATGGCGTAGGTCTGGAACACCATGCCGAGGCCGCGCTTCTCGGGCGGCACCGAGATGTTCTTGTCCTTCGACCAGACGACCTCGTCGCCGATGCGGATCTCGCCGCAGTCGGGCGTCTCGAGGCCGACGATGCAGCGCAGCAGCGTGGTCTTGCCGCAGCCGCTCGGGCCGAGCAGGGTGAAGATGCGGTTGGCGGGGATGACGAGGTTGACGTCGTCGAGGGCCCGGATGACCTTGCCCTCGGCCGCGTACGATTTGCCGACGCCGCTGATGCGGATTTCCATATTGTGCGGGCCTGTTCTCAGTTTCGATTCATCCGGCTTTCGTGCGGATCACATGCCGGCCTATTCTCCCCTCGCCCCGCTTGCGGGGAGAGGGGCGGGGGAGAGGGGTAAGCGGCCGCCCCACCCTCTCCCCAGCCCTCTCCCGCCAGCGGGAGAGGGGGTAAGCGGCGGGCAACTTGCTGCCTCGATGTCCGAAAAACAATTGAGAACAGACCCTGCGAGGCTTACTTGACCTCGAAGATCTGCTTGAACTCGGCGCCCCACTTCACGATCTCGTCGTCCGACAGCTCGCGGATGGCGATCACCTTGGCGTCCTTGATGCCGTCGATGGGCGGATAGACGCCCGGGGCCAGCACGTATTCACCGACGTCTTTCGCGAGCATGGCCATGGATTTCTGCGACAGCCAGTAGTCGACGAAGGCGCGCGCGGCGGCCGGGTGCGGCGCCTTGGAGGTCACGGCGATGGCGCGCGGCGTGCCCATCATCGGCTGCGACAGGCGCGCCCAGTCGAGCGGCGCCGGTGCCTTGGTGACGATGTACTTGGGCATCGAGATGGCGATGAGCTTCTCGCCGCTTTCCACCGGCGCGGGCGTCGGTCCGAAGGAGGCGACGAACATCGGCTTGTTGGCGGCGAGGCCCTTGAGGAACGCGCGCCATGCCGCTTCGTCCTTGAAGACGTTCTCCTTGAGGCCGATCAGCCAGGAGATGGTCGTGGCGTGGTTGGACGGGTTGGCCATGACGATCTTGTCCTTCCACTTCGGCAGCGCCAGGTCTTCGTAGCGCTTCGGCACGTCGGCGGGCTTGACCAGCTCCTTGTTGTAGATCAGGGCGACGTATTCGATGCCGAAGAGCTGGATTGCGCCGTCCTTGCGCGTCCACTCGGGATAGCCGGCCGCCGCGGGGGAGCGGTAGTTGGCCAGCACGCCCTTCTCCTTGAGCATCTCGAGCACCGGCAGCGGCGCCTGCACCACGTCGGCCTGCAGCTTGCCGGCCTCGAACTCGGTGATCGCCGTGGCGACGAACTTGGAAGTGGAGATGCGCGTGTACTCGCCGGTGACGCCGGTGTCGGCCGTGAAGGCCTTGATGATCGGCTCGACGGCGGTGATGTTGGCGTAGAAGGCCGCCTTGCCCTCGGCCCGGGCCTTGTCGAGCTGGGCCTTGTCCTGTGCCCCGGCCTGGGCGATGGCGCCCAGCACGCAGAAAGAAGCGACGAGCAGTTTTTTCATCTCATGTCTCCTGGCAGGCCGCGGCGCGCGGCGTTGGGGGCATTTTGCAGCATTTCGGGGCCGGGGCGAAAGTCAGTCCCCGCGGTACGGCGTCCGGGACGTCCAGCTTGCCAGGCGGGCCAGCCTGGGCTATATTGGTAAGTGATCTATTACTTACCAAGCCGTCATGCAACCCGTCCGCGCCCGCCTTTCCACCGAAGCCCGCCAGGCCGAGATCGTCGACACGGTGCTCGACCTTTCCGCCAGCGTCAGTCCCGGCGACATCACGACGGTGGACATCGCCCGCTCCCTGGGGCTGACCCAGGGCGCCCTCTTCAAGCACTTCCCGAGCAAGGACGCCATCTGGCTGGCGGTGATGGGCTGGGTCGAGTCGCACCTGCTGTCGGCCCTCGATGCCGCGGCGCTGGCGGCGCCGACGCCGCTGGAGGGGCTGCGGGCGGTGTTCATGAAGCATGCGCGCTTCGTCGCGAAGCATCCCGGCGTGCCGCGCCTGATCCTCAACGAGCTGCAGAAGCCGCGCGACACGCCGATCAAGCGCCGCGCCCGCAGCATGCAGGAGAGCTACCGCAAGCTGATCGTGCGCCTCCTGGCGGAGGCGCAGGGGCGCGGCGAGGTCGCCGCCGGCCTCGACAAGGAGGGCGCGGCCACGCTGTTCATCGGCGCCGTGCAGGGGTTGATGCTGCAGGCCATGCTCGCCGGCAGCACGACGAAGCTGGAGGCCGAGGCGCGGCGCGTGTTCGCCCTCTATCTCAACGCCATCCGGGAGCCGTCATGAAGCTCGAAGCCCTGTCGTTTCGCCGCGCCGGGCTGGTCCTGCTCGGCATCGTCCTGCTCGGTGCGTTCGTGTTCGTCGTCGTGCGCACCGGCCCCTTCGCTGCGACCCGCGTCACCGTGATGAAGGTGGAGGAGGCCAGCGTCGCGCCGGCGCTGTTCGGCATCGGCACGGTGGAGGCGCGCCGCGCCTATCTCATCGGGCCGACCGCCGCCGGCCGCGTGCTCAGGGTGGCGGTCGATGTCGGCGAGTCGGTGAAGGCCGGCCAGCTCCTGGCGGAGATGGACCCGGTGGACCTTGACCAGCGCGTGGTCTCGCTCGATGCCTCGATCGCCCGCGCCGCCAGCACGGCCGCCGCCGCCGAGGCGCAGCGGCGCGATGCGCTGGCGCGCCGCGAGGTGGCGGCGATCAACGCGCGCCGCTATGCCGAGCTCGGCGAGCAGAAGTTCGTCAGCCCCAGCGTCGTCGAGTCCAGGCTGCAGGAGCGGACTTCGGCGGATGCCGCGCTGGCCGCCGCCGAAGCGAACCTCGCCGCGGCGCGGCAGGACGGCGCGCGCCTGCGCGCCGAGCGCGACGGCGTGCGCCAGCAGCGGCAGAACATCCGCCTCGTCGCGCCCGCCGACGGCGTGGTGACGGCGCGCGACGCCGAGCCGGGCTCGACGGTCGTCGCCGGCCAGGCCGTGGTGCGGCTGGTCGATCCGGCCAGCCTGTGGGTGAAGGTGCGCTTCGACCAGGGGCGCTCGGCCGGCCTCGCCGCGGGGCTGCCCGCCGAAATCGCGCTGCGCTCGAATCCGGCGCGGCCGCTGGCCGGCAAGGTGCAGCGCCTGGAGCTGCTTGCCGACAGCGTGACGGAAGAGCGCATCGCCCAGGTGGCGTTCGACGCGATGCCCGCGGGGATTTCGCTCGGCGAGTTGGCCGAGGTCACGCTGAAGCTGCCGGCCGCGCAGGCCGGCCCGGTGCTGCCCAACGCCGCCATCAAGCGCCGCGGCGAGCAGGTCGGCGTCTGGGCCCTCCGCGAGGGTGCGCTCGTCTTCGTGCCGGTGCGCCTCGGCAGCGCCGACCTGGAGGGCCGCGTGCAGGTGCGCGAAGGCCTGCGCGCCGGCGACCGGGTGATCGTGCACAGCGAGAGCGAGCTCACGCCGGAGAGCCGCATCAGCGTCGTTGAATCCCTCGCCGGAAAAACCTCGTGATCAGCCTCGCCGGGCGCGACATCCTGCATTCCTGGGGCAAGTTCGTCTTCACCGGCGTCGGCCTCGGCCTGCTCATCGGCGCCACCCTGACCATGGCCGGCGTGTACCGCGGCATGGTGGACGATGCCCGGGTCTTGCTCGACAACAGCGGCGCCGACATCTGGGTCGTGCAGAAGGACACCCTCGGCCCCTATGCCGAGCCCTCCAGCCTCCGCGACGACGCCTATCGCGCCATCCGCGGCATGCCCGGCGTGGCGCGCGCCGCCAGCGTCACCTATCTCAACATGCAGGTGCAGCAAGGGAATCGCGACGTGCGCGTGATGGTCGTCGGCTTCGAGCCGGGCCAGCCGGGCGAGCCGCCTTATCTGCTGGCGGGGCGGCAGATCACGCGCAGCCACTACGAGGCCGTCGCCGACGTGCGCACGGGATTCGGGCTGGGCGAGCGCATCCGCATCCGCCGCCACGACTACACGGTGGTGGGCCTGACGCAGCGCATGGTCTCCTCCGGCGGCGACCCGATGGTCTTCCTTTCGCTGAAGGACGCCCAGGAGGCGCAGTTCCTCAAGGACAACGACGCCATCGTGAACGAGCGCGCGCGCACCGCCGCCAACCCGTCGCTCAACCGCCCCGGCGTGCCCGGCCTGCTCGAAGCCATCCAGGCCTCGCAGACCGTCAGCCGCAGCGTGAACGCCGTGCTGGTGCAGGTGCAGGCGGGGCAGGACGCCGAGGCCGTCGCCGAGCCGATCCGCCGCTGGAAGCACCTCGAGGCCTACACCCGCGCGCAGATGGAGGAGATCCTGGTGGCCAAGCTGATCGCCACCTCGGCGAAGCAGATCGGCATGTTCCTCGCCATCCTCGCGGTGGTGAGCGCCGCCATCGTCGCCTTCATCATCTACACCATGACGCTCGGCAAGATCCGCGAGATCGCCGTGCTCAAGCTGATCGGCACGCGCAGCCGCACCATCGCCGGCATGATCCTGCAGCAGGCGCTCGGGCTGGGGGCCATCGGCTTCGTCGTCGGCAAGATCTCGTCGGCCCTGTGGGCGCCGTTCTTTCCGAAATACGTCCTGCTCCTGCCAAGCGACGCGCTGCGCAGCTTCGCCGCCGTCATGGCGATCTGCGCCATTGCCAGCACGCTGGCCATCCGCGCCGCGCTGCGCGTCGACCCCGCCACGGCGATAGGCGGCTGATGGACGGCTTCGGCATCCGCATCGAGGGCCTGCGCAAGCGCTACGGCGAGGGCGACACCGCCGTCGATGCGCTGAAGGAGGTCAACATGACCGTTGCCCCCGGCGAGGTGGTCGGCCTGATCGGCCCCTCGGGCTCGGGCAAGACGACGCTGCTGAAGTGCCTCGGCGCGGTGATCGAGCCGACGGCGGGCCGCATGACCCTCGGCGACGAGGTCATCTACGACGACGGCTGGAAGATCGACGACCTCAAGGCGCTGCGGCGCGACCGCATCGGCTTCGTCTTCCAGGCGCCCTACCTGATCCCCTTCCTCGACGTCACCGACAACATCGCGCTGCTGCCGATGCTGGCCGGCCGGCCCAACGGCGAAGCGCGCGCCCGCGCGCGGGAGCTGCTCGAAGCGCTCGACGTCGGACACCGCGCCCGCGCGGAGCCTTCGCAGCTCTCCGGCGGCGAGCAGCAGCGCGTCGCCATCGCCCGCGCACTGGCCAACCAGCCGCCGGTGATCCTCGCCGACGAGCCGACCGCGCCGCTCGATTCCGAGCGCGCGCTGGCCGTCATCCGCATCCTCAACCGCATGGCGCAGCAGTACAACACCGCCGTCATCGTCGTCACCCACGACGAGAAGATCATCCCGACCTTCAAGCGCATCTACCACATCCGCGACGGCGTCACGCACGAAGAGGCCGGCGAGGGGCGGGAAGTGTGATAATCGCCGCCATGTTCCGCGAACTCCTGATCTTCCTCCACCTCGCCGGCGTCGTCGTCTGGGTCGGCGGCATGTTCTTCGCGCATTTCTGCCTGCGCCCGGCCGCGCTCCGGCTGCTCGAGCCGCCGCAGCGCCTGCCGCTGTGGGCGGCGACGCTCGGCGCCTTCCTGCGCTACACGGCGGTGGCCGTCGCGCTGATCCTGCTGAGCGGCTTCGCGCTGTTCTTCGAGACGGGCTTCCGGCAGGCGCCCGCCGGCTGGCACGTCATGATGGGCATCGGCCTCGTCATGGCCGGCATCTTCGCCTGGGTCTATGGCGTGCTCTATCCGCGCCTGCGGCGGCACGCCGAAGCCGGCGCCTGGCCGGAAGCGGGCGCCGCGCTCGACGGCATTCGCCGCCTGGTGACCGTCAACCTCGCGCTGGCGCTCCTCACCATCGCCGCCGCCTTCTTCCTGCGCTGAGCGCCACGGCAGCGCAGCCGCAAAAGCCAGTCGCCGCGATACGGCGCGGCAACTGTGGCAGGATACGCATGGACAGGTTATCAACGCGACACCGATTCACGGGAGCCACTACGATGAGCGACAGTCCGCAGATTTCATTCACCCTCGAGCAGCAGGAGGATTTTGCCTTTCTGGTGCGCTTCGACGGCGGGCTGGCGCCGCTGTTGTCCGACGAGCCGCCGCCGCTGGGCAAGGGCGCCGGCCCCAACCCGGAGCGTCTGCTGCTGGCCGGCATCGCCAACTGCCTCTCGGCCAGCCTGCTGTTCGCGCTGCGCAAGTTCAAGAACCAGCCCGGCCGCTTCGTCACCACCGTCTCGGCGCGCAACGAGCGCAATGCCGCCGGGCGCCTGCGCGTGGGCGGCGTCAGCGTCGCCATCCGCATCGACTCGCCGGCGTCGGAGCTTGCCCACCTCGACCGCGCTCTGGCGCAGTTCGAGGATTTCTGCGTCGTCACGCAAAGCGTCCGCGACGGCATTCCCGTCGAAGTCACGGTGACGGACAGCACCGGCGCGGTGCTGAAATGACGGTCCTGAACCCGCCCCTTACCCACAGCGGAGAAAACAACATGAACATCGGATTCATCGGCCTCGGCCTCATGGGCCGCCCCATGGCCATCAACGTCGCCCGCGGCGGCCATACCCTGCACATCTGGGCGCGGCGCGCCGAATCGCTTGCGCCCTTTGCCCAGTTCGGCGCGCATGCCCACGTCAGCCCGGCCGAGGTGGCGAAGCATGCCGACATCGTCGTCACCATGGTGGCGGACGCCCCCGACGTCGAGGAGGTGACGCTGGGCGAGAACGGCGTTGCCCAGGGCGCCAGGCCGGGCCTGCTGGTGGCCGACATGAGTACCATCGCGCCGGCCTCCGCCCAGCGCATCGGCATGAAGCTCGCCGACCGCGGCATCGCCTTCCTCGACGCGCCGGTGTCGGGCGGCGAGGCCGGCGCCATCAACGCCACGCTGTCGATCATGGTCGGCGGCAAGGCCGCCGCCTTCGAGAAGATGAAGCCGGTCTTCGAGCTGATGGGCAAGAACATCGTGCATGTCGGCGATTCCGGCGCCGGCCAGGTGGCGAAGGCCTGCAACCAGATCGTCACCGGCATGGGTGTGGCGGCGGTGGCCGAGGCCTTCAACTTCGCGAGGAAGAGCGGCGCCGACGTCGCCAAGGTGCGCGAGGCGCTGATGGGCGGCTTCGCCTACAGCAAGATCCTCGAGAACCACGGCCAGCGCATGATCGACCGCAACTTCAAGCCCGGCTTCAAGGCCTGGATGCACCAGAAGGACCTGCGCATCGTCATGCAGGAGGCGCACCGCCTCGGCCTCATGCTGCCGGGTGCGGCGGCGACGGCGCAGATGTTCAATGCCATGGTCGGCTCGGGGCTGGGCGAGGACGATTCGATCGCCATGCTGAAGCTGCTGGAGCGCATGTCCGGCGGCGAGCCGCACTGATGAAGGTCGGCTTCATCGGCCTCGGCGTCATGGGACGCCCGATGGCCCTGCACCTGCTAGAGGCGGGACACGAGCTGAGCGTCTACGCGCGGCGCGCCGAGGCAGCGCAGCCGCTGGTCGACGCCGGCGCGAAGGCCTGCGCCAGCCCGGCCGAGGTGGCGGCGGCGAGCGAGATGGTGTTCACCATGGTCACCGCCGGCGCCGACGTCGAGCAGGTGGCGCTGGGCGAAGACGGCATCGTCCACGGCGCGAAGCCGGGCACGGTGCTGGTCGACATGGGCACCATCCCGCCCGGCACGGCGCGTCGCGTCGCGGCGAAGCTGGCGGCGAAAGGCATCGAGACGATCGACGCGCCGGTGTCCGGCGGCGAGGTCGGCGCGCGGAACGCCACGCTGGCCATCATGGCCGGCGGCAAGGCCGAGGTGCTGGCGCGCGTGCGCCCGCTGCTGGAAAAGCTCGGCAAGACCCTCGTGCACGTCGGCCCCTCCGGCGCCGGCCAGGTGGCCAAGGCCTGCAACCAGATGATCATGGTCGCCTGCATCGAGGCGGTGGCGGAAGCCCTGCTGCTGGCGCGGCAATCCGGCGCCGACCCGGAGAAGGTGCGCCAGGCGCTCGCCGGCGGCTCGGCCGGCAGCCGCGTGCTGGAGGTTTTCGGCGCGAGGATGACGGCGCGCGACTTCAAGGCCGGCGTCGAAGCGCGCCTGCACCACAAGGACTTCGGCATCCTCATGAACGAGGCGGCGACGCTCGGCGCACCGCTGCCCATCGCGGCGCAGGTGTGGCAGCAATTGAACGCCCTCATGGCGCAGGGCTGGGGGCGCGAGGACACCTCGGCACTGCTGCGCGTGCTGGAAAGGGAATCGCGATGAGCCATTCGGGAAACTGCCTGTGCGGCGGCGTGCGCTACGTGCTGCGCGGCGAACTGGGACCGATCACGCTATGCCATTGTTCGCAATGCCGCAAGGCGCAGGGCGGCGCGGCCGCCGCCGTCTCGCCCGTGTGCACCGCCGAGTTTGAGATCACGCAGGGCAGGGATCTGCTGCGCGCCTGGGAATCCTCGCCCGGCAAGGAGCGCGTCTTCTGCAGCCGCTGCGGCTCCCCGCTCTACAGCCGCCGTGTTGCGGAGACTGACTTTCCGCGCCTGCGCATCGGCAGTCTCGATGCGCCGGTCGGGCCGCGGCCCATGTCTTCGTCGGCAGCAAGGCCGACTGGGACGTGATCTGCGACGGTGTCCCGCAGTACGCGGAGTACGATCCGGGGCGGACGGCATATAATGATCGCAAGACTCCCTGAACGAGCAGGCGCGGAGGTTGTCTTGGCTGCATCCGAAATTCACTTTGTCGTCGAGGAAGCGCCGGAGGGCGGTTATATCGCCCGTGCGATCAACGAGGACATCTTCACCGAGGCGGACGACATCCCGGAATTGCACGCCCGCGTGCGCGATGCCGTGCATTGTCATTTCGATACCGGAGCCGTGCCCGGCGTGATCCGGCTGCACTTTGCCCGTGAAGAAATCATTGCCGCACCTGATTAGTGACAAACCTCAGCCAGCCGGATGATGGGGGCTGGACGAGGCGGTGTAAGCGCTGCGGCGCGCAGCAAGCGGGCCAGGATGGAGGCC
>JAANMU010002888.1_pt1 | contig 11951 bp, 9 predicted proteins | sample 7279701 | NCBI WGS metagenome assembly JAANMU01 (sample SAMN14094539, study PRJNA606508) | bioreactor metagenome | isolation source: A lab-scale SPAN reactor treating ammonium-rich wastewater day 57 | place: Ireland: Galway | collected 2017-03-13 | reverse complement strand
TCCGGAAGACCTGAAGGCGCTCGTTGCGGAAAAGCGCGCCGTGCTGCTCGAAAAACTCGCCGAGTACGACGACGAGATTGCCGAACTCTACCTCGACGAGAAAGAGATTCCGGTCGAACTCATCAACCGCATTACCCGCCGGTGCGTGCTGCGCTCACAGGTCACGCCCGTCTTCTGCGGCGCGGCCTATCAGAACAAGGGTGTGCAGAAGCTGCTCGACGCGGTGTGCGCGTATCTGCCGTCTCCTCTGGATCCGCCCGCCGTGACCGGCGTCGATATCGACGATCCCGAAAAGACGCACACCCGCCACCCCACCGGCAAGGATCCCTTTTGCGCGCTCGCGTTCAAGATCATTCATGATCCCTACGTCGGCCAGCAGACCTTCGTGCGCACCTATTCGGGCGTGCTCAAGGCGGGGCAGACGGTGCTCAACGCGACCAACGGCACCAAGGAGCGCGTCGCGCGAATCATGCGCATCCACGCCAAGGACCGCCAGGAGATCCCCGAGGTCGGCCCGGGTGACATCGTCGCGCTGATCGGCATGAAGGACACGCACACCGGGCACACGCTGTGCGACACGGTCTCGCCCCTGCTCCTGGAAACGGTGACGATTCCCGAAACGGTCATCAGCGTGAAGGTTTCGACCGAGACGCCGAAGGAGCTGGAAAAGCTCCATCAGTCGCTGCGCAAGATGTCGCTCGAAGATCCCTCGTTCCGCGTGCGCGTCATGGAGCGGACGAGCGAGACGGTCATCTCCGGTATGGGCGAGCTGCACCTGGAGATCATCGTCGATCGCCTGAAAACCGACTTCAAGGTGAACGCCATCGTCGGCGCGCCGTCGGTGGAGTACCGCGAGACGATCACGACGGAATGCGAGCACGCCTACAAGCACGTGAAGCAGTCGGGCGGCAAGGGTCAATACGCGCACACGGTCATGCGGGTCGAGCCGAATCCCGGCGGCGGTTTCGAGTTCGTCAATCACATCGTGGGCGGCGCGATTCCCGCGGAGTTCATCCCCGCGTGCAAGACCGGAGTGCTGGACGCGATCAACAGCGGCATCATGGCCGACTATCCCGTCGTGGACGTGCGCGTCGTGCTGACCTTCGGCAGTTTCCACGCGGTGGACAGCTCGGAAATGGCGTTCCGCACCTGCGCCTCGATCTGCTTCAAGGAAGCCTTCATGAAGGCGCGCCCGACGCTGCTGGAGCCCGTCATGTCGGTGGAAATCGCCACGCCTGACGAGTACATCGGAGACGTGGTCGGAGACCTGAACCGGCGGCGCGGCAAGGTCCACAACATGCGCCGGTTCCGCAAGGGCGCGCAGAAGATCTCGGCCGAGGTCCCATTGATGGAGATGTTCGGCTACGCCACGACGCTGCGCTCGGTGTCGTCGGGGCGCGCCAACTACTCGATGGAACTCGACCGTTATGACGCGCTGCCCGCTCACATGCAGACGAAGGTGCTGGAAGAGGCGCACAAACGCATGAAGGCCGAAGGTCGCTGAACCGAACGAAATCGACGAAGAACGCCGGTCCGCCGTGGCCGGCGTTTTTTATTGAGCTTGCAGGGCGCGACGCCAGTGTAGCATGTTGTCGAGGAACAGGAAGTTGCAGCCGGTGCACACGTAGCCGGCCTTGCCGATGCCTTCCGTCCAGTGGTGTTCGAGCAACCCCGCACCGAGGAGGTCCCGCTTCATCCAGCTCAGGCTGTCGAGAATCGCGTCGCGATGAATCGTCTCCCCGGTGAGTTCGAAGAGCGCGATCAACCCCCGTTGCGCCATCAGATTTTTCGAAAAGTGCTTCACGTTGTCGCCGGGCTCGTTCCAGAACGCGCCACGGTCGACGTCGTGCAACCCGGCCATCATCGCGTTGAAGAGGTCACGCGCGCGCAGCTCCATCTCCGCGTCGGCGGCGAGTCGCGCGTACTGAGCCGTGGCCGCGAGCATCACGCCGTTTGACATCAGATAGCCGTCGTCGAACAGTCCCGTTCCCACGTCGAACTGCTCGGCGTACGCCCACTCGATGAGCTCCTTCGCCCAGTCGAGCGCCTGCTGGCGCTCGTCGGCCCGTTTGTATCGCGCGACCTCGTTGTCGATGTGCGCCATGAATCCCACGATGGTCGAGGCCGGCCAGTAGTCGTCGGCCATGGCTTCGGCGACCGGAATCGCGATCAGGTTCACAATGGGGGGTAACAGACGCGCGTAGAGATCGAACGCCGGATCGACGTTGTAGCGGTAGCCCCACCACAGCGCGAGCGCGCCCATGGCCGCCTGCTGGAGCGCGTCGACGTCGCCGCCGAAACCCGCATCCAGCAGCTCGAGCTCCCACCGGCAGGTCTGCTCGCCCATCGCCACCAGGTCGGTGTCTCCGCTTTCGTATCCCCACGCCAGCAACGCCTCGGGCGCGAAGGTCGTCGCGTCGTCCATCAGGTCCGCATCCCAGTTGCCGTCGGGACTCCAATACTCCGAAACGAGCGTGTCGAGGACGAGGTCGAACACCTCCCAGTAGGGGACGTCGAGGTGGGATGGAACAGCGGGATACCGGGCCTGCGCCTGCGTATACGCCGCGACGGGCATCGGAGAGACCCCGAAAAACACGGCCAACGCCAAAGCGGCCAGAGCCGCGGGAATCCTCGCGCGCATCACGCACTCCTGTTGTATGGAGTGCATGATACCACATTTTCCGGCGATGCAAGCGAAACTACACGAACGTGTGCCAGCCGTGCGCGTCGGGCAGCTCGCCCTGAATGTAAGCGAAGAAGCGCTCCTGAACGGCCTTGGTGATCGGACCGCGCTGGCCCGTGCCGATCGGGATCTTGTCCACGCTCGCGATGGGCGTGACCTCGGCCGCCGTGCCCGTGAAGAACACCTCGTCGGCGATATAGACCATCTCACGCGGGATCATGCCCTCGACGACCTCGTATCCGAGTTCCTTCAGGATCGTGATGACGCTGTCGCGCGTGATGCCGGGAAGCACCGAGTTGCCCAGCGGCGGCGTGATGACGCGGCCCTGGCGCACGACGAAGATGTTCTCGCCCGAGCCCTCGCTGACGTAGCCGTTGGTGTCGAGCGCGATGCCTTCGGCGTAGCCGTTAAGCACCGCCTCCATCTTGATGAGTTGGCTGTTCGCGTAGTTCGCGCCGCACTTCGCCATCGCGGGCATCGTATTGGGGGCGAAGCGGTTCCACGTCGCGAACATCACGTTGACGCCTTTCTCCAGCGCCTCGGGGCCGAGGTACGCACCCCATTCCCACGCGCAGATGAAGGTTTCGACGGAGTTCTGCAGGCCGTTCACGCCAAACGGACCCGTGCCGCGGAAAACGATCGGGCGCAGGTAGCACGACTTGAAGCCGTTGACGCGCACGGTCTCTAGCATCGCGGCCTTGAGGTCGTCAAACGCGTAAGGAATCTCGATGCGGTACATCTTGGCGGAATCGTAGAGCCGCCGGACGTGCTCGTTGAGCCGAAAAACCGACGAGCCCTTCTTCGTCTCGTAGCAGCGGATGCCCTCGAACACGCTCGACCCGTAGTGCAGGGCATGCGACATCACATGAACGGTCGAATCCTTCCAGTCGATGAAGCCGCCGTTCTTCCAGACTTTGATGTTGCCGGGAATGTCCGCGAATGCCGTCATGATCCCCTCCGAAACGCACGGTGCATTGGAAAAATCGACGCGTGACGCGAAGAGAAACTTATGGGAATCGGAGGACAAAATCAAGAAAACGCGGCGGGGCGGCACGCGCGCGACCCTTTGAAAACGCCCCGCGACGTGCGACAAGGGCAGGGCGTTCGCGTCGTGACCGGCGCGTCCTTCGGATGACGACATGCAGGGCGTTCTCGTTCCTCTCGGCGATTCGATCTACCTGATTATCGGGCCGTTTCACGGAAAATTCCCCGACGCGTTCAGTTTTCTCATCGACGCCGACCCCGTCACGATCATCGACACGGGGTTCTCGCCCGATATCGCCGCGTGGCTGCGCGACGCCTATCGCCCCGCGCGCATCATCAACACGCACTCCCATATCGATCACTGCCGCCAGAACGTCATCTTCGACGGGTGCGAAATCTGGGTGCCGGAGATGACGTCGGACACCTTCGGCATCGTCGATCGGCTCGCGCCGCGCTTTTGCGACGAACCCGCGGTGTCCGAGAGCTGGGCGCGCGCCATTCGCAACGATCTCCTGTATGTCGAGGCCGATCCGCCGTTCACGCACACGTTCGGCGACGGCCATGTGTTCGATTGCGGTCGTGTACGCCTTCGCGCGATCCACGCGCCGGGCCATCTCGACGACCACTTCGTGTTTTTCGAGGAGAACTCCGGGCTTGCGCTGACCGTGGACATCGACTTGACGAAGTTCGGACCGTGGTATGGGAACCCTGAGTCCGACATCCGGCGGTTTCGTGCTTCCGTCGAAACGGTGCGCGCCCTGCGTCCGTGCGTTGTGGCTTCGGCACATCGCATGCCGATCCGCGACCACGTTGACGACGAACTCGCCGTCTACGCGCGACGCTTCGACGAAAACGGAGAGCGGATCTTCGGGCTCCTTCGGGAACCCGCGACGATGGAGCAACTCATCGAGACCAAACCGTTCTATCGAGCGCACCCGTACCGTCAAACGCTGCTGCGGTTTTTCGAGAAGCAGATGATCGGCAAGCACCTGCGGATCTTGGCGCAGGAAGGACGGGTGATCGAACGCGAAGGCGTCTTCGCGCGAGCTTAGTCGTCGCGGTCCGCGCGGTGCCAGGTCTTCGGCGGCCGAACGCGCGCGGACGTTGCCAGCCACAGCTTCCAGATCACGAAGACCGGTGCCAGCGCGAGGCCGCGAATCACCACCGAGCGCGGGCGCGTTTTCGCAACGCCCACCAACGTCGCGGCGGCGAGCATGAGCAACCCGACGAAGGATGCGAGCCAAACCCACGGCAGGGCGAAATACCACGCGCCGAGCGAGAGCGCGACGAGCGCCGCGGCGTTGATCGCGTAACCCGGGAGAACGATATCCATCGTGAGTTCCCAAAGCGGCCAAGAGCGCTCGCGAATCGCTTTGCGGCGAGCGTATCGCCCGAGGGTCTTCGCCACCTGAGCCTGTCCGCCGCTCCAGCGTTTGCGCTGCCCGGCCGCCTTCGCAAACGACGAGGCCTTCTCCGAGCGCACCGCGACGACGTCGACGAACCGTGGAAAAATCCCCAGCACGGCGAGACGCAGCGTCTGCTCGAAATCTTCCGCGATGGAAAAGCTCATCCAGCCGAATTCGCGAAGCACACTGCCCGTGAGACACCAGCCATTCATCAGGGGCGCGGGCAGCCCGAGCCGGGCGCGGCCGGCGTAGGTCCCCGCGTTCTTCATCGTGTTGGTGAGCGTGGAGAGAGCGGCCAGCGACGAGTGGCCGGGATCGCGCGCGCCGTTGTAGCCCTGAAGGGCCCGCGCGCCGTCCTGAATCGCCGCGTCGAGCGCGCGAAGGTAGCCCGCATCGACGACCGAATCGGCATCGAGACAGACGAGCGCGTCGTCGCCGCCCCACGCGCGACCGGAGATGAACCAGTCGAGGGCGTAGCCCTTGCCGCGTTTTCGCGGATCCTGCCGCTCGACGACATTCACGCCCGCGCGCCGTGCGACATCGGCGGTATGGTCGTCGCAATTGTCCGCGAGCACGACGATCTCGAAGAGATTGGACGGGTAATTGAGTTCGCGGGCCGACTCGATGGTGCGGCCAACGCCGGCTTCCTCGTTGTGCGCGGGAATCAGCACGGTAAATCGCGTGCGCGGCCCGGGGGCGGATTCACGGGGACGTCGCGAGACGAACGCGATCAGCGAAAACACGGCATGTCGGGTCGCTGCGAGCGCGAAGTACACGGCGAGGACAAACGCCAGAAGCTCGGCCACATGCAGCGCGATGGAGATCACGACGCGACCTCGCGATAGACCGCCGAGATCCGCGAGGCCATCACTACGTCGGTGTATTCGCGCAGGAACTTTTCTCGCAACTCCGCGCCGATCGCCGCGCGCATCGTCGCGTTGCGAACCAGCGAAATCAGCAGCGCGGCGAGTGCGTCGGTTCGCGGCGGCGCGAGCAGCTCGTCCCGTCCGGCGAGGATGTCCGGGATGCCGCCGACGGCGGAACATACGGCGGGGGTGCCGCTTCGCATCGCGGCGATCAGCGCCTGCGGAACGCCCTCGGAATCGGAGGGCATGAGAAGAATGTCGAAGGCGTCGATCACGTCGTCGATGTCCGTGCGGAATCCAAGGAAACGAACACGGTCGAGGATGCCGAGCGTTTGCGTCCGGCGCTCGCACTCGCCCCGAAGCGGACCGTCTCCGGCCATGACGAACATCGTGTTCGCCGACGCTTCCAACGTTTGCGACGCGACTTCGACGAATCGTAGCGGCGCTTTCACCGGATCGAAGCGACCGACGAATCCAACGACAACGCTTTCATCCGAGGATCCCCACTCAGCGCGGAGCCGCTTTCGTGTCACGGCGTCTCGAAGGCGATCCGCGAGTCCGTTGGCGACGACACGCAACCGGTCGCCCGGGACGCCGCACGAGCGCAGCTCGTCCGCGAGGGGATTCGACACCGCGATAACGCGATCGGCCCGTCGTGCCGCGCGGCGATCGAGTGCCATGTACGCGCCCATCTTGAGCCCGTTCCAACCGGAAAACGGCTCGCGGTGGCCATGAACCGTGATGATGTGCGGTTTCCTCGCGCGCCTGGCCGCGCGCGAGGCATGAATGTTGGAAAGATACCCGTGCGAATGAACGACATCGACCTCGCGTGCCGCATCCGCGATTTCTCGAACGGGAGTCGTGTCGAATTTCGAAGACCTGCGCAGGCTCCGGGAGGATACGCCGACTTCGCGAAGCGCGGAGGCCAGTTGAGCGTCGAAAAACAGGGTCGCGCGAAGTTCCACGTCGCCGCCGCGAAACGCCCGCGCCAACGCTAATACGTGCGTCTCTATGCCCGCGAACGCCGCGCCCTCGGCAACCTGCAACACGCGAAGCGGCCTCGCCGACATGCTCAGTGTTTCTTGGCTCGCAACGTCATCACGCCGGTCGCGAGGATCTGAGGAAAGTCCGGCGCGGAAACCGCGGCGGTCTGCGCCATCACCTCGGTGTCGAAGCTCGTCATGCGCTCCATCGAGGTGGACCAGTCGATCATGCGCTTGGCGAGTCCGAGCGCCCGCGCGGGTCGCGCCACGAGTCGCTCGACCAGCGCGGCGGTTCGCGCCTCGAGTTCCTCGCGCGTGCAGACTTCGTTGACGATGCGCAGCGAAAGCGCCGTTTGCGCGTCGACCGCGTCGCCCAGCAGGATCAGCTCCTTGGCCACGGCCGGTCCGACCATCCGCGTGAGCCGCGTCGTGCCGCCGCAGTCGGGAATGAGGCCGAGGTAAATCTCGGGCAGCCCGAAACGAAGGTCTTCCGCGGCGATGCGAAAGTCGCAGGCGAGGACGATCTCCATGGCGAGGCCGAGGGCATGGCTGTGCAGGACAGCGATCACAGGCTTTTCGAGCGTCTCGATCCGGTTGATGACGTGCTGAATCTTTCGCGCCAATTCGCGCAGATGCAGACCGCGTTCGGTTTCGTCCACGCCGCCGAGCCCCGCCACGGCGGTCACGTCGATCCCCGCCGAAAAACACGCGCCCTCGCCCGAGAGCGTGATGACGCGCACGTCGGAGCGAAGCGCGAGGTCGTCGAGATGACGGCCGAGTTCCACCACCACATCCACATTGATGGCGTTGCGCTTCTCGGGACGATTGATGACGAGGCGCGCGACCGCCCCGTCGACGACGCATTTGACCGCTTCGCTGCTCATGGAAATCCCCCGAATCGAACCCGATGGCGGGCAGGGCGCATGCTAGGAGGATTCCAATTCCGGAACAAGCGAAGACGACAGCGCGTGAGACGACAGCGCGCGACGCAGACGCTCGGCGAGCAGGCCGTACCTTCGGCTCACGTCGTCGTTGCGGATGGCGAGCTCCAGCGCCCGCCGGCTTCCGACAATGACGACGAGCCGCTTCGCCCGCGTCACGGCGGTGTAAAGCAGGTTGCGTTGCAGCAAAACGAAATGTTGCGTGGAGAGGGCGACGACGACGGCCGGATATTCGGAGCCCTGCGATTTGTGAATGCTCGTCGCGTAGGCCAGGGCGAGGTCGTCGAACTGCGCGCCCTCGACCTTGACCGTGACGCCGTCGAAATCGACATTCAGAAAGCGCCCCGTCGCATCGACGTAACTCACGCGGCCGAGATCGCCATTGAAAACACCGCGGTCGTAGTCGTTCGACATCTGTAGGACGCGGTCGCGCACGCGAAAGATTCGCTCGCCGCGTCTCAACTCGGCCCCGGACGGATTGAGCGCGAGCTGAAGGCACTCGTTCAGTCGGCGCACGCCGATGTCGCCCTTGTGCATCGGCGTCAGAACCTGAATATCGGCGAGAGGATCGAGGCCGTATCGGTTCGGCAGACGGCGCGTGACGAGATCGACGATGGTGTTTTGCGCGCCCTCGGGGTTGTCGCGCTGGATGAAGAAGAAGTCCGCCTCGGCATCATCCGTCAGAACCGGTTCCTGTCCGCGCCGGATGCGGTGCGCGTTGGTGACGATCAAACTTCGCTGTGCCTGCCGAAAGATCTCGGTGAGCCGCGCGACCGGAATCTCGCCGCACTCGATCAGATCGCGCAGAACCGAACCCGGCCCCACCGACGGGAGCTGATCGACATCGCCCACGATGATGAGGTGCGTGTGCGAGGCGATCGACATCGCGATGGTCGCCATCATCTGCACGTCGATCATGCCCGCCTCGTCCACCACGAGCACGTCGGGATCGAGCCGCGCCGCCGAGAACCGCGCGCCGGCCCCGGGCCGGATCTCCAGCAGCCGGTGAAGCGTCTTCGCTTCGCGCCCGCAGGCCTCCGACAGGCGCTTGGCGGCGCGGCCCGTCGGCGCGGCCAGAACGACGCGGCCCTTGAGCGCCTCGGTGATCTCGACGATTGCGCGGATGATGGTCGTCTTGCCGGTGCCGGGGCCTCCCGTGATGACGGCGACCTTGTCCCTGAGCGCGTTGCCAACGGCGACAGACTGCGTTGGGGAAAGGTCGATCCCCTTCTTTTTTGCCAGCCAGTCGATCGCCCTCGTCGCGTCGAACTCGCGCAGGCGCGAGCGCCCCGCGCGGATTCCGCGAAGCCCGCGCACCACGGCGGCTTCGGCTTCGTACAGGTCCTTCAAAAAGACCGTCGGCTCATCGTTGGCATCGACCGCATCGACGACGATCAGACCCCGTTCGCGCAGCCGATCCAGCGCCTCCTCGGCGCGATGCTCGTCGATGCCGAGTTGGTCGGCGCACGTGCGGCACAATCCTCCACGCACATAGCCCGTGTGACCTTCCTCCGCCATGGACGAGAGGATATGCACCAGCCCCGCCTGGGCGCGGTCGATCGAATCGTGCTCGATCCCCAACGCTCCGGCGATCTTGTCCGCCGTGGTGAACCCGATCCCTTTGACGTCAAGGGCGAGCTCATAAGGATTCGCCTTGAGTCGCCGGATCGCATCCTCGCCGTAATGCTTGACGATCTTTCCGGCCAGCGAGCGAGGCACGCCCACGCTCTGCAGGAACACGACCAGCTCGCGCCAATTGCGTTTCGCGCTCCACACCGACGCGAGCGACGCGCCGCGTTTCGCGCCGATCCCCTCGACTTCCATGAGCCGTTTCGGGTCGTCGTCCAGGATCGGGAGCGTCTCGGCGCCGAAGTGCCGAACAATCCGCTCGGCCATCACCTTGCCGATGCCGGGCACGACGCCGGAAGCCAGGTAGCGCGCGATGCCCGCGGGCGTGTTGGGCAGGATCGGCTGATACGAACGCACGCGAAAGCGCGTTCCGTGGCGTGTCTCCTCGTGCCCACCGACCACCTCGAGTTCCTCATCGACGTGAACGTCGAACAGATCGCCGGCGATGACCTCCTCCCTCCCGTCGGCCAGGTCAAACCGGCAGATCGCGAAGCCGGTCTCCTCGTTCGCGAAGATGATCCGCGTGACACGGCCGCGAAGCGACTGCTCGCCGCCGCCAATCAGGGAGGTCTGGGTCATGCGCCGCCGTCGTCGCGGGCGGGCCCGGCCCGCAGGGCGCGGCGCGATTCGATGAATTTTCCCGCGTTCTCGCGGACGCTGTCGCCAAGCGAGCGATCGTCCTGAATCTCCAGCAGGTCGGGAAGCCGAAGGTGGGGCAGGAGGTTGTTCGCCAGATTCTCCGGCGTATAGGGATTGCGCGCGAGGGCGAGCTTAACGGTGTAACGCGTGATCCATCGCGGCGAACGGTAGATGGTCTCAAGAATGATGGGGGACGAAGGCCGCCGGGCCGCGACACGCACCACATCCGCCTCGGTCGTCCGCGTGTTCTGCAGATATGCCTCGATCACCCGCGGATCGGCGTCGTACATGATCTTCGAGCGGGTCTCGCGGTCGGTCTCACGGGCCTTCGAGACGCGTCGCCCGACGGTTTGGTCGGCCATGCCGTAAATCAGGAAATCTTCATCCGACCGGGCCGACGTGCGGGCGGGGCGTCCCTTGGAGAAGAGCGCCACCACCTCGCGGACTCCCAGCCGCGTGGCGCAATGAAAGACGCGGCTTCGACGATAGGCGTCGAGCCGCTCGGCCAGCGTCCGGGGATTGGCCAGCACGCTCCAGGCGTCGAGCGCGCCGTGGTCGGCTTCGCGGGCGCGGCGATGGATGAGCGTGACCGCGCGAACGACGTTGTCGTCCGTGAGTGCGAGGAGCTTTTCGCCCACGAACGCCGCGCGCAGCTCGGGGTCCGATACGCGCCCGATGTACGCGAGAATGTTCTCGACGCACTCGATGGCGCTCGTATCACCCACCGGCCACAGGGGTCCCTGATCGTTCACATCCGCTCCGCGCATTCGAGGTTCTGATTTACAATTCTAGGAGATCCCGCGCGCGGAACAAAGTGGGGGATGGGGCGAGGCGGAACGCACGTGCGGTTTCGGCCCGCGTTCCCGATTCGGGGGGATTCAGACCTGCTCGGCGGTCAGCATGTTCTGGCGTTCGGCGAAGGAGCGCAGGTCGTCGTACAGGATCTTGGTGACGCCGTGTCCGCGCGTGTTGAACGCCTTGAGTTCATTGTTGCGGATCCAACGGCGGATGGTCTCCGTCGAGACCATGCAGAACTCGGACGCTTCCTTTACCGTCATGAAACGGGGACCCGCGGACGGGCTCATTCCGGTCATTTCAAAGCCTCGTATTTCCTGGACGATCGGATCGCGATCGTCGCCGACTTGCCCATTTCATCGGCGCGCTCGCATCGCGCCTGAAGCATTTTCCGTTCATTGAACCCCATATCCACTTTCGTCGCGGGCGAGACGGAATTTGCTTGACAGGTGAAGGCCGATGTCCGCTAATCGACCGTCGTCGAGCGGGGGGAATGACGTGGAACAGACGGGATTTTTCGACGGCCAGGGCGGCCCCAGCCTCTTCTACCGTTTCGAACACGACGCGGACGACCGCGCGGCGCTGCTGATCGCGCACGGGCTTGGCGAACACTCGGGGCGGTATCGCAACCTCGTGGAGGCGGTTCGTCCTCGAAAAATTTCCGTCTTCGCCGTGGACCATCGCGGATTCGGGCAGTCGGGCGGATCGCGGGGGTGCGTGGAGCGGTTCGGTCAGTACGTGGACGGCGTCAAGACGCTCGCCGAGTTCGCCGCATCGAAAATGGGCGGAAAAAAGCTCTTCTTACTCGGCCACTCGATGGGCGGGCTCATCGCCATTCATTACGCACTGCGTTTTCCCGAAACGATCGCCGGGGTCATCCCGAGCAGCGCGGCGCTTCAGGTGTCGGTACCGATTCCGCGTATCAAAGGTGCCCTCGGACGGTTTATGTCCGGCATCGCTCCCGGTATCACACTCGACAACGAACTCGTGCCCGACCACCTGTGCCGCGACCCCGAGGTGGTGCG
>JAANMU010002885.1_pt1 | contig 11958 bp, 10 predicted proteins | sample 7279701 | NCBI WGS metagenome assembly JAANMU01 (sample SAMN14094539, study PRJNA606508) | bioreactor metagenome | isolation source: A lab-scale SPAN reactor treating ammonium-rich wastewater day 57 | place: Ireland: Galway | collected 2017-03-13 | reverse complement strand
GGCCTTTTATTTCCGCCCCTCCCTGCAGACCGCTCTGGATCGCATCCTGGTCGGCCGGGCCAACCTGAAATATTACGAGGCCGGCATGGACCTGGGGCTTTCCCATGACCCGCTCGAATCCTTCCGAATTTTCCAGGAAAGAATCATGCGTGAATATGACGCCCAGGTTGCGGAATGGGGTCTCGAGGTCATCGACTCCAATCAGAGCATCGAAGAGATGCAGGCACAGGTTCGTGAGCGAGTCTACAAATTCCTCGAGGAAAGGCCGGTTCCCAAACGTCAATGAAAAAAGCACGCTTTTTTGGGCATGGTCTTCCCGGCATGGAAAAACTCGAGCTGCCCGGGAAGCTGATCGTCATCGAAGGGACCGATGGAGTCGGACGAACCACCCACATCAACCTGCTGCATGACTGGCTGGAGAGCCAGGGGAGAGGGGTTCTGGTTACCGGCTTGAGCCGTTCCCCATTGATCGGAGAAGGGCTGCAGGCCGCCAAGCAGAACAAGCTGCTCGGAAGGCTGACCATGGCACTCTTTTACGCCACAGACTTCGCCGACCGGCTCGAGCATGAAATCATTCCTGCCCTGCGTGCCGGCTTTGTGGTTCTGGCTGACCGTTATGTCTATACCCTGATCGCACGCGACACGGTCCGCGGGACCGATGCGAAATGGCTCCGGGACCTGTTCGGGTTCGCATTGATTCCGGATGCGGTTTTTTACCTTTCGATCGACATCGATTCGCTGGTGCCTCGTGTGCTGCGCGCTGGAAAGCTGAATTACTGGGAAGCGGGCATGGACCTGGGCCTGGCCGATAATCTTTTTGATTCATTCCACGAATATCAATCCCTCCTGCTTCAGGAATTTGAAAAAATGCGCGAGGAGTTCAACATCTTCTCGATCAGCTCCAAAGGTTCTATCAATTCAGTCCAGAGCCGTTTGAGAAAAAGAATCGAGATGCTTTTTTAGGTCTTCAGCGCCAGCCGGTTCCTGATCGCTGGCCATGGAGAGAGGTTAATCCGTGTCAGGCCTCAACTGGAAAAAAATCATCCCTCTTCTCCTGGCTTTGATCGTCCTTGGAAACTACCTCTATTCAACCCTGGGAGTCACCGAAGAGCAACGCATTCTGCGGGTGGTCGACCGGGCGGAGCGTGCGGTCATCGATAAATCCTTTTTCAATCTCGAGCAGGTCCTCTCATCGCATTACAGGGATCGTTCCGGTCTCACAAAAAATGATCTCATGCGGCTGGCGACACTCTATTTTCGATCTCAGGACCAGGTCCGTGTGGTGCGCATGAGCAGTGATGTTGAGATCCTGGATGAGACCGAGGCAGCAGTCCGCTTGAGGGTTCAGGTGTTCGGGGAAGCGGGTGGAAAATGGGGGCGCGGGCTTGCCGATGATTCACTGCTGGGAGAAATTTTCGAGATCTCCCTGAAAAAAGAATCCGGCCGATGGAAGATCACCGCAGTCAACCCGGAAAAACGCAACTGGCCCTCGATATACCCCAATTGATTTCCCCCCAGCCAGCAAAAAACCCCCTCAGCTTTTGAACCAAGGGGGTCTTCTGATTCAACGACAGATTTCTTTTATGCTTTGGCCCAGGCCGCCTGCCAGTTGGCAAGCCCTTTCTTCATATCGGGGACAGGGTTCTCCGGGCTGTTTTCATACTCCATGAAAATCGGCCCGCTGAATCCGATCTTCTTGAGGGCTTTTGCCACCTCAAGAAGATCCATATCACCCTCACCCAGGATCTGCTCCTCCCCGCCATGCTTCCAGTCTTTGAGGTGAAGGGAATGAACACGGCTTCCCAGAGCCAGGATGACATCATGCGGCTTTTCACCTGAGCGGATCGAGTGGCCGGTATCGACACAGGCGCCAATGGCTGCATGATGCTTTTCAATCGCTTTGAGCGTATCGCTGGCTTTATCATAACGGGCCTTGGGGCCATGATTGTGAATGGCGATCTTGATTCCAAATTCTTCGCACAGCTTATCGAGGTTATCGAATGAATCCGGCGTGGGATCGGCGCTGAGCATCTGAACCCCCAGTTCCTTCCCGAATTCAAACTTCTTCCGATTGGCGGCTTCATCCGCACTGAATCCCTCCACTCCAAAGCTGGGAACCACGACCCCGGATTCCTTGAGCTTCGACTTGACTGCCGCAAATCCCGGATCAGATGCATCGGGTGGAAAATGCACAGAGCAAAATTCCATGTAGCTCAGCCCAAGTTCCTTGAGGCACTTAATGGCCTCCTCGAACTTGAAATGCCGAAAACTGTAGCTTTGGGATCCGATCACTACCTTGTCTCCTGCCATGGCAAACTCCTCCTGTTTCAACAGAGCCAGCGCAGCCAGGCCAGCGGCGCTTCTGCTGACGAAATCGCGACGGGAAAGAACCGACATCTCTTTGTCCTCCTTTGAGGGGATGATTGAATCAATCGACTAGAAGTGTACACCCGAAGTGGCGGGCGAAGGTAGGGTCATCTGGTGGCGATCAATTCCTTTTCGCACTCCAGTATTTCTTCGAGGTTCCGCAGGAACCAGGCATCGATCCCTGTGAACTGTGCGATCTCCTCGACTGTCAGGCCGAGTTGAAAGGCATATCGCAACGAAAAAAGCCGTTCTGAATTGGGGCGTGAAATTTTTTGAATGATCTCCTGGCGGGCGAGGTTCCTTTCCTCCTCGGTCCTCACCTGCTCCGGCCCCCAGGGGTCTTTTCCATCGCCTCCGAAACCGAAGCGTCCGATTTCCAGTGAAGAGATGCCTTTCTGGAGGGCCTCCTTGAAAGTGCGGCCGATCGACATCGCCTCCCCCACCGATTTCATCTGGGTGCCGAGAATATCTTCGGCCCCGGGGAACTTCCGGAAATCCCAGCGTGGGATTTTCACCACACAATAATCAATAGTCGGTTCGAAGCTGGCCGGTGTCTCCCGGGTGATGTCATTCGGCAATTCATCGAGTGTATAACCCACCGCCAGCTTGGCCGCGATCTTGGCGATCGGAAACCCGGTGGCTTTTGAAGCCAGTGCGCTTGAACGGCTGACACGCGGGTTCATTTCGATGACAGTCATCTCTCCATCGGCGGGATTCACCGCAAATTGAATATTGGATCCGCCCGTCTCCACCCCGATCTCACGAATGATGGCGATCGAGGCATCCCGCATGTGCTGGTATTCCCGGTCGGTCAGAGTTTGTGCTGGAGCCACTGTGATGCTGTCCCCGGTGTGCACTCCCATCGGATCGAAGTTTTCGATGGAACAGATGATGACCACATTGTCCGCCTGGTCCCGCATCACCTCGAGCTCATACTCTTTCCATCCCAGCACCGACTGTTCGACCAGGACCTCGCTGATGGGAGAAATCGCCAGCCCGGCGGTGATTAAAGCCTTGAATTCTTCGAGGTTGTATGCAATCCCTCCTCCACTGCCTCCAAGTGTGAAGGCCGGGCGAAGGATAGCGGGAAACCCGATGCGCTGAACAATCTCCAGGGCTCCATCAAGGGTATGTGCGATTCCGCTTTCGGGAACCTGCAGGCCGATCTTCTGGATGGCCTGCTTGAAGAGGGCACGGTCTTCCGCCTTGTGGATCGCATCCAGCTTGGCTCCGATCAATTCCACTCCCATCTCATCGAGAAAGCCGCTTTCGGCCAGCCTGACCGAGACATTCAATCCAGTCTGACCCCCGAGGGTCGGCAGCAGGGCCTGCGGGCGCTCGCGGCGGATCACCTCAGCCACATATTCCGGAGTAATCGGTTCGATATAAGTCCGGTTTCCCATTTCGGGATCAGTCATGATGGTGGCCGGGTTGGAATTGATCAGGACAACTTCATAGCCTTCCTCACGCAGAGATTTGCACCCCTGGGTTCCGGAGTAATCGAACTCGCAGGCCTGCCCGATGACAATCGGGCCGGCTCCCACGATGGCAATTTTTTTCAGATCGGTTCTTTTCGGCATTTGTGTGCCCGGTAATATGGCACGGACCCATGGAATCTCTCAAGAGAACAAGCCTGGCTGTCCCATTCACCCGACGAATCCGGAATTCGCCCATTCCGGCACCCGGCCAACTCCAGCTAATCTTCAAACCTCCCATTTTTATGTATACTATCCGTTTATCAGCCTGATGAAGAACTCTCCGCCGGATCGGATCCTGACACCTGCAGGAACAGGATAGTTGGTTCGTGGTAGGTTTTCACATCTGCAATCCCCGAGCCGATCGTGGATCATCGCTGGTCACCAGGCTGGATTTATAAATGCCTGATCTGATGTGAACAAAAGACGGAGGGAAGGATGAAATTAATCAACATCGATGATGTGAGCAAATCCAAAAAGAAGCTCACTGTGCAAATTGAACCGACTGACCTTACCGTGGAGAAAGAGGAAGCCTACGAAGAGCTGGGCAAAGAGGCTGTCATCCCCGGGTTTCGCAAGGGAAAGGTTCCGCGGAAATTCCTGGAGCTCCGTTTTGACAAAGCGGTCCGCAAGGAAGCCTTCGGTGATGCGGTCTTCAAAGCACTGGATGATATCTCCAAAGATCGGGATCTCCGAATCATTGGGAAGCCGGTTTTCGATCCCCCGGAATTCGATGATCTGGCCGATAAGGTCTGCGAGGAACCGGTCGAGATGGGAGTCACCATTGAAGTGATCCCCCCATTCGAACTGCCTCAATACAGCCAGTTGAAGCTCCCCATCGAGCTCGAAACAAATGTGGAACAGATGGTGGATTCCCTGCTGGAGGTCACTCGCCAGAGATCAGCCATCTTCACCACGGTCGATGATCGCCCCACATGCGAAGGAGACCATGTCGTCATTCAGTGCACCACCACCCGTGGAGGTGAAGATTTTCCTGCCATCACAGCTCCCCGCCTGATGGTTAACGATCTCGGGGATAGCGGATTCCCTGCAGCGTTTGAAAAAGGCCTGGTCAACCTTGAAAAAGGAGCAACCTTCGATTTCGATTTTTCAATCGAATCCGATCACCCGCTCTTCCTTGCGGATGGCGAAAACTCCTGCCATACCCGCGGGAAAATCCTCTCTATCAGTGAGAAGGATATTCCTGCCCTGGATGATGATTTCGCCAAAGACCACAATTTCGAGAGCCTTGCGGCTTTCCGAAAAAGGCTCACTGAAGATGTCCAGCATAATGAAGACCGCCACCTGGCGACCAAAAAACGGGACACGATTCAGAATTATCTGCTCGATAACACCGATGTAGTTGTCCCCTCCAGCCTGATTCAGAATGATTACCTTCTGATCCGATACAGAAAACTGATGGACGCACAACAGCATGGAGACACCGGATCCATGATTCCTTCCGATGAGGAAGAGGTCGAAACCATGTTCCAGGCTGAGCAGGAATCCAAGCGCCGCCTGATCCTCCAGAAGATCGCCGAAAAAGAAGCCATCACGGTTTCCGATGATGAATATATCGAATCCATGATAGCCCTGGCCCGCTCGCGAAAAGAGAAAAATCTGGATCGCTTCCTGGCTCAGGTGGAAAAAGACGGCCTGGAGCACTTCTACAAAGAACAAATCCTTTTCGGTAAAGTAGGAAAATGGCTGGTCGATCACAATGAGTTTGAGGTCAATGGATCCTCAGCTGGTGAAACCGGCAGCGGGCCGAGCGCCTGAAAAACGACTGTAATCGGCCTGCTGGCCAGGCCCCAGGAAGATTAAGGGAGATTTGTAAATGCCGTTAATTCCAATGGTGGTTGAACAAACCAACCGTGGCGAACGCGGGTATGATATTTACTCGCGCCTGTTGAAAGACCGCATCATCTTCCTGGGTGAGCCAATCGATGATTACCTGGCCAACCTGATCATTGCCCAGCTGCTTTTTCTCCAGGCAGAGGATCCGGACAAGGATATCAACCTCTATATCAACTCTCCCGGTGGATCGATCATGGCTGGACTGGCCATCTATGACACCATGCAGTTCATCAAACCCCATATCGTGACAACCTGCATCGGCATGGCGGCAAGCATGGCTGCCATTCTCCTTGCCGCCGGTGAAGCAGGCAAACGCCATGCCCTCCCAAATGCCCGTGTCATGATCCATCAGCCGCTTGGCGGCGCCCAGGGGCAGGCGACCGATATTGAAATCCGCGCACGCGAAATCCTCCGCCTGCGTGACCGCCTGAACCAAATTCTTGCCGGCCACACCAACCAGCCGGTGGAAAAAATCACCGAGGATACTGAAAGAGACTATTTCCTTTCGGCCGAAGAAGCCCTCGAGTATGGCATCATTGACTCGATTTACCGCAGCGGCCAAGATAATGGTGAAAAGAATCGTTAAGGACAACAGACTCAATGGCAGGATCGATGTTTGACTATTCCAGCAGAGGGCGATTGCTCTACTGCTCCTTCTGCGGGAAAAGCCAGGAAGAGGTCAAAAAACTGATTGCGGGCCCTCCTCAAAAGGGCACCTCGCAGCCGGTTTATATCTGCAATGAGTGTGTGGCCCTCTGCAATGAAGTTCTCCAGGAAGTTCGGCAGACCGATGTCAAAGGCATTCCCAAACCGAAAGAAATCGCCAAAACCCTGGATGATTTTGTTGTCGGGCAGGAATACACCAAGAAGGTCGTTTCGGTCGCGGTTCATAACCACTACAAACGCATTCATTACAACGAATGCCGTTCGGAAGATGTCGAGCTCCAGAAAAGCAATATCCTTCTTATCGGGCCGACCGGTTCCGGCAAGACCCTCGTTGCTCAGACCCTTGCGCGGATTCTCGATGTGCCATTCACCATTGTCGATGCCACCACACTGACCGAAGCCGGTTATGTCGGCGAGGATGTCGAGAATATTATCCTGCGCCTGCTTCAGGTCACCAACTACGATGTCGAACGTGCCCAGAAAGGCATCATCTATATTGATGAAATCGACAAGATCGCACGCACCACGCAGAATGTTTCCATCACCCGCGATGTTTCCGGAGAAGGAGTCCAGCAGGCCCTCCTCAAGATTGTCGAGGGAACCCAATGCTCGGTTCCGCCACAGGGAGGAAGGAAGCATCCGCACCAGGAGTTCATCCAGGTCGATACCACCAACATCCTCTTCATCGCCGGTGGCGCTTTTGTCGGCCTGGCGGACATCATCTCACGCCGCATCGGCCGCAATGTGATCGGATTCGGCGCGGGAGTGAGCGCCGCCACTCAGGATTTGAGTGAATTTGACCTGCTGCGGCGCTGCGAACCCGAAGATCTGATCCGTTTCGGCATGATCCCCGAGTTTGTGGGGCGCTTCACAGTCACCTCTGCCCTGGATCCTCTCGATCTGGAGGCTCTTCTGAAGATCCTGACCGAGCCGAAAAGTTCACTCATCAAGCAGTATCAGAAGGTTTTCGAAATGGAGGGCACCAACCTCCAGTTCACCCCAGGTTCGCTGCGTGAAATCGCCCAGCTGGCTCTGAAACACCAGACCGGCGCACGTGGATTGCGGGCGATTATCGAAAGGGTCATGCTCGACATCATGTTCGAGCTGCCTTCACGCGGAGGAATCAAAGAGCTGGTCATCACCGAAGAGGTTGTGCGCAACCATCAGGATCCCTGGATGGTCCTGGATGGCGGCGTTCAATCCCCTGCCAAAGAAAAAGAGCTGGCCTGAACTCTACGCCCCGAACTTGGTCATCCTCAACCCATTCGCCAGCATGAGCGGAAGGATCGATGTCCCCGGGATGGTTCCCAATCCCCCCTGAAGCAGGGCTGTTTCATTGAATGCAGTCACTTGATCCGCACGGCAGTGCTTTGAATAGACCATCAGCGGCACCGGGTGCCAGGAGTGGCTCTTCAAAGGCGATGGGGTGGAGTGATCCCCGGTTACTGCAATGACATCCGGATTGAGGGCACGCAGCCTCGGGATAAGCGCATCGACCTCTTCGAGCACATGAATCCGTCCCTCGAAATTTCCATCCTCCCCATACGAATCGGTCTTTTTGATATGCACGAAGAAATAATCGAAATCCGGCCAGACCTTCTCGAGGATGTCGAACTCCTGTTCGGGGTTGTCCTGCCCGTATTCCTGAACCGACATTCCCGCCAGCCTGGAAACCCCTTTATACATCGGGTAAACCGCAATCGAGGCGGGTGTCAGATGATATAACTCCCTGAAGGAGGGCAGCGGATGGAACAGGTCCACACCCCGCAGTGTCAGCATATTGGCCCTGGGTTCATCCTTCAGAATCTGTTCAGCCTGTTTGAGGAATTCTGCGAAAAGAGCGGCTGTCTTTTGGTTCTCGGGGGTATCCTGAAGCGGAGTGGGAGGAAGCGGTTTCTTTCCGACCGCCTGGGGATCGGTATCGGCAATCGCACCTCCCAGGCCTTCACCACGCAGGACGACTGCCGCACGGTATTCCTTGACATGCCGCAGAGAAACCTCCACTCCGGATATCCGGATATTCTCAGCCAGCTTCTGAACAACCCGTGCCCCTTCCTCCGATGGAATCCTTCCCGCCCTCCGGTCAGTGATGTTTCCATCCGGGCCGATAGTGCAGAAATTGATCCGTGCGGGGACATCCCCCTTTTGAAGAGGAAAATCCACCCCCAGAGCCTCCAGCACGCCGCGGCCGATCGGGAATCTGAGCGGGTCATATCCAAAGAGTGAAAGATGAGCCGGGCCGCTTCCCGGGGTGATGCCGGTCCCAATCGGATTATGAAAACCGGTCACAGATTCTTTGGCGAGGGCATCCAGGTTTGGAACCGCAGCCGCTTCAAGCGCTGTTCCACGGCCGGCATTATCCAGGCCGCCAAGCCCATCAAAAACCAGTAATACCAGCTTGCTCTCTCCCGGAATGGCCAGTTTTGAAATCAGTTCCATCTGCATGATCGGTTCCCGCAATCCTTTCTATCGTGAGCCACCCCTCCACTCGAATCCTGTCCAGGAGAGGTGGAAATGCCTGCTGGAGAATGGTCTCATTTTCCACTCAGCATCAAACCATTAGTGCAGAGGCGATTCAAGATCATGGGCCTTTCGATTTCATATCGGATTCATATTTTCACAGTGTGGACTCGACCCTTTTGGCCGAAAATTCCATAATGGAGAAATTCATGCAATCGGCCATCTGCCGATGATTTGAAAGAGAGTGGGAATAGAGATTCCACCACCTGAGAGATGAACAATAACCCGATGAATCCCAGTGTTGATGCCGAGACGCCACTCATTCTCGTGGTGGATGATGACAAATTCACCCGCCAGATCATGCAGCGCTACCTGACAAGGGTGGGGTTCCGCTTTCAGATCGCCGGTGATGGCAAGGAAGCCATGGAATTGCTGGAAAGCCTGCGCCCTGATGTCATCATCTCCGACTGGATGATGCCTGAGATGGATGGGCTTGATCTGTGCAAATGGATTCGCCAGAACGAGGATCTGAAGGATACCTACTTCATCATTCTCACCGCCAAAGACCGGTTGGAAGATAAAACGCTCGGCCTGGAAATCGGCGCCGATGATTACATGACCAAGCCTTTCCAGGGCGCCGAGCTGATCGCCCGTGTCCGTTCCGGGTTGCGTTTGCGCGGTGTCCAGAAAGAGCTTTCCAAGGCCTACAGAAAGCTCGACAGCGAATTCCAGATCCTGGCTGACCTGCAATCCAGCCTGCTGCCGGATCCCCTTCCCGTTCTGCCCAATTATGACTGCGCCGCCCATTATTCACCCTCTCTGCGAACCAGCGGAGACTATTATGATTTTATCCCTCTCAGCCAGATCCACATGGGGATCCTGGTCGCGGATGTCTCCGGGCATGGAGCAGCAGCTTCGATGGTCATGGCCATCATGCGGGTGGTGATGCGCGCCTTTGTCCTGGATCTTCTCAGTCCCGGTGGCGCTTTGACTGTTGTGAATAATGTCCTGATCCAGCATGTTCCCAGCGATCAGTTCGCTACTGCTTTCTATGGAATTCTCAATCTGCACTCCAACCGGTTTGTCTATTCCAGTGCCGGGCATAATCCTGCCATGATCTATCGTGCCGGAACCGGCAAGGTCGAAGAACTGCCGAATGCCGGCGGAGTCCCGTTGAAAATCCTCCCCGATGTCCGTTATGAGGAAGACCAGCTGGTGCTTGAAAAGGGCGACCATATTCTGCTCTACACCGATGGCCTGACCGAGGCTTTCACCCCGGAACATAAAATGTTCGGTGATGAGGCCCTCAATCGCCTGATGTGCCGTTATGGGGCCTTGGAATCCAAAATTCTGGTCGATGAAATCTGGCGAAGTGTCCATGCCTTTGTCCGGACAGAGCCTTTTCATGATGATGTGACTCTTGTTTCCTTGCGTCGAAAACCAGAGTGATTTTAAAACCGAAGATCCTCCTTCTCACCTCGGAGCTCTTTCCACGGTTCGGGTATCCAACCGCGGGTGGCGGAGTTCGCGCCCAGCAGCTGTATGACTCTTTGACTTCCAGTGGTTTTCAGGTCGAGCTTGGGATCCTTAAATCTTCGGTGGAAGGGAAAAAACTTCCCGATTGGGCGGGCAAATATCTCTATCATCCCTCCTGGCTGGATGGCCTCATCGAACAGGCCGATCCGGATATGGTCATCAGTGAAAGCTGGGAGCCGCTGTCTCACCTGCGATTTTCCGATCAGCGAGTCTATGTGGCGGATTGCCCTGGTCCGCTGATTCTCGAATCCCTGCTGGGGGGCCAGGAGGACCTGCGCTCATCGGTTTTCCATAAGGTCCGGACCCTTTCCCGAGTCGATGCGATCCTGTGCCCCAACCGCCCCATGCGCCATTATCTCACCTCGTATCTGACTCTGGCTGGCTGGCCGCCGGACCAGCCGGAACGAATTCATTCGCTGCCGATCGCGCTCTCACAGGACCTTCCGGCAAGGAAACCCGCTGCCGACTCACAACTCTGCCTTTTCTTCGGTGGAATTTCCTGGGCCTGGCATCAATCCACTGCCTGGCTGCTCTCCCTGGCGGACCAGATCCATTCCATGAACTGGGGGAAAATCATTGTTCGTACCGGCCCGCATCCCCATCATCATCTGGATGAATCCCTTTATGAGCCGATCCCTGAGCAGGTCCGTGACCACCCCTCCATCCACCTGAAACCCCTGACTGGCTGGAATTCTCTGGTCGAAGATCTGTGCTCCATCCCCCTGGCCATCGAGTGGAGCCCGCGGCACCTCGAACGGGAACTGGCTTCAACTCTCAGGCTGGTCACCTATCTCTGGTGTGGTGTTCCGGTGATCATACGCCCGCACCTCGATCTGGCCGGTGAAGTGGCCGATTACCAGGCGGGCTGGATCATCGATGAATGGGAGGATCTGCTCGCTCTTCTCAAAGATATCCAGCAGAACCCCGGTATTCTTCGCACACGCTCCGAAAACGCCCTCAAGCTGGCCCGGGACCGGCACCAGTCGGCTCTTTATCAGGACTCCCTGGCCGATTTTCTGGCCACCCTGAAGAAGCGGGATCCCAGCCCTTCGTTCCTTGACCATGCCTCCTCAACTTTCCGGTTCCAGGAAGAGGTGATTCATGCCCAGGAACAGAGGATTCTCAACCTGGACCACCAGAACCAATCTCTCGAGGAGGCGCTGAAAACCCGGGATAGCCTGATCCTTCAGCGTGATCAGGACCTTGCCGCAGTTCATAACCTGGTCAGAACAAAAGACCTGGAAATCATGGGCCGTGATCAGTCGGCGCAGGGGCTTCATGAGAATCTTCAGGCCTGCCTGGCTGAAATCCAGAACCTCCAGCAGCAGATCCGCCAGGAACACACGGATGCCGAATCCTACCGTGCCATCCGCCAGAAATTCATTTATAAAATGTGGAAGCGTCTGTCCGGCTGGATGAAATAACCGGCAGCCAGCTAGCGCGAGGGGATTTCGAGCCGATAGAGGCGTGAGAGTTCACGAATCGCCTGGATGCGCTCTTCAGTTTCTCCCAGCTCCAGATTTTGAGAGAGGAGGTTAAAGGCTTTGGCGGATGCCCAGGCTTCGGCAATGCCGACATGGATCGGCTCGGCCGGTCG
>JAANMU010002882.1_pt1 | contig 11965 bp, 10 predicted proteins | sample 7279701 | NCBI WGS metagenome assembly JAANMU01 (sample SAMN14094539, study PRJNA606508) | bioreactor metagenome | isolation source: A lab-scale SPAN reactor treating ammonium-rich wastewater day 57 | place: Ireland: Galway | collected 2017-03-13 | reverse complement strand
AGAGATAATTGGTATTCGTAGCCAGTTAAGCTTTCTATCTTCCTGGAATAATATTATTAAATCACCAATATACAATGAAGAGGGAGTTGCAGAATCAGGCGATGCGGTCGGCTACGGTTCGATCTTTCGCGCGGCCCGACCGATGCGCATTGGCGTTGTGGCCTGCGGCTACGCCGACGGCTATCCGCGGCACGCGCCCAGCGGCACTCCGGTCGCGGTCGACGGCGTGCGCACGGTCACCGTCGGACGGGTCGCGATGGACATGCTGATGGTCGATCTCGGCCCGGTGCCGGGCGCGCGCGCGGGCTCGGCGGTCGAACTGTGGGGCGAGATCGTCCCGATCGACGCGGTGGCGCGCGCGAGCGGCACCATCGGCTACGAACTGATGTGCGCGCTCGCCCAGCGCGTGCCGCTGCGCGTCGAAGACGACGCGGCCTGCTGATCGCGGCGCCGACGATGGCCAGGGCGAAGACGCAGTACGTCTGCGGCGAATGCGGCGGCGCCACCCCGAAGTGGCAAGGCCAGTGCCCGCACTGCGGCGCCTGGAACACGCTCGGCGAGGCAGCGGTGGCGGGCCGCGCAGAGGCTCACCGCTACCAGTCACTCGCGCCCACACACGAGGTGGTGATGCTCGATGCGGTGCCCGCGCAGGAGAGCGGGCGCGTCGGCACCGGCATCGGTGAATTCGATCGCGTGCTCGGTGGCGGGCTGGTCGAGGGTTCGGTGGTGCTGATCGGCGGCGACCCGGGCATCGGCAAGTCCACGCTGCTGCTGCAGGCGCTGGCCCACCTGTCGGCCTCGCTCGAGGTGCTCTACGTCACCGGCGAGGAGTCGGCCTCGCAGGTCGCGCTGCGCGCGCGGCGGCTGGGTGCGGGCGACGCGCGCCTGCCGCTGCTGCCCGAGATCGAGCTCGAGCGCATCTGCACCGTGGTGCAGCAGCGCCGGCCGGCGGTGGCGGTGATCGACTCGATCCAGACCCTGTATTCGTCGCAACTGCAGTCGGCGCCCGGCTCGGTGGCGCAGGTGCGCGAGTGCGCCGCGCAGCTCACCCGGCTGTCCAAGCAGCTCGGCGTGGCGATGGTGATGATCGGCCACGTGACGAAGGAGGGCACGCTCGCCGGTCCGCGGGTGCTCGAGCACATGGTCGACACGGTGCTCTATTTCGAGGGCGACACGCACTCGTCGTACCGGCTGGTGCGCGCGTTCAAGAACCGCTTCGGCGCGGTCAACGAACTCGGCGTGTTCGCGATGACCGATCGCGGGCTGCGCGGCGTGGCCAACCCCTCGGCGCTGTTCCTGTCGCAGCACGCAGAGCGGGTGCCGGGCGCGTGCGTGCTGGTCACGCAGGAGGGCACGCGCCCGCTGCTGGTGGAGATCCAGGCGCTGGTCGACACCGCGCACGTGCCCAACCCGCGGCGCCTTTCGGTCGGGCTGGAGCAGAACCGGCTGGCGATGCTGCTGGCGGTGCTGCACCGGCACGCGGGCATTGCCTGCTACGACCAGGACGTCTTCGTCAACGCGGTGGGCGGGGTGCGCATCGGCGAGCCGGCGGCCGACCTGGCGGTGCTGCTCGCGATCGTCTCGTCGCTGAAGAACCAAGCGCTGCCGCGCGGCTTCGCGGTGTTCGGTGAGGTCGGGCTGGCCGGCGAGATCCGGCCCGCGCCGCGCGGCCAGGAGCGGCTGCGCGAGGCGGCCAAGCTGGGTTTCTCGCGGGTGCTGATCCCGCGCGCGAACGCGCCGAAGCGTGCTCTCGAGGGGCTGGAGGCGGTCGGGCTCGAGCGCATCGACCAGGCGCTGGACGCCGCCTGGGGCTGAGCAGGCGCATGCCCGGCGCGCCTGGTTCTGCGGCACGCGCGCCGCACGGCGCCGCCCGGCCGTCGCGGCGGCGGTGCCCAGGCCGGCGTACTCAGGCAGGAGCGTCGATCGTGTGCCCGGGCTGCGGTTGTGGCGCGGCAGCGAGACTCGCGAGCATGCCGGCGGCGGCGCGCTGGCCGCTGCGCACCGCCGCTTCGATCGTGGCCGGATAGTCGGGCCAGGTATAGTCGCCGGCCAGCCACAGGCCGGGCGCTTCGCGCCCGAAGTGGTCGCAGGCCGGGCGCTGCAGGCCGGGCGTGCAGCGGAAAGTCGCGCGGCGCTCGGTGACGATGCGGATCGCCGACGGTGCCGGGCCACCGAACGCGTCGCGCAGCTGCGCCGCGATGCCGTCGGCGAGTGCCTGCGCCGGCTGGTCGGCGATGCGGCTCGCCACGCTCACCACGACGCCGGCCACGCGCGCCGGGCCGATGATCCCGCGATCGAATACCCATTGCCCGAAGCGTGCGCGCTGCGGATCTTCCTCGAGCATCGACCAGCGCGCGAGCCGGGGAGCTTCGCCGGCCGGCCACAGCGCCCAGGCGGTGGCGATCGGTTCGGGCACGAAGCGCTGCAGCACGGAAGTGTCCAGGCCGAGACGGCCCAGCGGCGCCGCTGCCGACCACGGCGGCAGCGCCAGCAGCAGCGCGGCGAACGGCTCTTCGGCCGCATCGAGCCGCCAGCCCGACGGCGAGTGCTGGAGTTCGCGCAACGTGCTGCGCAGCCGGATCGTCGTGCCGAGCGCACGCAGCCGCGCGAGGCCCCGATCCGGCAGCAGAGCGCCCAGCGGCGCGTCGGGCGCGACGAAGTCGCAGTCGCGGCTGGCCGTGCCCAGCGTGTCGCGCAGCACTGCAGCGAAACTGCGCGCGCAGGCGTGCGCCGGCAGCGTGTTCAGCGCGCCCACGCACAGCGGTGCCCACAGCTTCGAGACCAGTCCCGACGGCTGGGCAAGACGCTCGAGCAGCGCCGCGACGGTCTCGTTCGGCCGAACCTGCCAGCGCGCACGTCGCAGCGCGCGCATCATCCGCAGCATCGCCATGCGTTCGCTCCAGTCGAGCCCGCCGGCACTCAGCAACCCCCAGCCCAGATGCAGCGGCGCCGGCAGCGGGGCGGCGCGCAGCGACAGGCCGCGCTCCGACACCAGGTGCAAGCGGTGGCGCCGCAGCAGTGGCCCGGCGCCGAGCCGCGCGAGCAGCCCGAGCGTCTGGCGATAGGCACCGACGATCAGGTGCTGGCCGTTGTCGATCGCGATCGGGCCGAGCGGCGTGGCGAGCGTCACGCTGCGTGCGCGCCCGCCGGCCTGCGGCGCCGTCTCGAACAGCGTCACCCGCAGCCCCGCCTCGGCCAGCGCCAGCGCTCCTGCCAGACCGGCCCAGCCGGCGCCCACCACCGCCACCGCGGGCGCCAGCGACCGCGGCCTCATACGCGCGGCAGGCGGCCGGTGACCCAGGTCTTCCACGCCAGCCAGAACTTGCGCAACGGGGTGAGCGAGGTGCGGTGCGTGAGCACCCTGAAGCCGTCGCGCTCGATCTCGTCGAGCAGCCGCGCGTAGATCGCCGCCATCATGAGGCCGGGGCGCTGCGCGCGCCGCTCGGACGGCTCGAGCAGTGCGAACGCCTGCCGGTACTGTTCGCGTGCGCGCGCCGCCTGAAAGCGCATCAGCTCTACGAAGCGCTCGCTCGGGCGCGAAGCGAGGATCTCGTGCACCGCGACCCCGAAGCGCTGGAGGTCCTCGATCGGCAGGTAGACGCGGCCCTTGCGCGCGTCCTCGCCCACGTCGCGGATGATGTTGGTGAGCTGGAAGGCCAGTCCGAGCCGCTCGGCATATTCGAGGGTGGCGGGGCTGCGCGCGCCGAAAATGCCCGCCGCGAGCACGCCCACCACGCCGGCCACGCGATGGCAGTACAGCCGCAGTCCCTCGAAGTCGAGGTAGCGGTCCTGCTCGAGATCCATCTGCATGCCGTCGATGATCGTCGCGAGTCCCGCCCGGGTAATCGAGCAGCTCTGCAGGTGCGGCGCCAGCGCCAGCGCGACCGGATGCTGCGGATCGCCGGCGAACATGCGGTCGACCTCGCCGCGCCACCAGTCCAGGCGCGCACGCGCCACCTGCGGATCGCCGGCCTCGTCGACCGTGTCGTCGACCTCGCGGCAGAATGCGTACAGCGCCGTGATCGCCCGCCTGCGCTCGGGCGGCAGGAACAGGAAGCTGTAGTAGAAGCTCGAGCCGCTGCGCGCGGTCTTGTCCGCGCAGTATTCGTCCGGCGTCATGTCGCGGCTTGCCACCAGAGCCGCGCCAGAGCCGGCGCGTCGCGCCAGCCGAGCAAGGGGCGATGCGCGATCGGATCGTGGCCCGCGGCGCGCAGCTGCTCGGCCACGCGCAGGCCGCCGGCGACGATCGCGCGCAGCTCGAGCGACAGGCGCCAGGGCACCTGCCGTGCCAGTACGGCGCCCGACTCGAGCAGCGCGCGCGCGCGGCCCAGCTGGCCGGCGACGAAGTGCGCGAGCGCCGGGCTCGCGTGGCCGGCGTTCACCGATCGGGCGACATCGTCCTCCGACAGTCCGGCCAGGTGCAGTTCGTCCAGCGGCAGGTAGAGCCGGTCGCGGCGCCAGTCGGGGGCGAGGTCCTGCAGGAAATTCAGCAGCTGCAGCGCGGTGCAGATCTGGTCGGAGTGAACGCGCGTGCGCGGGTTCCAGGCGCCGAACAGTCGCAGCATCAGTTCGCCGACCGGGTTGGCCGAACGACTGCAGTAGTCGGTGACGCTGGCCCAGTCGGGGTGGCGCACCGCGCCGACGTCCTGCGCGAACGCCGACAGCAGTGCGCGCAGCGGCTCCACCGGCAGCGCGTGCGCCTGCAGGTGAGGGCGCAGCCGGGCGAGCACCGGCGGATCGCCGGCCTCGCCGCGCAGTGCGCGATCGAGCTCGCCGAGCGCCGCAAGCCGCTCGGTCGGCGAGGCATCGCCCTCGTCGGCGAGGTCGTCGGCGTGGCGCGCGAACCGGTAGATCGCCACGACCGCCGGGCGCAGCCGCGCCGGAACGAGCAGCGAACCCACCGGGAAATTCTCGTAGTGGTCGACCGGGCCGAGCAGGGTGGAGGACATGGCCGCGATTGTAGGCCGGGCCGGATGCGCGGCGCCGGGGCTCGCTGCCGCATCGTTTAGAATGGGCGGTTTCGCGGCCGTGGCGGAATTGGTAGACGCACCAGGTTTAGGTCCTGGCGCCGCGAGGCGTGAAGGTTCGAGTCCTTTCGGCCGCACCACGGCACATCGCGATCCACGCGGATCGCCTCCCTGTTCGAGATCCTGGATGACCCGAGATGGCAACGCAACTTGAAACGACCGGCGCGCTCGAGCGCAAGCTGGCCATGGCCGTGCCGGTGGCCGAGATCAACCGTCAGGTGGTCGAGCGCCTGCGCAAGCTTTCGCGTAACGTGAAGATGCCCGGCTTCCGGCCGGGCAAGGTGCCGATGAAGATGATCGAGCGCTCCTACGGCTCGCAGGTGCACGCCGAGGTGCTGGGCGACGCGGTCTCGAAGGCGTTCAGCGAGGCCGTCGACGAACACAAGCTGCGCGTGGCCGGCCAGCCGCGGATCGAGTCGCGCGAAGGCACGCCCGAGCACGAACTCGGCTTCACCGCGACTTTCGAGGTCTATCCCGAGATCGTGCTGGGCGATCCGTCCGTGCTCGAGCTCGAGCGGGTGTCGTGCCCGGTGGGCGAGGCCGACGTCGACAGGACGATCGGGGTGCTGCGCAAGCAGCGTGTCGCCTGGTCGCAGGCCGAGCGTGCGGCGCAGGACGGCGACCGCGTCACGATCGACTTCACCGGTACGATCGACGGGGTGGCGTTCCAGGGCGGATCGGCCACCGATTTCCCGTTCGTGCTGGGCGAAGGACGGATGCTGCCCGATTTCGAGGCGGGTGTGCGCGGCGCGGGCAGCGGCGAGACGAAGACCTTCCCGGTCGCCTTTCCGGCCGACTACGGGTCGGCCGAGCTCGCCGGCAAGACCGCGCAGTTCGAAGTCAGCGTGAAGAAGGTCGAGGCGCCGCAGCTGCCGGAGGTCGACGAGGCGTTCGCGCGCCAGCTCGGCGTGCCCGACGGCGATCTGGCCAGAATGCGCGCCGACATCCGTGCCAATCTCGAGCGCGAGGTCGCGCAGCGGGTGCGCGCGCGCAACAAGGCCGCCGCGATGGAGGCGATCGCCGGACTCGCGAACATCGAACTGCCCAGGGCGCTGGTCGAGGCCGAGAGCAACGCGCTGGGCGAACGCGCGATCGAAGACCTCAGGCAGCGCGGCATGGACCCGAAGAACCTGCCGGCGATTCCGCCCGACACCTTCCGCGACCAGGCCGAGCGGCGCGTGCGCCTGGGCCTGATCGTGGCCGAGATCGTGCGCGTGCACGGCCTGCAGGCCAAGCCCGACCAGATCCGCAGGCAGATCGAGGAATTCGCGCAGGCCTACGAAAACCCGGCCGAGGTGGTGCGCTACTACTTCAGCGACCGCAACCGGCTGGCCGAGATCGAGGCGATCGTCGTCGAGCAGAACGTGGTCGACTGGGTGCAGTCGAAAGCGCGCGTGACCGACCGCGAGCTCGCCTTCGAAGAGCTGATGGCGGCCAGCTGAGAGCGCGCGAACCGCATTCAACGGAGACAGGCATGAGCTTCAACAGCTTGGTGGAAGACCTGGTCAACGCCCACCTGGCGCAGCACCAGGAGACGCAGGGACTGGGCATGGTCCCGATCGTCATCGAGCAGAGCGGGCGCGGCGAGCGCGCCTACGACATCTATTCGCGGCTGCTGCGCGAGCACGTGATCTTCCTCGTCGGCCCGGTCATGGACCAGTCGGCGAACCTGATCGTGGCGCAGCTGCTGTTCCTCGAATCCGAGAACCCCGACAAGGACATCTCCTTCTACATCAACTCGCCCGGCGGGTCGGTGTCGGCGGGACTCGCGATCTACGACACGATGCAGTTCATCAAGCCGGAGGTCAGCACGCTGTGCCTGGGCATCGCCGCGAGCATGGGTGCGTTCCTGCTCGCCGCGGGCAGCAAGGGCAAGCGCTTCGCGCTGCCCAACGCGCGCATCATGATCCACCAGCCCTCGGGCGGCGCGCACGGCCAGGCCTCGGACATCGAGATCCACGCGCGCGAGATCCTGTACACGCGCGAGCGGCTGAACCGGATCCTCGCCGAGAAGACCGGGCAGCCGCTCGAGCGCATTGCGGCCGACACCGATCGCGACAACTTCATGTCCTCGGAAGATGCGGTAAGCTACGGACTGATCGACAGGGTTCTGTCAAGGCGGGGCGAAGGTGCCTGATCGGCGCCACCCGACCGGGCAGCGCCGGCCGCGGCGCGCCCGGCAGTCCGGCAGGCCGGAGCGAACATGACCGACAAGAAGGGTTCCACCGAGAAACTGCTGTACTGCTCGTTCTGCGGCAAGAGCCAGCACGAGGTGCGCAAGCTGATCGCCGGTCCCTCGGTGTTCATCTGCGACGAATGCATCGAGCTGTGCAACGACATCATCCGTGACGAAACCCAGGCCGACGGCGCCACGGGCAGCCAGAAGGGCGGCCTGCCGACGCCGGCCGAGATCTGCGGCATCCTCGACCAGTACGTGATCGGCCAGGAGAGCGCCAAGAAGATCCTCTCGGTGGCGGTCTACAACCACTACAAGCGGCTGCGCCACAAGGGCAAGAAAGACGACGTCGAGCTCGCCAAGAGCAACATCCTGCTGGTGGGCCCCACCGGCTCGGGAAAGACGCTGCTCGCGCAGACGCTGGCGCGCCTGCTCAACGTGCCGTTCGTGATCGCCGACGCCACCACGCTCACCGAGGCGGGCTACGTCGGCGAAGACGTCGAGAACATCATCCAGAAGCTGCTGCAGAACTGCAACTACGAGGTCGAGAAGGCGCAGAGCGGCATCGTCTACATCGACGAGATCGACAAGATCTCGCGCAAGTCCGACAACCCGTCGATCACGCGCGACGTCTCCGGCGAGGGCGTGCAGCAGGCGCTGCTCAAGCTGATCGAGGGCACGGTCGCGTCGGTGCCGCCGCAGGGCGGGCGCAAGCATCCGAACCAGGACTTCGTCCAGCTCGACACGACCAACATCCTGTTCATCTGCGGCGGGGCATTCGACGGTCTCGAGAAGGTCATCCGCAACCGCTCCGAGCGCTCGGGCATCGGTTTTGCCGCCGAGGTGCGCAGTGCCAGCGAGCGCGCGGTCGGGGAAGTGCTGCGCGAAGTCGAACCCGAAGACCTGGTCAAGTTCGGCCTCATCCCCGAACTGGTCGGACGGCTGCCGGTCGTGGCCACGCTCGACGAACTCGATGCCGACGCGCTGGTGCAGATCCTGGTCGAGCCGAAGAACGCGCTGGTCAAGCAGTACCAGCGGCTGTTCGCAATGGAAGGCGTCGACCTCGAATTGCGTCCGGCGGCGCTGCAGGCGGTCGCCCGCAAGGCGCTCAAGCGCAAGACCGGGGCGCGCGGGCTGCGCTCGATCCTCGAGCAGACGCTGCTCGACATCATGTTCGACCTGCCCAGCCTGCAGAACGTGCAGAAAGTGGTGGTCGACGAGAACGCGATCGAGGGCGAGGGCAAGCCCCTGGTCATCTACGCCGAAGCGCCGCGGGTCTCGGGCTCGAACTGAGGTATCGCAGCCGATCGCGACCCGATCGGCCCCCGTTCGCCGGAGATCGCCGGCATTGCGCACGCCGCCGGCGGGCGCGCGCGCAGGCGCCGCCGGCTGCGAGCGTTGCCGATTCGCCCCACGCCGGAACGCCGCTGCACGGGCTCGCAGCCCGAAACGTCGTATCCTCGGCCGCAGAAGCTTGAAATCCCCGCTGGAGGCGCAACATCGGCCGGGAGGTCCACATGGAGAACCGAATGTCCGAAGAGCAGGTCCCCGCCATCCAGTCGCTGCCGTTGCTGCCCTTGCGCGACGTGGTCGTGTTTCCCCACATGGTGATTCCGCTGTTCGTCGGCCGGCCGAAGTCGATCAAGGCCCTCGAGGCCGCGATGGAGGTGGGCAAGAGCATCATGCTGGTCGCGCAGCGCAACGCCTCGAAAGACGAGCCGGTTGCCGAAGACATCTACGAGATCGGCTGCGTCTCGAACATCCTGCAGATGCTCAAGCTGCCCGACGGCACGGTGAAGGTGCTGGTCGAGGGGGTACGTCGCGCGCGCATCCTGAGCGTCGACGACAGCGGGGCGCACTTCAGCTGCGAGCTGGCGCCGGTCGAGCCGTCGCCGGTCGAGAGCCCCGAAACCGAGGCGCTGCGCCGTGCGATCCTCGCGCAGTTCGACCAGTACGTGAAACTGAACAAGAAGGTGCCGCCCGAGATCCTGGCCTCGCTGGCCGGGATCGACGACGCCGGCCGCCTGGCCGACACGATCGCCTCGCACCTGCCGATCAAGATCGAGCAGAAGCAGAACATTCTCGAGACCAACGAGGTGTCCGAGCGGCTGGAGAAGCTGCTCACGCAGATCGAGACCGAGCTCGACATCCTGCAGGTGGAGAAGCGCATCCGCGGGCGCGTGAAGCGCCAGATGGAGAAGAGCCAGCGCGAGTACTACCTGAACGAGCAGGTCAAGGCGATCCAGAAGGAGCTCGGCGAGGGCGAGGAAGGCGCCGACATGGACGAGCTCGAGAAGAAGGTCAAGGCCGCGCGCATGCCCAAGGAGGCGCTGAAGAAGGCCGAGGCCGAGCTCAAGAAGCTCAAGCTGATGTCGCCGATGTCGGCCGAGGCGACTGTCGTGCGCAACTACATCGACACGCTGGTCGGCCTGCCCTGGCGCAAGAAGAGCAGGATCAACAACGACCTGGCCAACGCCGAGAAGGTGCTCAACGAGGACCACTGGGGCCTCGAGCGGGTCAAGGACCGCATCCTCGAGTACCTGGCCGTGCAGCAGCGCGTCGAGAAAGTGAAGGCGCCGATCCTGTGCCTGGTCGGACCTCCGGGGGTCGGCAAGACCTCGCTCGGGCAGTCGATCGCGCGCGCCACGAACCGCAGGTTCGTGCGCATGGCGCTGGGCGGCGTGCGCGACGAGGCCGAGATCCGCGGCCATCGCCGCACCTACATCGGCTCGATGCCGGGCAAGATCCTGCAGAACCTCGCCAAGGTCGGCGTGCGCAATCCGCTCTACCTGCTCGACGAAGTCGACAAGATGGGGATGGATTTCCGCGGCGACCCGTCGTCGGCGCTGCTCGAAGTGCTCGATCCGGAGCAGAACTCGACTTTCGTCGACCACTACGTCGAGGTCGAGTACGACCTGTCCGACGTGATGTTCGTGGCCACCGCCAATACGCTGAACATCCCGCCGGCGCTGCTCGACCGGATGGAGGTGATCCGCCTCTCGGGCTACACCGAGGACGAGAAGGTCGGCATCGCCCAGCGCTACCTGCTGCCGAAGCAGATGAAGAACACCGGCCTGAAGCCGACCGAGATCTCGGTCGCCGAGAGCGCGTTGCGCGACATCGTGCGCTACTACACGCGCGAGGCGGGCGTGCGCTCGCTCGAACGCGAGATCAGCAAGATCTGCCGCAAGGTCGTGAAGATGCTGCTGCTGAAGAAGCAGGAGAAACGGGTCGTCGTCACGAACAAGAACCTCGACAGGTTCCTGGGCGTGCGCCGCTACAGCTTCGGCATCGCCGAGAAGGAGAACCAGGTCGGGCAGGTCACCGGCCTGGCCTGGACCGAGGTCGGCGGCGAACTGCTCACGATCGAGGCGGTGGCGATTCCCGGCAAGGGCAAGACCACCTTCACCGGCAAGCTCGGCGACGTGATGCAGGAGTCGATCAAGGCGGCGATGACCGTGGTGCGCCGTCGCGCGCAGCGGCTCGGCATCAAGGGCGACTTCTACGAGAAGAGCGACATCCACATCCACGTTCCCGAGGGCGCCACGCCCAAGGACGGTCCGAGCGCCGGCATTGCGATGACGACCGCACTCGTGTCGGTGTTGAGCGGCATCCCGGTGCGCGCCGACGTCGCGATGACCGGCGAGATCACGTTGCGCGGCGAGGTGCTGGCGATCGGCGGGCTCAAGGAGAAGCTGCTCGCGGCGCACCGCGGCGGCATCCGCACCGTGCTGATCCCGGAAGAGAACGTGAAGGATCTCGCCGAGATTCCCGACAACGTGAAGAACAAGCTCGAGATCATGCCGGTCAAGTGGATCGACCGCGTGCTCGAGATCGCGCTCGAACGCCAGCCGCAGCCTCTTCCCGAAGAGACTGCGGCCGCGGCAGTCGCCGCGCCGGTGCCGCCAGGCGGCAGCGACGTGGTGACGCACTGACAGGGAACACGACGCTCGTACAGAGGGAAAACGGCCGTTTTCATCGCCGCGGCTCGGCTTGACACTCGCCGGGCCCGGCGATTTAATACGGCTCCGCCTTGCCGCGCCAGCGGCCGCAACATCCAGCAAGATCCGAAGCGCGCAGTGCCGCGCGCGTCCAACATAATTCCGCAGTGAGGGGGCTTTCCGTGAACAAGACCGAACTGATCGACCACATCGCGAAGCAGGCCGACATCTCCAAGGCCGCCGCGGGTCGCGCGCTCGATGCACTGGTCGGCGCAGTGCGCACGACGCTGCGCAAGGGCGGCACCGTGACGCTGGTCGGGTTCGGTACCTTTGCGGTGGGCAAGCGCGCGGCCCGCAGCGGCCGCAACCCGCGCACCGGCGCGACGATCCGCATCAAGGCGGCGAAGGTGCCGAAGTTCCGCCCGGGCAAGGCGCTGAAAGACGCAATCAATTGAGCGGCGCCGCGGATGCGGCCGGTTGATCCGCAGTCCGCAGCTCGTATATAATCAAAGACTTCGCTGCGCATCGATCGACGCGTGGAGGCAGGCACCGGCGACGCGCCGGGGCGGAACCGGCCCGCGAACGGTGCCCTGATCGGGGGTGCTTAGCTCAGCTGGCAGAGCGGCGCCCTTACAAGGCGTAGGTCGGGAGTTCGAACCTCTCAGCACCCACCAGCCGCCGGGCGACGTGACGAAGACGAGCGAAGAAGCAGTACGACCGATGCATCAGGAGTGGTAGTTCAGTCGGTTAGAATACCGGCCTGTCACGCCGGGGGTCGCGGGTTCGAGTCCCGTCCACTCCGCCAACACCCGAAGGGCGAA
>JAANMU010002880.1_pt1 | contig 11975 bp, 10 predicted proteins | sample 7279701 | NCBI WGS metagenome assembly JAANMU01 (sample SAMN14094539, study PRJNA606508) | bioreactor metagenome | isolation source: A lab-scale SPAN reactor treating ammonium-rich wastewater day 57 | place: Ireland: Galway | collected 2017-03-13 | reverse complement strand
GACGCCCATGCCCAACAGGTAGACCGAAACCGCCGGACGGAGCAGTTCGACCGGCACCCGCGTGGCCACGCCAGCGCCGAGCACGGCGCCCAGCACGCCGGGCAGTACCAGGGCCGAGAACAGCCGCCGGTCGACGTTCCGCAGCGCCAGGTGCGACAGGCCTGAGGCACAGGTCGTGAACACCTCGGCGGTGTGGACCGCGCCGCTGGCCACCGCCGGCGGCACGCCCAAACCCAGCAGAAAGGTGCTGGAGCAGACCCCGTAGGCCATGCCCAACGCCCCATCGATCAACTGGGCCACGAACCCCACCACCACGAACGCCCCGAACTGTGCCTCCGCCATGCGCCTCCCCGCCTCCTCGTCCGGATACACCTGTAACTATACAGGCAATTCGGACAATTGGCAAGGGCGACCTGCGAGCGAAACGAGGGACGCCACCCTATTTCTCGGTCGCCGAGAAATAGGGTGGCGTCCCTGGTTTGCGAAATAGGGTGGCGTCCCTAGTTTCTGGTCGGCTCCGGGTGGCTGTCTACACCCGGACCGCGGCGGCTTGAACTTCCAGAATGGCTTGCGACGAGCGGATCACGTCTTCGGTGGTCAGGAGCGGCTCCTCGCCGGTCTCCAGGTAGTGCACCAGGTCGTGGAACGGGGTGGGACGGGCCAGGGGCGGGCCGGTGATCTCGATCGGCCCGCGGTCGGCCACGTCGACCGACAGGAGGTTGCCGTGGGTCTCGAGCTTGAACTGCCCGCGGGCGCACCAGCCGAGCAGGATCCAGCCGATGGCCTGGCCCTTGGCCGGAGTCAGGTAGTTGACCTCGCCGGCGAACCGGGCGCCGCCCTCGAACAGGCACAGGCACTGGCCGCAGTCCTCGAACTCGGGCACTTGCGGCGCGGCCACGTTGCCCACGGCGGCGAACAGCACGTCGACCAGCTCGCGGCCGCTCAGCCAGCGCATCAGGTCCAGCCCGTGGCACTGCAGATCGTTGATGATCCCGCCGTGCAGGGCGGGGGTGAAGTACCACTCGGGCCGCGTGCCGTAGGCCAGCCCGTGCGGGCCGAAGGCGTGCAGGCTGCGGACCTCGCCCAGCAGCCCGTCGCGCAGGGCTTGTTGCAGCGCGGCCAGGCCGGGGTGGTAGCGCATGGTCAGCATCAGGCTGGCCGCCAGGTGCTTGGTGCGCAGCAGCTCGGCGATGCGCGCGCACTCGTCGAGGCGGGTGCACAACGGCTTGTCACCCATCAGGTGATGCCCGGCCTCGAGCGCCTTCTCGATCAGCCGCCCGCGGTGGCCGTAGGCGTCGCCGATGCCGAACACATCGAACGACTCGCCTTCGAGAATCTGCTCGCCCGTGGCGTCGATCACCGGCCGGCCCAACGCCTTCTCGGCGGCGGCGCGGTACTTGGGATCGTCCTCGGCGACCGCCACCAGCTCGACGTTCGGCAGCGTCTCACAGGCCTTGATGACGGAAAAGATGTGGCCGTGTTTCAGGCCATAGATCGCGACCCTGACGGACATCGGACCGGCTCCCTACCCACTGGGTTTGCGCCCTCCGACGATCGCCTCGCCCAGCTCCTGCCAGTAGATGTCGCTCAGCTCGAAGCCAGCGCGGTCGAGGGCGTCCAGGTGCACGGGCTTCGGCAGCCCGTCGTCCGATCCTTCCCACAGCTCCTCGATGCACCGGATGCCCAACAGCCGGGATTCCGCCAGGGCCGCTTCGAGCCCGGCCCAGTACTGCTCCCAGGTCTCGCCCCCGAGCGCCGCGAAGGCCCGTTCCTGCCGCTCCCGCCGCCACTCGTTGTAGCGCGCCTGGAGCTCCGGGAACGGCGCCGCCACGTGGTCGCAGTTCATGAACCAGCCGCCGGGCTTGAGCGCCTGGTAGCTGTTCCGGCAGACCTCGCGGTAGTGATCGGTATTGAGCCAGTGCAGCGCGGTGGCGGACACCACCAGGTCGAACCGGCCGGCCTGCTGGCCCCACCACGAGCCGTCGCGGATGTCGGCGTGGAGGTACTGGACCTGCTCGCCCAACTCGCGCGAGGCGACCACCGCCCGGCCCATCTCGACCAACACCGGATCGGCCTCGACCGCCAGGATCTCGGCCGACTCGTGGCGGCGGAGGACCGCCAGTCCGGTCGAGCCGGGCCCGGCGCCCAGGTCCAAAATGCGCAGCTCGCCGTCGTCCGGCGGCTCGGGGATGGTCACCAGCAAGTGGATCCGGGCGTCCCGACCGGGGTTGTAGCAGGCCATCATCAACTCCCACCGGTCGTACCACTCCAGCCAATCGATCCGCTGCTCGGTCAGCATTCGGTCAATCCTCCGCTCGGCCGCCACTGGCCATCAAGACCAGCCGCGGCTGGAACTCGGCGGCCACCTCGACCAGGTCGCGCTGCGCCGCCATCACCTCGCCGATGGGCTTGTAGACCTGCGGGCTCTCGTCCACTCCGCCGGCCAGCAGCTCGATGCCGCGCTCCTTGAGGTAGGCCTCGCGCTGCGCCGCGGTCAGGCTCTTCTTGGCCGCCTTGCGGCTCATCACCCGCCCGGCGCCGTGCGCCGCCGAGTCGAGCGAGTCCGGCTGGCCCAGCCCGCGGACGACGTAGCCCGGGTCGCCCATGCTTCCCGGAATGACGCCCAAGACTCCGTGCCCCGCGGGGGTGGCGCCCTTACGGTGGACGATCAACGTCTCGCCGCCGTGCTCTTCGCGCCAGGCGTAATTGTGGTGGTTCTCGACCTGGGCAAGGCGCGTCAAGCCGGCGGCGCGCACCACGTGGTGGTGGATCAGCTCATGGTTGGCCGCTGCGTACCGCCCGGCCAGGGTCATCGCCAGCCAGTACTCCTGCCCGGACTCGCCGGACAGGTCGAGCCAAGCCAGGTGACGGGCCTCGCCCGGCAGGCGGCACGAAGCCATGGCCACCTGGGTGAAGTACTCGGCGATGCGCGCGCCCAGGCCGCGGCTCCCGCTGTGCGAGAGGAGCGCCAGGTACCGGCCCGGCGACAGCTCGAGCTCCGGCACGCCCGACTCGCTGACCAGGATCCCGAACTCGACGAAATGATTGCCCGAGCCGCTCGTCCCGAGCTGCTCGGCGGCGGTGTCCTTGAGGCCGGTCAAGAGCGGCAGCTCGTGCCAGGCGGGATCGTCCATGACCGCGTGCCGCCGGCGCTCGCCCGCCCGGAATCCGACCCCGACCCCAAACTTCGTCTCGCGCTGGAGGGCGGACACCAGGCGCGAGCGCTCGGAAGCGATCCACTCGGCCGGCTCGGCGCAGATGGTCAACCGCATGCGGCAGGCGATGTCGACACCCACCCCGTAGGGGATCACCGCCTCCCGGGTGGCCAGCACACCGCCGATGGGCAGTCCGTAGCCGATGTGGCCGTCCGGCATCTGCGCCGCGCGGACCGCGATGGGCAGGCGACAGGCCGCGTCGAACTGCTCCATGGTCTTGGCGTCGATCAGGTGCTCGCCCCAGATCCGGCGCGGCACCGGCCGCGGTCGCAGACCGGTGGTCGCGTCTGGGCTCTCCGGCGCGCGGGAGCCAAGTTTGCGGTTGGTGTCTTGGGGCATCCCCCATCTCCCGGTACGGTCATCGTGCCTCCCATCGCGCAGGAGGGCAAGCGAGGCGCGATTGGGCCGGGTGGACGGAGTGGACGGAGTGGACGAAGTGGTCCCGGCTGCTGGGGTGGCGAGACGCCGCCATGGGGCGCGTCCACCCCGTCCACCTCGTCCACGGCACCCGGTGACTCAGTGCGCCACGTCCTGCGCCGGCACGACGTTCCGGCGGAGGATGATCACCCGGCCCTCGCGCAGGATCTCGGTCCCGGCGAGCTGGCGCAGTCTGGCGGCGCCCTCGTCGTCGACGTAGACGGTCGAGTTGCGGCCCGCCACCGGCCAGGCCTGAACGATCACCGGTCGCGATCCGATGCGGCCCCGAGCCGCGGACAGGTCGACCTTGTCCGCGGACGGCGGCTCGCCGCCGCGGGGCACGGCCACGTCGTAGTAGGTCGCGCAGCCGAACGAGCGCAGCCGCTCGGGGTCAACCTCGTCGGCGCTGAGGATGGTCTTGCCCTTGAAGTCGGTCACGGTCGGGAACAGGGCCGGCAGGAGCAGGGGCCAATCGCCCTGGTGACCACGCGGCGCCCGGGCGTCGACCACGATCCCGGTCGCGTCGCACTTGCGCTCCTCGCCGCTGGGGCCGTCGTCAACCACCTTGTCGACCACCGTCAGACCGAGGCCCTTGACCCCGTGCAGCGCGGCCATCAGCGTCAGCACCAGCTCCCGCGGCGGGCCCGGCTCGATCCGCTCGTCGACTACCTGCGCGCCCTTGACGTAGGCCTCGACCTGGGTCGCGACCTGCTTGTCCTCGGCGACGATCCCGCCCAGCGGGAGATCGGCCGTGACGGTCACGCCCTTGGCCGCCTCGGCCAGGTTGCGGTAGCCATCCAGCATCGCCGCGCGCCGCGCCTTGGCCCGGTTGCTCTCGCCCTCGGGCATCAGCCCGCGACCGGTCACCCGGAGCGTCCCGGTGGTCCAGTCGATGACCGTCCGCGCGCCGTCGTCGGTCCGGCAGGACGTCAGCCCGGCGGCCGGCTCGTTGCCCGCCGGCAGCGGCGTCGCCACGGCCGCCAGGACCGCGGCGAGCACCATCTGGCGGCGCCCGGCCGGCCATCCGACCCGGATGCGTTCGTTGCTCATGGTTGGCTCGCTTTCGGCGTGCTCACACAGGACACGCTGCGGAAGGGGGAGACGGGGGTGATGGTGCGGATCAGCCCGAGCCCGGCGAAACACCAGCCCGGCCGCCAGGCTTGCCTGGCCGGCGCGAGCCGCGCGCCGTCGGCCTCCGACACGATCACGTCGCCACCCGGGGCACCCGGCACCGCGCCACGATCTACCAGAAGCTCGCCCCCATCCTGGGCGACCTGATTGCCAACGCCGTGGAAGGCAAACCAAACCCCTGGCTGCCCAAATTCCGTTGGCGCACCCTGGCGTCACAAACGACCGGCGAAGAGGCGTCACGCCATCACGGCTAAATCCATCACGGGTAAATGGGTTCTTCAGTCACGAAGGAAATAACCGCTCGTGAAACAGATCTTCAAATACGTGGTCAGCGCGGGGATTGTGGAATGGGTAAAAAGGCGGGTGAAGTAATTCACCCTATCCACTATCTGGCAGAAGAATCGGTAATGAGGTGATAAAGTGGTAAAGAGTGAGGTAAAAGGCAGGTTCAGAAAACAACTGCTGCTGCCGGCCGAACATGGATCGTGGTCGTGGTTGTTGGTACCGTATCTGGTGGGCACGGCCGTAGCCGGCACATTTAACCTGGCAACGCTGTTGGTGTTAATAGGCAGTCTGGCGCTCTTCCTGCTGCGCCAACCGGCCACCATCTGGCTGCGCCAGCGGTTGTCGGACAGGCTGTTGAGCGCCGGCTCCGCGCCCTCGGGGCCCAGGTACCGCTGGACCCGGTCCAGCTCGGTCACCGGCACGTACAGCCGGTCGGTGCCGGCGTAGTCGATCTGCAGATAGTCGCGCTCGACACCCGCCACGGCGCGGGTGATCATCCCCTTGAACACGCCGATCCCGTAGTAGATGTGGACCACCGTGTCGCCGGGCGAGAGCTCGGTCAGGTTGGCCAGCGCGGTGCTGCCCCGCCGGGCCACGCTCCGCCCGGCGCGGGTCCGGGCGCGGTGCCAGCCGAAGACCTCGTGGTCGGTCACCACGCCGAGCTTGAGCGACGGCGCCAGGAACCCGGCCGAGAGCCGCTGATCGACGATCCGGATGCGGCCCGGGTCGGGCGCGGCGGTGACGCCCTCCTCATAGGCCGCGGCCACGCCGCGGCCGTGGAGGATCTGGCGGAGGCGGCCGACCTGATGGGTGGTGCAAAGCAGCCGGTACCCCTCCCGCTGCCAATCGCGCACTGCCTCGACCGCCGTCTCCAGATCGCCGTCGAAGGCGCCGACGTCGGCCAGCTCGAAGGTCGCCTCGCCAGCGCCGGCGGTCAGCTCCAGCGCCGGCAGTGCGTACCACAGCGGCCGGGCCGGGTCGTGGCGGCGGTACAGCGGCGAAGGCAGCGCCAGCACCGCTCCGGCGGCCAGCTTGTCGCGGTAGATGGCCTCGACCTCGTCGGCCAGCGCCTCGGCCCGCTCGGCCACCGCCTCCGGCTCGTCGACCAGCACCACCGCGCCGGGCGGGAGGTAGTCGAGCACCGTGGCCACGTCGTCGTAGAGGTACGGCAAATAGTGATCGCTGCCGTCGAACGGCTCCTCGGCCTCCAGCTTGCGCAGGTCGTGGGCCACCTTCCCGCGCAGCCGCGAGGCTTCGAGCTGGCGGCCCGAGGCGGCCAGTTGCTCGGCCTGCTGCTCGGCGGCGCGGTGGATCTCGGCCACCACCCGGGCGTCCAGCGCCCGGGTGCGGATGCTCTCCCGCGAGACCGTCACGGTGAACCGCGGCTGCGGGAGGGTCGACCGCTGCGAGTTGACCTCGAAGTAGCGAATCGACTCGATCTCGTCGCCCCAGAACTCGACCCGTAGCGGCTGCGGCGCGGTCATCGGGTAGACATCGAGGATCCCGCCCCGGCGGCAGCACTGGCCGGGCATCACCACCGGGTCGTGGCGGACGTAGCCCAGCTCCTCCAGCCGGGTCAGCAGCGCCTCGGGCTCGACCGCCTGCCCGACCTCGACGCTCAGGTCGCTGCCGGCCAGGGCTGAGGGCGGTATCGACCGGTGCAGCACCGCGCTGAGCGGCGCCACGACGATGGTCGGCTCGCCGCGCAGGAGCGCCTCCAGGGCGTCCAGTCGCTGGCCAACTAGTTGCCGGTCGGTGGCCTCGTCGGCGTAGAGGAGGGTGGGCAGCGAGGGGAACAGCCGCAGCGGCGGGGCCAGGTCATCGACGCCCGTGCGCACCAGCGCGTGGAGGTCGTCGTACCAGGCCTCGGCGGCGCGGGTGGACGGCACCACCACCAGGATGGTCCGCCGCTGCCGGCCGAACAGCGAGGCGGCCAGCACCGCCTTGGCGCTGCCGACCAGCCCGCCGACGCGGCGGACGCCGGGCGACAGGTCGTCGCCCACCTCGGCGAAACCCGGCAGTCGCTCCAGCTCGGTGATCAGTGCGTGCATGGGCTCAGGTCGAACGAACGCAATAGGACATATGGGTCACATAAAACACATTTGTCTGATGCCGAGCCGTCACGCCGGTTCGGCGTTGATGGCCACGGCGGCGCTGCCGACGATGCCGGCGTCGGCGCCGAGGCGGGCCGGGAGGATCCGCTCCACCGGCCACGGGTTCAGCCGCTGCCGGGCCCGCACGGTGCGCCGGATGGCGTCGAACAGCGGCGCCCCGGCCTTGGCCACCTGACCGCCGATGGCGATCACCTCGGGGTCGGCCACATTGATCAGGTTGACGCAGCCGAGGCCCAGATAGAAGCCCGTCTCCTGCCACACCTCCAAAGCCACCGCGTCGCCCTGCTCGGCGGCCTGGGAGATGATCAACGGCGTCAGCTCCGGCTCCGCGAACTCGTCCACCATGTCGCTCAACAGGCTGGGCCGGCCATCCTGCAACTTGCGCCAGGCGCAACGGACGATGCCCTCGGCGCCGCAGAACGCCTCCAGACAGCCGAAGCTGCCGCAGCCGCACAACGGACCGTCGGGGTCCAGGATCATGTGGCCCAGTTCGGAGCCCTGGTGGTGCGCGCCGGTGAGCACCCGGCCGTCGATGATCACCCCGCCGCCGACACCGGTGCCCAGCGCGAACATGGTCAGGTTCCGCGCGCCCAACTCGCGGCCCAGCCCGAACAGCCACTCGCCGGTAGCCGCGGCGTTGACGTCGTTGTCGGCGTGGATCGGCACGCTGAACCGCTCGCGCAGCGGCTCCAGCAGCTTGCTGCCCTGACTGCCCGGAATGTTCGGACTGCCGCTGATGGTGCCGCTGTCGGGGTACACCGTGCCGGGGTAGCCCAGCCCGATCCCGGCCAACTCGCCGGCGGTCGTGCCACCCGACAGGCACTGGTCCACCGCCAGGCCGATGCGCGAGACGAAGTGGCTCCAGCCGCCCTGCGCCTCGGAGGCGATTTCGTGCCGGGCCAGGACCCGGCCGTCCCGGTCCACCAACCCGACCTTGATGAACGTCCCCCCGATGTCCACGCCGGCGTAGACCGCCCGGCCGTTGTGCCTGCTCACCATCTGTCCTTCACGCCACGTCGCGGGCGCGGCGCTACTATAGCCAGCGGCCGGGCTTCCGTCAACGGCGGGAGGTGGTATCCTACCGCACCAGCAAGGAGCCGTCATGCGCGCTGGTCAGCCAATTCCCCTGTGGTCCGACGAGACGCCCGGCCTGAACACCGCCGAGCCGGCAGAAGTGCCGACCATCACCCCCTACCCCGTGAAGTCGTCCAAGCCGGTCGGCGCCGTGGTAATCTGTCCGGGCGGCGGGTATTCGCACCGCGCGCCGCACGAGGGCGAGCCGGTGGCGTTGAAGCTGAACGAGGCCGGCATCGCCGCCTTCGTCTGCGCTTACCGGGTCGCGCCGTATCGACACCCCTGGCCGCTCGCCGACGCCCAACGCGCCATCCGCTGGGTGCGGCACCATGCCCAGGAGTACGGAGTCGATCCCCGGCACGTCGGCATCCTCGGCTTCTCCGCCGGCGGGCACCTGGCCGCCACCGCCGCCACCCACCACGACCCCGGCGACCGTCGCGCCGCCGATCCCGTAAACCGGCAGAGCTGCCGGCCCGACGCCACGGTGTTGTGCTACGCGGTGGTCTCCATGACCCAGTTCGCCCACGTCGGATGCCGCCACAACCTGCTTGGCGACCAGGCCGACCAGGCCCTGTGGGTCGAGGTGTCCAACGAGCAGCAGGTCGGGCCCGGCACGCCGCCGGCCTTTCTCTGGCATACCGCCGACGATCCCGGCGTGCCGGTCGGCCACAGCCTGCTGTACGCCCAGGCCCTGCGCGACCAGGGCGTGCCGTTCGAGCTTCACGTCTACCAGACTGGCCGCCACGGCCTCGGCCTGGCGCCGGAGCACCCCCACATCGCGACCTGGTCAGACCTCTGCTGCGAGTGGCTCAAGGGAATGATGAATGATGATTGATGAAGGATGATTGGTGCGCGCGGCCACCATTCATCACTCATCATTCATCATTCACCAATCATCATTCCTCTCTTCACCCCTCTTCGGTGACCTTGTTGAAGAACTCGACGATGTCGCCGCGCTCCTCGGCCTCGTTGAAGGCCATCGCCGCGCGCGGGTGCTGGTTCAACATGCCGGTCAGCAGATAGGGCAGATCGAACCCCCACTTGAGCTTCTGGCGCATCGGCTCGATGGTGTCCTGGACGCACTTGAGCAGCGGGCGGAGGTGGTACTTGGGATTGTGCAGGAAGGCCACCAGCAACTCGATCTGGCAGTTGCCGGCGCCGCGGCCCAGGCCGGCGAAGGTCGCGTCGAGCCGATTGGCGCCCCGCACGATGCCCTCGATGGTGTTGGCGTAGCCGAGCTGCAGGTTGTTGTGGAAGTGGACCCCGACCTGCTTGCCCTGGGGCTCGGCGAAGCTGCGGTACTTCTCCACCAGGTACTGCACCTGCTCGCTATACAGCGCGCCGAAGCTGTCGACGATGTAGATGGTCCCGACCGGCGTGTTGGCGAGAATCTCGACCGCGTCGTCCAGCTCGCGCTCGGGCACCGCCGAGACCGCCATCAGGTTGACCGTGGTCTCGTACCCCTTGTCGTGGGCGTCCTTGATCATGTCGATGGCGGTGGGGATCTGGTGGATGTAGGTCGCCACTCGGATCACGTCCAGAATGCTGTCCTCGCAGGGAAGCACATCCTCGTGGTAGTCGGTCCGCTCGGCGTCGCACATGACCGACAGCTTGAGCTCGGTCGGATTGTCGCCGACGATCCGCCGGATGACGTCCTCCTCGCAGAACTTCCAGTCCCCGGCGCTGTCCCGAGCGAAGATCTTCTTGGAGGCCTTGTAGCCCAGCTCCATGTAGTCGATGCCGCCCTCGACGCAGGCCCGGTAGACGGCCTTGACCACCGCGTCGTCAAACCGGTGGTTGTTCATCAACCCGCCGTCGCGGATCGTGCAATCGAGGACCTTGATCTCCTCGCGGTAGCCGATCCAATCCTTGCCGCTGTCGGCCTCGTCCTGCTTCGCTGCCTTGCCCAACATCAAACTCGCCTTCCCGGACCGGCACCGCCGGCCCGTCGTGATCTGCCCTACGGGACGGCCCATTGTAGCAGGTCGGCCCGTGATCCGGGAACCCGTCGGACGAAGGGATCCGCCGCCGGCGACGAAGGCAGGCGGCGGGCGCGTGGGAGGTGGCCATGAAGGTCGGTCTGTTCGAGTTGGACGTGACCCCGCCGGTGGGCTGCTACCTGGCCGGGTACCCGAGCCGCAACGAGCCCAGCCAGGGGGTGGACGATCCGCTCTACCTGCGCATCGTCGCCCTGGACGACGAGCAGGGCGGGCGGTGGGCGCTGGTCACCGCCGATCTGCTCAAGTTTCCCCGCGACATGGCCTGGCGGCTGAAGACCTGGGCCGCCGAGACGCTGGGCCTGCCCGGCCCGGCGCTGACCATCAACCTGTCCCACACCCACGCCGCGCCGAACCTGTTCATCCAGCGCTGCTACCCGCACTGGCCGCTGGCGGTGGACTACGTACGTGAGCTGGAGCAGCACATCCGGAACGGCATCCGCGCCGCGCTCGAAGAGCTTCGACCGGCGACCGTGCGCTACGGCTTGCACCAGGCCCATTTCGGGATCAACCGCCGGCTGCCCAAACCGGAGCTGGGCGGCCGGGTGGTTATGGCCCAGAACCCCGACGGCTATCACGACCCCGACCTGCCGGTGTTCACCGTCTCCGACGCCGACGGCCTGCGGGCGATCCTCTACAGCTACGCCTGCCACCCCACCTCGAAGAACGCCCTCAACCTGAGTGCGGACTGGCCGGGCCAGGTGTCGCAGGCGCTCAAGCGCGAGTTGGGCGACCAGGTGGTCACGCTGTACGCGCAGGCCACCGCCGGCAGCATCGGGCCGGGCTGCCACCAGCGCGACGGGGAGGAGGTCTATCGGGCCTACTGGGCGGAGGTGGCCGCCGGCATCGCCGCCTTCGCCCGGTCCGACGCGATGCGCGAGGTCCAACCGCAAATCGATATCGCCGAGACGGAGTTCGACCTGCCCTACGACACCTCGCGGCTGCCGACCCACGAGCAGTTGATGGCCTTCGCCGATCCGGCCGAGACGCCGGTGCCGGACGAGGTCCGGCCGGCCAACCGCTCGCTGCTCCGGCTGTGGGCCCGGGACATGCTGGAGTGGACCCGCCTGGGGACGGTGCCGGAAGCTTTCCGGATGCACCTCGGCCGAATCAAGCTGACCGACGACTTGCACCTCCTGACCCTGTCCGGGGAAGTGACCGCCGAGGTGGGCCGGATGATCAAGGACCTGTTCCCGCCCGGCTCGACCATGGTCCTGGGCTATTGCTCCTACACCGACGCCTACATCCCCACGGCGGCGATGCTCCCCCAAGGCGGCCACGAGGCGCTGGGCTCGATCTACTTCCACGACCGCCCGGCGCCGTTCACGCCGGACATCGACGACATTCTCAAGAACACGGTCCAGTCGTTCGTGGGCGGGTGAACCGATAGGTCTCATGGGCCGCATGGGACCCGTAGGGCCGGCCCGGCGCCATCCTTCGCCGGAGGGGACGTGCCCGGCGTCGGCGGCGAGGGACGACGCCCGGCGCAAGAACCAGCAGGCGTTCCAACGGGCGATGGGGACCTGCTGGCCTCCCGTCACTCGATCAGACAGGCCATGGACCTGGCCTTCCTGATCGACCCGGACGGGTGGTTCAAGTGCGGCGCCGTTACTACTCAGGCCCCGGCGACAACGGTCGCTGAGCTTTCCCCTCCTTGCAAGCTCGTGTTTCGCACTTCTTGCTTCGGCCTCGAATCAAAAGCCGGTGGGTTCTGTCTGGAAGAAGTAGACGCCAATCCCAGG
>JAANMU010002878.1_pt1 | contig 11983 bp, 7 predicted proteins | sample 7279701 | NCBI WGS metagenome assembly JAANMU01 (sample SAMN14094539, study PRJNA606508) | bioreactor metagenome | isolation source: A lab-scale SPAN reactor treating ammonium-rich wastewater day 57 | place: Ireland: Galway | collected 2017-03-13 | reverse complement strand
CTCCACCTCGCGGAGGCCGCTGCAGCAGATCCGTTGCGCCGGGCGGGTCACCTAGCGGGAGTGGAGCGGCTGCGGGCATCGTCGAAGACTCATCTCGCGATGGCATTGAGCGAAACTGGCATGGATCGGTACATGGGGTTTAGTCTCTCATCGTGGGTCGAAGGGGTAGCCGAGTACTTCGCGCGAGTGGATTCGAGCGGGGAACCGGTCCATTCTCCGGGGGACTTTCCGTACATCGAGTTATCTGTGAATAGGTGATCGGTCGCCCATGTAAGTCCGGTAATATAATTACCTTGTATCCAGGAACGTTGTTTTGGGCATGTATTCCCGTGGAAGGTGATGACGAAACCGTCGTCGGGCGATAGGCTTATTCAGGTGTTACCCCCATTGGGGATTAGAATCTCCCCGGGGGAAAGCGGCGGTGCTGCACGGCGGATGGATGGTCGTGGAGCGCGATAACCGCCAGAAGCCGGCAACCGCTGGTGGATTGAAGGAACCAATTCCTTGTTACGACAGGACGAAGCTCGGCGACGATCGGGCGAACGCGAAATCCCGCTGCGGGATCGGGTTCGGCGTCTGCTTAGCTGGCCATTTGTCATCGCGGTCAGTTTCTGGGGTGGGGCGTCGTTGATCGTGCTTTCCGGGGACGAGCGCCTGCCCTTTTACCTCGGGCAGGAGATCGAGCAGCCGATCCTTTCGCGAATTAATTTCGAGCGGGTTAATCAAAGCCGGACGGCCGAAGCGAGGAAGACGGCGCAACAGGAAGTGCCGGACTATTTTCGGCTGAACCATCGCGTGGTGGATGGGGTGGCGTCGGGCTTTCGCGACTTGTTCGCGGCGGTGAAAGCGGTCGAGAGTTTCGAGCAGTTTGGGGAATCACACGGCAAGCGCTGGACGCTGGACCGAGAGGGCTACGACGCATTGAACGCGATGGGAGATGACGCGGGCAGCGCGGCGTTTCAGCGCGACGTGGATCAGTTGTCGAAGCGGCTGACGCAACGAAACATGATCGAGCGCGCGGACATCGAGCGTGAGATTCGCAGCACGGCCGGCGTCGTGCAATTGGAGCGTGGCGACGGCGTGTTTGTGCCGGTGGCGAAGGAGCGGCTGATCTACGCCGTAAACAGCGACCACGTGGACCGGCTGGCGCAGGATCTGGTGCGCGACCTGTTCCCGTCGGCCGTTCGTCCGACGCTCGTCTCAATCGTCAAGAACGTGATCAATCCGCCGGAAGGGAAGCCCGAGCCGCTATTCGTCTACGACGTGGATCAGACAAAAGCGAAGCTGGAGGAGGCCGCGGCGCTGCCGCCGGTGAAGGACAGTTTTCAGATGGGGGACCGGCTCGTGAAGCCTGGCGTGCTCGATGGCGAGATGCTGGCGTTGCTCAAGGCGGAACACGAAGAGTATCTGAAACAGCGCAACGTCGAACCGCGCCTCCTGGCGGGCTGGCGCAAGAAGAAGGCCGGCATCTTCGGGATGATCGCGCTGCTGACGGCGGGGCTGGCGGTTTATACGTATCGTTGTCAGCCGCGCATCGCACAAAAACCGACGCGGGCGCTGGCGCTGGCGGGGCTGCTCCTGGTCATGCTGTTCGCGGATCGGCTGGTGCTGACAAGCCTGGGGACCAGCCCGATCTGGAGCGTGGCGGCGGTGACGATGACCGCCGCGATTTTGACGATTGCCTATTCACAGATCTTTGCGATCGGCATGACGGCCGGCCTGGCCCTCCTGCTGGCGGTGACCGAGGAAGTGCCCGACGGGCTGCTGGTGGTGTTCTTGAGCGTGGCGGCCGTCGTGATTCTGCTGCTGGGTGAGATTCGCACGCGCTTGCGCATGGTCGAGATCGGCGGGGTGACGGCGCTGGTCGCGGCGGTCAGCACGACCTTTCTCGGGCTGGTCATGGGCGAATCGATGGCGCTGATCGCGAGCGAATCGGCGCGGGCGGCCCTGGCGGCGCTGATCGGGGCGAGCGTCGTGCTGGTGCTGCTGCCGATCATCGAGAAAGTCTTCCGCATCACGACGAATCTGACGCTCCTGGAATGGGCCGATACGAGCAATCCGCTCTTGCGGCAACTCATCGAGCGCGCGCCGGGCACGTGGCAGCACAGCCACCTGATCGGCAGCATCGCCGAGTCGGCCGCCGAGGAAATCGACGCGAACGGCCTGCTGGTGCGCGTCGGGGCGTATTACCACGACATCGGAAAGATGTGCAAGCCGGCGTATTACGTCGAGAATCAGGAAACGCGCGAGAACGCCCATCGCAATCTCGCGCCGACCATGAGCCTGCTGGTGATTCTGGCGCACGTCAAGGACGGTTTGGCGCTGGCGAAGGAACACAGCCTGCCGACGGTGCTGCATCAGTTCATTGCCGAGCACCACGGCACGACCGTCGTGAAGTATTTCCACGCGATGGCGGAACAGGAAGTGCGCAGCGGCCGGCGCGATGAGCGCGAGGCCGACGAGACGGAGTTCCGATACCCCGGGCCCAAACCGCGGTCGCGCGAATCGGCGATTCTGATGATCTGCGACGGCGTGGAGGGGGCGGTGCGCAGCTTGCAGGATCCCACACCTGGTCGAATCGAAACGGTCGTGCATGAGATCATCATGGACCGGCTGATGGACGGTCAGTTTGACGATTGCGACATCACATTGAAGGAACTGGCGGGGATCGAAGAGAGCATTGTTCGCAGCCTGCGCGCGATTCACCACGGCCGCATCGCGTATCCCAAGGGCGAGTCGCCCGAACCGCGACCAGCGCTCCATCCGCAGGTTCGCCGCGCATGAGCGCAATGCGATCCGGTCGCGGACTCGCGAGTCGAGCTACCTCACCGCGCAGTCGTCGGCGTGCGGCCTCATCTGATCGCCGACGAGCCTCTCGCTTAACCATACAAATCGATGTGGCGGTGCCGGAGGCTCGACGCGCCCTGGTGCGCGCTGTGCGGTTTGTGATGCGCGCCGAGAGGGTTGCCACGGGCCGGCTGGAAATCAGAGTGGTCGGCGCAGCGGTGATGGCGCGGCTGCATCGGCAATGGCTGGGGAAGTCCGGTGCGACGGACGTGTTGACGTTTGATCTTCGAGACCGTCGCACGCGAGGTGTGGTTGACGGACAGATCGTCGTTTGCGAAAGCGTTGCGCGGCGGGAGGCTCGGGCGCGCGGCGGTGATTGGCTGGGCGAGCTTGTGTTGTACGCGGTGCATGGCTGCCTGCATTTGTGCGGGTATGATGACCATCGCGCGGGCGATTTCGCGCGGATGCATCGCCGTGAGGACGAATTGCTTTCCGAGCTGGGCTGGGGGCGCGTGTTCGCGATGGGAGAATCCTCGCCGCGCGGCGAACGGGGTCGGATTGCAGCTCGAAACGTGAATCGGACGACTCGAAGCGGAGTGCGGCATGGCGCTGATCAAGGACGAGGCCATCGTGCTTCGCAGGCTGGACTTCAGCGAATCGTCGCAGGTGCTCGCGGTGTTCACGCGCGCGCACGGCCAGCAGCGCGTGATCGCCAAGGGCGTGAAGCGCGCGACGCGGCAGCGCGCCAGCGTCGGCATCGATCTACTTGAGCGGGGGGACATCGTATTCTCGCAGCGCCCGGGTGGCGAGGACCGGCTCGCTCCGCTGACGGAATGGCGACAATTGGATAACTTCCCCCATCTTCGGACCGATTTGGCGAGGTACTACGCCGGGCTATACGCCGGTGAGGCGGTCGCGATGCTGACCGAGGTAGGCGATCCGCATGAGGGGTTGTTTGACGGACTGCGCGCGTTTCTGGCGGATCTGGCGACGGTCGAGCCGGGCCTGCTCCTGGCGCGGTTTCTGTGGCGGCTCCTGATGGAGATTGGCTTGCAGCCCGAGTTGTCAGTTTGTACCAGTTGTCGGCGCCCGGTGGAGGGTGACCGGGTGCTGTACTTCAGTTCGCGCACGGGTGGGGCGATTTGTCGAGACTGTGAACCGGCGTCGGTTGAGAAGCTAAGGCTCGGGACCGGGGCCACGGCGGTGATCCGCGAGGAGTCGAGCGACGCGCCGGGAGTTCGGGCGGCGCTGGTCATGCTGGATTATCACATCACGGAGACCCTGGGGCGCCCGCTTCGAGTGGCGCGATCGATGCGCGCATCGGTGATGAAGACAGTCAACGGCGACGCGTAAGAACGGCGCTCGCAGCCACGGCCAGCGCGCGACGGGCATCGCGCGATTCCAGCGTGGTTGCCGTGGGCAGCTCTTCGAGATGAGCCTGGGCCGCGGCGACGCGCGCCCGGGCCGCGGCGAGCGAATACGCCACGGCGTCCGTTCCTTCGAGCAATTGCGCCAGACGTTCCCCGTTTCCCGCGCCGGCGGCCGCCAAAGCGGACTCCAACTCGGCACGGCGTCCGGGATGCTGCTCGCGAAAGCGAATCGCCGGCAGCGTCAGCTTGCCGAGCTGCGCATCGCGCCCGACGGACTTGCCCACCTCCGGCTGCGAGCCGGTCAAGTCCAGCAAATCGTCAACAATTTGAAATGCGATCCCGAGTTCGCGCCCGTAGCCCGACAGGTGATGTACCGTGCTCGCGTCGGCACCGGCGAGTTCAGCGGCCAGCTCCGTGGCCGCGCTGGTCAAGGCGGCGGTCTTTCGCGTGATGATCTCGAAGTACTCGGCTTCGGTCAGTTGGACGTTGCCGCGATGGTGAATCTGGATCAGCTCGCCCTCGCAGAGCGTGTTGGTGACAGCGGCGATGCGCCGGGCGACGCGCGTCGATTCGAGGCTGCAACACAGGTGGTAGGCGTGCGAGATCAGACAGTCACCCAGCATGACGGCGGCTTCGTTGCCGGCGAGGGCGTTGATCGTCGGGCCGTCCCGCCGCACGTCGGCTTCGTCGAGTACGTCGTCGTGGACGAGCGTTGCGAGGTGAACCATTTCGACGACGGCGGCGAGCGTCAGATGCTCGCGCCCAATGCCGCCGCAGGCTCGCGCCGCCAGCAGAGCAAGCCGCGGGCGTAAAAGTTTTCCGCGATAGCGCCGCGCGTGTGCGATCAGATTCTGCACAAACGGCAGGTCGCTGCGGAGTTCTTCGTCGAAGATCGCAAGCGCCTGTTCAAGGGCCGGCGCGATCGAAGCGAAGAGATCGTCGGAAGGCGGGCCGGCCGGAACGTCCGCCCGATGCGGTAACGCGGCTGTGGAGTGATATGCGGTTGCGTGATCCATGAATCCGTCCGCCCGGCGAGGTGATTGGGACCGCGCCGCGGCAGGGAATTGTAACCGCAATTCAACGGACGGACGAATCGAGCATCAGGGCGAACGGGTAGGATTGTTCTGCGGTGCGGCGTCGGCAGCGTTGGCTTGAATCCAGTCTTCGATATTTCGCACAAGCTCGATTCGGCCGCCGGCGCGGGCCTGGTCGAGGGCGATCCGTGCCGCGGCGCGGGCGCGATCGATCTGACCGACCGCGGCGTACGCCACGGCGAGATTCATGCGAATCTCGACAAAGTCTGGCCGCAGGCGGACGGCCTGTTCGAAGTGTGGGATCGCCTCCCTATGCCGGCCGGCCATCGCATGCTGTGACGCGAGGTTGTTGTGTGCCTCGAAGTGGTCGGGGTTGATTTCAAGCGTGCGGCGATAATCGGAGATCGCTTCGTCGCGTCTGCCAATCTGCGCCAGGACCACACCGCGCGCGAAATAGGCCTGCGAGTTGTCCGGGTGCAGTCGGATGATTTCGGCGTAGGATTCGATGGCCTGCGGCGGGGGTTTCATTGCGGCTTCGCAGAGCGCGATTTGAAGATGGAGGCCCGGCTGGTCGGGATTGGATTCGAGCGACCGTCGATAGTGTGACACGGCGTCGGCAACGCGGCCGGCTGCCTGGAGCGAAACGCCGAGATTCCCGTGCAGTTTTGCGTCGTTCGGATCGAGTCGCAGGGCGGCTTCGTGCCGGGCGATGGCGTCGGCGTGGCGGCCCATGCGGGTCAGGAGCGTGCCGAGATTGCTCAAAACGCCGGGGTTGGCGGGGCGGAGTTGGAGCGCCTGCTGATAAGCATCGACGGCGCCGCGCGGGTCGCCGGCATCCGTGAGCGCCAGGCCGATGTTGTTCCATGCTTCGGGATAATTCGGGCGCAGGGCGAGGGCGCGGCGGTAGCAGGTGAGCGCGTCGTCGATGCGGCCTGCGTTCTTGTACTCCACGCCGAGGTTGTTGTGGGCCATCCAGCAGGCCGGGTTTCGATCGATCGTGGTGCGATAGAGCGTCTGCACATCGGCATAGAGTCCGCACTGACGGAAGGTCAGAACGGCGAGTGCCAATGGGATGACAAATGGCAGGGCGAGGGCGAGGCGACCTGCGCGGACGGCCACGACTCGCATGATTGCGGCGCAGACGAAGACGATCATGCCGAGGCTGGCCAGATACTGGAAATGATCAGCGACGAACGAGAACAGAAACGGGTACACGTTGAAGAAACCCAGGACGGGGAAGAGCGTGCCGACGAAGAGCAGCAAAGCGGCCAGCGGAGCACGACTTCGGCGGCGCAGCAGGAGCAATGCCGTGACAAGTGCAATCAGCGCGATGGGATACAGCCATTGGTCCGGCGCGGACGGGTTCACGTCCCACCGGGGATAGATGAAAATCAGGTTCGCGGGCCAGAGCAGCTTGCCGAGGTAGAACCAGACGACCCGCCCGGCGAGCAAGGCGCGTTGCAGCGTGGTGAACTGGAACTCTTCTCCCTTCGCGCCGATCAGATCGTGCTCGACCCACGCGGTGAAGAGGCCGGCTGCGGCGCCGAGCGCGAACCAGGGCAGCAGCGGGGCGACGTCGCGGCGCAGGGCAATCCGCCCGCGATGCCACCAGAGAATTACGAGCAGTGCGGCAGGGAGCGTGGCCGTGACGGTTTTGGTGAGCAGGCCGCAAACGAAGAGAAGCAAGGCAAGTGCGTACCATTTCGCGCGACGGGACTCGTCGAATCGCAAGTAGAGCGCCATCGCCGAAAGATAGAACATGCCGGAAAGCGTGTTTTTCAGTTCAGTAATCCACGCGACTGATTCGACGTGAACAGGATGCAGGGCAAACACGGCGGCAGAAAGCATGGCGGCGTGGTCGGCCCAGGGAGCCTGCGCAGAGCGCAGCAGTCGTCGCACGATGAAAAGCACCAGCACCGCGGAGAGCGCGTGCAGGAGCGTGTTGACGACGTGATAGCCGACGGGCCAGTCGCCCCAGAGTTTGTGCTGAATCCAGAAGGCGCTATGGAGCAGGGGGTAATACTGCTGGGTCGCGCCGACGTCGAACCAGATCCGTGCCAGGCCGGCAACCGAGCGAAGCTCGGGCGCGGTGACGTGCGCGTCATCGTCCCAGATGAAGCCGCCGCCCATCGCGGGGAGGTAGGCAACCAGGGTCGCAACGGCGATCAGTCCTGCGGCAAGCCATGTCCGACGCGGCGATGCATCGCGTGGGGACTCAACAGCGTGTCGTGATTGCGGCATGACGATCCCGTGTTCGGACGTTGCGCGATCAGGCGCTTCGCGGGCGCATCCAACGGCCGGATTGGCCGCCGGCCTTTTCCTCGAGGCGGATGGGGCCGATGACGATGCCGCGGTCGACGGCCTTGCACATGTCGTACAGCGCGAGCGCGGCGGCGGACACGGCGACCAAAGCTTCCATCTCCACGCCGGTTCGGGCGCGAGCGACGGCGGTTGCGCGGATGCCGACGGTCTTGGCGGAGATGGGTTCTAGGGTGATTTCGACGGCATCGAGCGGCAGGACGTGGCAAAGCGGGATGAAGTCCGGCGTCTTTTTTGCGGCGGCGATGCCGGCGAGGCGCGCGACCGCGAAGACATCGCCCTTGGGCATCTTGCCGGTGGTGATGCGGCGCAGCGTGGCGGGGGCCATGTGAACCCATGCGGACGCGACCGCTCGGCGGCGGGTGATGTTCTTTCGCGACACGTCGACCATGCGGGCCGCGCCGCGGCGGTCGAGGTGTGTCAGCCGACCGTCACTTTTCGCCGGGCAGCTGGTCCGGCGGCGCTTCGGTTGAGACGGCGATCGTCGCTTCATGTATAGGCCTCGTGATCGAATTCGAAGGGGCGCGGCGCGAGATCGGCCGGCCGCGTGCGGGCCACGTCGATAAGCAGGCCGATGGCGAGGTAATTGGTGATCAGCCCGCTTCCGCCCATGCTCACAAAGGGCAGCGTCATGCCGGTGACCGGCATGAGACCGATCGTCATGCCGACGTTGATGACAGTCTGTGCGCAAATCAGCGCGCAGACGCCGACCGCGAGGAGCCGGCCGAAAGGGTCGGTTGTGGAGGAGGCGACGGTAAGCCCCATGGCGATCATGAGCATGTAGAGGCAGAGAATGGCGACGGCCCCGACAAAGCCCCATTGATGACCGAGCACGGCAAAGATGAAGTCGTTGTGCTCCTCGGGCAGAAGATTGTGTCGGAAGAAACCACCCTCGGAAAGCCCCTGCCCGGCGAGGCGTCCGCTGCCCAGTGCGATCTTGGACTGGTGAAGCTGGTAGCCTGCGCCAAGGCGCCATCGGTCGTTGGACTCATCCTGCTGAAAGAGCGAGTTGATGCGATCGCGCTGGTAGGGATTCATGAACGGGGAGAAATAAAACGCCGGCGCGGCGATCGCGCCGAGTACGACGATGAGCGCGAGGTGGCGGGTCTTTGCCCCGGCCACAAAGAGCATGATCAGCAGCGTGGGCAAGAGGAGGAGGCTCGTGCCCAGGTCCGGCTCTTTGAGGATCAGGGCGACGGGGATCAGCGTGAGGACAAAGGGGCCGAGCAGGCCGGCGAGCGTGCGGTAGTTCGTGCGAAATCGCAGATACCAGGCGAGCGCCAGAATATAGACAACCTTCGCATATTCGGACACCTGAACGTTGAACGGCCCGAGGACGATCCAGCGGTAGGTGTTGCGCCGGGCCGGGATGAACGGGGCGAGATTCACTTTCTGTGCAACGAGCAGCAACGTCAGCAGCACGATCATGCAGCCGAACAGAAGATACGCATATTGCCCGATTCGCCGATACCCAAGAACTTGAATCAACCCCAAACCGACCAAACCGACCAACAGGTGACCGAGTTGTCGCGTCGCGAGCGTGGCGTCATCGCCCTGTGCCGCGCCGCCGGCCCAGACGGCCATGAGGCCCAGCCCGGTCAGGACCAGCGATGTCAGGAGTATGACCCATCCCAGAGGAGGCAGGACGCGCGTCAGCGCGCTCATGATCGAGAAGGTGCTTCGCATGGCCGCGGTGGAAGTGTTCATGGCTGGTCGTTCATCACCACGGATCGACCGCTCAAGTAGGGCTTCGGAGCATTCATCAGGACTTCGACAATCTGGCGCGCGACCGGCCCGGCGGCGTGTCCGCCGCCGCCGCCGTGTTCGAGAATGACGGCCAGCGCGATGCGCGGTTGCCGAAAGGGCGCGTACCCGGCGAACCAGGCGTGAGTGGGGGCGGCGTTCTTGGCGTTCGACGCGCTGTTGCCGCTGGCGACGGGCGGTGGGTACCGCTCGACGATTTCGCGTTTCGTGCAGGGTGTATCGTCAGGCAGGCCGAGTTGCTCCCGCGCCGATTCGATTGTGGGGGCGACAATGGTTGCGGAGCGGCCATCAGCGGGCACGGTGAAGTGATATCGCCACTGGGTCACGCGCGCGACGCACTCGGCGCTGCCGGTCTTGCCGCAGATTTCAACCGCGTCCATGCGCGCGTATTTGTAGGCCGTTCCGCCTTCCGTGTTGACGCATTCATAGACACCTCGGCGAACGGTCTCCCACACCTGGGGGGAAATCTCGTCAAAGTGAAACATCGGGCGTGGCCGGGCGTCGTTGGCGATCAGCGTTGGCTCGCGGAAGGCGCCCATGGCGAGCGTGGCGAAGAGATTGGCGGCCTGGAGCGGCGTAATCTGAAGCTCGCCCTGGCCGATGGCGTAGTTGCGCCCGTCGGCGACGGTCACGTCGCGTTTTCGATTTTCCCGAAGCCAGTCGCGCGTGGGAATGATTCCGGTGCGCTCTTCGATGAGGCCTGTTCCGCGGGGGGCGAAGGAAAGACCGAGGAATCGTTCGTAGAAGCGTGTGAGCGCGTCGGCGCCGAGTTTCTGTCCGAGTGTGTAGAAGTAGATGTTGCAACTGTGCTGGATGGCCTGAACGGCGTCGACGTCCCCGTGGCCGGCCATGCCGCGCCAGTGGGTCCAGCAGTGCCACCGGGCGGCGCCGGGAATGAGCGCGCCGCTGCAGAAGATGCGCGTGTCGGTGTTGACGGCGCCGAGCGCGAGGCCGGCAAGCAGCGAAGCGGGTTTGAGAATCGACCCGGGCTGGTATTCCTCGGCGACGGCGCGAAATCGCAGCGGGACGGTGCGTGTATCGTCTCGCAGCGAGGCGTAATTCGATCGCAGGTCAGTCGGGTCGTACGTTGGGACGCTGACGAGGGCGATGATTTCGCGGGTTTGTACGTCGAGCACGACGCAGGCCGCGCCGGTCGACGGCGGGTTGTCGGCGACGGCCGTCGCGAGCAGGTCGGCGATGCGCTGCTGCACGCCGAGATCGATCGTAAGCTGGACGTCAAGGCCGTCCTGGGCCGCGGCGCGTTCTTTAAGGCTCTTGTCGAGAAAAAGCTCCTCGTACCCGCGCTTGCCGCGGAGCATGCCTTCGCAGAGCCGTTCGACGCCGCTGACGCCGGCCTCGTCGTCGGCGCGATACGCGGCGAGCGGGTCGGCGGCGTTTGGATCGTCACGGAGCAATTCCGGTGAGACCTGCCCCAACCGGCCGAGAATGTGGCAGAACGACTGGGTGCCGGCCTGGGCGACGCGCCGGACCGAGGGTTCGACTCGGACAAAGGGAAGATCGGCCAATTCGACTTCGACCGCGGTTCGCACCTGCGGCGAGATGTCCCGAAGGATGGGATGAAACAATTCGTCTTCGCGCAGGTGGATCGACTCGATTGACTGATCTGTGCGGGGCGGCTGACCGAATCCGAACGAATGGGCGGGCGCGGCATCGGCACCTGCGCGGCGCGTCGCCTCCGACCGCGCCGCGGCGAGATAGCGTCGCAGGCTTTCAACCGATCGGCAGACGGAATCGCGACGGCGTCGCAGGTCGGCGATGGGCGTACCGGTGATGGCTTCAAGCCGGATCCACATTCGTGCGACCTGGCGGGCGGCTTCTTCGGCGAGCGTGGCATTGTCTGCCCCGCGCAGGTCGGGGCGGGTCCGCCGCAGTCGATCGGCGAGCAATGTGAGGTAGCGGTCGCTCATTGAGAGCGCGCCGTAATGCACGGTGACATCGTGAGCCGGTTCATCCGAGACGAGCAGGCGTCCTTCGCGGTCGAGAATGCTGCCGCGCAGGGCTGGAAGGTATTGCCGTGGAGCAACGAGCGCGGCATCCTGCTGGGCTGCGTAGTAGTCACCTCGAACCAGCTGCAGGTGCGCCAGCCGCGCGACGATGACGATGCCGATCAGGATCGGTAGGATGAGGATAATTCGAAGGCGGCGTTCGAACATGGGGCAGGGGTCAGTGGCCAGTTGCCAGAGGTCCGTGATCCGACCCGGCGCCGCGGATGGGCCCGTGGGTGCCGCAGCCAGACCGGATGCAAAAGTTCGATTGATTTGTGCGGCAGTTACCCGCCGACTACCGATCGCCCCGTTATCCTACGCGCAGGCGATGCGTGACACCAATTCCGAGCAGATTGCGGCCGCGACGCAGCAACCAGTGGCCATAGGGCGCGATGGCCGCGGTGTACACGGCGCTGTAGAGGCCGGCGAGCAAGACTTCGCCGGTTCGGCTCCAGGCCTCCGCAGCCCAGAGCAAGTGCAGTCCGGCGACGGCGCTGACGACGACCCGCGCCAGCAACGTACACACAATCTGCGTGATTACGCTTTCGCGGAATGTGATCTCTCGAAGGGCGACAATAGCCAGCCCCGCCAGTCCGAAGGCCAGCGCATGCACGCCGACGTTGCCGTACTCCCCGAAACTCAAACTCGTGAGATCGGTCAGGAGCCCGATGACCCAGCATGCGATGAGGGCGTCGGCGGCGCG
>JAANMU010002870.1_pt1 | contig 12013 bp, 11 predicted proteins | sample 7279701 | NCBI WGS metagenome assembly JAANMU01 (sample SAMN14094539, study PRJNA606508) | bioreactor metagenome | isolation source: A lab-scale SPAN reactor treating ammonium-rich wastewater day 57 | place: Ireland: Galway | collected 2017-03-13 | reverse complement strand
GGGGCTATGCGGGCAGTCAATCTTGAGGAAGAAAACAAAGAATATCGGGGAACAATACTTGCAGTGGACGATTCAAACACCGATTTACGAATCATCAGAAAATTACTCGGTAATGATTATAAAGTATTGGTGACAGACAATCCGGGCCATGCGCTCTCAACTCTGGGGAAAACCAATATCGATCTGGTATTAATGGACATTTACATGCCAGGAGTTGACGGAATTACCCTCTGCGAAAGAATTAAAAGAAATGCAATGGTTGAAGATGTGCCTATTATTATCTGCTCCGCCCACCCTACGCAGGAAAATGTAATACGCGCCGTAAGGGCAGGCGCTGCTGATTTTATAGTAAAACCGGTAACGAGACAAAAATTAATGGAAAAAATTAACAAACATATGCTTAATAAAAGCTTAAAAATCCCTGCAAACCGATAGTTGTTTTTTTAAGGATAAGAATATGGAAGATACCTCTTTTTTAATGGATGACCCGGAAATTGTCAAAGAATTCCTGACAGAATCGGGGGATCATCTGGAATCGGTAGAATCACAAATCCTCCAATTAGAAGAAAACCCGGACAATACGGATATTATCAACACAATATTCCGCCCTATTCACAGCACGAAAGGAAGCGCCGGCTTTTTAGGATTGAAGGATATGGGTACAGTAAGCCATGAACTAGAAACACTTCTTGACGAAGCAAGAAAGGGCAATCTGAAAATAACCCCGTTAATCATAGAAATATTGTACGAAGGCGTGGACATACTGAAAAGATTAAGGGGGCTTGTTGCAAAGAAAGTCGAGAAAATAGACGTTTCGGACGAAATTGTAGATTACGCCCCGGTTATTGTAAAAATAAAAAATGCCCTCGTAGGACAGAAAGCAACGGAAAGCGCACCTTCAAAACCGCAGCACTTAGGTGAAATACTTGTAGAAAAAGGGGAAATTACCGAAGATGACCTTGACAAGGCATTAGAGGAACAGGAAAAACTACAGCAAAAAAAAATAGGAGAAATCATTGTTGAAAAGGGCATCGTCACAAAAGAAACTATAGACAGCGCCCTCAAAACCTTGCCGGCAACAGCGCCAGTCTCAGAAACGGTCAAGGTCGATATACAAAAAATAGACAGCCTTGTAAACCTTGTGGGCGAACTGGTAATCGCCAACGCCCTCATAAAAGACCTTCTGGAAAACACGAACAGCACATCAAATAAAAATATTTCACACCTGGGAAAGATAGTAAAAGACATACAAGATCAGGTAATGTCAATACGAATGGTTCCCATTAAATCAACCTTCCAGAAAATGTCGCGGCTCGTCCGTGATGTTTCCAAAAAAGCCGGCAAAAAGGTAAAGCTGGAAGTTTCCGGAGAAGAGACTGAACTAGACAAATCGGTAATTGAATCAATTGGAGACCCGCTGGTACATATTCTTAGAAATTCGGTAGATCATGGAATCGAACCGGAAGAAGAACGGATTGCCGCGGGAAAGCCTGCCTTGGGACATGTGTATCTTGATGCCTTTCACAAAGGGGGGAACATTTTTATTGAAATAAGAGACGACGGCAGGGGTTTACGAAAAGATAAATTACTGAAAAAAGCCATTGAAAAAGGAATAATGAGTGAAAACGCCACTCTTACTGAACAACAAATCTTCGGTTTGATTTTTGCCGCAGGATTTTCCACTGCTGAGAAGATAACCGATATATCAGGACGCGGCGTAGGGATGGATGTGGTTAAGAAAAATATTGAACGCCTGCGCGGCAAGGTAGAAATCTCTTCAGAAGAAGGCAAAGGCACGAAAATCTCTATCAAACTTCCCCTGACAATGGCAATCATTGACGGAATGATCGTCCAGGTAGGGAATCAGAAATATATCGTTCCAATGCTTTCTATAGAAGAATCCATACGCCCGAAAAAAGATGATATCTCAACGATACAACAGCGCGGTGAAGTAATAAATGTGCGGGGCAATATTTTGCCAATGGTACGGCTGCACCAGTGGTATAATGTAGAGCCTAAAAAATACGCCCCATGGGAGGCCATTATTCTCATTGTTGAAAGTGAAGGGCAACGATGTGGGATTCTTGTCGATGATTTAATAGGGCAACAACAAATTGTCATCAAACGCCTTGGAGAACAATTCCGCAATGTCAAAGGGGTTTCCGGCAGTGCCATACTTGGGGACGGAAGGGTAGGGCTTATATTGGATGTCGGCGGCATTATGAATCTTGCTCTTAACTAATATACAAAAACCAAACGTTTTACTTTTTATAGGAGGAGAATTATGGAAGGTGTTCTTAGTCAGCAAAAACCTGCCGAAATTTCCAGTCTGGCTTCTCATGAAGGAAAATATTTAACTTTTGTTCTGGGCGATGAAGAATATGGTATCGAGATTTTAAAAGTAAGGGAAATCATTGGCGTCATGGCAATAACGCCTGTGCCTCAATCGCCAAATTATATTAAGGGCGTAATTAATTTAAGGGGAAAGGTAATTCCCGTAGTTGATTTAAGGTTAAAGTTCGGGTTTCCGGAAAAGGAACACACGAAAGAAACCTGCATTGTTGTGGTGGAAGTAAACAATACCCTTACGGGCGTCATTGTAGACACAGTATCGGAAGTCATTGATATTGCCACAGAAGACATGGAACCTTCTCCGCACTTTGGGCAGGACATAGATACCGATGTTTTTTTAGGCATTGCACAGATAAAAAATAAGGTCAAAATACTACTCGATATTGACAAGATATTACGCCAGGAAGAAGTCTGCATGGCGAGCAATTTTACAGAAATATGTTAAACATAATAAAAATTTTTCAAAAGAAAGGGATTATAATGTTCGGCAAAATGACGATAATGACAAGGCTCATCGTGACAATAGTTATCTCAATCGCGATAGGATCCGGTATTTTATCGGTGATTGTCATGAAGAGGGAAAAGGCGCAAATGCTGGAGGAAGTAAAAAAGGAGGCGCGTATGGCGGCGAATCAGCTTATGTCTGTCCGGCAGGTGATTGCGACAAAACAGCAGGCCATAAACAATGATTCCAAAGGCAACTTCGAATTCAAAGGGGTAATCCCCGCAGTGGTTGGTCGTGAAGTGGCAGAGCACTTCAGCCAGACTACCATATACAAAATGAAGCAAACAAGCCTGCAATACAGAAATCCATCGAATAAACCCGATGCGTGGGAAACCAGACAGTTAGAACGCTTTGCCGCAAATCCTGATTTAAAAGAGATTTCAGAAATAACCATCGAAGACTGGAACCTGGGAGCGGCGTCGCAAATATTCCGCCTTATGGTACCACTAAAAATTACAGAAGCCTGCCTTGTATGTCATGGATATCCGGAGACAAGCCCTACGGGAGATGGCAAAGACATATCGGGAAGGCAAATGGAAGGGTACAAACTTGGAGAAATCAGGGGCGGAATAAGCGTGGTGGCGCCTATGGACAGTATAAATGCGGCAATTGCGGCAAACAGAAATTTCAGCATTCTGGGAAACGGGATTTTTGTCCTTCTTATTAGTGGTGTGGTATTCTTCGTTACCAAGGGGGTTGTATCTTTATTGAAAAGGACGGTTAATCACCTGAATGCGGGAGCGGAAGAAGTGGCTGCGGCGTCATCGCAAATATCTTCTTCAAGCCAGTCGCTTGCCGATGGGGCATCGCAGCAGGCAGCTTCCGTGGAGGAGACTTCCGCTTCAATAGAAGAAATGTCTTCGATGACGGCAAAGAATGCAGATAATGCAGAAGAGGCAAGCCATTTGACGGTCAAGGCAAAATCTTCGGCGGAGGAAGGCCACGAGACGATGAAATCATTGCAGACAATTATGCGTGAATTGCATGGAGGAAATAATCAAATTCTTGCAATTATCAAGTCGATTGACGAAATAGCGTTCCAGACAAACCTTTTAGCGCTGAATGCCGCAGTAGAGGCCGCAAGGGCCGGTGAACACGGGAAGGGATTTGCCGTGGTTGCGGACGAGGTTCGCAATTTAGCCCAAAGGTGCGCAACGGCGTCAAAAGAAACGGCAGACCTGATCAATGCGCGTGTACAGAGCAATGACAACGCCTTAAAGATTACCGAGGTGTTTGCAGAAAAGCTGAAGGAAATAGCAACGGATACGAAGAAGGTTGCAGATTTGATGGGAGAGATCTCAGCGGCTTCAAGGGAACAATCGGAAGGGGTAGGCCAGATAGGAAAAGCTATGACGTCCATAGATAACGTTACCCAACAAAATGCAGCCAATGCAGAACAAATGGCATCCGCCAGCGAAGAACTATCTTCCCAGTCGGTGAATTTAAGAGAAGTCGTGCTCGAACTCGCAGCACAGGTCGGCGGGATACGGGAGGAGGCTATGGAACCGGAGGTTAAGAAAAAAACATCCTTGAAAAAAGAAATCACTTATCACAGAAGACCTGCCCTAGAGGCTTACAAGGCTGGAGGGAGCAAAGGCCGCAAACATGTTCGCAAAAATGATGAGGGGGAATCAGGGAAAAAACCTGAAGATATAATACCTATGGATGGTGAGTTCAGTGATTTCTGATTGTGCAGTAAAATGGATATAATCTTCATATTTCGGAAAGGAAAATTTTTTATTGTATGCTTCGCGCAGAGACGTTATATAAACCCGTTGGAAATTTTCGTATAACATGAACGACGCCCCTAATATCTACACCGTTGGCGTTGGAGATGCAAAAATAGCACGGGCTCCTAACCAATTAAAGACATTGCTCGGTTCATGCATCGGAATAGCATTGTACGACCCCATAGTAAAAGTAGGGGGCATCCTTCATATCATGCTGCCCAAAAAAATAGGGAATGATCAAAAATTAACGAAATATGCTGACCCGGGATTGCCTTTTTTTATCGGACAAATCATCAAAAACGGCGGAGCGTCAAAAAACACCCTCCTTGCAAAAATATTTGGCGGCGCAAAGATGTTCGAAACCGCCGGGAAGCTCATTAATATTGGCGAAAAAAATGAACATGAAGTGCGCAGGATATTAAAAGAAGAAGGTATCAAAATTGTAGCGGCAAAAACGGGTGGAACAAAGGGATACAATATAGCGCTTGATACAACCACCGGCAATGTGGAATGCCGCATATTCGGAGAAGCTGTCTGTATTTATTAAGTATATTAAGTATATTAATTTTATTATTTTATTTGCGAAAAGATAGCATTTATCAAAAACAAAGGTAAAAAATGGTTATTTCACCGGAACGCTTACGGATGTTGGAGGTAATAATGAAGCTTTCTATCGACAATGCTTCAAGGGCCCTTTCCAAGACATTAAGGACCGGCGCAAAAATCACTCTCTCTAAAATCTACATGGCAGATTTTAACGAAGCCACTGAGAAAATGAATACTGACACGAGGGAAATGACCGGCATTATTGTCAATTTTAAAGGCAACTTCGGCTGTAAAATGCTGTTTATGCTGCCTCTTGAAGGTTCTACAATACTGACGGACTATTATCTCCGTCTACCGGTGGGTACAACAAAAGAGTTTAACACTGATACCGAAAGCGTCTCTCAGGAATTGGGGAATATTCTTGCAAGCCATATCAGCAACACGCTGGTTTCAGACTTCGACGCTACATTATTGCCGGAACCGCCGCAAGTGCATAACGATTATGCGGGAATAATATTTTCAAGTCTTTTGTTGGAACAAGGGATCTATAGCGATCAATTGCTACTTGTTGAAACAATTTTTGAAATCTGTAAAACAGAAATTATTTGCTATCTTTTCCTCCTGCCTGAATTGGCATCTTTGGGAAAGCTATTAGATGCAATAGGAGAACGTAAATGAAACGAATACTTGTTGTGGATGACGCGAAGGTTGTAAGAATGGTTATCAAACAAATATTGACGCGTAACGACTTTCTGGTGGTCGGAGAGGCGGAAAACGGCAGGGAAGCCCTTGAAAAATATAAGGAATTAAAACCTGATGCGGTAACCATGGATATCGTAATGCCGGAAGTAGATGGGATCCAGGGGCTGAAGGACATACTCGCTTATGATAAAAATGCAAAGGTAGTTATGATTTCGGCAATTGACCAGCGGGACGCATTACAGGCGGCGCTTCTTAACGGAGCATGTGATTTTGTGGTAAAACCATTTGAAGACGACCGCATGGTATCGTCCTTAAATTCTATACTTGCCAAAGAATAAATAAGAGAATCATCTCCCTCCCCAATAATAACAATGTATCATTGAGGCTGATAAACAAATAAAAATCCATCTACCACAACCGCTTCCCTTTATAAAGGCTTCCGCAACAGATATTCACTATGGCATAAATGCCATTGTTTTTATTATAATGGACAGTTTTGTGGTATAAATTCAATATATTTTTTTGTTATTCACATCGCAATCCTTTAACAAAGATACTTCCGTAAAAACCCGCTATCGTATACAGAAAAGCTGATATTTCATGGCGCATGGCAGCGGCCTGTGTTTCAGATTTAGCTGAACATCCCCATTAACTTTTAAAAAAAAATTGTATGGAAATAGACCTTACTGACCAGGAATTTGCCCTATTTCAGAAATTAATTTATGACGAAAGCGGCATCAACCTTTCCCCGGCGAAAAAAGAATTGTTAAAATCCCGCCTGGCAAAGCGTTTACGCACTCTTTCCCTGAAATCCTTCCGGGAATACCATACCTATGTTACGGAAAGGGATGTTACCGGGAAAGAAATGATTCACATGATTGATTGCATTTCAACTAATCTTACTGAATTTTTCAGGGAAATTGCGCATTTTAATTTTTTATCAGAAAAACTCCTTCCGGCATTGCTAAAAAAAAAGAAGAAAATGAAAGAAAAAAAATTAAGAGTGTGGAGCGCAGGATGTTCAACCGGGGAGGAACCTTACAGTCTTTCTATGGTTTTTAATGAACGTATCGAACAAATAGACAAATGGGACGTAAAAATATTGGCGACAGACCTTTCTACCAGGGTATTGGAAAAGGCAAAAAAGGGATTGTATCATAAAGACCGCTTAAAAAGCATAAACGCCCAGTGGTTACAGACATATTTTAAAAAAGGCAGCGATAACTTTGAAGACTACTATCAGGTGAAGGACGTATTGAAAAATATTATTGTGTTTAGAAGGTTTAACTTAATGGAGCAAACCTTTCCCTTTAAGGGACAGTTTGATTTTATATTTTGCAGAAACGTTATGATTTATTTTAACAAGCAAACACAAACCGAACTTATTTCAAAGTATTACAAACACCTTGCACCTGAAGGCCATCTTTTCATCGGCCATTCCGAAAGCCTGGCAGGCACAAACAGCAAATTCAACTATGTTATTCCAACGGTATATCAGAAATAATATTGGTGTATTTATGAAAAACACCTTTTTAAGGAGGTTTTCTTTTGAACGGTAAAATAAAGGTTTTGATTGTAGATGATTCCGCTGTCGTGAGAAAAATGCTCTCTTCCGGCCTGAGTAAATACCCTGACATTGAAGTTGTAGGTACAGCGCCTGACCCGTTTGTCGCCAGAGATAAGATAGTAACGCTAAAACCTGATGTTGTGACTTTAGATGTAGAAATGCCGCGGATGGACGGGATATCTTTTTTGCAGAGATTGATGGCGTATTATCCTTTGCCGGTAATTATGGTAAGTTCTTTGACACAATCAGGCTGTGAAACCACATTAAAAGCATTAGAGGTTGGGGCGGTGGATTTTGTGGCGAAACCCACACTGGATGTTTCAAACTCTCTTAACGACGTCATAGATGAATTGGCGGAAAAGATAAGGACATCCGTAAGGGTCAAAATTAAAAAAAAGGTGTTAAAAACAACTGATACAAAACGCCCACAAACAAGCCAGGCACTAATTAAAACCACGCATAAAATTGTTGCTATCGGCGCTTCCACTGGAGGCACAGAAGCATTGAAAGAAGTGTTGACACAAATGCCTCCTAATGCACCCGGCATAGTAATCGTGCAGCATATGCCGGCTTTATTTACAAAAGCATTTGCCGACCGACTGAATACCCTATGTGCTATACGTGTAAGCGAGGCGAAGGATGGAGAAAGTGTTGTTCCTGGAACTGCGCTGATCGCGCCGGGTGGTTACCATATGGCGCTAAACAGGAGTGGCGCGAGGTATTACGTTACCATAAACCAGGATCCCCCCGTTCGCAGACACAGGCCATCCGTGGAAGTATTATTCGAATCTGTTGCAAAATATGCCGGAGCCAATGCAATCGGCGTCATTATGACGGGCATGGGCGATGACGGTGCAAGTGGTCTCTTGAAAATGAAGGAGGCAGGGGCGAATACTATCGCTCAGGATGAAGAGAGTTGCGTTGTATTTGGCATGCCGAAAGAGGCGATTAAACTGGGAGCGGCGGAAAAAATAGTATCTCTCGAAAAAATTCCTTCCGCCATCTTATCATTTCTGAATTGACGCGATTCTGACCGATTCGAGAAAACGCCTTAACAATCTGATATCTGATGCAAAATGGATGTGTACATAGGAACAAAGCGCACGCGATGTAAAGAAGCCTTCCTGTTTTGGTTTATCATGTCCTTCTTTCACAATTTCATAGGCAGAAGGCGTATGCCCGGGTATCTGGTGCAGTGATGACCAGTGAAATTCGTGCGCTCTGAATACCTCGTCTTTTCTACATAACAGGGTATCGTGGATACCCTTCACGGTAATATACCCCAGGCCCTGCCTCTTTTGCTCCATTTTCGTGCCACCCTTAAAGAGTCCACACATTTCATATGACTTGTTATTAAACGCTGTTAAATGCTCAAGCAAATACATCATTCCCCCGCATTCACCATAGAATACTACCCCGTTCTTATATGCCTTTCTTATCGATTCCTTCATAGTGGTATTTGACGAAAGCAATGGAGCATGCAATTCCGGAAAACCGCCTCCTATATAAATGGCAGAAACATCCGCCGGCACATATTTATCATACATAGGGCTGAAATAGGCAAGTTCAACACCATATGCCTCCAGCAAATCAAGATTATCATGGTAATAAAAATTAAACGCCTCATCCATTGCGACCGCAATTCTTAAATTATATCGTTCCGAAATGCCGCTAAATATCTTCTTTTGAAAAGAAGGAAGCTTGTCCGCCGAGAAACCAATGTCAATTATTCTTTCTATATCAACCGTCTTTGATAATATGTCTCCTATTTTCTGATACACGGCTTTGGAAAACTCCTGTTCTATGGAAGGTACAAGTCCCAGGTGGCGCTCCGGCAGTCCTATTTCATCATTCTTCGGCAGATATCCGAGCACAGGAATGCCGCTGTTCTCTTCAATTGATTTTTTAACAGCATTGTAATGCCGCTCGCTTCCCACCCTGTTCAAAATTATTCCATGGATAGCTAATTCCTCATCAAACTTTTTGAAACCCAGAGCCACCGCCCCCGCACTCCCTGACATACCCTTTGCATCCATCACCAGTATTACCGGTGCTTTTAATACCTTTGAAAGACCGGCGGAACTTCCGGATTCCGTTCCATTTAATGAGCCGTCAAACAGCCCCATTACCCCTTCTATGAGGGCAATATCCGCATTGTCCATCGCATGGTCAAACAATTCTAGGCATACATCCCTGCTCATGAGCCATGTGTCCAGATTACGGGACAATCTGCCGGTAATGGCCGTATGATGCGAAGGGTCAATATAATCAGGCCCCGTTTTAAAGCCCTGTACGGAGTATCCCTTTTCTTTTAATGCCGACATTAAACCAAGGGTAACGGTTGTTTTGCCAGCACCGCTATGCGTGCCTGCTACCAATATTCTCGGATAAGCTGATGATGATTTTTCCATAGTTCAACGTTTGGTACTTTATCAGTAATTTCTTTGCACTTTTTGGCAAAATATTCGTAACTATTCAGCATGAATGATACACACTGAATAGTTACGAAATGGCTCTATTATACAGACTTCGTCAGGAATCCCTAATAAAAACAACTATTCCATGTTTAAAAATTCCACACAACCGAAGCCATTATCCGCCAATCCACTACCTGCTGAATGCCTCTTACATGCTGATATAGCGGATACTGAAATTTCAAGTCGGTGCTGCATCCCGTCTTAGGGATTTTTACATTAACAAGGGGTGTAACGTAAAATGCTGTGATACCCGTGTTGTCAGGATTGTCAAGCAGAGACGTTTCAGGTCTTGAGAAATTATTATCATGGTCATTGTTACTGCCTGTGTGAAGTCCGTTTAATTCAAGCCCGGGGCTGATATATTTATTCACAGGATATCTTGCAGAAATATCTAATGAAATCTGATCGCCAAACTCGTAACCTTCGTCTCCTGCCGTTGTAAGCTGGTAGAGCAGATTCCCTTGCAAAACAAAGGGGGAAAATTCACGCATATAATTAACAAGGAAAAGAGGATCCCATGAGCCTGTTCCCAATTGCATCATAGCATGCACACGATTGCCGGAATCGGTATTTTCGTCATTTTTACCGGTAGGAGTTTTTAGTCCAAACCCGACCATAAGCCTCTCTGCAGGGCGATCAATCTCATTTTCACGCAGGGAGTATAATCCCATAATGGATATATCACCAAGCCCTTCAACAGTTTCCATCTCCATTTTCATATCCATGTCCATAAAATGTTCCCCGTCCATTTGATGCCGCATCCGCATTTTCATGTCCATATCATTGATAAGATAGGGAACGGAAACAAGAAACTGTAATCGGTCTGTGGCTGCATATGAACCGGTAATCGTGTATTTCTGCATAATCATTCTCGTAGGTATTGTAAAACTTTTTGACCCTTCAGGCATATCAGGCCACTCAGAAGCAACCTTATCCAATAATGTGTTGCTGCCGATACGACTGTCACCGTCCCTTATTGTCTCCATTTTCGTATAGACATACTGAAGTGACAACCCAAATTTATCTCCAAAAGTTACTTCCGAAATTGTTGAGCCTGAAAGGCTGCATGCAAGGCCGCATTCGCCTAAAGCAAATACCGCCCTGTTGACAAATAATAAAAACAAAGCCATCGTTATTAGAATTCTCATACAACAGACCCTTTCCTGAGAATAGAAAAACAAGATAAAGACAGTGGAGGGACAGGTTTTAAGTCTGTCCCTCCACCAGAACCATAACATTAAAAAATTATGTAAAAAGCATCATTAATGATTATGTCCGCTATGGTCTTCATGCTCTCCATCGTCTTTATCTTTTTTACCACCTTTTCCATTCTTCCCTTCTGCAGGCCAATATCCGTCTACCGGCAGGTATTCATCAATTGCCTCATCTGAAGGATACACACTGATCTCAAATCCTCCATCGCACCCCTCAGGAAGGGGATTGTTTTCAAGGTCTCTTACTACCTTAAGGTACGGCCAAAAGCCAACGGAAACGACGTCTTCGTCATCAAACTTTTTCGTTAAACGGCCAATCCAGATATCGGCACGGTCGGTATCGTCTGTGGATTTGGTACAATAATTGGCAATGGCAATGTATACGGTAAGCGCTGTTGCGCAGGAATCCGGTTTGAATGTAGGAAAGGTTGCGCTCCATGGAATAACCCCCAGATAACCATCCTTCAGATTCCCATTTGTAAATACAAAAGCCCTGACGTCTTCTGTTTTTTCAGTACCATGCGAGGTAAATGCCGGGACAGATCCCTCCAGTGTTTTTATTTTTTTAAAAAGACTGTTTACCGCAGGTTTCGCGCCCATGACAGGATTGCCTTCTATATGATCGTGAAGATTAACCGACTCTTCTGTATCAGATCGCTCGGCAATAGAATCCGCACCATTGGGGAAAACAACACTTTGCGCCCGTATGGATTGTCCGTCGCACCCGTGAGTTATACTAAAATAATTAAGGCTGGTCGTTCCTTCAAGTTCATCACGGGAATTGTAACTATCCGGGGTATTTTTCGACATGACCGTTGTATGGGCAATAGCATTCCCCGAAATAATCATTGCCCCTAAAAATGAGATAATGGGAATATATCTTTTAGGTTGTAACATATGTTATTTTCTCCTGTTTTTAA
>JAANMU010002868.1_pt1 | contig 12019 bp, 10 predicted proteins | sample 7279701 | NCBI WGS metagenome assembly JAANMU01 (sample SAMN14094539, study PRJNA606508) | bioreactor metagenome | isolation source: A lab-scale SPAN reactor treating ammonium-rich wastewater day 57 | place: Ireland: Galway | collected 2017-03-13 | reverse complement strand
TACAGTGAAGAGGATACCGCCGACCCAGGCCAGACGTTGTTTGGGTAAGTGCAACTTGCGGCGCTGCTTACCGTTGAGGATCAGGGTAATGCTCATAGAAATCTGTCTTCTCGGTCAGGTGAGGCCAGGAGCCAACACGGGCAATAAAACCGGGAGATAATCGGTATTAAAGGATGGAATAAACAAATGACAGGACGTCGGTGCGGAGAGATGACCGACGTCCTGTTGCACAGCTATCAGGCCAGAACCAGACCGTTATCGTAGTAAGCGATGGGCGCTTTGTCGCCCTCCGCCTCGAAGGTCACCAGTTCCCAGGCCTCCTGCTTGGCCAGCAAGGCACGCAGCAGTTTGTTGTTCAGGGCATGGCCCGTCTTGTAGGCACGGAATTCACCGATGATGCTGCGATTGCACATATACAGATCACCGATCGCATCCAGCATCTTGTGCTTGACGAACTCGTCCTCGTAACGCAGACCATCTTCGTTCAGCACCCGGTAGTCATCCAGCACCACGGCGTTTTCCAGGCTTCCGCCCAGGGCCAGGTTCTGGGAACGCAGGTACTCGATGTCGCGCATGAAGCCGAAGGTACGGGCACGGCTGATCTCTTTCACGAAAGAAGCACCGGAGAAGTCCAGCACGCAACGCTGGTTGCGGCCTTCAAATACCGGATGCTGGAAATCGATCTCGAGATCCATCTTGAAGCCGTTGCGATAGGGGTGGAATTCCGCCCACTTGTCGCCGTCTTCAACCCGGACACTCTGCTTGATCCGCACGAACTGCTTGGGCGCATTCTGCTCACGGATACCCACTTCTTGCAGCAGGTAGATGAACGGGTGCGCACTGCCATCCATCACTGGGATCTCGGGGGCATCAACCTCGACATAGAGGTTGTCGATCCCCATCCCGGCCAGGGCGGCAGAGAGGTGTTCGATGGTTGACACGCGAACACCGGCTTCGTTTACCAGAGCGGTACAAAGCACGGTATCACGCACCTGATCGGCGTTGGCTGGCAGCGCGACCACAGGATTCAGATCGGTACGCAAGTAAACGATCCCTGTGTTAACAGGCGCCGGACGGAATGTCATTGTGACTTTCCGACCCGAATGCAGGCCCACACCGGTGGCCTGGACACTCGTTTTCAAGGTTCTTTGTCTAATCATGGGCGTATCCGCTTAACAGCTCAAATTCCTGACCAGATGGTCGTTGCCGGGCCATCTTAGCACAATCCTTAAGCAACAAACAAACCAAGGCCATACGAGGCTTAGTCAGCTTGCTTGCGCAGGAACGCAGGAATATCGAGATAATCCGGTTCGCGACGAGCTTGCGGCTCGGCGTTCACCACCTTGGCCGGGGCCTCTTCCATCACGCGAGACTGCAGGGCTTCGCTGATCAGGGGCTGACGGGCCGGACGTTCCTGAACCATGTTGTTCTTGACCAGGGTGATGTCGGGCTTGCGCTCGGCACCGATACCGGTGGCCACCACGGTCACACGCAGTTCGTCGTGCATCTCCGGGTCGATTACGGTACCCACCACCACGGTGGCGTTCTCGGAGGCGAAGGCCTTGACCGCGTTACCCACGGTTTCGAACTCTTCGATGGTCATGTCCATGCCGGCGGTGATGTTGACCAGGATGCCACGGGCACCGGCCAGATCCACGTCTTCCAGCAGCGGGCTGGAGATGGCTTTCTCGGCCGCTTCTTCGGCACGGTCATCACCGGAGGCGGAACCAGTCCCCATCATGGCGGTACCCATTTCACGCATCACGGTACGCACGTCCGCGAAGTCGACGTTGATCAGGCCCGGACGGGTGATCAGCTCGGCAATGCCCTGTACCGCACCCAGCAGTACATCGTTGGCCGCCTTGAAGGCGTCCAGCAGGGAGATGCCACGACCCAGCACCTTCAGCAACTTGTCGTTGGGGATGGTGATCAGGGAGTCGACGTTCTTGGACAGCTCCTCGATACCGTGGGCGGCGAAGCCCATCCGCTTCTTCCCTTCGAAGGAGAACGGCTTGGTCACGACGGCGACGGTCAGGATACCCATCTCGCGGGCCACTTCGGCCACGATAGGTGCGGCACCCGTACCTGTACCACCGCCCATGCCGGCGGCGATGAAGACCATGTCTGAACCGGTCAGCAGCTCACGCAGCGCTTCCCTGTCTTCCATGGCGGCATCACGGCCCACTTCCGGATTGGCTCCGGCTCCCAGACCCTTGGTGATGCCACCGCCGATCTGCAGAGTCGTGTTGGCACTGGAGTTGCGCAGTGCCTGGGCGTCGGTGTTGACGGTAATGAACTCAACACCCTCGATGTTTTGACGAACCATGTGCTCGACTGCGTTGCCGCCGCCGCCACCCACACCTATCACCTTGATGACGGCTTCGTCAGTGTGGCTATCCATAAATTCAAACATGTTGTCTCTCCGCTTTATTTGCTGACTGACGCAAAATCTTTAGAACTCGCCACGCAACCAGTTGCTGACCCGTTTGACCAGCCCACCTACGCTTGCCTTGGCGGCATATTCCTTGCTACTGCCGGTGGATTGATTGGTACGGCCGTACTGCAGCAGCCCGACCGCGGTCGAGTACACAGGTGCCTGCACGTAATCGCTCAATCCCCGAATGTTCATGGGTTCGCCCACCCGGACCTGGCTCTGGAAGATCTGCTCTGCGCACTCCACAATGCCTTCGATCTGGGCTGCGCCACCGGTCAATACCACACCGGCCGCCAGCTGATGCTTGACCCCCTGTGCCTTCAATTCGCTCTGCACCCGTACCAGCTCGTCATTCACCATGGAGAGCAATTCCGTGTAGCGGGGTTCAATCACTTCAGCCAGTGTCTGCCGTTGCAGGCTGCGCGCCGGGCGACCGCCGACACTGGGAACTTCAATATTGTCTTCCTTGCTGACCAGGCGGCCGAGGGCGCAACCGTAGCGCACCTTGATCGCTTCCGCGTCCAGTGGCGGTGTGCCAAAGGCGTAGGCGATGTCGCTGGTCACAGTGCTGCCGGCGTAAGGGATCACCTTGGTGTGGCGCAGGGCACCGCCGGTAAACAGCGACATGTCCATGGTCCCGCCACCGATGTCCACCACACAGACACCCAGCTCCTTCTCGTCTTCGGTCAGCACGGCATAGCTGGAAGCCAGTGCCGAAAAGATCAGCTGATCCACCCGCAGCCCCACCTTCTCCACACATTTCTCGATGTTGCGAGCCATGTCGTTGTGGCAGGTGATCAGGTGCACCTTGGCCGCCATCCGCACGCCGGAGAGACCGACCGGATTCTTGATGCCTTCCTGATAGTCGATGGCAAACTCCTGAGGCAGCACGTGCAGCACCCGCAGCTCATCGGACAGTCGTACCGACTTGGCGGTGTGGATGACGTTGTCCACGTCCTCCTGGGTCACCTCTTCGTCGGAGATGGGCACCATGCCGGTCTCGTTGCGGCAATCGATGTGCTTGCCGGACAGCCCCAGATAGACGGAGCTGATCTGGCAGTCGGCCATCATCTCGGCTTCTTCCACCGCGCGGCGCAGGGACTTGACCACGGAGTCGAGATCATTGACCCCGCCCTTCTCCATCCCACGAGAAGCGTGGCTGCCCATGCCGATGACATTGAGTTCGCCATCGGGCAATACTTCGCCAACCAGTACCGCCACCTTGGTCGTGCCGATATCCAGTCCGACAATCAAATTTCTATCTGCGGTGTTGGTCATTCACTTTCTCTTCGCTTTTCTTCCAGCCAACCGCCATTCCGGTGTCATATCGAAGATCCACGTAAGCAACCCGCTCACGGGATTCGATGACCGGAAAGGCATCGATAAACCGCTGCAGGCGAAGCGCGATATCCGAGCGCCCCACGAACAGCTGAATGTTGCCATCCAGGGTCAGTTCCCAGGCATGGCGGGGGGTCAGATTCACCCCCAACAACTTGTATCCCCTAGCCGCCAGCAGCGTCTCGTACTGATGGCTGGCTTCCAGCACCTTGGCGGCCTGATCATCGGGCCCGGACAACTGCATCAGGGGTTTCTTCACCCTGTCCGGCGCACTGAACACCTCACCCTTGGTGTTGACGAAGTGGTTGCCGTTCCAGCGTGCCGCCACATCCTGTTCGGTGAGGTAGACCTTGATCTTGTTCGGCCACTTCTTGCGTACCGAGACCTGGGCCACCCAGGGCAGGGCGTTCAAACGCCCCTGCAATTCGTTCACGTCCAACTCGAAGAAGTTGCGCAACTCGGCGCCATCCAGCACGGCCGCGCGCAACTCATCGGCTTTCAAATATTCGTGTTGCCCCTGCAGCAACAGCTCGCTCATGGGCAACCGACTGGCATCCGTCAGCCAGTCTTTAACATCCAGCGCAGTCTGGTAGAGCCCCCACATGACCAGGATGAAAAATGCCACCCCGGCGATGAAGCCCCCCTTGGTGCGCCCTTGTGCCCTTGCCTCCACCCGATCGATCCCCGTATAACGCGCCATGCCGGCCACTTGCAGACCGGTTCGCCATTATATAGGCCCCGGCTTGGCGGTCAAAATACTCATTGGGCCCTCAGGCACCGGATTTCATGCTATCTACGCTCAATTTCATCTCACCGAGACGGCGGGCCAGTGCCCCGACGTTACCGGCGCCCTGAGTCAGCACCAGATCCCCCTCGCCAATCAGGTCGGCCAGCACCGCCGGCACATCGTCAGGCGTTGCGACAAAGATGGGTTCCAGGGTGCCGCGAGAGCGGATGGAGCGGCACAGGGCACGGCCATCGGCACCCGGGATCGGCTCTTCACCGGCGGCATACACCTCCAGCATCACCAGCACATCCACCTTGGAGAGCACGTCGGCGAAATCTTCATAGAGATCCCGGGTCCGGCTGTAACGGTGCGGCTGGAACACCATGACCAGTCGCTTCTCGGGCCAGCCGGCGCGGGCGGCATTGATGGTCACCTTGACTTCGCTCGGGTGGTGGCCGTAGTCGTCCGCCAGCATGGCCTTGCCACGCCCCGTCTCGAACTCGCCATATTGCTGGAAGCGGCGACCCACACCTTCAAACTTGGCGAGCGCCTGGATGATGGCCTCATCGCCAATGCCGTCTTCGGTCGCGACCGCGATGGCGGCGGCGGCGTTGAGGGCGTTGTGAATGCCCGGCAGATTCAGGGTGACGGTCAGCTCGCCGGCATCCTTGCGGCGCACCCGGAAGCGGCTGCGGTTGCTGGTCTGCACGAAGTCCAGCACCTGCACATCGGCATCCTCGGCAAGGCCGTAGGTCAGGGTCGGACGGGCGATCTCCGGCAGCATGCCGCGGATCACGGGATCATCCACGCACACCACGGCCAGACCGTAGAACGGCAGGTTGTGCAGGAAGTCGATGAAGGTGGCCTTCAGCTTGGAGAAGTCGCCGCCATAGGTGTCCATGTGATCCGCTTCGATGTTGGTCACGATGGAAACCATGGGTTGCAGATGCAGGAAGGAGGCGTCGCTCTCGTCCGCCTCGGCGATCAGATAGCGGCTGCTGCCCAGGCGGGCGTTGGTGCCGGCGCTGTTGAGCAGACCGCCGATGACGAAGGTCGGGTCGCGATCGGCTTCGGCATAGATGCTCGCCACCAGACTGGTAGTGGTGGTCTTGCCGTGAGTGCCGGCGACGGCAACTCCGTGGCGGAAGCGCATCAGCTCGGCCAGCATCTCGGCACGGCGCACCACGGGAATGCGCAGCTCGCGGGCGGCCAGCAACTCGGGGTTGTCCTGCTTGATGGCGGTGGACACCACCACCACGCTCGCCTCGTTCACGTGCTCGGCACTGTGTCCCACGAAGATATGAGCCCCCAGGGATGCGAGCCGTTCGGTCACCGCATTGCGGGACAGATCGGAGCCGGAAATTTGATAGCCCTCGTTGGCAAGCACCTCGGCGATCCCCCCCATACCGGCACCACCTATGCCGATGAAGTGGATGCGACGCACGCGGCGCATTTCGGGGATTACGGTACGCAGTTTTGCCAGTTCAACCTTGGTCATAGCTCTCTCTTCATGTCTGCCGCCAGCCGCTTGCCCACATCGGCAACCTGCTCGGCGGCATCAATATATACGGGGACAAGACTGCACGGCCTGGCCTGTACAATCTTGCTCAACATGCTTTCTCACTCTGCCCGCTGGCGAGCCGCTTGCACTCATCGGCCACCCGCTCGGCGGCATCGATGATGGCGACGCGGCGCGCGGCCTGGGCCATGTTCAACAGGGTTTCCCTGCGCCCGGCGAGCCAGGAGAGACGCGCCGCCAGGGAGGCCGGGGTCAGCTCGGATTGGGGCAGGAACTCCGCCGCCCCGCCATCGACCAGGGTCAGGGCGTTGCGGGTCTGGTGATCATCCACCGCATGGGGCAGCGGCACGAAGATGGCGGCCACACCGGCGGCAGCCACCTCGGAGACCGTCAGGGCCCCGGCGCGGCACACCACCAGATCGGCCCAGGCGTAGGCATCGGCCATGTCCTTGATAAACTCGCTCACCTCGGCCTCGACACCCTGCTTGGCGTAGGCTTCAGCCACGACATCGCGATTGCCCTTGCCACACTGGTGACGCACCTCGATGGGCACGCCAGCCGCCGCCACCGCTGGCGGCACCTGCTCGTTGAGCACCCGGGCACCCAGGCTGCCACCGACGATCAGCAGACGCAGCGGCTCGCTGCTGCTGCGCAGCTGGGGATCCGGCAGGGCCACCACCTCGGGGCGCACCGGATTGCCCACCACTGCGGTGCGGGCACTCGGCGCAAAGGCGCCGGGGAAGGCCATCAGCACCCGCTTGGCGAGGCGTGCCAGCAGCTTGTTGGTGAGGCCGGCCGCCGCGTTCTGCTCGTGCAGCAGCAAGGGAATACCGGACAGCCAGGCCGCCACGCCGCCCGGGCCTGAGGCGAAGCCCCCCATGCCGAGCACCACATCAGGACGAATGTTTTTCAGCACGCGGCGCGCCTGCAACACGGATTTGACGATGCGATAGGGGGCGACCAGCAGTCGCTTGATGCCGTTGCCACGCACCCCCTGAATGTCGATGAAGGAGATGGGGTAACCGTGGGCGGGCACCAGCTCGGCCTCCATCCGGTCGGCGGTACCGAGCCAGTGAATGGTCCAGCCCTGGGCCTTGAGGCGATCGGCCACGGCCAGCCCGGGGAACACATGGCCCCCGGTACCACCCGCCATCACCAGTAACGTCTTGCTCACGCAACCTCCCGCACACGCGCCTGGGCACTGGCCTGGCGCAACTCGAAATCGATACGAATCAACATGCTCACCGCCACCATCATGATGATGAGACTGGAGCCGCCGTAGCTGACCAGCGGCAGGGTCAGGCCCTTGGTCGGCATCATGCCGCTGGCGGCGCCGACGTTGACGAAGGTCTGGAAACTGAACCAGATGCCGATGCCTATGGCCAGATAGCCTTCATAGAGTCGTTCGGACACCAGCGCCTGGTGACCGAGCTTGAGCGCCTTCACCGCCAGCGCAAAGATGAGGAAGAGCGCACCCAGCACACCCACGTAGCCCAGCTCCTCGCCCAGGATCGCAAACACGAAGTCGGTGTGGGCCTCCGGCAGGTACTCCATCTTCTGGATGGAGTTGCCTAGCCCCTCGCCAAACCAGCTGCCACGGCCGAACGCCATCAGGGACTGGGTCAGCTGATAGCCGCTGCCGAAGGGATCGGCCCAGGGATCCAGGAAGGAGGTGACACGCCGCATCCGGTAGGGCTCGGCGATGATCAGGGTCACCACAGCGCTCACCCCCACCAGGATGAGGCCGATGAACTGCACCATGCGGGCCCCCGCCAGGAACAGCATGCCGAGGGAGGTGACGAACATCACCACCACGGAGCCGAGATCGGGCTGGGCCAGCAGCAGAATGGCCACCACGAACAACACCGCCATGGGTTTCATGAAACCGATGAAGCGCTCGCGCACCTCGCTCTGACGGCGCACCAGGTAACCCGCCAGATAGACGAACAGCGCCAGCTTGCCGAACTCGGCCGGCTGCAGGTTGAAGGGGCCGAGTGGCAGCCAGCGCACCGAACCGTTGACGCTGCGGCCCACCAGCAACACCATCACCAGCAGCACGATGGCCAGCAGCAACATGGGGCCGTTGTACTGCTGCCAGCGCGCCATGGGCACCTGCAGCACGAACCAGGAGATGCCGAGCGCCATCACCAGAAACATCCCGTGACGCTTCACGAACATGAAGGGGTCATCGCCGAGGGCTATCCCTTCGGGGATGGAGGCGGAGGCCACGATCACCAACCCTACCGACATCAACGCCAGCGCCAGCACCACCAGCTGCCTGTCGTAGAGACCTGCAGGGCGCGCAGGCAACAGCCAGCGCTGCAAAAAGCCTGCGACGACGCGAAGGGCGTTCATAGCGTCATCACCAGTTCGGTGAAACGATCACCGCGCGCTTCGAAAGACGTGAACTGATCCAGGCTGGCACAGGCCGGCGCCAGCAGTACCCAGTCACCGGGCCTGGCGTCGACTGCGGCCTTGGCCACGGCGTCGTCGAGGGAGGCGACCTGCTCAGTCTGCTCACCCAGCGCGAGCAGGATGTCCGCATCCTGGCCGAAGCAATACATGTGATCGATCTGGTTGCCGAGCAGCGCCTGCACCGGACCGAAATCCTGCCCCTTGCCCTGGCCACCGGCCAGCAACAGCAGGCGGCCTTTCACCGATTCACGCACACCGGCCACGGCGGCCAGGGTGGCCCCCACGTTGGTGGCCTTGGAGTCGTTGATCCAGCGCACCCCGTTTACTTCCCGCACGAAGCGGGCACGGTGGGGCAGGCCTTCGAAGCGGCGCAGCACGGCGAGTTGCGGCTCACGGGGAATCCCGACCGCATCGCACAGGGCCATGGCCGCCAAGGCGTTGGCCTGATTGTGGGCACCAACTATCTTCATCTCGTCCACGGCGAGCAGCGGCTCCCCGTGCAGGGTCAGCCAGTGGCGGCCATCCAGCTCGCAGCGACCGTAACCATTGCAATCGAGCCCGAAGCTCTGCCACACCTGACCCACGTCGGGCAGGGTCTGAGGATCGTCCCGGTTGACCAGGATGTGCTGGGAGTGCTGATGGATCTCCTGCTTGGCGGCGCGGTAATCCGCCATGCCCTCATAGCGATCCATGTGATCCTCGGAGAGGTTCAGCACCACGGACGCCGCGGCACGCAGGCTGTAGGTAGTCTCGAGCTGGAAGCTGGAGAGCTCCAGCACACAGAGATCCATGGGCTGCTTGAGCAGCTCGAGCGCCGGGGTGCCGATGTTGCCACCCACGCCCACCTTGAGGCCGGCCTCGGCGATCATCTCTCCCACTAGCGTGGTGACGGTGCTCTTGCCGTTGGAGCCGGTGATGGCGATGACGGGGGTCTGGGTCTCGCGCACGAACAGTTCGATGTCGCCGACGATGCGCACCCCGAACTCGGCTGCGGCTTTCAGTTCGGGGGTCGCCAGGGCGATACCCGGACTCGCCACTATCATGTGCGCCTGCTTGAGCAGATCGCCGTCCAGCCCGTGAACGAGCTCCACCTCGGGGGGAAGTTGCTCCTTACCCGGCGGATTGGCGCGGGTATCCATCACCAGGGGCGTCACGCCACGACCGAGGAAGTAGTCGACGCAGGAGAGTCCGGTTTTGCCGAGTCCGATGATGATGACCATGGCTTACCTCACCTTCAGGGTGGCGAGGCCGAGCAGCACCAGCATGAGGGTGATGATCCAGAAGCGCACAATGACTCGCGGCTCCGGCCAGCCCTTCTTCTCATAGTGGTGATGGATGGGCGCCATGCGGAAGATGCGCACGCCGCGCAGCTTGTAGGACCCCACCTGCAGGATCACCGAGACTGTCTCCATCACGAAGACGCCCCCCATGATCACCAGCAGGAACTCCTGACGCACCAGCACGGCGATGGTGCCGAGCGCGCCGCCGAGGGCCAGGGAGCCGACGTCCCCCATGAAGACCTGGGCCGGATAGGTGTTGAACCAGAGGAACCCCAGACCCGCCCCGACGATGGCGGTACAGACGATCACCAGCTCGGAGGTGTAGGGCACGTAGGGAATGTGCAGGTAGTTCGCGAAGTTCACGTTGCCGGTGGCCCAGGCGACAAAGGCGAAGCCACCTGCCACCATCACGGTCGGCATGATGGCCAGTCCATCCAGGCCGTCGGTCAGGTTGACCGCGTTGGAGGTACCGACGATGACGAAATAGGTCAGCACGATGAACATCAGACCGAGCTGCGGCATCACATCCTTGAGGAAGGGCACCACCAGCTGGGTCTGACCGTCATGGGTCGCGGTGGCATAGAGGAACACCGCCACGGCCAGGGCAACGGCGGATTGCCAGAAGTACTTCCAGCGGGCGATCAGGCCGTCGGTATTCTTGCGCACCACCTTGAGGTAGTCGTCGGCAAAGCCGATGGCACCGTAGGCACCGAGCACGAACAGCACCAGCCAGACATAGGGATTGTCGAGGCGGCTCCAGAGCAGCACTGAGATGAAGATGGCCGCGATGATCATCAGCCCCCCCATGGTCGGGGTGCCCTTCTTGCTGAGGTGTGACTCGGGGCCGTCGTTGCGGATCACCTGACCGAATTTCAGGATCTGCAGACGACGGATGAGGCGCGGCCCCATCCAGAGCGCCACCACCAGACCGGTGATGATCGACAGGATGGCGCGGAACGTCAGGTAGGAGAAGACGTTGAAGAAGGTGAAGTGCGGGGTGAGCAGTTCCGCCAGCCAGACTAGCATGTGGCTGACTCCTGACGGTCAACGACCATCTTGACGATATCTTCCATGCGGGACCCGCGGGCACCCTTGACCAGGATCGAGATTTCTTGATGTGTATTTATCATTTGCGCAAGCACTTCAAACAACGACGCCTTGTTATCGAAATGTCGACCCGCCGCGGCATCTGCGGTGTGACGACTCTGTTCCCCTACCGTCAGCACGGCGTCGAGGCTCTGTTCGCGGGCGTGGTGTCCAACCCGGGCGTGCTGGGCCGCGGACTCCTCCCCCAACTCCTTCATGTCACCAAACACCAGCACCTTGTAGCCGCTCATGGCGGTCAGGGCATCGATGCCCGCCAGCACGGACTCCACGCTGGCGTTGTAGGTGTCATCCAGCAGGGTGGCGCCGTTCAGCCCGCGCGCGGCGATCAGCCGCAACTGCACGTCGAGCTGCTGCATGCCGCGCACGATCTCTTCCCAGCTCAGCCCTTCCACCAGGCCCACGGCCGCGGCGCGCAGGGCGGTGTGGACGCTGTGGCGGCCCAGCAGCGGCGCGCGCACGTGCAACACGTCGCCCTGATAGTGGAAGCGGAAACGGATGCCGTCCAGCCCTTCGCTCTCGATCTCGTCGGCCCACAGGTCGGTCGCGGGGTTCAGGCCATACCAGAAGAGACGCGCCTGGGTCTGGCTAGCCATGCCGGCCACCAGCGGGTCGTCGGCGTTGAGCACTGCCACGCCATCGGCCGACAGGGCCTGCACCAGCTCGGTCTTGGCCTGCACGATGCGCTCCATGCTGCCCAGCCGCTCCAGATGCACCGGCCCGACGTTGGTCACCACGCCCACGTGCGGCCGGGCGATGCGGCAGAGCTGGGCAATCTCGCCCACGTCGTACATGCCCATCTCCAGCACCAGCATCTGATGCGATTCGTCGAGCTCCAGCACGGTCAGGGGCAGGCCGATCTCGTTGTTCTGGTTGCCCGGATTTTTCAGCGTCACGAAGCGTTGGCTCAGCACCGCGGCGGTGATCTCCTTGGTGGTGGTCTTGCCGACGCTGCCAGTGATGCCTACGACGAGCGGGCTGAAGCGGGCGCGCCAGGCGGTCGCGATGCGCTGCAAGGCAAGGATGGGATCGTCGACCCAGAGGCAGATGGGCTGGCGGGCCGCGATCGCGGCCTCGATGGCCTGGGCAGGAGGCAGGGGGCTCGGTCGGAGACCGGCCCCAGCGACGGAGGGGCTCGGTCGGAGACCGGCCCCAGCGACGGAGGCTGAGGGACGTGCGTCGATCAGCACACCGGGGGCCTC
>JAANMU010002865.1_pt1 | contig 12033 bp, 10 predicted proteins | sample 7279701 | NCBI WGS metagenome assembly JAANMU01 (sample SAMN14094539, study PRJNA606508) | bioreactor metagenome | isolation source: A lab-scale SPAN reactor treating ammonium-rich wastewater day 57 | place: Ireland: Galway | collected 2017-03-13 | reverse complement strand
GGCACCCTGAAAGAATCCGGCCATGGACGCGGAAACCGCCTACCTCTTCCGGCACGCGCTTTTGCGCGACGCCGCCTACCAGCTTCAGCTTCCCGGCGAGCGCGCGCGGCTTCACGCCCTCGCGCTTGCGTCCATCGAGCAGACCCTTGCCCCCCTGGGTCAGGCGGCGCTGGACGCCGCCGCCGAAGACCTTGCCCACCACGCCCGCCAGGCCGCCCTGGGCCGCGGGCAGGACGACATGGCCGCCAAGGAAGCCGAGTACCTCTGGCGTGCGGCGCGTCATCTTGAGCGGGCGTTTCACATCGATCGCGCTGTCCAGTTGTACGAGCGGCTTGCCGGCCACGCCCACGCCACAGAGCTGCGCAAAGCAGAAGCCCTGCAGGCCGCGGGCGCGGCCCTGGCGACCGCAGGGCGCCTGACCCTGGCCGAGCCCTGGTTGGTGCGCGCGCGCCAGGCGGCGGAGCAATGCGGCGCGAACAATCTGGCCGCGCGAAGCCTGTGCAGCCTGGGACTGCTGTTGACCCAGCTTGGGCGTTCTTCCGAGGCCGAAGTGGCCCTGGTCGCGGCGCGCCCCATGGTGGAGGCCTCCGGGGATCAGGAGCTGAGCTGGATGTTGCAGCACAATGAGGCCATTCTGTTTCATCACCTGGGCAGAAACAGCGATGCGGAGGCCGGCTCCAGGCGGGCCTGCGCCGTGGCGACTGCGGTCGGCGAGTCGAGGTGGCTTGCGGCGGCGCTGGTGACCTCGGGTGTCATCTGCAAGCACACGGGGCGACTGGAGGAGGCGGAACGCTACTACAGGCAGGCCCTGGATCTGTGCCGCCAAGGCCGCCTTCCGATTCAGGAGTTGTCGACGCGCTACAACTTGTTCGGACTGCTGGTGGACAGCGCGCGGTACGACGAGGCCACGGCTGAATTCAGCGCCATCATGAATCTGTGCGCTGAAACCGGCGCGAGGCGCATGGAAGGACTGGCCATCGGCAACTTTGCGATCCTCAGGGCGCGGCTGGGCTTCCTGGATGAATCGTACCGACTGTTGATGCGCTCGGTTTCTCTCGCGCGCGAAGTCGGCAACAGGGTGGGGGAAGCGGCTTCCCTGGGAAACCTCGGGTGCAACTCCAACACCGAAGGCCGGTTCAGCGATGCTGAGCGGCTGCTCTCCGAGGCGCTTGAGATCCATCGCCAGGTTCAGAACAGACGCTTTCTCGGCGCCCACGGCGCCCCCCGTGCGGTGGCGTTGCTGGGCCTGGGGCGTCGCGCCGAGGCCGAGCGACAGTGGCGCGAGGCGCTGTCCATCATTCGTTCGCTGCCCGATCCGCTGTTGCTTCAGGCCCAGATCCAGGACATGCACGAGATCTGCCGCAAATATGGCCTCGAGCCGTTGCCGGCCGAGTGTGAGTAGCGCGGCATCTCAGGCGCGCCCGGGCCCGGAAAAATCTGTCGCAGCGTGTTGTAGGCTTCTCTCAAACACAGGAGAAAGCCATGTCCAACAGCTATCGAGCAGAAGGAATCGCCGGCGCGGCCCAGGACGAATTCAAGGCGCTGATCGCCCTGTCGACTGTCAAGGTCCGCGCCCTGTACCTTCAGCTGGGCGGCGCCCACATCGAGCATTGCCTGGAGCGCCTCAGCCTGAGCATGCGCGAAGGCCACGACAGCTACCGCCGCTACCTCGCCCAGGAAACGGCGGACTACGCTGCTCGCTGCGACGACCCCTCCCTGGAGCCTCCGCGCCGGGAGCGGCCGGCCCTCAATGCCCGCGAAGCGCTGAATCTCGCGCGCGAAACCACCGAGCTGATGGAGCTCAAGCGCAAGCTCGCCCTGCAGGCCGCGCGCATGGCAAGTGCCGGCGTGGAGCCGGCCAAGGAGTTCATCGAGGCGGCCAAGGATTCGCTGGTGCGCGAGGCCGAAGTGGCGGCGCAGGCCATGAACAAGCCCGCGTCCATTCCGCCGGCTCCGCGGCCTCAGCCAAAGGCCCGGGCCGAGAAGGCTCAAATCGCCACTCCTGCGGCGGCGGCTGCCTAGCCGCCGGCAAAGCGGCCCCAGAGCATCAGGGCCGCAGGCACGCTCTTTGACAAGTCAGACCCGATCAGGCCAGTTGGCCGTAAAGCGCCTGGCCCGTTGTGCGGGTGATCTTGACGTTTACGATTTCTCCCGTCAGGTCGCGCCCGCTGTCGAAGTGGACGATGTTGTTCTGGGGTGAGCGCCCTTCAAAGGTCGTGCCCCCGCCCGGCGCGCCCACCGTCTTCACGCGGCTGTCCACCAGCACGGGCAAGACGCGCCCTTCGTAACGTTTGAGCACCCGCGCGCTGATCTCGCGCTGCTGGCGGATCAGCTCGTTCACGCGCTGGCTCTTTACGTCTTCGGGAATGTCATCGGCCAGGTTCATTTTCTCCGCGGGCGTAAACGCGCGGTGCGAATAGGCGAAGATGAACGCGTTCTGGTATTCGACGCGGCGGTGCAGCTCCACCGTGCGCTCGAAGTCGGTGTCAGTCTCCGTGGGAAAGCCCACAATGGTGTCGCCGGCCAGCCCGATTTCCGGGCAGGCGGCGCGGGCCTGGTCCACAAGCCGCAGGTAGTCGTCGGCGCTGTAGCCGCGGCGCATGGCGCGAAGGATGCGGTCGCTGCCGCTCTGGGCCGGAAAGTGCAGATACGGCATCAGGTTGGGAATCTCGCGGAAGGCCTCAAGCAGTTCGGGCTTCAGGTCTGCCGGGTGGCTGGTGATGAAGCGCAGGCGGTCCAGCCCTGGAATCTTCGATACCGCGTGCAGCAGCTCGGCGAGCGTGCGCCGCGGCGAAAGCCGCTTGCCGTAGCTGTCGATGTTCTGGCCCAGCAGGGTGATTTCGCGGGCACCCGCGCCCACGAGAATCTCGCACTCCTTGACGACTTCGTCAAAGGGCTTGCTCTGCTCGATGCCGCGTGTGTTGGGCACGACGCAGAAGGTGCAGTGGTGGTCGCAGCCGCGCATGACAGCGACCTGCAGGGAGTGGCGCGAGTCGCGCAGGCGATAGCGCTTGGCGCTGACGACCTCGTCATCGCGGCCCAGGGCGAGGATGCGCTGCTTGCCTTCGCGTACGCGGCGCACGTATTCATCAATGCGCGTGAAGTGGCGGGTGCCCGCGACGATATCGACGTAGGGGGCCCGCTTGAAAATCAGCTCGCCCTCTTTCTGGGCCATGCAGCCAAGCACGCCGATGACGACGTGGGGGTTGGCCTTCTTGAGGCGCTTCATGCGGCCCAGGAACGAGTAGGCCTTCTGTTCGGCCTTGTCGCGCACCGAACAGGTGTTGACGAGGATGACTTCGGCCTGCTCGGGTGCGTCGGTCGCGCCCAGGCCGCTTTCGGCCAGTGTGGCCATGGCCAGCTCGCTGTCCAGCACGTTCATCTGGCAGCCGAACGTCAGCATGTAAGCGCTTTTGCCCGGCACGCCGCCGGGTGCGAACACTACGCCTTCGCGCGGAAGGTCCTCGGAGTGGTCGTGGTCATCGTGCGACATGGCGCGGCAAGGATAGCGCCATGGCGCGGCCTGAAAAGCGGGCGGACTGGCAAGTGACAGACGGCGCGCTCGAAATAGGATGGTGAAAGGTAGATGGGCGTAATGCCAAGAATGGGCGGTCATGAGCGAAGACAGACCCGCTGAATCCCCCGCCTGGGGTGAGCCTCCTCCTCCACCGCAGCCACTGGAACCTCCGGTGCCGGCGGCCCCGCCGCCTCCGCCCGAGAGCGGCGATGGCGCCTTTGTTCCTGCCGGGCAGGGCTTTGCCCCGCCACCGGTGACGCCGCCGCACCCCCACGACTTCTACGCCCCGCACATGTCAGGCCCGCGCCCTGCGGCGGCCATGCCGCCGGCGCCCCCGCCGCCGGGCTATGGCGCGCCCGGCTATGGCGGCCCCTATCCGGGTTACGGCGTGCCGGGCTACGGCGCGCCGGGCTACGGCATGCCGGGGCAACCCTTTTCGCCGGGTTATGGCGTGCCGCGTCCGTTCCCTCTGGCGAAGCCCTACAGCGGCAGGGCCATCGCGTCGCTGGTGATGGGCATCGCGAACTTCATGTTCCTCATCACGGCGCCGGTGGTGGCGCCCATTGGCTTCATCGTCGGCTGGCTGGCCCTGAAGGAAACCCGCGACGATGGCCCGCGCCAGGGCCGGGGTTTGGCTGTCGGCGGCATGGCGATCAACGGCGTGGCACTGCTGGTCTGCGTGGTCGTGGGGTTGGCCATCGGTGGCGCGATATTTGCCGCCGAAAAGGAACGTCAGCAGCGCCAGGAGCGCTGGGTTGAGAGTGATTTCGACACCATCCGCGCCCGCCTGCAAATCTACTACGAACGGAACAACAACTCCCTGGGGCCGGGCGGTCCCGTGCTGGCCTCAGGCTCCACGCGCTATGCCAAGTCTGAGGGCACGGGCGACCTGGGCAGTGTCAGCGGCACCTTGAGCCTGCGCCACCTCGTGACGGAGGTAGACCTGCTGGGCTCCGTCAGTGAGTTCACATTGACCATCACCGGTACGGCCAGCGCCGTGGTGCGGCACAATCCGAGTGGCCGAGAGATGCGCGTCATCGACATCGGCAGCGACAACTACACGATCACGCCGAGGCCCTGACATGGCAGGCCCGCCGGCAAGTCCGCCTCCCTGGGGCCCCGGCGGCTGGCCGCAGGGCTATGGGCCCGTGCCGCAGCCGCGCCGCAGTTCAGGACTGGCCCTGGTTTCATTGATCTGCGGCATCGGCAATCTCGTGCTTTGCGTCGCGGCGCCGCTGCTAGCGCCCCTGGGGCTCGTGCTGGGGGTCCTGGCCTTGAGAGAGCGCTCGGGCCCAGGCCATGCCGCGGGGCGCGGCATGGCCGTGGCGGGCGTCATTCTGAACTCCGTGGGGTTGCTGGTGGCGGGCCTGGTGCTCTTTTACTTTGCCACGCAGGTTTACACGGCACAGGCCAACGAAAGCGTGCGCCAGGCTGCAGGCGTGGATGCCGACTTCTACTTCATCGAAGAGCGCCTGCGGACCTATTACCGCGCCAACGGAGACTCCCTGGGTCCAGGCGGTCCCGGCGTGGCGGGCCTGGGCAGCCGCTTTGCCAAGCCGGCCAACAGTGCGCCCAGGGTGGCGGGGGCGCTGCGCGTGGCAGACCTGGTGGGGGCCGGCGAGATCCAGCACCCCTTGGGCGACTTTCGCCTGACGGTGACGGGGCCGCGCAGCGCGGTGGTGCGCCATGAACCCAGCGGGCGCGAGTTGCGCATCCTGAATCTGGACAAGCGCGTTTCAAGCATTCATTTCGGGCCTTGAGCGGCCTGCACACATTGTTCGCGGGAACTAGACTGAAGCCATGAGCCAGGCACCTGACGAGCCTCAAGCGCCCCGCCCCTGGGGCGAACCCCCAACGACTTCAGGTCAAGGCGCGAGCCCGTTCTACGGTGCGCCGCCGCCGCCGCCGCGACCCATGGCGCCGCCGATGCCGGGCTATGCAATGCCAGGCTACATGCCGCCTCCGGGCTATATGCCTCCGCCGCCGCCCATGATGCCCGATTTTGGCGTGGCCAAGCCGCAAAGCGGCAAGGCAGTGGGCTCCCTGATCTGTGCCGGAGTGGGGCTGGTGGGCGGTGTGCTTTGCGGCGTTTTGGGCATTGCGGTGCTGGTGGGCATTGTGCTGGGCGCACTGGCCATTGCTGAAACGGGCCCCAACGGCTCACGCACCGGCCGCGGTCTTGCGATCACCGGAACGGTCATCAACGTGGTGCTGCTGCTGGGGGCCGTGGCGGCCGGCTTTGCCTGGTATCACTACGTCTCGCAGCAGAGCCGGCAGAACCTGGAGGTGGACGCCGCCCAGCTACGCGAGGATTTTGAGCTGATTCGCTCAAGGCTGAAGACCTACTACGAGCGCAACAACCAGTCCCTGGCGCCCGGCGGTCCCCGCCTGGCCGAACACGGCAAGCCGGGCATTTCCAATGGCGCGCCGGGGGAGGCTTTGGGCGTCGTGCAGGGGGCGCTGAAGATCAACGATCTGGTCTGGGACGGAGAGCTGAACGAATACGCCGGCAACTTCGAGCTGACCGTTACGGGGTCAGCGTCGTGTACCGTGCGATTCACGGCCTATGACGGCAGGTCGCACTCCATGAAGGTTTATGACATCGGCAAGAACCACTATTCGATCATTCAGGAGTGATGGTCGGTCCGGGCTGGCTTTTCCACAGGTTGCATTGGGCGGGCGTGGGGCTAGGCTCTGGCGCTGCGCGGCAGGCACCCAACTTCGAGAGAACGAGACATGAAATTCTTCATTGATACGGCGGACGTGAAGGAAATCCGTGAGGCCAATGCCCTGGGCATCCTCGATGGCGTCACAACCAACCCGACGCTGGTGGCCAAGAGCGGCCGCCCCTTCAAGGAAGTCGCGGCGGAGATCTGCAAGCTGGTCAAGGGGCCCGTGAGCCTCGAGGTCACGGCCCTGGATGCGGATGGCATGCTGGCCCAGGCCAAGGAACTGCTGAAGTACGGCGAAAACGTGGTCATCAAGCTGCCCCTGATTCCCGAAGGCCTCAAGGCCTGCCGCCGCCTCAGCGGCGACGGTGTGAAGACCAACGTGACGCTCTGCTTCAGCCCCGTGCAGGCGCTGCTGGCGGCCAAGGCCGGCGCGACCTACGTAAGCCCGTTCATCGGCCGCCTGGACGACATCGGCCAGGACGGCATGCAGATCATCGGCGAAATCCGCAAGATCTACGACAATTACGGCTTTGAAACGCAGATTCTGGCCGCCAGCATCCGCCACCCCATTCACGTTCATCAGGCGGCCCTGATGGGTGCCGATGTTTCCACGATTCCCTTCAAGGTGTTCTCGCAGCTCGTGCAGCACCCGCTGACGGACAAGGGCCTGGCCCAGTTCCTGAAGGACTGGGAGAACGCAAAAGGCGCCATCTAGAAGCTGACGAGTAATCCGTGCCTGCCGTGAGAACGGCCGGCTTCTGCGGTGCGGCACACACGACGGTTGCCAAGAGGTTCGTTCATTCGTTGCGGGGCGCACAAGCCGGTCCATCACCGGCTCTCCAGTTGCTTTGGCGCCCGTGCTTCGTAGCCTTGCGTGACTGTAGGCCCAAGACCGACCCAACAAGGCGCTGCGGCGATCACGCCAAGGCGTAGAATATGCCCGACACCGCCAAAGCCGAGCTGAACGCCTCCGACAAGCCCACCAGCAGGCTGCCTCAACCCGAGGCCGACGCTGAGACCTCCAAGCTGCCGCCGAAACACCCCCGGCCCGAACTGCTGGCGCCGGCCGGCGGCCCCGAGGCCTTCTACGCGGCCATGGACTACGGCGCCGACGCCGTTTACCTCGGTTTGAAGTCATTCTCCGCGCGCGCCCAGGCCGAGAACTTCACGGTCGAACAGCTCGACCAGGCGGTGGGCTTTGCCCATGATCGCGGCCGCAAGGTGTACGTCACGATCAACACCGTCATTCAGCAGAAGGAGCTGGACGAACTCATTTCCATGCTGGCCGACTGCGAGGAGATGGGCGTCGATGCCGTGATCGTGCAGGACTTCGGCGTGTACCGCATCATCCGCGAGTATTTCCCGCGGCTCAAGTGGCACGCCAGCACCCAGATGCTGGTGCACAACGTGGATGGCGCCAAGTGGTGCGAGCGCAACGGCTTTGAGCGCGCGATTCTGGCGCGCGAACTCACCCTCAATGAGATTGACGCCATCCGGTCCCAGTGCGGCATTGAGCTTGAGACCTTCGTTCACGGCTCGCTGTGCTACAGCTACTCGGGCCTGTGCCTGTTTTCATCGCAGGTGACGGGGCGCAGCGGCAACCGGGGAAAATGCGCCTACACCTGCCGCGATTCCTTTGTGACTCCGCTGGGCGAGGGCAAGGCCTTTTCGATGAAGGACCTGCAGGCGCCCTCGGTCATCCCGGAACTGGCGCGCCTGGGCGTCAGGAGCGTGAAGATCGAAGGCCGGCGTAAGAGCCCGCTTTATGTCGCGGCCGTGACGGACCTCTACCGTAAGGCCATCGACGGGCAGCCCGTGGACATCAAGGCGGCCGAGGAGCAGCTCAAGGTCATTTACTCGCGCGAGGCCACGGAGCTGTTCTATTTTGGCAGCCACAACGAGCACAAGAACGTCGCGGACAAGAATGAAAGCGAGCCCCAGGGGCTCTACCTTGGCACCATCGAGCGCGTGCACCTGGGCCGCGCCGCCTTCCGCGCCGCCGCTGACTTCGAGCGCCACGACGGCCTGATGGTCAAGCCAAGCGGCGCCAGGCTGCACCGCGAGGGAGCAGAAGTTGATGACCGCTCCGAACTGGGGCCCGGCTACAGCGCCAGGCCGGTCACTGTTGCTGATGACGCAGAAGCACAGCGTGCAGCCCCCCGGCACAGCCGGGATGCCGCCCGCGAAAAGGCCATCGAGTTCCGCGAGTCCGGCAAGTCCACGCGCATTGACGCCGGCGCCGAGGTTTCTGCGGAGCGCGAACCGGTCAAGTTCGCCGCCGACAAGCTCAACCTTGCGGGCAAGCGAGTCTTCAACGTCAAGGCCGGCGAGGAAGTGACCATCCCCGTGCCGCCTGGCGTCAAGGCCGGCGACGAGGTGCGGCTGATCTCGAGCCAGGCGCTCAAGCGCAAGTATCCCACCAAGGTTCCCGCCAAGCTTTCGCGCGCCCGCCTCAAGGTCAACATCGACATCACCTTCCGCATTGACCGCGACGCGCCGCGCCTGGGCGAGCTGGGCATGCCCGGCAAGATGGTGATCACCGGCCGCCACGGCCCCATCGAGCTTGTGCGCGAGTATCCCGTCAAGCTGCTCTTCGCCGACAGCCAGCCCATGGACGAAGCCCGTCTGCGCGAATTCTTCGAGCGCCTGGGCAGCACGCGCTTTGCCCTGGGCAGATTCAGCGCGGCTGTGCCCGCCGGCGTGTTCACCCCCGCGGGCGAAGTCAACGAGGCGCGCCGCCAGTTCTTTGCCGCCTTCGACGAAACCGTGAGCGTTGCGCGCATCCGCAAGCTGGCGGATGTGCGCGCAGCCCTGGCCACGCCGACGCAGCAGGGCACGGGCCGCGTCAAGCACAAGCCGCGCTTTGCCGCGCTGGTGGACCGTGTGGCCTATCTCGAGCATCTGCCGCTGGAGCAGCTCGATGAGGTCTTTGTAGACATCGCCAATGACCGCCCCGAGGCGCTTGTCGAGGCACTGGGGCGCCACGGCCAAAGGCTGCGCGTGGCCCTGCCCGTGATCACGCGCGCTTGGGAACACGCGGGCATGGAATGGAAGCTGCGTGACCTCTATGCCGCAGGCGCACGGCGCTTCTGCGTGTCGAACCTGGGCGGTTTTGAGTACCTCGCGCGCATGGCGGGCGTGGACAAGCGCAAGCGTATGGGCACGGCCACGATCATGCGGCGCAGCGCCGACGTGGCCACGCGAAGGCTGGGCCTGACCTTTGAGCCGCGCATTCCGGATTTCAGGGGCGCGGGCCTCGACATCATCGCGGACTGGCCCCTGTACACGCTCAGCCGCGAAGCCGCGCGCGCCTGGCTGGAGCAGGGCTGTTCGCGCGTGACACTCAGCGTCGAGGACGGCATCGAGAACATGCGCGCGGTGCTGGGCGAGTTCGGCCCCGAGGCCGACATCGTGACCTACCAGGACACGCCTCTCTTCACGGCGGAGAGCTGCGTGTATGCCAATATGCTGGGCCACTGCCCCGGCCGCGCTTACTGCGGCTTCCATGAGATGACGATGAAGAACTCCTATGGCGAGGAGTTTCTGGCCGTCGACCATCACTGCCGCACGATCATCATGGGCAAGGAGGCCTATTCGATCGCGCACCGGCAGTCAGAGCTGCAGAAAGCAGGGGCCAGCCGCTTCAGGCTGGATTTCATCCATCGCAAGTTCACGGGCGAGGAAATCCGCGCCATCTGCGACGCGGCTATGCGCTCGCAACCCATCGCCGCGACCAACGAAGGCAACTGGTCGCGAACGCTTCTGTGATGTTCCGGGCAGATTGAGGTGTCGTGCGGCGCTGCGCGCCCGGCCTTCTTGTCGTCACGCCGTCGTTTGCCCTGGGCCGGGATTTGAACCCGCCAAGTGTGTCCATTGGTTCCTGGTGGTGGAGCCGCGGAAAAAGCAGCGGGAGGGCGCAGGACATGCGCCCTCCCATGCAGCCTGGCGGAGAGGGTGGGATTCGAACCCACGGACAGTCCGGTGGACTGTCCGTGAAGCGAAGCAGCACGGCCCACAGGCCGTGCGTAAGCGCAGCGGCCCGCGGCAAGGCCGCGGAAAAAGCAGCGGGAGGGCGCAGGACATGCGCCCTCCCATGCAGCCTGGCGGAGAGGGTGGGATTCGAACCCACGGTAGCCTTTTGGGCTACACCTCCTTAGCAAGGAGGCGCGATCGGCCACTCTGCCACCTCTCCGCAGCCGAAATTGAGAGGCACAAAGTAAAGAAAGCCCCCAAGCTGTCAATGAGGCGCAGTGCTCAAGCCGCGTCCTGCACGGGCTCGATGCGGATGGAATCGGGAAACTCGTCCTCGATCACAATCACCAGGGCGTCTTCGCCCAGGTCCGCCGCCTGGTTGCCGGGAAGGACTCTCTGCCGCGTGCTCATGGCATCAAGCATCGAATGGAGGCGATACAGGCTGAAGGCGTCGCACAGGCTTTCGCTGGGGTCGACGAAGAACAGTCGAATGCCCTGCTCCTTGCAGGCCATGGAAAACTCCAGTACCGCGGCCATGGCCGCACCGTCGCAGAACTCCACGCGGTCACAAATCAAGCTGATGACGCGGCGGCGCTGGCCCAGCAGCGCGAAGAGGGCCTTGCGCAGCAGGCCGGCGTTGCGGAATGTCAGGCGTCCGCGCATGGCGCTTTCGTTCTGGCAGGTCCCCGCCAGTGATTGCGAGAAGCCAGCTTCGATATCCGGCTCGCGTATGAGGGCGCGGTCCATGCGACGCAGGGTCTCGGTGAAGCGGCGCGTGATTTTCCTGACCATGGGCAATCTCCCGGCTCTGCATCGGCATCGGTGAGCGGGGACTGAACGCAAGAACAGGAATTCGGAGCGCGCGGGGCGTATTTTTAGTATTGACGGATTTGGTAAATTAGATAGTGTTTGACCAGGTGAGTTCTGGAGCCGCCATGGAAATCCAGTTCAGCAACAGCGACCTCGCCTCCATTCTGATGCGTCCTCAGCAGATGCGCACGGAGATGGCCTTTGAGGTCGCGGCCCTCAAGAAGGTCATGCAGGTTCAGAAGGCCACGGGCGAAGAAATGCAGAAGCTGGTGCAGGAAGCCACGCAGTTGGGCCGCAGTCTGGACGTTCGCGCCTGACGGGTTTGGGGCTTCGCGGCACTGCTATACTCGGGCGATGGAGTTGCCCGACCCCCGCAAAGTGGACTGGCCCCTGCCCCCTTCGACGGAGGAGGAGCTGGAGCCATTTGGCGGCGAAGCTCTGCAGATTGCCGCCGAGGAGATCCGCCATGCGCTGCGTGGCGTGGGCGCGGAGGCTTCGGAGGCCTTCGTTGACATGCTGGCGCGCACGCTCGAGGCTTCGCCATCGCCGGAAGATTCCGTGCGCGCTATCGAGCGCCTGGTGGCCACGCCGGATTCGGCGGCGGAGTTCGTGCAACTGTCGCTGCAACTGCCGGAGGCCTTTTCGCGGCTGTTCGTCCTGCTGGGCCATTCGCGGCCCCTGGCCAATCATCTCGTGCGCGGGGGCTGGCGGGAGTTCATGGGGCTTTCCGTCGAGGAGCTGGCCCAGCCCGTCACCAAAGAGCAGATCATCAATCGCGGCCGCGAGCGCCTGGCCCAGGGCGTGGAAGTTCTGGCGGCGCTGCGCCTGACGCACCGCGACTTCGCCACGCGCGTACTGTATCACGAGCGCGCCCTGCAGTTTCCCCTGGAGGCCGTCACGGCCGAGATCAGTGCCTTGGCCGATGGCGCCTTGCAGGTGGCCTGTGAGTACGCCAAGGGCGAGATTGCCCGGCGCCGCGCCTTGCCCACGGGCGGCGACTTCAGGTTCCGCCATGAAACTGGTATGACATCTGCTGATTTTGTCGAAACAGCCAGACTCGAT
>JAANMU010002860.1_pt1 | contig 12046 bp, 8 predicted proteins | sample 7279701 | NCBI WGS metagenome assembly JAANMU01 (sample SAMN14094539, study PRJNA606508) | bioreactor metagenome | isolation source: A lab-scale SPAN reactor treating ammonium-rich wastewater day 57 | place: Ireland: Galway | collected 2017-03-13 | reverse complement strand
TCAAACGGAACCTCGGAGATGACCGCGCGATCCACGCCAGAGAGATACGCGGCGATCAGCGAGGTTTCACCAGAGTTGCGGCCAAACAGCTCGATGACCGCAATCCGCTCGTGCGAGCCTGTGCTCGTGCGCAGGTTGTTGATGAAGTTGACGCTGCGGGTAACGGCGGTGCTGAAGCCGATACAGTAGTCCGTGCCAAATACGTCGTTGTCCATCGTCTTGGGGATGCCCATGATGCGCATGCCTTCGCGGTGCAGGCGCTCGGCGTAGCTGAGCGTATCATCACCGCCGATGGCAATGATCACGTCCAGGCCTAACTTGTCGATGACCCTCAGGATATACGGCGTCAGGTCGTGCTTCTCGCGTTCCTCTTCCCACTCCTCACCGCGCAGGTGCTCCGGAATGTCCTTGTTGTGGACGTTGCTGGGGTTGGTGCGCGACGTGTGCAGAAAGGTGCCGCCGGTGCGGGCGACGGTACGCACGGCTATCTTGTCCAGAGGAATCACACACTTCTGATTCTCGGGGGCAGCGAAATCTTCGTCGACGTTGTAATTCAACAGCCCGGCCCAGCCTCGGCGGATGCCAACTGCCTCGTGCCCTTCCCCGATGGCGCGGTCCACCAGCGCCTTGATGCAGGGGTTCAACCCCGGGACATCGCCGCCGCCCGTCAGTATTCCAATCTTCATGAGCGCCTCCTTCCTCAAACCGTGAGGAGTGCGTACTGTGGTTTCAGAGAAAAGCCCGCCTTGAGACGGGCTGTGTGCCACGGCACCAAGTTTGTTCTATTGTACCCTGATTTTGCCTTCCCGGGGCCGCTCTATGTGCTTCCCCCCGGGAGTGCTCTCGCAGCACTCGCCGCGCCCGCCCAACCTAGGTCAGCATATTTGCCAGTTCGATGAGCTGCGGGTTGATCGGGCGCTGCTTGCCGATGATCTCCTCCAGCTCGCGGGTGACGATGGACGTGCCCTCCAGCGCAACCATGATGCCTGACTCGCCTTTGATAACCGCGTCGACGGCTGCTACGCCAAATCGAGTTGCAAGTTGCCGGTCAAAGGCCGTTGGCCGTCCGCCTCGCTGGACGTGTCCCAGGATCGTCGTGCGTACCTCAAAGCCGATGTCGTGCTGGACGAGGTGGTTGGCGATATCCTCAGTCTTCAGGTTGGCACCCTCCGCGACGATGACCATCGCATGCGACTTGCCCTTCATGTAGGCGTCCTCGACCCCCTTGCCAAGCTGCTCCAGCGTCAGGTCTCTCTCTGGAACCAGCACGACCTCGGCACCCGTGATTACCCCTGTCGTGAGGGCCAGGTAACCACATCGGCGGCCCATCACCTCGACCAGGAAGACGCGCTCATGTGACGAGGCCGTGTCGCGCAGGCGGTCGATTGCCTCGATGATCGTGTTAAGCGCAGTGTCGACGCCAATCGAGCTGGCCGTCCCCCAGATGTCGTTGTCGATGCTGCCAGGGACACCCACCACGCGCACGCCTTTCCTGTGCAGCGCGAGCGCGCCTGACAGGCTGCCGTCCCCGCCGATGGCGATCAGCGCGCCGATGCCATGCTCGTTCAAGCGCCGGATGGCTTTGCGCTGGAAGCTATCCTCCTTGAACTCCGGCAGGCGGGCCGTTTGCAGGATCGTGCCGCCCTGTTGGATGATCCCCGCCACGTCCCGCGAATCCATGCGCTGGATGTCCCCGTTGACAAGGCCCAGGTAGCCCTGGCGAATACCGTATACCTCCAGGTCGTGGTAGACACCTGCCCGGACGACGGCGCGGATCGCCGCGTTCAGTCCTGGCGAATCGCCCCCGCTGGTCATGACGGCAATGCGGGTGATATTCTGCTCTGTCATGGCGAATACGTCCCTTCCTCGATAACTCTGATACCGGCAAGAACCCTGCCTAGGGCAAGGTCACCTGGACAGCCTCCTGCCCGACGATGCGGGTCAGTTGCGCTTCCAGGTTGGCGCAGTAGTGGGTAGTCTGTGGCGAGAACTCGATCTCGACAGTGGGGCCATCTCCAGTCAACACAAAGGAGAAGCTGTCATTGCCAGGATAGCTGATCAACGTCCCGTAGATGCGCTGCATCTTGCGTTGGTCTCGGTCCGGGTGCCCGCTGCGCCGCAGAGTGATGCGGACGTGCGCGGTCCCCTGCGAGGGCCGGGTTTGCGCGCCAGCAGGCTCCGGCGCTGCCGCCTGTGGCTCCCCGGCGAGAGTTAGTTCGGCAGGGGGAGCTTCCTCAGCCGGGCCAGCCTCCGCGGGGGGAGCGCCCGGCTCGTCAGTAGCGGCGGGCTCCGCTTGATCGCCAATCTCGGTGGGCAAGTCAGGCTCGGCTGGCGAGCCTTCCGGCTCATCCAGTTCAGGTGGCTGGTAGCCATTGCCTCCACCCCCCGCTGGCTCCGACGCTGCCAACACCGGTTCGTCGACGGCGGGCTCGGCGAACGGATTCAGCGCGTCCGCGTCGTCGCTGTCAGCCAGGGGGAAAGGATCGCCGCTAAAGGCATCTTCGTATTCCGGCGGCTCGATGGCCCAACTGGGCAGAGGCGGCGCATCCGAACCCGCCGTCGATTCCCACAGGTCGAAGTTGGTCGTAGCATCATCGCACAGCAGCTTAGGCTCGCCGCTTTTAGCATCGACCTTGCCGCGCAGCAGCAGGATGCGGTCGGGGTTCCACAACTCCCTCGTCTCGTCCCAGGTGCTGGGCCAGATGACCACCTCGATCTGGCCGTAGAGGTCCTCAACCTCGGCGAACGCCATGGTCTTGCCACTCTTGGCGATGTGCTGCCGTACATGGGTGACCATGCCCGCTATCGTCACCTGCCGCCCGTCGTCGGCTTCCGAGAGCTGGTTGCTGTAGGCCGTTACGATCTTCCCGATCTGTGCCATCACGCTCTGCAACGGGTGCTCGGAGACATACAGGCCGACCAGGTCGCGCTCCCACTGGAGCATCTCTCTCCGGCTGATCTCCTGCTTGACCCCGCTGACCAGCAGTCCGCTGGCCCCGGTATCCAGCTCGATGCCGGTCGCCTCACCAAACAGGCTCATCTGCCCGATGTCCGCTGCCCGGTGCATGTTCGCGCTGTGGCTCGTGATGCGGTCAATCGACTCGAGCATTTGCAGGCGCGGCGCCAGCGCGTCGAGCGCGCCGACCTTGATCAGGCATTCAAGCGCCCGCTTGCCGACCATGCGCAGGTCGGTGCGCTGGGAAAAGTCTGAGAGGTCGGTAAACGCTCCCCTTTGGCGGGCCGTTAAGACTGCCTCGACGGCTCCTTCGCCAACGTTCTTGATGGCGCTCAGCCCATAGCGGATAGCGCGTGTCCCATCCGGACGCTGCTCGATGGTGAAGTCGTGGTCGCTGGCATTGATGTCCGGAGGCAGCACGTCGATGCCCATCCGGCGGCAGTCCACGACGTAGCTCCCTACCCTGTCGGTGTCGCCGCGCTCGATGGTGAGCAGGGCCGTCATATACTCATGCGGGTAATGCGCTTTGAGGAACGCTGTCTGCATGGTGAGCACGGCGTAGTCCGCCGCATGGGATTTGTTAAAGCCGTAGCGGGCGAAGAACTCGATGTCGTCAAATATTCGCTCGGCGACCCCGGACGGCACGCCGCGATCCGGGCCTTGCTTCTGGAACTTGGCCCGGTGCTTCTTGAGGTCCTTCTCCTTCTTCTTGGCGACCGCGCGGCGCATCAGGTCGGCGTCGCCCAGGCTGTAGCCAAAGAGCTGGGATGCGATCTGCATGATCTGCTCCTGGTAGACGATGATGCCATACGTCTCACTCAGGATCGGTTCCAGCTTCTCGTGGTGGTAGCTTATCGCTTCCTTGTCCTGCATACGGCGGATGTAGGTGGGGATGTACTCCAGCGGCCCGGGGCGGAACAGCGAGATGGCGGCAATGATGTGCTCAAAGAGCGAAGGCTTCATCTCGGTGAGCACGCGCGTCATGCCTGCCCCTTCCACCTGGAAGACGCCGCTCGTCTCACCGCGAGTCAGCAGCTCGAAGGCTTTGTCGAGCGCGGCGTTGTACTCCGGGTCGCCGGCCCGGTGGCGGTAGGGGATGTTGTCCAGGTCGTAGTGAACACCGTGATAACGCTCGATCAGCTCGCACGCCTTTCGCATGATGGTCAGCGTGCGTAACCCCAGAAAGTCGACTTTGAGCAGCCCGATGGAGTCCACGACCGACATAGGCCATTGCGAGACGACGCCCAGCCCATCTTCACCGTTGCCCTTGGTGGGCCGGTGAAGCGGCACGTACTCGACGAGCGGCTTATCGGAGATGATAACCCCGGCTGCGTGTGTGCTGGCATGGCGTGACACGCCTTCGAGTTGCATCGCGGTGTCGATCAGCCGTCGCATGTAGGGCCGTGACTTATCCTCGTAGGCCTCCTTCAATTCGGGGATGTCTTCGAGCGCCTGCTCAAGCGCGACCGGCTTGCCGGGGATGTTGGGGATCAGCCGGGCGATCAGGTCTACCTCGTTCAGGGGGATGTCCAGCGCGCGGCCCACATCGCGTAGCGCAGCGCGCGCGCCTAGCGTCCCGAAAGTGATGATCTGGGCGACCTTGTCCTCGCCATACCGCTGCACACAGTACTCGATCATCTCAGCGCGGCGGTCATCCGGATAGTCCAGATCGATGTCAGGCATGCTGACGCGGCCAGGGTTCAGGAAGCGCTCGAAGAGCAGGCCGTTCTCCAGCGGATCGATGTTGGTGATGCCGAGCGAATAAGCCACCACCGACCCGGCCCCGGAGCCGCGCACATTCCACCAGATATCACGGCTCCGGGCGAATTCGCACAGGTCCCACACAATCAGGAAGTAGGCTTCGAAGCCCATGTCGTGGATGATCGCCAGCTCGTACTCAAGCCGCTCCTGGACGGCGGGGTCATCAGCGTGCTCACCGTAGCGAGAGCCAAGCCCTTTCAGGCACAGCTCGCGCAGGTAGCTCTGCGCGTCGTACCCTTCCGGCACGGGGAAATGGGGGAGCTTGTAGCTCTCATCGTCAAGATCGACCTCGCACATCTCCGCGATCTTGAGCGTGTTGGTCAGCGCCTCCGGCACCTCGCCGAAGATCTCCCACATCTCCTCCGGTGAGCGCAGGTAGTAACTGTCGTCGCTGAACTTCAGCCGGTTGGGGTCGGCTGCCAGGTTGCCGGTGCCAATGCACAGCAGCACGTCGTGCGGGTCTGCATCCTCGCGGCGGACGTAGTGCACATCGTTGGTAGCGACGAGCGGCACCTGAGCGTAAGGCGCAAGCTCGACGAGCGCCTGGTTGATCTGGCGCAGATCCGGAATATCGTGTTCTTGCAGCTCGATGTAGAAACGGTCAGGGCCGAAGATGTCACGGTACCAGCCGAGCATGCGGCGTGCCTCGGCCTCTCGCCCCTGCAAGAGCATCTGGGGAACCTCGGCAGCCAGGCAGCCAGAGGTGCAGATCAAGCCCTCGCTGTGCGCGGCCAGGAAATCATGGTCGATGCGTGGCTTGTAGTAGAACCCCTCAAGCTGCGAGGCGCTGGCGATCTTGAGCAGGTTCTTGTACCCGGTCTGGTTCTGGGCAACCAGCAGCAGATGCGTGTAGTTCTTGTCAAGCTCGGAATCGCGGTCGCCCATGCCGCGAGGCGCGAGGTACGCCTCGATGCCGATGATCGGCTTCACGCCTGCCGCTTTGCACGCCCGGTAGAAGTCGATAGCGCCGTACATTGCGCCATGGTCGGTGATGGCGAGCGCGTCCATGCCAAGTTCAGCCGTGTGCTGCACCAGGTTCTTGATGCGGCTCATGCCGTCCAGCAGCGAGAACTCAGTATGCACGTGAAGGTGAGCAAATGACGGCATCAGGTTTCGGCCCCCTGCAACTTCCGCACCCGGCGATCCTCTCATGTGTGGCCTGTGGAAATGGGAGATGGCGCTGTCGCAGATAAGTATAGCATGTTTCGAGCAGCGGGACGGGCAGCCCGCAGGCCGCCGCGCGAAGTTTTAAGGTTCGGCGCCGGGGGGGGGCGGCACGGCGGCTTTGTGAGCGTCCACCGGGCAAGTTGCATCTTTCACCCATGACCATTATCCAGTAGCGCAGGCTCGCGCCATACGGCATACTGTCAGATAGGAGGCACTACTCATGGGAGGCAAAGGCGGGGCCCGTCCGGCCAGCCAGCGCAGCAGCAAAAGCCGCTCGCGCAAGAATGCAGGCGGTTCACAACGAGCAACCCGCAAAGCGCCCCAGCGCGAGCCCCGAACCCCCTGGGGGAAGTGGGCCAAGGCTCGCCGCGAGCGCCGCGAGAAGAAGGTACGCGAGCGCGAGGCGCGCCTCGCCGAGCGGCGCCGGGCGCGGCAGCTCCGCCGCATGCGGCGGCAGCGGCTGACCGCGCGCCGCGCCGTCTTCCTGGGGCTGGGAGCATTGGCCTGCGGCATTGGCGCAGCCGTTCTGATGCTGCTGGGGCGGCCTTATCCCTGGGAATCGGTTGGGGATGTGACGGCAGTGCTCCAGCTTGCGCGCCACCTGCCGGAGCGCCAGGCGCGCTGGGAGAGCCTGGCCGTCAATCACTACACTGTCGAGATAGAGTACATCGACGAGGATGGCACCTGGTGCGGCCCGGCCCTGGTTGAGGTGCAGAGTGGCCGGATTGTCACGCCTCCCTCCCCTGCCGAGACCCATTGGTTCCCTGCCGGGGCGTGTGATGGGCTGTTCGATGATCTGATTCTGGAGCGCGCCTTCGGATGGCTGGAGCGGCAGGTTGAGGCTTACCGGCCCGGCAGAACCTTCATCACCGCGCAGTTTGACCCCGACTTCGGCCACCCGGTCCACGCCGAGGCGGGCGTCTACGGCGAAAAGGGGCCGGGTTGCTGCTGGACGGTAACCTGGCGCGACATGCGTCCACTGGCTGACGAGCAGGATGGTTGAGCGATATGCCGGAGCTGCCTGAGGTCGAGATGGTCGTGCGCGGCCTGCGTGGGGACGTGATTGGGCGGGCCTTTACGTCCGCGCGCGTCGAGTGGCCGCCGCAGTTGGCTCCCCTGTCACCCGAAGCCTTCGCGGCGCGGCTGGTCGGGCAGCGCGTCGAGGCGCTGGGCAGGCGGGGAAAGTACATCATCTTCGAGTTGAGCGAGGATTACTTCCTCGTCCACCTCAAGATGACCGGGCGGCTGTACGTCCTGCCGCCCGGTGACGCCCGCGAGGATGACCGCTGGGTGCGGGCCGTGTTCGGGCTGGACGATGGCCGCGAGCTGCGTTTCTCCGACCCGCGTAAGTTCGGGCGGCTGCGCCTGGCCGCGCGCCTTGAGGAGATAGTCGGTGACCTGGGGCCGGAGCCGCTCGACGACAGCTTCACGCTCGCAGCGTTCCAGGCGTGCTTGGCTGGGCGCAGCGGCATGCTCAAGCCGCTGCTGATGAACCAGTCTTTTGTGGCTGGCGTGGGCAACATCTACGCTGATGAGGCGCTTTGGCGCGCGCAGATTGACCCCCGGCGCAGGGCGGATACACTTAGGGCAGGCGATGTTGAGCAACTCTACCACGCGATACGCGGCGCGCTCCTGGACGGAATCGAGCATGAAGGGGCCACCATCAGCTGGTACCGGAAACCCGATGGGACGGCAGGCGAGCAGCAGCAGCATTTCGCTGTGTATGGCCGCGCCGGTGAACCGTGCCCCCGCTGCGGGACGCCGCTCAGCCGCATCAGCCTTGGTCAGCGTGGCACACACTTTTGCCCGGTGTGCCAGACTTGATGGGAGCGAGAGCGTATGGCCGCTGAAACCCTGATCATCTTGCTGCCCCTGCTGGCGCTCGTGCTGGCCGTGCTGTCAATTGGGGGCTTGTGGTACTGGTGGACATCGACCCGTGAGGAGGAGCCGAAGGAGCAGGCCCCACTGGGCGACCGGGGTGGCCTCGGCCTCCCTCTGGAAGATGACCTCGACCGGCTTCGGCCCTTGCCGCCGCCTGGTAGCCCCGTCCGGCCACCGTCTCTTCTTGGCACGCCGTCTTCCCCGGCAGAAACCCTGCCTGCCGCTCGCGCCCTGCCGCTGCCGGATAGCGAAGCCGTCGAGGTTATGCGCGTGCTGCGTGACCTGGCCGATGGCTCGTTAGTCGTGGAGATCGGCGGCAGGCGCTACCGGAGCCTGCGCGACATCGATGACCCGCAGGTTGGGCGGCGCTTTATGGGGAATGTAAAAGTGCTGGCGCGCTTCGCCCAACTGGACAAATACTCGGTCCCGGAGGCGTGGGTCGAGCCGCCTGCTGATGCTGCGCCCGCCCCACCCCCGCTGGCTGACCAGGGCTGGTCAGCCCCCCCACCACCGCCGAGCAGCCTGTTACAGCCTGCCCGGCAGGCAGACATTCAGGCCGATTTGCAGCCCTTTTCGATGGTCGAGCAGATCGAGGAGATGCTCCAGGATCGGAAGATGCGTAACCCTGCGCTGGCCCATCGCTCGATCCACATCCACTCGACTGCCGGGGGCGGTGTGCGTGTGGAGGTCGATGGTCGCTACTACGAGGGGGTTGGCGACGTGCAGGACGATGAGGCGCGTGGTTTCATCCAGGCAACGATACGGGAGTGGGAAGACCGGCAGTAGGTGCTCTCTGGGACGGGGATGCGGCGTGCCGACTTGCCTGGTAAAACGCTTTTGGGGAACAGGAGATAGGCTGGGGTGAGCGAACAGAATCGAATTCGGCCTTTGATGCGCGCGCTGGAAATCCGTACCCGCGTCGCCGAAGGCATGCTGAGACGGCGCAACGTGGTAGCCTGTGGCGTCGGTTATAAGGTGTCGGGGGACGAACAGACCGCCGTGCCGAGCATCGTGGTTTCGGTCACGCGCAAGATGCCAAGGCAAACTCTCGCGCCCGAAGACCTGGTGCCGCGCACCGTGGATGATGTGCCGACCGATGTGGTTGAGACGGGCCTGATTGTGGCGCATGCCATCAACCGGCACGCCCGGCTGCGCCCGGCCCGGCCTGGCATCTCGATCGGGCACCAGAATGGCACAGCGGGGACGCTTGGCGCTTACGTCAGGCGTGATGGCAAGCTGTTCATCCTGAGCAATAACCATGTGCTGGCGCTGCTCAACAAGGCACGGGTCGGCGATGCTATCTTGCAGCCCGGTCCCAGCGATGGGGGAAGCCTCCTTGACCAGATCGGCAGCTTGGCCGAGTTCGTGCCGCTGCAATTCTTGAGCCAGGCGGCGTCTGCCGATTCGCTCTCACGGGCGATGAGCGCGCACCAGTCGGGAGGGGCGCTGGCCAGGCTGCTTGACTGGCTCAAGCGTGTGTTGAAGGGAACGCAGCCGGCGACTCCGCCCGCCACCCCTTCCAGAAACTACATGGACGCCGCGCTTGCCGGGCCGCTCAACCCGTCGCTCGTCAACCCGAACATCGTGGACGTGGGCGGGCCGCCGCTGGGCATTGCCCTGCCAGCGCTGGGAACCCGTGTGATCAAGAGCGGGCGCACGACCGCCCTCACCCAGGCAACCATCCTTCAGCTTGACGTGACGGTGGACGTACGCTACGGTGAGCGCAGCGCGCGTTTTGTCAACCAGATTGTGACCGGCCAGCTCAGCCAGCCGGGCGACTCGGGCTCGTTGGTGCTGGACTACGAGCGCAACGCCATCGGGCTGCTGTTCTCCGGATCAGCTGCGATTACAGTCGTTAACCCGATCCAGACGGTGCTCAAGGCGCTCAGGGCGGAGTTGATTCTTGAGGGTATGCTGTAGGGTCAGGCACAGAGGCTGGCCGGATTCGAAATCACTAGACGGGGAGTAAGGTGCTTTATGGCTCAAGAGGACGTGTACGACATCATCATTCTGGGAGCAGGGCCAACGGGCCTGTTCGGGACGTTCTACGCGGGGATGCGTGAGATGCGGACCAAGATCATTGAGGCGTTGCCTGAGCCGGGTGGGCAGCTTGCCGTCCTTTACCCGGAAAAATACATCTACGACGTGGCCGGGTTCCCCAGAGTCCTGGCGAAAGACCTGGTGCGCAACCTGCTGGAACAGGCAAAGACCTGGCATCCCACCTTCTGCTACGAGCAGCAGGCTGAAGGCCTCAGCCGCCGCGACGACGGGGTGATCGAGGTCCAGACAAATGCCGGAACCCACCACGCGCGCACAGTCATCATCTGTGGCGGGATCGGCGCGTTCAGCCCCAACAAGCTGAACAACGAGAGTCTCAATCGCTTCGAGGGGCGCGACGTGTACTACTTCGTGCAGGATAAGCTCCCCTTCTATCGTAAGAACCTGCTGGTTGTGGGCGGTGGCGACTCGGCAGTTGACTGGGCGCTGAACCTGAAGGACTATGCTGCCGCGGTGACCCTCATCCACCGCCGCGAGGGTTTCCGGGCGCACCCAAGCAGCGTCACCGAGCTCATGGATTCGAGTGTGGACGTGCGGCTGTGGTATGAGCTGCGCGAGGTGCACGGCGACGAGCGCATTAGCGGGGCGACGATCTTCGACAACCGCACCGGCGAGGAGACGACCCTTGATGTCGACGTGATCCTGCTCAATCTCGGCTTCAAGGCAGACCTGGGGCCGATCAAGGAGTGGGGGTTAGAGCTGGACAAACGCTACATCGTCGTCAACTCGCGGCAGGAAACCAACATCCCCGGCGTGTACGCGGCGGGTGACATCGCCAGGCAGCCCGACGTCGAACCGTTGAACCTGATCGCAACCGGCTTCGGGCAAGCCGCCGTCGCGGTCAACCATGCCTACAGCTACATCACCGGCGGTAAGGTCTTCCCCGGCCATTCCTCAGAGATGCGGCTCTAGCCATCCCGTGCAGCCGCCTGTCAGGGCCCCCGCGTCAGGGGGCCTTTGTTTTTCCCGGTTCTGGCAGCAGGTCGGTCAGGCTGGCGGGGAGCATCGTGTAACCAAATGTATCGGCAAAAGCCGTTGTATAGGCTTCGCGGGCTTCGTCCGGTGATGGGGCGGAGTTGCCCAGCAGCGCCCGGAGCGAGGTCACCGCACGGTCGTGGATGCCGCACGGGACGATCCCGGCGAAGTAGCTCAGGTCAACTGAGACGTTCAGCGCCGTGCCGTGCGTGCTGATGCCCTTCGCGCTGACGCGCACGCCGATGGCCGCGATCTTCTGCGGCCCGGCGGGCGTGTCTACCCAGACGCCGGTGTAGCCCTCCTCGCGGCGCGCCACGACGCCAAAGGCCCCGACCGTGCGGATCAGGACTTTCTCCAGGTGGCGCAGGTAACCGACATAGTCGGCCTGCGGGAGATGGCCTGCCGGGTCGGCTTTGCCCAGGTAGCGGATCGGGTAGGCGACGAGTTGGCCGGGCCCGTGGTAGGTGATATCGCCGCCCCGGTCAACCTCGACGACTTCGACTCCCAGCCGGGCGCGCTCGGCCTCGTCGAGCAGCAGGTGCTCCGCGCTCCCGGAGCGGCCCAGCGTGTAGGTATGGGGATGCTCCAGCAGGAGCAGGCTGTCCTCGATGCGCCCTTCGGCGCGGGCAGCAGCCAGCCTGCGCTGGATATCCCACGCCGCGTAATAGTCGACGCTGCCTAACGTTACAACGTGGCAGATTTCAGAATACTGTACCATCTCCGCTCCCAACAAACGTCGCTGCTCGTCGAATTAAGGTTCATCATCCTGTGGTTCCGGCGTGGGTGCGCCGAAGGGGGCCAGGCCCGTGATCAGCCAGGGGCCGCCGCCCGGCGCAGGCGGCTCAAACTCGGCGACGTACACGCCCTGCAAATCGCGGAATATGATGCGGTCCTGGCCTTCCTCGATAACCTGGAAACGCCGCTCTGGCAGATGCAGGCCAGAATCGAGCGCCGCTGCCGTGATGGAAGCCTCGCTTGCCAGCCGGGCTGCGCCGTTCTCGTCGCCCATTTGCAGCCGCTCGATGAACTCGACCAGCGTCGCGTAGGGTGAAGGGCGCGCCACGTTCCACAGCCATGCCTGCCGGGTCGGGTATCCAGCCGGGGGCGGCGATACCTGGTAGGTGTTCGCCGCTCGCCCCCATCTGACCCGGAACACCCGGCGCGGCTCGCTGTCCAGCTCGTAGAAGGCCTCGGTCGTGCTGGCTGCTTCGCCGGTCAGCTCCAGGTAAGACAGATCAGGCGCAACCG
>JAANMU010002859.1_pt1 | contig 12049 bp, 13 predicted proteins | sample 7279701 | NCBI WGS metagenome assembly JAANMU01 (sample SAMN14094539, study PRJNA606508) | bioreactor metagenome | isolation source: A lab-scale SPAN reactor treating ammonium-rich wastewater day 57 | place: Ireland: Galway | collected 2017-03-13 | reverse complement strand
CGACAGCTATACGCATGTTTGGTGGATGGCAAAATCCGATTTTCCAAAAGCAGACAACCGCAAAGTTCTTAGGCCCTACAGCAAGAGCATGATCCAGCTTCTGAAGCGCAAGAGCTATAACGCCGGAAAACGGCCATCGCAACACAGTATCAGCGAAAAAGGTTTTCTTACGGACAATAAGGGCAGCATTATGCACAATGTGCTGGAGCTGGAACAAATGGACGAGCATCGAGAGATGAGGCTTCCGGAAAATATGTTCAGTTTTGCAAATACCAATTCCAATGATTTTTTCTCAATCCAGTGCCGGGAAAAGAATATACCAATACATCCGGCGCGGATGCCGACGTCGCTCGCAACCTTTTTTATAGAATTCTTAACAGACCCAGGCGACATAGTGTTTGACCCCTTTGCCGGGACGAACACTACAGGCTACTGTGCGGAAAAATTAAAAAGAAAATGGCTCGCAGTGGAGATCGATAAGGATTACGGGAAACAGTCGATTATCAGATTCAAGGAGCCGAAACTTACTAAAAAATTAACTATTAAAAAAATATGAGCACCAAATCAGTCATCAAAAATCTAGCTTCCGTGGACATCCTGACCGAGGCGAAAAACGGGGATGCTCTTATTGGCCGTCCCTTTTACTTGGATTACGAAAAAGCATGCGTCCTCGTACCGGACGCGTGGAAAATGAAAGTCGGCGGCATCCCGCAAGGCACATTCCTTCTCGCTTTCTATGAAAACGATGAGGGTATTTCCGAGGCCCTGCTTTTGAGAGCACTCGGCCCTAAGGGTCTACCGACCGACAACGATGTGGCAAGTTCAATGATCGAATACTATAAGGACAATCTGAAAACAACTGACGTCAAAGGCACTCAGCTCGATGATTTTACTCGTTATCATTTCAGCTTCTCAGGGCTGGAGTGTCGCATCCTTGGAACTTTTTATAAGGATGCTTCCGGTACGGTGATTTTCGGGGCAGACCTCGAAAACTTCTACAGTGCTCACAATTACACCGTCTATAAGCCATCCGGCAAAGTGCTCGAGCAAATTGTTAACTACAAGGATTTGAACGAAGTCGCTGGCGGAGTAAGCGACGTTAAGATCGGGAACGTCCGATACAGCTCAAGTCTTCGCTTCCAGGATGGTATTGAGAAGGTTCCTGTTTACATCAGTCCGAAAGACTTCATCGGCAAGCGAACTGCTTTGTTCGGTATGACCCGTACCGGAAAATCGAACACGGTAAAGAAAATTATTGAGGCAACAGTTGAGATCAGCCAAAAATCAAAAAAGGAAAACGGTAAAGATGCAAGCACCGATCCTTTCACCAAGTCAGGTCTGACGAAAGAACCGATCGGCCAGATCATTTTCGACATCAATGGAGAGTACGCGAATGCGAACCTGCAGGACGATGGCACGGCGATCTTTGAAATGTACAAAGATGACGTTGTTCGATATAGCTTGCTTGAGAAACCAGGCTTCAAGGTCATGAAGACAAACTTCTTTGATGATATTGATGCAGGTTTTGAGCTGCTCTGCTCATTGCTGGCGATGGATGATGCGCGCTTTGTCTCAAACTTCCGCTCTATTGATCTGACCGTTCCGGAGGAATTGGAAGACGATCCGAGCTTCAAGGTAAGGCATGCTCGCCGCATTGCAGCATTCAAGTGCTGCTTGCACCAAGCTGGCTTCAAGCATAAAGACACCACTATTAAATTCTCTGGCGAGGCAACCCTTAATGCCCTGGCCAGCGGTATTGATCCATCGAAAGGCATCTCTTACGACCAGGCCGTCAATTGGTTTACTGCGGTATGGGATGCTACTGCCGACAATGCCTTTTTCGATGACTACAAAAAGAAACATGAGGGGCGCGAGTGGGCCGATGAAGATCTCAAAGCTCTGCTCGTCATGCTTACCCGCAAGCGCACCCCTGGCACCGATAAAGGCGCAGACTGCAGTGGTTTCAGAGTTTTTAAGCCAGCCTTGAACCTTCACACGGAGAGCGTTGACAAGCCTTACGCTGTTGAGATTCTCGAAACATTGAGAGCGGGAAAAATCGTCATTGCCGACTTGTCGCAAGGCAATCCCGAAATTATCCAGCTTTACTCGGAGAAAATCTGCCAGCGAATATTTGCTGATGCCATGAATAACTTCATTGCAGCAAAAAGCAATAACTTTATTCAGATGTATTTTGAAGAGGCCCACAATCTTTTCCCCAAGCAAACGGATAAAGACCTCAGCAAAATATACAACCGCTTGGCGAAGGAAGGTGCGAAGCTGCATCTTGGTATTGTCTACGCCACGCAGGAAGTAAGTTCCATCAGCTCCAACATTCTTAAAAACACGCAGAACTGGTTCATTGCTCACTTGAACAATGAGGACGAATTGAAGGAGCTTAAAAAGTATTACGACTTCACTGACTTCACTACCGGACTCACCCGGTTTAGCCCGAATACAGACAAAGGTTTTGTCAGAATGAAAACATACTCGAACCCGTTCGTAGTGCCTGTTCAGATCGATCGGTTTTCGGCAAAAAAATAACTTATGTCTTACACAAGCAAAGACGGTCGACGACCGAATGAATACGCCAGCAAATCATCCCACGGATACATCATTCGAGATCCGGAGGTTTCTGAATTCCTGGATAAATGTAACCTGCCTAAAATGGCAGACGAGGTTGAGGTGCCAGCAAATCTCCAGTTCACCCTGGATGCAATGGAAAACAACCCCATAAAGCACATCATCGCTGTTGATGGCGGCCGGTCAGAGGTGTTCGTAAGAAAAGATTTTCCGTCTTCTACGCTCACATTCTTTCAGTTTGGTGCCTTGTTTTTCAAGACCGAAGATCTTGAGGCCATATCAAAAAAGGCATTCATCGATCCGGAAGACATGGCGAAGCTCAACACTATTGAGAGATACAAATTGGCATTGCCGACAAAAAACATCCTCTTGAAGGAAGCCGCTTCTTTCAAGGTGTCTTTCCGTCGGTCGCTTTTTGACTTCTTTATTAAGGGTTCAAGTGGCGAAACATTTGCTGAGACGTTGCGATGGCTGATCTTCCAAGAGTTTGATAATCCGATTGATGAGTACAAGCTTTCTACATGCCCCAGCTGCGGTGCCGGGGATATTCCCCTCGGATCGAAAACAAAAAAGAGTGATTTTATCTTTCAGTGTCCGCATTGCAAAGAAGAGATATTTATTACTGATATTTTCCGTTTGCACGAGGCTATTGATGACGAGCTCGGAGCTGGTGGTGTTTTGGGATACGTCACCGTGTTGATCGAGCAAATAATAATCGTTTATTTGATCAAGGCGATCTTGGAAACAAAACCCTCGATCCTTAGCGAAACACTTTTTATAAAAGATGGGCCTCTCGCATTCTTCGGGCAGACTGCAAACATGCAAAAGCCCTTGCGCTATTTGACCACCTTTCTTTCAGAAAAGCACAACCTATTTTTAGCTGGTTTGGAGAAGAGTGGGCCTTTCGTTGAGCATGCCGGGGAGATAGGAAAAAATTTAAAGCCCGGAACTATCCTGCTCTTGGATAACGCCTATATCTACAAATACATCTTGCCTGGCAAGGTCGACAACACCGCACCCTACGCGCGCAGCTCATATTACAGCAGCAAGATGATTTTCAAATCAATAGATGAGAAGATCTACGTCGTAACTATTCCGACTAAAAATGCTGACGTGGTTTTGGCTCCAAAGAAAAGTGATTTTCATAACCTGGATGTGATCCTGAACAACATTCAAAAATTGCGTTGCGATATGTACGACAATTCGCTTTTCCCAGTCGCACTTGCCAACAAGCTCGTATCTCTCGCTAACCATCCTAGCTCGGCAATTCTTGAGAAGTTTGCGAAAAAGACCATAGGCAAAACAACGTAAATTTATGTCGGAATACTACACATCACAACGAGTCAAAGGTTTATACGATCCAGCATCATCGGAGCCTTTTAAATTGTCACGTTCAAAAATTGATCTCTCTTTGGAGTGTCCCTGCTGTTTCTATTACGATCGCAGGCTAGGCGTTGGCCGTCCACCAGGCTTCCCATTCGCTTTGAACTCCGCAGTAGACCATCTCTTAAAAGCGGAATTCGACATCCATCGCGCTAACGGCACGAAGCATCCTCTCATTGAAAAGTACGGCGTTGATGCACGACCGATCCCTCATGAGCAATTGGAAAAGTGGCGACACAACTTCACCGGCATTCAGCATCTCCACGCGGGAACAAACTTTTTAGTATTCGGAGCGATTGACGATCTCTGGCAGAATCCGGATGGCGAGTATATTGTCGTCGACTACAAGGCAACTTCTAAAGCCGAGGATATCACTGAGCTAAATAAAGAATGGCAGAACGGCTATAAACGCCAGATGGAAATATACCAATGGTTGCTCCGACGCAATGGTTTGAAAGTCTCAAGCACGGGATACTTCGTCTATTGCAACGGCAAGTCTGACCGTGAGGCTTTTGATGCGAAGCTTAATTTCGATATCACGCTGATCCCTTACACTGGCGACGATTCGTGGGTAGAGCAGGCACTTATAGATGCTCACAAGTGTTTGAATAGTGATGCGCCACCGGCAAGCAAGCCGGGGTGTGATTACTGTTCCTATTACGAAGCGAGAAAATCAAAATAAAATGCTAGAAGACAAAGATCCAGAAGAAATAAAAGAGATTGCAGAGATCGCTGAAAATCAAGGCGTCGATATTGAGGATGCCGAAAAGATTAAAGACCTCATGGACGAGGAAGGGCTCGATGAGGACGAGGCGACTGAATTGGTAGACGAACTATAAATAATTAACCCTTAACCTATGGCATCAATCAATAAAAATTCAGTGTCGATCGCAGGAGAGTTCGCTGTTTTGTCACAGCTCGCTTTGCGTGGGTACGATGCAAACATGACGCTTGGCCACACAAAGAGTGTCGATATTTTGGTTTCTGATCCTCGAAGCGGCAAGCTCTACCAAATGGAGGTAAAAACTAATTTTCAAAACTCTCGCAACAAAGCTTCAGTCTCAAAGATTCATGGCTCATCCGTAAGCGGTTGGATCATGAGCAAGAAAAACGAAACCGTCGACATTCCAACGCTCTTTTATTGTTTCGTAAATATTTCAAAAGATACCAATGTTTTTAAATTCTATATTGTCCCAAGCAAGGTTGTTGCGAATTATGTAAAAGCCCAGCACGAGCTCTGGCTGGGAGAAAAGAAAAAGGAAGGTAAAAAAGTTAAGGATGGTGAGATGCGTATTTTCAGACTTGGCGTTAAGGGAGAGAAGTACGCGATCCCAACTCCCACTGCAGAACAATACGAGGATAACTGGGATTTTAAGGCCTAGCAGGGTAAATGGGTTACCTGCTCTCCCCAAAGCTCGTCACAGGGGCAAATAAGGGCAAATACGGCGTTATAAAAGGGCCCTATAAGGCCCTTTTAAGTCGTTTGCGGGGTTCCGGCGTACTCTTTAAGCAGGGCCTCGGAATCAGCACTCTCCCTCTCTGCTTGCCGAGCCACGTTCTCTGTAGTCGTAATGATGCGCTCCAGGAGATCGGGTTCTTCGATTATGGAGATTGAGTGCAGCGCCTTCCGCGATGTGTCCGTTTGAGATAGCACGATTTTCACATACTGGGGCATGGTAGAGAACCAGAATATTTTTCTGATCTCCGGAAGATCCGTGCTCAGGTCGATCGTTTGTTTTTTCCAGCCGCTCTTTTTAAGGTCATTGAGAAGAATTGTAACCACGGTACTCAAATGCCCACGCTGCAGATCTTCTTCCCAGTCATGAGCATCGTCGTTTAATTGCATTGCGACCAGATAGTGTTTGAAGTACGAGATGATGTTTCCCCAGTCTTCCGTTTTTAATTCTTTGCCGAATTGCGTCAGTATGGCAACCGAGGAAAGGATGTGCCCGGACGCAGGACGATATTTATTTTCATAGTCTCCAAAGTCGGGCAGAGTTGCTGGAATATGAAAAATGTTTCCTTCGACTTTGGCCCGGCAGTTTTCAACTTCCCAGGCGTTTGAGCCGTCCAGCTTATCCATGAGGTCATGGAAGAACGGACGGAATTCTTTGTCATCGGGTAGGGCAATAAAAAAGTCTATGTAGTGACGAGCGAAAATATTGGCGATGGGAAGCAGGCGCGGATCGGCCGCTTCGTCTCGATCCCAAAAGTCGTCATAGATTATAAATGCAGTCCAGAAGAAAATGTTGGCAAGCCCGATGTCGGCTACCAATTCATCGGGAATACTCTCCCCGCTCTTTCCGAGCGAGACTTTTGTGTAATACGCCATGAGCGACATCTGCTTATCCCGGTTGCCACGGATAGTCTTTTCAATCGCTGACCTGGCTCGTTCGCGTAGGGCCGGAGAAAAGTTTGAGAACCGATCGTCAAACTTTTTTCGTATCATATCCATGATGCGCTGCTCATTCTCGTTATAGGCGATCGGCTGTTTGACCGGCTCCTCTTTGCCCACACTGCCGATAAGCGTTTGGTATTTATTAATGAGATTGCGAACTCTTTTGTCTTCAATGGCACTTCCAAATGGTTCTGCGATATTTGAGAGGCGCTTTTCCAGAAAGTCATCGAGCTTGGGTAGGCGGATATCCTGCAGCGCGAGAAAACAAGCAATGACCAAGTTAAGGCCGACGTCAGTCGCTCCTTGCTTAGGTTCCAAGGAATAAGGGCCTCCCTCGTCAACTTCCATTTCAGTAAGGCGTTTTACAATCTGCGCCAGCTTTATGCCTCCGACGCTCTCGCCGGATTCCACGATTGAAAGTAGGTTGTCGATAAATTGATTATGCTGCATATTCGGTAGCTTGTTTACGCACGGGCAGGGATGTCTTAAAGGATGATCCTCTGCCTGCTTCACTCTTGGCAGTGAGCAAACCTCCAAAGTCTTTTTCCACGATTCGCTTGGCCATTGAAAGTCCGATGCCGATTCCTTGCCCGTTTATTTTTGTAGTAAAAAATGGCTCGAAGATCTTATCGATGTGCTGTTCCGGTATTCCGACACCGTTATCTTCCACGACCATGATCAGGGTTTCCGGTTCCTCTACCAAGGCCACCTTTACCCATCGATCGCCGGGACTTATTGGCACCATCTCCGCAGTAGGCGGCATGCAAGCATCAATGCCGTTGGCTACGAGATTGAGCACCACCTGATTAAATTTTATCGCATCTCCAAACATTTTGATATCGCTTCCCGGCACGAATCGCAGATCAACATTGGCCTGTTCTGCCTTATGGGAAAGTACCTCAAGGACATGTCTAATTTCCTCCTCAATCGAAAATAAGGTTTTCGTTTCTTCTCTCGCCAATTGCTTGCGTACCGCAACTACTAAATCTTCCAGCTTCTTTGCGGCTCGTACCGCATTACCTACATACTGTTTGGTTTCCTCTGCTGGGCCATCAGTCTTTCCCAAGTTGAGTGACACCGCGTTGAGAGGATTAATTAGATCGTGGTAAAGTCCGGAGGAAATTCTTCCGAATTCTGCGAAGCGATATAGCTGAGCCATCTTCTCTGCCTGGACTTCTTTTAGTTCTTTAGTGCGCTGGTCTACTTTAATCTCCAAGGAATCTCTCTCGTCCTTGAGGTCAGCTTCTGACTTTCTTGCTCGCACTAATGATTTTTCAATCTGATTATTTGAGAGCCAGGAGACGGTGGCTATAATTGCAAAAATAGTCCCGAACATAATCACGTCTGCGATGCCCGCGCTGTCAGTCTTCCAGTATGTGTTTGGCGTGACAACACTGTTAACGTGCAAGTAATTGATCAGGAGCAGAGCGAGGGAAGCAATAACAGTAGTAGCAAAAGCGAATCGACTGCTGATCAATATGCCCGACATTACGATTATTAAAACAAAGAAAAGAAGAGCGACTTGAATTTCGACGCCCCAAGTAAAAGCTGCGTAAGTGGCGAGTAGAAAAAAGGCGGAGAGAAGAAAATAAGAGGCCAATCGGAAGCGTCCTCTGCGAGACAAATAAAACAAGAAAACAAACCAGGCGAGAATCGCCAGTGTTGCATACGGCGACATCCCCCTGTAGTGCTCCAACGCGATCGATTCGATTATTGAAATTCCGTTCGCAATTATTAAAAGGACGATCGAACCGAAAGCGATGATGTTGAAGATATACTCCTGGCGACGAGAATCTTCATCCTCCGATTTGGGGGAAATTATTTTCTTAAAAAATCTTTTTATCCCGTCCAAATACAAGAAAAATTGTCTTTTCAAGAAAGCGAAAGACACATGAGTTAGTCTGTTCATTCGGGAAAGAACGAACGGTAATGTTATTTGTCGGCCCAAGGCAACCCCACACCCATGACGGTCACTATAAGCGCCATCAAAGACGTGCTATTGCGAACCGCCTTGTTCGTCAGAATCTCTTTGATAATTTTTTTCATAAATTTATGCTATTTCTTTAAGGTTCGGATTCTTCGACCAGGGAATCCACGAATTAATTATAACAGATATTTTCCTACTTTTTAAGCCATAACTCAGTCAATCACATAGCCGGTGCCGGAAACAGTCCTTATAAAATCACCTCTATTTCTGCCTTTTAGCTTTCGTCTGAGGATCGTAACGTGCGTCTCAACCGTGTTGGTAAATAGGTCTGCATTCATGTCCCAAACATGCTCCAGGATCGTCTGCCGCGTGAGCACCCGCCCTCGATTGCGTAGCAGGAATTCCAAAAGGAAAAACTCTTTCGGGGCCAGGTGAACTTTTTTCCCGGCCCGGTAAACAGATCGTTTCGGCAGATTAAGTTCTATGTCGCCCACTCGGAAGATCTCATCCTCTACTTTCTGCGGCCGACGTATTAAGGCTTTCACTCTCGCTGACAATTCTGCATATGAGTACGGCTTCGTAATATAGTCATCGGCTCCGAGACTTAGAAGATCCACCTTTGTTTCAATCTCGCCCTTTATTGAGAGTATAAGTATCGGCATGCTTTTGCCTGCTGACCGAATCTCGGAACAAACTTGGCGTCCGTCTTTTCGTGGCAGACCGATATCTAAAATAATAAGGTCGTAGTCGTTTGTTTGAGCTTTATAAGCTCCGGCCTCTCCATCTTCTGCTATGTCGACGACAAACCCTTCGGCCTTCAGGGAAGGCTTTAGGAAATTCAATGTTTCTTTGTCGTTCTCGACAATAAGAAGATTCATAATTAGTCACTTAGATAAGTTGTAATGTTTGCCTTATGTTCCTCGAAGGTCTTGGCGCAGTGGATGGTCTTTGATTTGTCGTGGAGATAAAACATGCATTCCGTTTCTTCCGGATAAAGCACTGCTTTGATCGCGCCGATGCCGGGGTTGGCAATTGGGTGAGGAGGCAGACCTTTGTTTCGGTAGGTGTTATACGGCGAGGGAATATCTTTGTCTTCTGGTTTTATTGGTGTCCACCAGGTGCCTTCGCTGGTGTAGGTTCCCGGCTGTTTATCGTATCGCGCTTCGCCGTAGTGAATTTGGTCATCTCGAACATATTGCACGGTGGCGTCGACCTCTAGCTTCTCGTCTTTGAGTAGTCGATTCCACAAGATGCCAGCGATGAGAGGCATGTCATCTTTCCCAGCCGCTTCTCTTTGTATGATCGAAGCGAGCTTGAGCGCGGTCGTCCATTTGATGTTCTGCTTTAGGGCTTCCTGGGTGTATGGCTGAAGCACCTCGTTGAATTTTGCGCGTAAGCGGTCAGCCACTTTAAGCGGTGCTTCATCAATCGGGATCAGGTACGTGTCCGGGAAATACAATCCTTCGATCTCGTCATAACTCATCGAAGTATAGGTCGTGACCCATTTCTCCTTCGCTTCTTTATTCCACCCCAAGTTGTCTGCGAGCAGTTCCGCAATCTGTTCCTTTCTCAATCCTTCCGGTATCACCACCCATTTCATGTATGGCCCTTTCTTAAAAACACGCGCCATCTCAAAGGCGTTCATTGATTTGGATATCTTGTAAGCTCCCGGCTCAATCTCTGCGCCTCCCATAGTAAATTTGAACGCCCAGCCACTTTGGATAAAATTCTTTTCTTTGAGTTCCTCCCATGTTTTGTCACTCTGTCCGAGAGGAACTGTGAATTGCACAAGTTCTGCCTGCATCTGAGGGGCTGCGAAGGTTAACTTGTAGGCCACTATGCCTCCAATGCCCAGGACTATAACTGCCCCAATCAATACGAGAGCAAGTTTTGTCTTCAAGAAGTTGAATCTGGAAGGTGGTATGTTGCTTTGTAAAAATTGATCTGTCATAAAATTATTTGTTACTGCTTTCCTTCACAAAACGGTCAATGTCTGCTTTTTTAATTCGCCATTGACCTATCTTGGTGGCGAGCAATCGCTTAGTTTTAATGTACCGCATGATTGTCCGTTCACTGACGTGAAGGACGGCTGCGGCTTCTTTGGCGGTGAGATAATCTTTCGGGGTTTTTTTCATATTAGTTCTTAAATAGTGCGACCGTATTATTGTACTGAAGTAATTTCCCGGAGCTTGAAATAAATATTCTTATGGTTGGTTTGGAATCTACGGCCGACCTGCCGACGAGTCCATCCGGGAGCTTGTAATTCGCATCCTGCCACTTCCATTGCCATCGGCTCATGTCGTTAACAGGGGCGACGGTAAATGATTGCGTGAGTCCAAGGTTTTTAAGATACGCTTGACCGACCTCTTTTATTTTGGCCTCGGAAACTTTAGGCGAGAACAGATCGCCCTTCGTACACTTGCCTTGATAATTGTCGGGGTAGACTACTCGCACTTCCACGATGTCATGAGTCTTTGGATACACCTCATATTCGTAGACTTGGCAGGTTCCTTCGATCTCTTTAGTTGCTCTGTAAATATTTACTGTTCGTTTCCACGCTTGCGGTGTATCAATACGCTCATCGCCTTGATCCGAAAGTTTTGTGAGCACTCCCACGCTGAAGTTTGCAGGAGATTGACTGCGAGAATATTCCACCGCAAATGCAGTGTCTCCCATAAATTTCTTGATCGCTCCAGTCTCAGCTTGGAGCGTCGCGCTATCTGGCATCGTCGAGGCTTTTACCGCAGCGTTATATCGGGCCTCAGCAGCATCTACTTTTTGTTTTGATTCGCCGCAAAAAACATCCTGGCCTCGCTCATTCTTTTCAACGCATCCGTGTTCAAATTCGTACTGGGCGATCCGGGACATCTCTTGCTGGAGTTCTTCCGCGCTTTGGTTTTTGTCAGACACGGCGGTTTGAATGTCGCTCCCTATTTTCGTATTAATAAAAATGGCAATGCCAGCTACTGCTGCAATGCCAAAGATCCCTAAAAGGATTTTCGTATGTTGTGTGTTTGGTCGGTATATCATATCGTTCGGCCCCTATTCTTGGCCTATTGTCAGTATACCCTATGTGTCCTGTTTTGTCATGTTTTGACTAGTGGATAACAAGAAGGCCCCCGGATTGGCGGGGGCCCCCTTTAGCCTTGCTTCCATAACGACGAGCTGACTTCTCGGTCAGGATGCCTAGCTAGATTTCCAGTTTGACCTCGTCGAATTCGACTTGAAGACCGCTCACGCCGTTGCAGGCGTATGCGGCACCCCAGCCGTCGCTATGCTGGACGTTCGAGGTGCGATACTTGTCGAGCGCGATGGTTGCCCATGCTTCGTAGTATGCACTTTGGTCAACAGTGGAGGCGTAGCTACTGGCATAATTGTACGTGACAAGATAATCGGCTCCGTACATATTTCCAGTTGAGCTATCAATCCAGGCATAGGTGTCGCCATTGTAGCCGACTACCGATGCCATTGTGTAGGTCGAATTCGCATCCGCCCCGCATCCGCTCGTGTTGTAATTCCACTGCAGATACCAAAGGCTCGACCCGCACGGCCCGCGGCCACTGACACAGTACCCATCATTGCTGATCGAGTTCCAGCCAGAGCCACTTTGTGACCAATACGAACCACCGTTAGCGTGGATGTAAGTCTGAGCCGACGCGACGCCTGCGAACGATCCCAACATGACAACAGCCATGAGGAAAGGCGCGACTCGTGAGAGTGTTTTCTTCATAGTGTGTTAGTTAGAATATAGGCTACGCACG
>JAANMU010002858.1_pt1 | contig 12054 bp, 13 predicted proteins | sample 7279701 | NCBI WGS metagenome assembly JAANMU01 (sample SAMN14094539, study PRJNA606508) | bioreactor metagenome | isolation source: A lab-scale SPAN reactor treating ammonium-rich wastewater day 57 | place: Ireland: Galway | collected 2017-03-13 | reverse complement strand
CAGCACGATCTCCTGATCGCTGCGGTAGTCGGCAGAGATCTCGCGCCCCAGCTCGGCGATGCGCGCCTGAAGCCGGTCCGCATCGATCAGTGTGTAGTCCAGAATCTCCTCGTAGGGAAGTGGCATATTCCGCTCCTTTGGGGGCCTGGCTACCTGATTGGGCCGCTAGCGGGGCAGCCGGGGGCTGTCGGGCCGGCCAGGAACCTCATGACAGTGACGGCAGCGCGCCTCATAGGATTCGGTCGCCCCGATCAGGATGACAGGGTCGTCATAGTGGGCCGGATTGTCATTGATGAGGCGTTGGGAGCGCGAGGCATCGTTTGCACACACCACACAGATGGCATGCAGCTTCTCTACGTCTTCAGCCTGGGCGATCAGCACGGGCACCGGCCCGAACGGCTCGCCCCGGAAATCGAGGTCGAGCCCGGCGACGATGACGCGGATATCGCGCTCGTCAGCCAGAGTCTGGCAAACGGATACCAGGCTCATATCGAAGAACTGCGCCTCGTCGATGGCGACGACGGTGGTTTCCTCATCCAGATGGCTGAGAATATCGTGTGGATGCCCGATGGCGATGGCCTGCGCTGCGCGTCCATCATGGGAATTGACGCTGTCGGCGCCGTAGCGGTCGTCCAGGCTGGGCTTAAACACCTGGACGGTCTGCCGCGCGATTTGGGCGCGACGCACGCGGCGGATCAACTCCTCCGACTTGCCGCTGAACATGCTGCCACAGATCACTTCGATACGGCCGCGTTGGTCCTTCATGGCAGGCTGCTCCAGTGTGATGATAAGCAAGGCGCGACACCTGCTGTGTAGATGCCGCGCCCGTCATACCAACCGATCAATCGTCGTCGCCTCGCAACGCTGAGATTACACTTCGGGGAGCTCAACGCCTTGCGATCGCAGCTTACGTTTGATGTCGATCAGGCCCTTGGCTCCAAAGCCTTTGATATCCAGCAGGGCCTGGTCGCCACCGGCCTCGAAACGCTCCACGATGTCGGCTGCGGTGGTGACCCCTGCCTCGGCGAGCGCCTTCTCGTAGCGGGTGCCCAATTCCAGCGTGCTGACGGGGATATCGGCCAATGCCGCGGCCTGATCGGCAGCGCCTTCGGTGGTCAGTTTGCCCTCGCGGGCCTTGAGCCGCTTCAGGAAGCGGTCAACCTGCCCTTCCGTGTCGACGATGCGCTGCTCACCAGTGTAGAACGGGTGGCAGGCACTGCACAAGTCGGTGCGAATCTCAGGTCGGGTCGAGCCGGTTGTCCAGGTGCTACCGCAGGCGCAAGTCACACGCGCCTCCGGGTACCACTGGGGGTGGATCTCTGCTTTCACGTCTGCAACCTCTCTCGTGGCAACACGGCTCTGCCTGGGGCGGAGTAGCGTGATGCGCTGCCGGAAATGCAAATCCGCTTGCTGGCTGCCAGCGCGGACTACCTGGCGTTCGGGTTTTCCGGGTGGACGCTCACGACCTTACGGCCGCCGCGGCCCCACTCGAAGTACACAAAGCCTTCTGTGGTGGCAAACAACGTGTAGTCGCGGCCCAGGCCGACGTTCTTGCCAGGGTGGAACTTCGTGCCCCGCTGGCGCACGATGATATTGCCGGGGATCACGCGTTCACCGCCGTACTTCTTGACGCCAAGCATCTTCGGGTTGCTGTCACGACCGTTCTTGGTCGAGCCTGCGCCTTTTTTGTGTGCCATCTCTTCAACCTCACTTCACGGGGGCGGGGCGTGCCCGCTCCGTCACTATCTCTCAGCCCGTTACAATTTCGTCGATGCGGAGGCGGGTGTACTCCTGGCGATGCCCCTGCTTCACGCGGTAGCGGTTCTTGGGCTTGTACTTGAAGACGATGATCTTCCTGCCTCTGAACTGATCAACGACCTCGGCCTTCACGCTTGCGCCATCAACGGAGGGCTGCCCGACCTGTGCTTCGCCGTTGTCTTTCACGAAGAGCACGTCCGAGAACTCCACCTTTTCCCCGACATCGTGAGGCAGCCGCTCAACGACAATGATCTTGCCGACCTCGACAGGGTACTGCCTGCCGCCAATACGGACGATTGCGTACATGCTGTTCTCCCGTTCTTCGCTTACCGCCTGGGCGCGCGTCCCGCAGGAGCGGCCAGGGGAAGAGCGGAGTATCTCGGCCCAGATTATGCCACAGATCACGATACCTGGGTAATAACGTGACAACGCCCCGGCTCCGGGGCAGTGGGGATTATAACGAGTCGCAGGGGGTGCTGTCAATGACGATTCTGGCGCAGCGCGCGGTTTCTCCTGGCGGGGTTCGGTGCGCTGCAACTCTTGACAGCCTCCGGAGCGGGCGATATGATCCGCGATTGTTTAGCAGTGCTAAAGATTATGGGAGGCAAGCTGCTGCGATGACCGCCGATTCCCACGAAGCCGCCCGTTCCGTGCTGCGGATCGTGCCGCTCGTCATGCGCGCTGTGGCGGCAGACCTGCGCGATTCGCCACACGGCATCCTGCCGCCGCATTTCCCGATCCTGTGGATGCTCCGCCAGCGGTCGTGGAGTCTGGGTGAGCTGGCAGAGAAACAGGCTGTCAGCCCGCCTACCATGTCGAACACGGTAACGGCGCTGGAGGCACGTGGCTGGGTGCAACGCACGCCCTCGGCGGGCGACCGGCGCCGGGTGCAGGTGGAGCTGACGGCGCAGGGTCGAGACGTGCTGGACAACGTGCAGCGCCGCTCAGAGGCGCGGATGGCCGCCCTTCTCGACAGGCTTTCCGCTGCCGAATGCCAGACTCTGACCAGGGGCCTGGCGTTGTTGGAACACGCCTTCATGGCGCAACCAAGCCGGGTGCAACCCTGCGCTGCCACCGGACGCCTTGAGCAGAGTGAGGAATGACAATGCAGGTGATCGAAGTTCAGGAACTGGTCAGGCGTTTCGGTGACTTCGTCGCCGTCGATGGCGTGTCTTTCGCGGTTGAGGAGGGCGAGATATTCGGCTTCCTGGGGCCAAACGGGGCGGGCAAGAGCACGACGATCAACATGCTCTGTACGCTGCTGCGACCAACGTCCGGGCAGGCGCTCGTCAACGGTTTCGATGTGAGAACCCAGCAAGGGAAGGTGCGCGGCTCAATCGGGCTGATCTTCCAGGATCCAAGCCTGGACGACCGCCTCACCGGGCGCGAAAACCTTCAGTTCCACGCTATGCTGTACGACGTCTCGCGAGCCAGCTACCTCAAGCGCGCCAGCGAGGTGCTGGACATGGTGGACCTGCTCGACCAGGCGGGTGACATCGTGCGCACCTACTCCGGGGGGATGAAGCGGCGGCTTGAGATCGCTCGCGGACTGCTCCACCACCCGCGCGTCCTGTTCTTGGACGAGCCGACCATCGGCCTTGATCCGCAGACGCGCCGCCACATCTGGGAGTACCTGCTGGCGCTGCGCGAGCGGGAGAACGTGACGATGTTCATGACGACCCACTACATGGAGGAGGCCGAGCACTGCGACCGGATCGCCATTATCGACCACGGGCAGATCATCGCCCTGGATACGCCGGAGAACCTCAAGGCACTCGTGGGCGGGGATGTTGTTACGCTGCGCACGGCTGATAACCTGCTGGCAATCGAGCGCCTGCGGGCGGAGCACGATGTCGAGCCGCGTGAGGGCCCGGAAGGCCAGCTCATCGTCGAAACCCAGCGGGGTGACCAGTTCATCCCGCAGATCATGGCGACGCTCGCCAACAGCGGCACGCCGGTCGAAGTCACGAGCGTGAACCTTCGTCGCCCGACGCTCGAAGACGTATTCATCAAGCTAACGGGCCGCGCCATCCGCGAAGAGGAGGCCAACCAGGCCCGCGACTTCATGCGGATGCGTGGCCGTATGATGGGCGGCAGGGGTTGATGCGGCGAACGGAGACAGGGGATGCGAGACATGATCGATAGTCTGCGACGCAATTTGAAGGGCGCGTTCACCATCTGGTATCGCGACGTGCTGCGCTACGTGCGCGACCGCGCACGGCTGGTAGCCTCACTGGCCCAGCCGCTGCTGTTCCTGTTCGTGTTCGGCAGCGGGCTTGCCCCCGCGATGTCCAACCTGGGCGGCGGGCACGTCGATTTCCGGCAGTTCATGTTCCCCGGCATCCTGGGCATGGCGGTGCTGTTCACGTCCATCTTCTCCGCCGTTTCCATTGTCTGGGATCGTGAGTTTGGCTTCTTCAAAGAGGTGATGGTCGCCCCGGTTTCGCGCACGGCAGTGGCGCTCGGCAAGGTAGCCGGGGGCAGCACAGTAGCGATGCTCCAGGGCGCAGTGATCCTGATCCTCACCCCGCTGATCGGCATCAGGCTGACGCTGGGCCAGATAGTCACGCTGCTGGCGCTCATGCTGCTCCTGGCAGCGGTGATGACCTCGCTCGGCATCCTGATCGCCGCCCGGCAGCGGTCGATGGAAGGCTTTCAGATGATCATGAACTTCCTGCTGATGCCGATGTTCTTTCTGTCAGGCGCTTTCTTCCCGCTCAATGACGTGCCGTTGTGGATGGAGTGGCTCTCCCGCGCCGACCCGGTGACGTACGGCGTCGACCCGCTGCGGCAGGTAGTCCTGCGCGAGAGCGTCCCCGCCGAGTTTCTGAGCCAGCTTGCCTTGCACCCGATCTCGACGAACGTCGTTATCCTGCTGGGGTTCGGGGTGGCGTTCATTGTCCCCGCCGTGTGGCTGTTCGGCAGGCAGGATTAGCCGCTACCGGGGCCCAAAGAGCAGGGGGGCGGCGCACTGCGCCGTCCTTGTTGTTCCCATCCGCAGTTGCTGGCCGCGCCCGCCGCCCGCTATGCTCAGAGGTGTGTACCGGCACTGGGAGGAGATGAAATGCAAATCGGGCGAGTGCTAAAGGGAGCGGCTCTCACCCTGCTGGCCGTGATCGGTGTGCTGGTTGTGGTGCTAGCAGGGGTGATTGTCCTTGATCCGTTGTTCTCCAGCCACCGGGTGGAGGCAGTCGCAAATGTGGAGTTCCGGGCTGAAGATGGGAGCGTGTTGCGCGGCTACCTGGCGCAGCCTGCCGGGGCAGGGGCGCAACCGGCGGTGATCATGATCCATGAGTGGTGGGGGCTGAATGCCGACATCACGGAGATGGCCGACCAGCTTGCTGCCGAGGGATATGTCGTGCTGGCTCCCGACGCCTACCGGGGGCGCGTGACCGGCAACGTGCCGCGCGCAATCTGGCTGCGCGTCACCACGCCACCTGACCGGATTGCCGCTGACCTGGATGCGGCTTACGCCTATCTGCTCTCGCTGGACAGCGTGGATGCGGAGCGCGTGGCTGCAGTTGGGTTCTGTTTCGGCGGAGGCGAGTCGCTGCGGATGGGCATTCGCCACCCCAGCCTGGCGGCTACCGTCACGCTGTACGGCAGCCTGGTGACAGAACCAGAAGCACTGGGAGCGCTGGTCGAGGGTGGCCCGCTGCTTGGCATCTACGGGGCGGACGACGCCACCATCCCGCTCTCGGAGGTGGAGGCATTCGAGGCCGCGTTGGCAGCGGCGAACGTCGCTCACCGGATCACGATCTACCCGAACGCGGGGCACGCTTTCGTCCAGCCTGATGCCATCGAGAGGCCGGGCCCGGCGCGTGACGCCTGGCAAGAGATGCTGACCTTCCTGAATGAGACAATCGGCCCGGTCAGCGGACCGTCGTGACCTGCGCCAGCACAGCTTCCTCCATCTCCGCAGCGGTGAGGCGTTCGGCGTTCCGGAAGATCAATACGAGCGGATGATCGTAGACGGTGAATGACTCGTCCGCCGGGCCGAGGTTGAGCCCGCGCGCTGGGAGTGCGCCCGACGGGGGCGGGAGGCCGGGCCGCTGAAAAGGGTCGTCGTAGAGGGGGAAGTCGGGTAACGTCGGGTAGCGCGCAAACGCTGCCTCAAGGTTGAATCCAAGCTCGCCTGCGAACAACGCGCGGTAATAGGCGCTGGTCAGCGGGTAGCGCGTCTCCAGACGAGGAATGACGCCATAGAGCCGGTTGCTGGAGAGGATGACCGCGTCCGCTTCGGCCACATCAGCCAGGAGCGCGCTCAGCTTGGCGCGGTCGTCTGGCTCGGCGAACGGGTCGAGCAGGCGCGTGTCATAGACTTGCTCGCGCCGGAACCCGGTCCCATCCGCGGCCACCGTGTCGAGCGGGAGCGGGTCGTCCCAATACTCGACGGCCAGGGCAGAACCGGCGGGGAGCGATTGGTACAGCCAGTCAGTCGCGGCGAGCCAGGGATGCGACTGGCGGTACATGTTGGTGAAGGCCAGCGCGTAGAGCGCCGTCGGAAACAGGACGGCGATAGCTGCGGTGAGCCTGATAATCTGAGCGTGCCGGGCCAGACCCAGGCTTAACATCCCTGCCGCCAGCGCGAAAAGCGTCGGGGTGAGGGGCAGCATGTAGCGCGGGAACTTGACCTGCTGCATACCGACCACCAGCAGATAGGCCCACGCCCAGGCCAGCACGACTATCAGGGGGCGGCGCGCTGAGCGGAGTGCTTGCCGGGTGGCCCATGCAAGCCCGGCATAGGTGGCTGCTGCCAGTGGCAGGCCAAGCGTCCAGCGTGCCTGCTGCTCGATAAAGGGCCACAGTGGCGGCGTCCCGGCGTACTGCCGCGTGAAGGGCCAGTCCAGCCAGCCGGAGGCCATCTGCGTTTGCGTCAACGTCTCGGAGAAGAAGGGAAGGGGATCGAGCACAACATAGGGGCTTGTGGCAACAAAGGCAAGCGCCCCGGCGAGCAGCGTCAACCAGAAGGCGCGCGGCGCGTCAAGCCGCACTCGCTGCCTCAACCGCGCTGGGCGCGGCATGAGGCTGAGATGCGCGGCCACCAGCGGGATAGCAAGCAGCGCGGCGCTGGCCTTGCAGCTAAGCGCCAGCCCGGCGCACACGCCCGCCAACAGGCTGTCACGCGGCAGTCGCGTTGTGGCGAAGCGCACGGCGAGCCACAACGTCAGCGTGCAGAGAAGCGCGAGCGGAGCGTCGACCGTGCCGAAGCGCGCGTTCTGAAGGTGCAGCACGGCGAAAGCAGCGAAGGTCGCCGCCAGGAGACCTGCCCACGGCCCGTAGAGCCGCCGGGCGAGCAGCGCCGTTGCCAGGATGGTCAGCGTATCAGCGAGCGCTGAGAGCGCGCGCCCGGTGTACGTCAGGCCCGCGAAGCGCGCCGCGGCGCTGCCCGGTGGCTCGCCTGCCCCAGCCAATCGCCCCAGGAACGAGTCAGGAGCGAGACGGGCGCACTGTTCAGGCGTTGCCCGGCAGACCAGGCTCAGCGCGTGGTTCGTGGCGGCGCTGAGGTAGAGCGGAAGGTGTCCGTAGGCGTAGAGGCGGCGTTCCCCGCCTGGCGAGCGGTACGGGTTGAGCGGAGAATGTGCCGGGCTGAGCGCCTTGCCCAGGCTGCCGGGCAATTCCAGGGTTTGCGCGATGAACAAGATGGCACGCTCGTCCGGGTGGAGCTGGTAGCCACCATCCCAGTCGGCGTGGGAGAAACGCAAGAGCGCGCCCACGGCGAGGATCAGGGCCAGCGCAGCCGCGCTGATGCCCCCCTTGACCGTGGGCGCGCTGCCTTCAGTCGTCATGGCAGGTGTCGGGCTGCCCGCCTCCTGCCGTGCCACAGGACGCAGGCTACAGCACCTCGTGAGTATGGCCTGGAGAACCTACGGGGTGCGTGCTCTCGCCCAGATACGCCTGGCGCACCATCGTGTTAGCCAGCAGCTCCTGCCCTGTCCCGCTGAGCACGATCTCGCCGGTCTGTAGCACGTGACCGCGATTGCAGATCGAAAGCGAGACCTGGGCATTCTGTTCGACGAGCAAGATCGTAGTGCCCTGCTTGTTGAGCTGCCTGATGACGGAGAAGATTTCCTCGACCAGGATCGGGGCAAGGCCCATTGATGGCTCGTCCAGCAGCAGGACACGCGGTTCAGCCATCAGCGCGCGCCCGATGGCGAGCATCTGCTGCTCGCCGCCGGAAAGCGTGCCGCCGGGCTGGTTCTGGCGCTCCTTGAGGCGGGGGAAAATCTCGTACACCCGCTCCAGTGAGCGGCTGATGCCATCCCGGTCGTCGCGGGTGTAGGCACCGAGGTCGAGATTCTCGCGCACGGTGAGGCGAGCGAAGATCTGCCGCCCCTCAGGCGCCTGGGTGATGCCCAGCTTGACGATCTCGTGAGGAGGCGTCTGGGTGATGTCTTCACCACGCAGCAGCACCTGCCCATTCCGGGCAGGCGTGATGCCGCTGATGGTGTTCAGCGTGGTCGACTTTCCCGCGCCGTTGCCGCCGATCAGCGTCACGATCTCACCCTCTTCGACGGTCAGCGAGATACCGCGCAGGGCGTGAATATTCCCGTAGAAGGTCTCGATGTTGTGAACTTCCAGGAGGGCCATCAGTTTTGCACCTCCACCGGCTTGCCCAGATACGCCTCGATCACCTTGGGATCGCTCTGAACCTCAGCAGGAGTGCCTTCGGAGATCTTGGTGCCATAGTCCAACACCGTAACCTGGTCAGAGATGCCCATGACGACGCGCATATCGTGTTCGATGAGAAGGATGGTCAGGTCCAGATCGTCGCGCAGCCTGACGATGAAGTCCATCATGTCCCTGGTTTCGTGCGGGTTCATGCCGGCTGTTGGCTCGTCGAGCAGGAGCAGCTTCGGCTCGTTGGCCAGCGCGCGTGCGATCTCTAAGCGGCGCTGAGCGCCGTAAGGCAGGTTGCGCGCCATTGTCTCGGCCTCGTGCTTAAGGTTGACCAGTTCAAGCAGCTCCATTCCCCGTCTAAAGGCTTCCTTCTCCTCTCGCACCGTCGGCGGCGTACGCAGCACCGAGCCAACCAGACCGCTCCGCATGCGCGGGTGGCGGCCAACAAGCACGTTCTCCAGCGCCGTCATGGCCGAGAAGAGGCGGATATTCTGGTACGTGCGGGCGACGTTCCGCTGCGCGATCTGATCGGGTGACAGCCCAATGATAGGTTCGCCCAGGTAGAGAATATCGCCTTCTTCCGGCATGTAGAAACCGGTGATGCAATTGAAGTAGGTCGTTTTTCCCGCGCCGTTTGGCCCGATCACGCTGGCAATGGCGCGCTCCGGAACCACGAGATCGACGTGGTTTACGGCGGTGAGTCCGCCGAAGCGCTTGGTGAGTTGTCTGGTTTCCAGCACGGCGCTCATGACAGATCACCTCCCGCCGGTTTGGGCACTCTCTCTGGTGGAGGCGGTTCCTCCAAGTCTGGCTCCTCCCCGGCGGTCAGCTCGATCCGGCGTCTGCGAGACGGCCACAGGCCTTCTGGGCGCACGATCATCATCACGACCAGCAGCGCGCCGAAGACTAGCAGGCGGAACACATCCAGTTGGCGGAGCAGCTCCGGGAGGCCTTTCAACACCAGCGCGCCGAGCACCACGCCGGGGATGCTGCCCATGCCACCCACGATGACGATACACAGCACGTTGATCGACACCATGAGGTTGTGATCTTCTGGCCCGGTGAACTGGTTGCGGGAAGCGAAGAGCACCCCGCCCAGCCCTGCAAATGCCGCGCCAATGGCGAAGGCCAGCAGCTTGTAGTGCAGCGTATTGATGCCCATAGCTCTGGCGACGGTTGTGTCCTCGCGCATCGCCATCCAGGCGCGCCCCACGCGCGAATTCTGCAATCGCCAGGTGAGGAATATCAGGAGCAGGCAGCCAGCAATGATCAGGTAGGTGAATTGCGCCTCGGTGAAGGGGCGCCCGAACAGCATCGGCCCGGCTATGCTGCGCACGCCGCGTGGCCCCCCAGCGAACCCTGTCAGCAGGTCGCTTCTGCTCAGGATGCGGATAATCTCGCCGAAGCCGAGCGTCACGATCGCCAGGTAGTCGCCGCGAGTTCGCAGCACCGGGATGCCCAGCAAGATGCCGACCGCGCCAGCGAGCATGACCCCGATGGGCAGCACCACCCAGAAGTCCCACAACAGGCCGTGCGGGGTGGGCGCAGTCAGCAGCGCCACCGTGTAAGCTCCAATGGCGAAGAAGGCCACATAGCCGAGCACCAGCAGGCCCGCGATGCCCACAATAAGGTTGAGACCCAGGCCGAGCAGCACGTAGATTCCGACGGTGCCCAGGTTGTAGTTCCAGTAGCGGTCGAGGCGTGATGGCAGGATCAGGACGAAGGCCAGGACCAGCGCAAAGATCACGTAGCGGGTAGCGGGGCTGGTGCGCGCCGTTTGTACCATGCCGGTGCTGCTGGCGCGGGCACCGAGGTTGAGCCAGGCTGCGGCCAGCGAGTCGCGCCAGGTGCCCTGACGGTACAGGTGCGCCAGCAACGCGCCAAGCACGCCACTGGCAGCCAACACTCCCAGGTGGATCAGTGCGCCGATGGCAGGCGACCGCCCCAGGATCAGGAGCTGGACCTCGTTGCTGCCCATGGCGGCAAGGTAGGTGCGCATGTCTACCCCGGAAGCGCTGATCGAGCCGAACAGAAGAGCGGCAACAGCCGTGATCAGCCCGGCTGCCAGCCCTGCGGATAGACCGCCCAGTAGTGCGTCTCGCAGGCTGCTTTCCTCCGCTGTGGGCTTTGCGCCGCGTGCCCCGGCCCACAGGCCGAGCAGCCCGAAGAAGACGAGCAGATTGGTGACGTCTGCGCCAGGCGTGCCAGTGTTGCTCAGCAGACTGCCAATCAGCTGCGCCGCCGTGCTGATGAAACCGATCAGCGTCAGGAAGACGATGATAATCCCAAAGACGGCCCCGGCCAGCAGGCCTTTGCGGATGGTGTTGCCCATTAGACCTTCTCCTCAGACAGTACCTCACCCAGGAGGCCGGATGGCCGGAAGATCAGCACCAGCACCAGAATGGAGAAGGCCAACACGTCCTTTAGCTGGAAATCAATACCCAGCACGGCGGGGCCCATTGACTCAACGATGCCCAACACAAAGCCGCCTAACATCGCGCCGGGGATGTTCCCGATCCCTCCCAGCACGGCGGCGGTGAAGGCCTTGATGCCCGGAATGAAGCCCACAAAGTGGTAGATGATGCCCATGTGGATGCCCCACATGACGCCCGCCGCCCCGGCCATCGCGCCGCTGATGGCAAATGTCCGGCTGATAACGCCGTCCACGTCGATGCCCATCAGCGCGGCAGTCGGCTTGTTTTCGGCCACTGCACGCATCGCCCGCCCAAGCCGGGTGCGCTGCACGATGGTATAAAGCAGGGCCAGGATCAGCAGCGACAAGACGAAGGTGAAGACGCCAGTGTACGGGATGACCACTGGCCGCCCGCCGATAATGAGCTCCCAGCCTAAGCTGCGGTCTAATACGGCGGGGTTCAAGTAAGTGCGGCGCTGAGCGCCGAAGATGAGTTGGACGGCGTTTTGCAGGAATATGGACGCGCCGATGGCGCTGATAAGGGGCACAAGGCGAGGCGCGGTGCGAAGCGGTCGGTACGCGATGCGCTCCAGCGAAACGCCACAGATCATTGAGAAGGTCATCCCGGTCAGGAATGCCATGAGAACTGCTAGCGCGGGATAAGCGTTAAGAAAACTGATGCCCTGCACGGGGTCAACGACCCAGGCGTTCAGTGCCTCGAAGACGAAGTACCCGGCGAAGGCGCCGAGCATGACCACCTCACCGTGGGCGAAGTTGATCATGAATAGGATGCCGTACACCAGCGTGTAGCCGATGGCAATAACAGCGTAGACGCTGCCGAGGATGATCCCGGAGAGGGCGAAGCGCGTCCAGGTGTCAGGTCCGTAGATGCCTTCAACAACGAGCACCACATAGACACGCCAGGCGACGTAGGCGATGAACAGCACGCCAATGACGATCTGCGCGATCTGGTAGGTGCTGAGGCGGCGGCGAACATGGGATGAAGCGGTTTGCTCCATAGTCGCTCCCCTAAGGCTACCAGGCGCTGCCGAAAGGGCTGGGCGGCTGGTATGGCAGCAGGGCACAGGGCGAGGCAGACACTGATAGGCTTGCCTCGCCCCGTGCCAATCTCAAGAGTGGCTGGCAGCTCTTAGGGAGCTTCGACCCACTCGCCGTTCTCGACGTAGTAGAAGGTCGGGCCAGCGGTGTTGCACTCACCTACGTCGTCGCAGGTGATGTCACCGCTCAAGCCCTCGTAGCCT
>JAANMU010002856.1_pt1 | contig 12070 bp, 6 predicted proteins | sample 7279701 | NCBI WGS metagenome assembly JAANMU01 (sample SAMN14094539, study PRJNA606508) | bioreactor metagenome | isolation source: A lab-scale SPAN reactor treating ammonium-rich wastewater day 57 | place: Ireland: Galway | collected 2017-03-13 | reverse complement strand
CGCCCGCACCTCCTCGGTTTTCAAGCTTTGCGCTGGAGGTTCCCCCCCAACGTACCGCCAGTATACCACGCCTCCCCATACCACGCAAGACCTTTTTTGAGGAAATGCTATAGTTCGACAAAGAACGTCAAGGTGCCAGTGTGGCAGTCTGGGAAGCCGCTAGGCCGCTCGGCTGCGCTTTGCTGGCCTCAGGCTCCGTTGGGTATACTCTCCCCACCGTGCTTGCAGGCACGCCGAACCGGGTGGAACCCTGCCGATTGTGCTCAAGGAGCCATACCTCTTGCGAGCTGGGTTTCACGTGTGATGTTCGCCTCGTCCTCTTGGGCGAATCGCGAAGTGAAACCGGGAAGACCCCGTAGCGAGAGCGGCTGAATGTGCCGGAAGAACGCGCATTACTGGACGAGAGCACGCTGGTTGAGCTGGCCAAGACGGACGAACGCGCCTTTGGTGAGCTGTATGCGCGATACGTGAAGCGCATCTACAACTACGTGTTCTACCGTACGGGCAACCACCACGACGCAGAAGACTTGACTGCGCGCGTGTTCTACCGCGCTCTGCAGCACATTCCGAACTACCAGGATCGGGGCGTGCCTTTCTCGGCGTGGCTCTATCGCATCGCGCATAACCTGGTCGTCAACTGGCATCGTGACTCACAGCGGCGTAAGACCATGGCGCTGGACGACATCATCCTGACCGCGTTTCGTGGTGATGCACCGGAGCAGGTGGCCGAGCGGCACGAGGAGTACGAGCAGCTACTTAACGTGATCCGCGACCTGCCCGCAGACCGCCAGCAACTGCTGATCCTCAAGTTTGTTGAGAGGATGTCCAACGTGGAGATCGGGCAGGTTATGGGCCGCAGTGAGGGGGCGATCAAGTCGTTGTACCATCGCACTCTGATCGCGCTGCGCGAAGACCTGCAGCGGGCGCAGAAGGAGCCGGACGATCAGGCGCATCCGCGCCGGCGCCCGCGCAGGGGTGGCAAACGCGCCGTGTAACGCACCGCGCATGGGAATATTCCTCTTTGGGTGCAACTCCTGACGCCCAATGGGGTTTCAGTAAACAAGAGCAACGCCCATTTCCATGGGGTTTGACCGCGAGTCTGGCAGGTAGAGGGTAGAGGGTCGAGGGATGATGAGAGAACGCCTGAAACGCAGGCGGAACGACGATGCACTGGCCGACGAACTGGCCGAACGCTTACGCCGCGTGCTCGTGCCCCGCGAGCCATCGGCGGCGTTTGTGGCTGGCTTGAGGGCTCGGTTGGAGGAGATGCACGTGCAGAATGCCTGGAAACCGGGGCGCAGGCCAGGCTGGCGGGAGCGTTTGCCGACGCTTTCGCCGCGGTTTGGCATACTCCTCTCAATAGTAACCTTGGTGGCGCTGGGCGTGCAGCTGGTTGGCTCAGTGATCATGATAGCCGTGCTTGTGCTGGGTCGCCGTCGACGCGCAGCAGCCCCTGCCTGATCCAGCCGCTGCGTGTAGCGGAAGCGGGTCGTCAACGTCTATCAAACAGAGGGCCAGCGCACCGTCGCGCTGGCCTCTTTCGATCCCAGTGCTTGCCTACCGGCTGGCTGGCCAATGCTCTGGGCAACCTTCCTGCCAGCGGCAGCGAGAGCAGATACTCCGGTGTTTGCCTGCTCAGAATCAACAGGGCGGTGTCTATGCGACGCCGCCCTGCTTCTTTCTGCAGCGGGCCGCAACGCTCTTAGCTGTCCTGCCTGAAGCGCGCGCTGTCAGCGAGGCCAAGCAGGCCCATGTCCAACTTGGGCTGACGAGCCTTCTCCTCCTCTTTGCCGAAGCGAATGGTCTCACCCGAGTCGGTGATGGCCTCAACTGCCAGGCCGAGGCTCTGCAGTTCCTTGACGAGCACGCGGAAACTGGCCGGGATGCCGGGGTCTTCGATGGGCTCGCCCTTCACAATCGACTCGTAGGTACGGACGCGCCCCTGCACGTCGTCGCTCTTGATGGTAAGCATCTCCTGGAGCGTATGGGCTGCGCCGTATGCCTCCAGTGCCCAGACCTCCATCTCGCCGAAACGCTGGCCGCCAAACTGGGCCTTGCCGCCCAGCGGCTGCTGGGTGACGAGCGAGTATGGCCCGGTTGAGCGGGCGTGCACCTTGTCCTCGACCAGGTGGGAGAGCTTCAGCATGTGAATGATGCCAACCGTCACCGCGCGGTCAAAAGGCTCGCCGCTGCGCCCATCATACAGCAACTGCTTGCCGATAATGGGCACGGGGAAGCCCGTCTCGAATTGCGTGCGGAGAGCGATTTCACGCAGCGTGCTGAGGTCCGCCTTGGCCGGAACCTTGCCTACATCCCGCGCTTTCAGCCACTCGCGCAGGCAGGCGGCGACGGCGTTCTCATCCGCAGCCTGGCGATCAACGATTGGGCGAGAGTCGTCGTCGAACACCAGGATGTCTTCTGGCTCGTAGCCCTTCTCGCGCAGCCATTCGGCCAGCACTGCGCGGCGGGCGTAGACCTCATCCCACAACAGGCGATCGCGGTCGTAGCGACCATCCTCGCCCAGCCAGGCATCGATATACAGGCGGCGCGCCTCGGTGTCATGCTCCAGGTCGTCCGGGTTGTAGTCGTATTCTTTCAGCCAGCGCCAGGCTTCCTCGGCAACTTCATGCCAGGCGATGTCTATCATCCAAGCGCGGGCCAACTCAGCCTCAATCTCGATCTCGCGTGCGCCGTCGAAGACGGGCGTAACGGCGCGGAAGCCGAGCCGGTCGGCAGCCCAACCGAGGTGAGTCTCCAGAATCTGGCCGATGTTCATACGGCCCGGTACGCCCAGCGGGTTGAGAATGATATCGATCGGCGTGCCGTCCTCAAGGAATGGCATATCCTCCATCGGCACCACCTTGGAGATAACACCCTTGTTGCCGTGGCGTCCGGCCATCTTGTCGCCCTCGGTGAGCTTGCGCTTCTGAGCGACGCTGACTCGCACCATCTGCTCCACCCCGGCAGGCAGGTCGCGGTGCTCCTTGCGCGTGAAAGTGCGTACATCCACGACTTTGCCGCGCTCACCGTGCGGCAGGCGGAGCGAGCTATCCTTGACCTCGCGCGCCATCTCGCCAAAGATCGCGCGCAGCAACTTCTCCTCCGGGCTTAGCTCCTTCTCGCCCTTGGGGGTGATCTTGCCCACCAGGATATCGTTGGGGCCAACCTCCGCGCCAACGCGCACGACGCCGTGCTCGTCGAGGTCCTTCAGCGCCTCCTCGCCGACATTGGGGATGTCCGGCGTGATCTCCTCCGCGCCGAGCTTGGTGTCACGCGCCTCCAACTCGTGCTTCTCGATGTGGATGCTGGTGAACATGTCCTGGCGTACCAGGCGCTCGGAGATCAGCACCGCATCCTCGAAGTTGCCGCCCTCCCACGAGAGGAAGGCGCACAGCACGTCATGGCCTAGCGCCAATTCCCCGTTGACCGTTGAGGAGCTGTCGGCCAGTATGTCGCCCTTACGGACGATCTGCCCCTTGACGACGACAGGGCGCTGGTCGATGCAGGTGCTCTGGTTGGATCGCTGGTACTTGCGCAGCCGGTAAGTGCGCTCCTGCCCTGTGCCGCTCTCGCGCACCGTGATGCGGTCACCAGTAACGCTCGTCACCTCGGCGTCCATGTTGGAGATGATCACCTGGCCCGAATCGCGGGCAGCCAACTCCTCCATGCCGGTGCTGATGATCGGCACGTCAGGTTGGAGGAGCGGCACGGCTTGCCGCTGCATGTTCGAACCCATCAGCGCGCGGTTGGCATCATCGTGCTCCAGGAAGGGGATTAGCGCGGCGCTGATGCCGACAATCTGGCGGGGGGCCACGTCGATGAAGTCCACCCGATCGATGGACGAGAAGCGGAACTTCTGGTTCTCGCGCACTGAGACGCGGTCCTGGATGAAGTTGCCAGACAGATCGAGCTGTGCATTGGCCTGGGCAATGGTGTAACGGTCTTCCTCGTCGGCAGAATGGTAGCTCACCTCGTCGGTAACGAAGGGGCGTACTGAAATCTCGTCCACCTTGGCTTTGGAGAGCACTCCAAACAGCTTTTCGTCGACCAACTGTCCCTGCTCGGCAATCGTCTTCTTGCCGGCCACCACATCTTCGCGGATGACGCGGTGCAGCAGACGCGGGTCACCGGGCTTGAGCGTATTGAGCACGCGACGATAGGGTGTCTCGATGAAGCCGTACTCGTTGACCTTGGCGTAGGAAGCCAGGCGGCCAATCAGGCCGATGTTGGGGCCTTCTGGCGTCTCGATGGGGCAGATACGCCCGTAGTGGCTGTGGTGCACGTCGCGCACGTCAAAGCCCGCGCGCTCACGGCGGAGGCCGCCAGGGCCGAGGGCCGAGAGCGTCCGCTTGTGGGTCAGCTCTGCCAATGGGTTGGTTTGATCCATGAACTGCGAGAGCTGCGATGAGCCGAAGAACTCGCGGATGGCAGCCACGATAGGCCGGATGTTGATCAGCGTGACGGGTGTCAGGCTCTCGCTCTCGCGGATCGACATGTGCTCGCGCACAACACGCTCGGTGCGGCGCAGGCCGACGCGCAGCTTGTTCTGGATCAGCTCACCAACGGTCTTGACGCGCCGGTTGCCCAGGTGGTCGATGTCGTCCGGTTCGGCCAGGCTGTTGTTGATCTTGATGATGCGCTCGATCACGCGCACTAGGTCGAGCTTGGTGATGGTGCGGTGAGTGCGCGCGATCTGCTGGTCGAGATCGAGCCGCTGGTTGAGTTTGTAGCGGCCCACGCGCTCCAGGTCGTAGCGGCGCAGGTCAAAGAGCTGCGATCCCAGATACTCGCGTGCGTTGTCGAGGGTAGGGGGGTCGCCGGGGCGCATGCGCTTGTAGAATTCGATGAGGGCAGCCTGCGCCAGCGTCTGGTTTGGCTTAAGCTCCCAGGCTGGTTCCTGCTTGATGGTGCCTTCGATGAACTGGTGGTCCGGGTTGTTGTCCACGTCCGCGAAGAGGGCCAGCAGTTCGTCGTCCTCACCGGTCTGGATGGGTGAGAGGTCGTCGAGGCCATCCGTGACCGCAGCGAGGGCACGCAGGAAGATGGTGACGGGGATGGTACGCTTGCGGTTGAACTTGATCGCCAGGTAGTCGCTGCGCTTGGACTCGAACTCCATCCACGCGCCGCGATCCGGGATCAGCTTGGCGTTGGCCAGCGGCCGCCCGGTGGCCGGGTCTTTGTCAGCGTCGAAGTAGACACCTGGCGAGCGGATAAGCTGGCTGACAACGACACGCTCGGTGCCATTGATGATGAACGTGCCGTTCTCGGTCATCAGTGGGAAGTCGCCCAGGAAGATGTCCGAAGTGATGACTTCCCCTGTCTGCTCGTTGACGAGCGCGACCTTGACGTAGAGGGGCGCGGCAAAGGTTATGTCGCGCTCCAGGCACTCCTCTTCACCGTACTTTGGCTCGTCGAAGCGGTAATTCAGCTCAAACTGGTGTGCCTCCGGCGTGTTGCTGGGGAAGTACAGCTTGAGTGTGCCGTTGAAACTCTCGATTGGTGAAATCTCGTGAAAAAGCTCAGCCAGCCCTTCTTCCTTGAACCAGCGGAAGGATTCGAGCTGTACCTCGATAAGCGTAGGGAGGGTATGGACATCGACAATACGAGCGTAGGACTTCCGACCCAAATCGCGGGACATGCACTCTCTCCTAAAGGTCTGTGCGGTCTGCCGCAGCGGCCAGCATCCGGTGCGGGCCGGAATGCAGGCAACACAAAACAAGGCATCCGCCTGGAGGCCAAGCCAGATTGCGTTGCCCTGCCCTTAATCCCCGCCTGACATTCCCTTTTGCATATTGAACCCTGATTATACCAGGGCGGCAAGAGGGAGTCAACCGAGATTTGCGCGGTTTTGCGGTGTGCGAGGCGGTACCCGTGATCGGCACGAACCGGGCCGCGCTGCTGCTACCCCGCCACGGCGCCCACCGGTTCCCCTGCCAGCCGGTCAAGCACCGCGATCAGCGCAGCTTGCCAGCCGTCGCCCTCGCCCAGCGGTAGCCAGATAGCGGTGCGGCTGACTCGCACCCCATGCCCCAGCGCCCGCTGGAGGCCGGGGCGGTCGGCGTGCGCCAGCCCTCCCAGCCGGATGCTGACCTGCTGCCCTTCGCTGACCACCGCTTCGACGCCCGCCAGCAGCGCACGCTGTTTGACACGTAGCTGGTAGAGGAGGTTGTCTACCGGCGGCGGCAGCGGCCCGAAGCGATCTTCCAGCTCCACCCGGAGATCGCGCAGCGCATCCTCGTTATGCAGTTCCGCCATGCGCCGGTATAGTTGGATGCGCAAAGCCATATCTGGCACGTAGTCGGTCGGGACGTAGGTCGGCAGCAGCAGGTCGATGGTCACCGACTCGCGCCGGGGCTCGTCCGCAAGAGTTCCCTCCGCAACACCCTCCGCAAGAGTGCCGTCACGCTCGGCGCGCAGCCTGCGCACAGCCTGGGCCAGCATCTGTGTGTACAGGTGGAAGCCAACCGCTGCTATGCTCCCGCTCTGCCGCACGCCGAGCAGCTCACCTGCCCCACGGATCTCCAGGTCGCGCATTGCGATATTGAACCCTGAGCCCAGGTCGGCGTGCTCGGCAATGGTCTGCAGGCGCGCGCGCGCCTCCGGCGTCAGGCGGCTGGCCGGTGGGTGGAAGAAGTAGGCGAACGCCCGGTTAGCGCTGCGCCCCACCCGGCCTCGCAGTTGGTAGAGCTGCGCCAGCCCGAAACGATCCGCCCGGTCTACAATCAGAGTGTTGGCGTTCGGGAAGTCCAGCCCGGCCTCGATGATGCTGGTTGTCACCAGCACGTCAACCTCGGCTTTGGCGAAGCGCGTCATCACCGACTCAAGCTGGGCTTCGTGCATCTGCCCGTGCGCCACGGCAAAGTTCGCCTCCGGCACCAACTGGGCCAGCCGCGCCTGCTCGCTGTAGATGGTCTGCACCCGGTTGTGCACATAGAAGACCTGCCCGCCCCGGTCCAGCTCGCGCAGGATCGCCTGGCGGATCTGCCCGTCGTCCCGCCTGCCGACCGTCGTCCGCACCGGCAGGCGCTCTTCCGGCGCAGTGTTGATCAGGCTCACGTCTCGCACGCCGCTCAGCCCCATGTACAGTGTGCGAGGGATCGGGGTCGCCGTCAGCGTCAGCACGTCCACCTCGGCTCGCATCCGCTTGAGCTGCTCTTTGTGCGTCACCCCGAAGCGTTGTTCCTCGTCGATGATCAGCAAGCCCAGGTCTTTGAACGCCACGTCTCCACTCAGCAGGCGGTGCGTCCCGATCACGATGTCCGTGCTGCCCGCCGCTAACTGCTGGACGATGGCTTCCTGCTCAGCCCGCGTGCGGAAGCGCGACAGCATCGCCACCTCGACCGGGAAAGCTGCCAGCCGTCTTGAGAAGGTCTCATAGTGCTGCTGGGCGAGGATGGTCGTCGGGACGAGCATCGCGACTTGCCTGCCGTCCATCACCGCCTTGAAGGCCGCCCTCAGCGCGACCTCCGTCTTGCCGTACCCTACGTCCCCGCAGATCAGCCGATCCATCGGGCGCGGCTGCTCCATGTCCGCTTTGACCTCCGCCAGAGCGCGTAGCTGGTCATCCGTCTCCACATAGGGGAAGGATGCCTCAAGCTCGTGCTGCCAGGGGGTATCCGGGTTGAAGGCGTGCCCCGTGATCGTCTCGCGCATTGCGTAGAGCTCCAGCAGATCGCGAGCTGCCGCCTCCACCGATTCGCGCGTCCGCTGCCTGGTGCGCTGCCACTCCGGCGTACCTAGCCGTGACAGCTCCGGCGGTCTGTCGTCTGCGCCGACGTAGCGGCTCAGCCGGTCGGCCTGGTGGATGGGCACGTATAGCACATCGCCCCCACTGAACGACACTGCCAGGTACTCGCGTTCCGAACCGCCCAGCGTGCGCCGCTCCAGTCCCTCAAAGCGCCCGATACCGTACTCAGCGTGCACCACGGTATCGCCGAGCGCGAGGTCGGCAAAGAGGTCCTCCGGCGTGATGGCGCGCGGCTGTGGCCTGCGGCGCGGCTCTGGCCGCCGCCAGCCGAAGATCTCCGCATCGGTGAAGAGGTGGGTAGGCGCGTCGCCCTGCAGGTGCCAGCCCTCCGCCAACGCGCCCTGCACGAAGACCGGCGGGCCCGGTTCCGGCGGCGCGTCAAGCGCGTCAGTCAGCGTCGGGGTGGGGCCGAGGACGCGCTCCTGCCACAGCGCTGCGAGCCGTTCAGCCTGCCGGGAGACGACCAACGTCCTCGCTTCGTCTGCGCGCTCCTGGCCGCGCAGGTGGTCGAGGAATTGCTTCAATTCCCCGGCAAAGCGCGGGCCGGGCGCAAACCGCTCGCCGAGCGCTGCCGGTGCGGGCGTATCTTCCTCCGGTGCGTAGCCGCCAAGCTCCAGCGCTCCGGCCAGCGCCAGCTCATCGGCAAGCTCGCCCCACGTAACGAGCGGCAGCGGCATGTCCTCCGGGATGTTGCCCGCTGCGAGCTGCGCTTCCCGCAGACCAAGCGCCTGCGTTTCCAGGTCGGCTACCATATCGGCCAGCTCCGCCGCGTCGTCCGCCAGCACGAGCGCCCCATCTGGCAGGTACTCAAGCAGGCTAATCGGCTGGTCGAACATCCAGGGCAGGTAGAACTCCAGCGTCTCGAAAGATGCCTGCTGGAGCAGCTTTTCCTTGTCGGCGCGCAGGTGAACGGAGCCGTCCCCGTTCTCGACCTCGCGCTCAGGCAGGGCGCTGAACCAGCCTTTGAGCCGGGCAGCCGCGACCAGCCCGTAGACGGGCGGCGTCTCGCGCGCTGGTGTGATTGTAACTGTTGCGCGCGCTTCCAGGCTGCGTTGCGTTGCCGGGTCGAAGCTCCGCAGCGACTCGACCTCGTCGCCCCACAACTCAATGCGCGCGGGCCGCTCGTCTGCCACCGGGTACACGTCCAGAATGCCGCCCCGCCGGGAGAATGTTCCTGGCTCGGTGACGACTGTTGCCGGTTCGTAACCCATGTGCAGCAGGTTGCGTAGAAACGCCTCGGAGTTCCCGTCGGGGATGCGCTCCCCAGGTTCCACCCCGACGCGGTGTGCGCGCAGCAGGTCGGGCGGCAGCGTGCGCTGCATCAGCCCGCGCGCCGAGGCGACGATCACGGTCCCGGCCTGTGTGCCCTCCGCCAACGCCGCCAGCACCTGCAGCCGGGCGCGCGTGGTGCGCGGCCCCCAGGGAGCGCGCTCATAGAAGAGCGCGTTCGGCTCCGGGAAAGTCAGCACGCGCAGATCAGGCTGCCACGCGAGGAGCTGCTCGGCGAAGTTGTCGGCGTGATCCATGCGCGCTGTGACAACGAGCGTTGTGCGGGCCACGTCCCCGGCTAGCGCCGCCGCCACGAATGGGCGTGCCGACCGGATCAGCCCCAGCGGCAGCCCGCGCGCGTCGCCGCTCAGGATGTCGCCGACAAGCGCCTGGTACTCTGGCAGGTCACGGACCGCGCCCAGCACGCCGGAGAGATTCATGTCTTCGATCCGCCAATCACCGGCCTAACCCTCACCCGTTTCGGGCTCGCCTGCCGCCGGGCCGTTGTGGCGGCTCATTGCCAGCACGACGCCATCTCGCAGCCACGTCTCGACTGCCTCAGCGGCGCGCAGGCATGTTTCCTCGATCACCACCCGCTCGTCCGCGCCGAAATCCTGGAGCACGTAGGCTGCCGCGTCCATCCGGCCGGGCGGACGCCCGATGCCCACCCGCAGCCGGGGGAAGTCCTCGGACCCTAGCCGCTCGATGATGCTCCGCATCCCGTTGTGCCCGCCTGCCCCTCCTGATGGGCGCAGCCGGATTGTCCCGGTAGGCAGATCGAGGTCGTCGAAAGCGACAAGCAGTTGCTCAGGCGGCAATTTATAGAACCGTACCAGCGCTGCAACAGGTGGCCCACTACGGTTCATATAGTTCTGCGGCTTGGCGAGCACCACCGGTTGCCCTGCGATGCTCCCCGTCGCCACGAATGCGTCGTGCTGCATCCGTCCGAAGGACAGCCCGTGCCGTTCGGCGAGAAAATCAACGATCCGGAAGCCGACGTTGTGCCGGTTGTTCTTGTACTCCCGGCCTGGGTTGCCCAGACCGACAATAAGACGTTTCGTGGATGGCATAGGGTTGGCTACGGCCCGCCCCGGTGGGGCTGCCGATCACTCCTTCCTTCTGCGGTTGCGCCCGCCGAGCAGCGGATTCAGCACCTCGCGGCGGAAATCCCACCAGCGCTCGCGGAGCTGCCCGCGTGCTGCTGCCCTCGCCAGCCCGTAGAGCGCCATCCCGGCGAAAACCCCCAGCGCGATCTGAACGCCGCGCCACGCTGCCTGGCGCAGCCGGTTGGGCTGCAACGGCGACTCCGGTGGCAGGGTGGGCGGCGGCGCGAGCGTTGCCGGGCCGCCCGGCGTCTCTGTTGGGCGCGGAGTGCGGGTTGGTGGCTGCTGGATCAGCGGAGTTGGAGACGGGCCGGGCGTCGGTGTGCCCGGTGATGGGCTGGGCGTGATAGTCGGCTGGAGCGGGAGCGGCGTCGCAGTCGCATTCGAAACCTCGACGCGCACCTCGTATTCCAGCTCTTCCTCTTCCAATCCGGTCACGACCACCAGCCGCAGCCGGTAGAAGCCATCTGGCAGCGTGGTCGTATCCCACCCGCCGAGCACCCCCTCCCGCACCCGCTGCTCGACCGGGGCCTGGACGGGTTCCCACCCAGCGTCTGTTGGAGCCGGATCCCCAATGAACTCCAGCCGGTAGAGACGAAAGTCCGGGGCGGAGGCCGTCCCGACGATCACGACTATCCCGGAGACGGTCTCGCGTGCCCCCGGGCTGGTGATCAGCGCCTCGGCTTCTTCATCCTGGAATGCAGGGGCGGCCTGCGCCGCACCCACCGGCCCTGCCGTGGCGGCGAGCAGCGCCGCGACGGCCAGGGCGAACGCTTGTCTGGTTGCCACATGCATGGTGTCCAGGACCTCGCCCGTGCGGCAGAATGGTCAATAATGCAATGTTTGAGTTTAGCCCATCCCTGCCTGTGGATCGAATCGACGGTGGCCCGAATTCGGGGGATACTTCGAATCACTTTCGGGTAAATACGTCAGCAGTGCCCCCATGCCAGACAGCAAGGCGGGGAGCACTGCCAGGATAAACGGAGCAGACGGCTGGTGATCAGGGGGCCCAGTTGTAGCCGTAGTAGATCGCCAGCTCACTAACCGGCCCGTCAGGGCCAAGCGCGATAGGCTGCTCAACCAGCCGGTAGGACTCTGCGCCGTCGGGACGGGTGGCGTGCAGGTACAGCCGCCCGTCGCCGGGCGCGAGGGAATAGATTATCAGATCGCCTGCCGGAGACCAGACCGGGAAGCCCTTTGTTGCGCTGTCATCGGTCAGGATGGTGGCCTCACCTTCATCGTCCTCCAGGGGGATAACGGCCAACTGGCCCTCGAGAATGGTGGCGAGACGCGATCCGTCAGGCGAAAGCCGCCCCGATGCGGGCAGGTTGCCGACGACCGTCCCTTCCTGGTTGATGATCTGGTTGCCGGCAACGAGATCAGCTCCACGCCAGACAGGCATCGCCAGGCCGCTGCCAAACGTGATCTCCTCGGTGATGTTATTGACCGTGCCACGCCGGGTATCGATCAGGCACACGTCGTACTGGCCGTAGGGTGTGCAGTCGGAGGCGATGAACTGCCCACGATCGTCCCAGTCGACCGCACCCAGGCCACGATAGGCGCTCGTGATCTGGGTTGGCTCGCTGCCGTCGGTGTTGGCGACGAACAATTCACCGTTGAGGGTGTAGGCAATGCGCTGGAAGTCCGGGTCCCAGGCCGGGAAGAAGCCCGTGAGCGGCAGACGAACCAGGTTGGCCCCGTCGAAGCTGACGAAGTAAATCCCGGTTTCGAGGCAATCGGGGCAGTTGAAGTCATTGGCAGCGAACAGCACCGAGTTGGTGACCGGTTGGCTGCCGCGCGGCAGGCTGACGGTGAGCGCAACTTGCGCTTCGCGGCTGAAGCCCTGCACAACCCGCGGGGTAGGCAGCCAGGTGTGGCCCAGCCTCAGCCCACCGTCCTCAGCCGGGTTCTCGGTGAGGCGGGTGGGCGCGCCGCCCGTTGCGCTGACCGA
>JAANMU010002852.1_pt1 | contig 12094 bp, 17 predicted proteins | sample 7279701 | NCBI WGS metagenome assembly JAANMU01 (sample SAMN14094539, study PRJNA606508) | bioreactor metagenome | isolation source: A lab-scale SPAN reactor treating ammonium-rich wastewater day 57 | place: Ireland: Galway | collected 2017-03-13 | reverse complement strand
ATGTGCATCGGGAAGAACGATGCTTCCGACCAACAGGGACTCTAACTTCCGATGGGAAGCAAAATGCCGTCTCACGGGCAGATGCGTGTCTGGATGGCGTTTTCATAGGTGGTCCTGGATCGATCTTCCAGAAGAATCGCCGATTCCGGCACGCCGAGTTCGATAGCCCACCATTTCATCTTGTGGGACTCCAGCACACCGGTTCGGCGGACGGTTGCATCGCCGCCTGACAGAAGCATCTTCGGCGCCAGGCCAGCCCGCCAGTAGGTGGCCCCACAGACCGTGCGCAGACGTGATGCATCCATGAGTTCATCGACCGGGCGGAGAGAACCCTTCGGGAGGATGCCTCCTGCCAGCACGACGATGGCATCGAACTTCCTGGAGGGGTCGGCCCGAAAGGGAGGATAGTGCCCTTCCAGCATGGCCATGTAGCTATTCGAAAACAGCGGCGTCGCGGTCAGAAAAATAAGTAGCACCGTGCCGAGGGCACACCATCTGAGCCACGCCGTGCGCCGTGGCGTGACCGGCAGGCAGGCGATGACGAGCGTCGCCATTGCGGCCATGACGATCCACGACAGTGGATAGATTGCGAACTTGGCGAGCTTGTAGACCCCGAACCAGGCAGGGCTAAGATCCATTCTACGCCTCTTTACCCGACGACGGCCGCAGCATACACTGAGCGGCGCAGGACACCAAGCGGTCAGGAGGGACGCGATGGCAGGGAAACGACAGTATTGGCTGATGAAATCGGAGCCGGATGTCTTTTCAATCGATGATCTGGCGCGTGCGCCGCGGCAGACTACGGCTTGGGATGGGGTCCGTAACTATCAAGCGCGTAACTTCATGCGGTCGATGCAGGTGGGAGATCAGGTCTTGTTTTATCACAGCAATGCGGATCCGCCCGCCGTGGCCGGGCTGGCTGAAGTGGTGAAGACTGCGTACCCCGATGCGACGCAGTTCGACAAGCGCGATCCCCACTATGATCCGGCCGTCGATCCGGCGCGGCCTCGATGGTATGTAGTCGATATTCGGTTTCTCCGGAGGTTCGAGGTCCCGCTGGCGCTGGATTTTCTGCGTAAACAAGGGGCGTTGAAGGACATGGAACTGCTCCGACGAGGATCGCGGCTTTCCGTGCAGCCGGTGCGCGAGTCGGAATGGCAGGAAATCCTTCGCTTGGCGCGCGGCCGGGCAGGTCAGTAGGGCCTCACGTGCGGGCCTTTCCATCGTCCAAATAGCGGTGTTGCCAATCCAGCCACGCATGGCCCAACTCATGGGCCAAGATATACCGCCGTCTCGTGACCGGAAGTCGTTTGCGGATATAGATGGTTTTGGTTTCGTTGTCCCAAATCCCGTCGGCGTTCGTGTCTCGCCGGTCCATCTCGGAGTCCGTGAGCTGTCGAACCGTGATGTGGTATCCGAAGGGGAGGACGACTTTATTCGGTATGCGCACGTGATCCTCGTCTGTTGGGCAATGGGCGACCGCTGTCCCCAAGCTTGCGAGTAGCCTACCATATTTCCTCGGTGCGCTTCCGCTGACGAACAGGCACCATATCAAAGACTTAGCTGAGAACAACGGGAGTGTGGAGAGGATTTCCTTTGAAAGAGCGGATAGTGTAAGATGCGCGCATGGTAGACGGACTCTTAGCTCACGAACTGGCTCAGCCCTATCCCGCCGTCGTCAGGGTCGTCGGAGTCAAGATCCGTGACCGCGGCGAAGTGAAGAAATTCGACGCGGGTAATGCATGCCTCCGGGTGGGGGACCGTGTGCTGCTCGACGTGGCCGGGGAACTGAGTTACGGAGTGGTCTATGGAGCCCCTCAGGTTGTGCCGTTCATTCCGCCGATGCGCGTGATGCAACCCATCACCAGAAAGGCGACCTCGGAGGATGATGCCACCATCGAGCGGTACGAGCGGCTCTCGATCGATGGCTGGAAGGCCTGCCGGGAGCAAGCGGCGGCGCTCGGCTTGAGGATGAAGCTGGTTGAAGTGTTTTGCTCGTTCCAACGCAGGCAGATGACGTTTGTGTACACAGCCGACGAGCGGATCGATTTTCGTGAATTGGTCCGACAGCTCGCCCGCCGATTCGGCGGGCGAATCGAAATGCGCCAGGTGGGGGTTCGTGACGAGGCGAGTCGGTTAGGCGGCATCGATACGTGCGGCTTGGTCCTCTGTTGCGCCAGTTTCCTCACCGAGGTCAAGCCCGTGACCGTCAAGCAAGCGCGCCTTTTGGGCCTTCCCGTGGATGACCCCAAGCTCTTGGGTGTGTGTGGACGACTCAAGTGCTGCCTGCTGTTTGAGGCCATGGACAATCGAACGCCGCCTACCAAGACTTCTTCTCCCTTGATCACACCCTCCCGCCTCCGTCAGGCCTCCTCGTAGCGACACCTTCGCAGTTTCTGTCCTCTCCGTTCCGCATCGTTCCTGCACACCTGAAGGAGTATAATGACCGTGAGGTGACGAATGCCTCAGGTATTGGTGCTCGGGGCGGGGAAAATCGGTTCTCTGGTCGCAGGGCTGCTGTCGGTCGAGGGACATTATGAAGTCCATCTTGCCGACCTGACTCTGGATGGCCCCAAGCGCCTGATCGATGAGTTGTCGCTGACGTCCGTGACCCCCTGCGCATTGGACGTGCGTCGAGCCGATTCCGTTGCAGCCTACGTCTCATCCCACCGATTCGATGCAGTGGTTTCCAGCCTGCCCTATTTTTGCAATCCTGCTGTGGCTGAAGTCGCACGCGCCCAGCGGCTTCATTATTTCGATTTGACGGAGGATGTAACCGTCACCGCTCGGGTACGAGCGATCAGTGCGGGCTCCGACAGGGCATTTATTCCGCAATGCGGTCTCGCGCCCGGATTTATCAGCATTGTGGCTAACGATCTGATCGGGCATTTTGAATCGGTGGAGAGTGTGAAATTGCGGGTGGGGGCTTTGCCGGTTCACCCGAGCAATGCCCTGAAGTATTCCCTCACCTGGTCGACGGACGGGTTGATCAATGAATACGGGAATGTCTGCGTTGGGATCGAGGGGGGCCAGGAGGTTCGTCTGCAACCTTTGGAAGGGTATGAAACGATCGAATTGGACGGGCTGCTGTACGAAGCATTCAACACGTCGGGCGGGCTGGGCACGTTGGCCGATACGTACCGCGGCAGGGTCCGCACGATGAACTATAAGACCCTGCGCTATCCGGGACATTGCGAAAAAATTCAGTTCCTGATGAACGATCTCAAGCTGAACGACGATCGTGAGACGCTGAAGCGGATTCTGGAGCGGGCGATTCCCCAGACGCTGCAAGATGTGGTGTTGATCTATGCGGCTGTGACGGGCACGCGCCAAGGCGAATTGTTCGAAGAGACCTATGTGAAAAAAGTGTATCCGCAGGCGAGGCTTGGACGATTGTGGTCGGCCATTCAGGTCACCACGGCCTCTTCACTCTGTAGCGTTGTGGACTTGGTTCTGTGCAATCCTTCGGCCTATCGTGGGTTCGTGACGCAGGAATGTTTCCCGTTACGTTCTATCCTGGACAATCGATTTGGGATCTCTTTTCGATCGTAGGGATCAGATGAATATAGGGGCGCTTTTCGATCTTTTGGGATGGCGGCCGGAGCAGCGGGAGACTCCCCTTTCTTCAACGCCATGGGAACCCGTCGAGCCTGCCGGTCTGATTACGTCCCATAATCCCGCCACAGGAGCGCTGCTAGCGCGGGTTCGTTGTTGCACGCAGGCCGACTATGAGCGTTCAATGCGAGACTTGCAGCAGGTACAAGCGGTTTGGAAAATCGTCCCGGCTCCCAGACGCGGGGAGATTGTGCGCCGCATCGGTCAAACTTTGCGGGACAGGAAGGACGCGTTGAGCACCTTGGTATCGCTGGAAGTCGGCAAGATCAAGAGTGAAGGTGAGGGGGAAGTCCAGGAGATGATCGATATGGCGGACTTCGCCGTCGGGTTGTCCCGCATGTTGTATGGACAGACCATGCACTCTGAACGTCCCCGACATCGCATGTACGAGCAGTGGCATCCCCTTGGAGTGGTGGGCGTCATCACGGCGTTTAACTTTCCCGTGGCGGTGTGGGCGTGGAACGCGTTCATCGCAGCCGTCGCCGGCAATGCAGTGCTGTGGAAACCCTCGCCCAAAGCACCCCTCTGTGCCTTGGCCGTGCAGCGGCTGTGTCACCACGTCTTGCAGGAGGCGGGATATCCGGGGCTGTTCTCCCTGATGGTGACGAATGAAGTTGAAATGGCCGAGCGAATGGTGAGGGATGATCGGCTGCCGTTGATCTCCTTCACGGGGTCCGTGCCGGTTGGGCGTCGGGTTGCGGAGACAGTGGGGCGGCGCCTCGGCCGATCTTTGCTGGAGTTGAGCGGCAACAACGCAGTCATCGTGGACGAAACGGCTGATCTTGATCTGGCTACCAGGGCGATCCTCTTTGGCGCGGTAGGTACGGCGGGGCAGCGTTGCACCAGCACGCGGCGATTGATCGTCCATGAATCGCAATACGAGCAATTGATCGCGCGACTGGTCGCAGCCTATCGAGAGGTGAGGGTCGGCGACCCGTTGGAGCCGGGTGTCTTGATGGGGCCGCTCATCGATCGGGAAGCCGTGGAGCGATACCGGGAGGCGCTGGCGACGGTGATCCGGGAAGGAGGCGAAGTGCTATACGGCGGCCGGGTATTGACGCACCCCGGGCACTTTGTGGAACCGACGATCGTTCGGGCCGAGAACCACTGGGCGGTCGTTCAGGAGGAGACCTTTGCGCCGATTCTCTACGTGATGACGTACCGATCGTTTGATGACGCGATCTGGATGCAGAACGGGGTCCCGCAGGGCCTGTCCTCGTCTTTATTTACCCGCGATCTGAGAAGGAGCGAGGTGTTTCTGTCCGCCGCCGGCAGCGACTGTGGCATTGCTAATATCAACCTCGGCACGTCTGGGGCGGAGATCGGGGGGGCGTTTGGCGGCGAAAAAACGACAGGTGGGGGCCGCGAGGCCGGGTCCGATGCCTGGAAGGCCTATATGCGGCGGCAGACCAACACCATCAATTGGGGAACGGAATTGCCGCTGGCACAGGGCATCACGTTCGGGCGAACCGAAGGAGGGTATGATGGGGCAAGAGGCTGAACTAGAGGCCGTGCTGACTCGTATGACCGCCGACTTTCTCTCCCGAAACTACGCAGGCCGACTGGTGCAGGAATCTCTGGATGCGGTCGGAGTTGGCTTCGTGCCGGTGATCGATCATGTCACGATTCGCACGATGGATATCGATCTGCGCGCCCAGGAATTCGTATCTCTCGGCTACGCCTACGATGAGACTCTGCAGTATGACGACTGGTATGCCAAGGTGTATCGGCGGGCCGGATTCCCTGCCCTCTTCGTCGATCAGGCCTATCCGGATGAGCGTGGGAAGACCAGTATTATTCCCCGTTGGGTGCAGAAGTTCGGCGACCAGCTGTTCCACCACGTGGCGATTCGGGTGGAAGACATCGAGCAGGCGGTCGATCGCTTGAAAGCGCAGGGGATCGTCTTTGCCGGCGAAATCGTCGGGGCTCGAGGTGGGACCTTACGGCAGATCTTTACGGCGCCAGAAATGGTGGAAGGTCATCCGTTCTCCGTGCTGGAATTGGCCGAGCGTCATCAGGGCTATCAGGGGTTCCTTCCACCGCAAGCCGACAGCCTCATGCGATCGACGGTGCACGGCCATTGACCCGCTGGCGGTGGTCTGTCCACGCACGAGAGTCTCGACCTCGACCGAGTAGAATGCCGCAGGTGCCAATTCTGCGACAATTGGCTGATCCAGGGATTGCAAGAGGAGGTGACAATTATGGTGCGACCCCGCTGCGCTCCGCGTACGGTCATGATGGGGGTGGTGTTGTGTATCGTCGGAGCTGGAACTGCTGTGGGCCAGGCCTCACCCTCCGCCCATGCTCCGCATCGGACGGTGACCCTCGACGGCATTACCGTCCCGGATATTGGGCCTCTCCCGTCGTCGGTTCCCATGCCTGGGACCAATTTAGGCTATGCTGCCAAGGTCGAATTGGGCAAGCAGCTCTATTTTGACGGACGCTTATCCAAGAACAATGCGATTTCCTGCGCGTTCTGCCACAACCCCGGAACAGGATTTGCCGATGCGCGCCAGACGTCGATCGGTGTGGGAGGCGGGATCGGCGGACGTCAGTCGCCGACGGTCTTCAATACGGCGTTCAATCCCTTTCAGTTTTGGGATGGCCGTGCGCGGTCGCTCGAAGAGCAGGCGATTGGGCCCATTCACAACCCGATTGAAATGGCGGAGACCCATGAACATGTCGTGGCCAAGCTGGGCAAGATTAAAGGATACCAGCAGCAGTTTCGTGTCGTGTTCGGCACCGATGTGAATTTGCAGGGCATCGCCGAGGCCCTTGCGGCCTATGAGCGCACGGTATTGTCGACCAATTCCGCGTTCGACAAGTATGTAGGTGGAGATCACCGCGCCATGAGCGACGCGGCGGTGCGGGGGATGGCGCTCTTCAAGGGCAAGGCTCGCTGCATTCTCTGTCATAACGGGCCAAACTTTACCGACAATCAGTTCCACAACCTCGGTGTCCCGCAGGTCGGGCCGTTGAAAGAAGATCTAGGCCGTTTCCTCGTAACCAAGGCAGAAAAGGATAAGGGCGCATTCAAGACGCCGACTCTGCGCAGCATTGCCGAAACTGCTCCGTACATGCACGATGGTGTGTACAAGACGTTGGAGGAGGTGGTGGAGTTTTTGGACCAAGGTGGCGAGGCCAACCCCAATTTGAGCCCGATGATAAGACCATTGGGGCTGACCGCGGAGGAAAAGGCCGACTTAATTGCATTTCTGCAGGCATTGACAGGAGAGCCCCTCAAAGTAGTCATGCCCAAATTGCCCCAGTGAGGCTTGCGCAGGTGCGGTGGTCGACCATTGGGGCTCGAGAAAAAACTTAGAGGAGAGGAAGTTTTGCGAATCGTTTCTCTGAAACGGGACTCTAAGCTAGAGGTGCGTGAGGAGCAGTCGGTTGCAGAGACCGGCTTCGGTAACCAACCAAACCATAGAGGAGGCCACCTGTGATGAAAAAAGGACTACTGGCTGTTTTGGCGGCAGCCACAATCGGATGCGCGGGAGTTGCTCCCCAAAAGGCCGTGAGCGGAGAACCGCAGTCTCCGGTTCAAGGTTTTGATATCCATGTGCAGGCCCCCCATCTCATGCCCAACGGGGAGCCGGGGGGCCCCTTCCATCACTACTGTAAGGGCATCTCAGACCAAATTCTGCAGTGTCTATTGTTCGATTCGCCGGATCCCAAAGCTAAATTGGTAGCGATCGAGTATTTCGTCTCGAAAGACCTCACCAGGAAATTGCCTCCGATTCAATGGCACCGGCACTTCCATGACCACAAGGTTGAAATTGCGACCGGTCGGGTGCAGGTGCTGGACCTTCCGCCGGACCAGGCAGCAAAGGTGGCGGAAGTGGCGGCGGGGACCGACGGCGTCATTTACCACCTCTGGCAGGCTGGGCAAGAGTTCCCCGATGGAACAGTCTCGTTCCCGCAGTCCCTGGGGCATAAATTCCCCGGGCACTCTGAGAAGTAAAGCCGTCTTGGGCCGGGCCTCATCCTGCTGGGATGGGGCCTGGCCTCAACCGACGTGGCAAGAAGAGACATGGCCGGGTGCGGGGAACGCTATGGTGCCAGAACGATGGAAGAGGCTGGTTTTCTGTTTTTTCATTCTTGGCGTTGGGGCGTGTCCAGCATTGGCAGCCGATCAAGCGGTCTTGAGGCCTCGCGTCCCGGCCGACAAAATCGACGAAGCGAAAGCCTGGGCGAATCCCGTCCCAGCGACAGCTGACAACATCGAAAAGGGGAAAGCGCTCTTTCAAGGAAAGGCGTTTTGTGCGACCTGCCATGGCAGGGACGGGAAGGGGCTGGCCGACATCGAAGGGCTGCGCGGGAAATTGCCGAGAAATTTTACCGACAAAGTATGGCAAACTGCGAGAAGCGATGGAGAACTATTCTGGATCCTGAAGAATGGAAGTCCAGGAACCGATATGGCCTCCTTCGTTCCGCTCGTGCTGACGGAAGAAGAGGCGTGGCAGGTGCTCTTGTATGTGCGCTCGTTCGGCCGTTGATGCGATCTGTATAGGTCGTGCCTCCGGAGTACTCCCCTGCGGCCCTCCTAGAATACTCAGTTCCAGTGTCACCTTCCCTGGAGCGACTTGAGAAATGTCGCCAGGCGAGACTGCTCCTGCTGGGGGAACCGCAGAAATTCTACGCCCATGCGATCGCCGTCAACCCAACGCACCGCCGCCAGCTCGACAATCAGGGAGCGATGGTGGTCAGGCAACAAGATTCTGAGGGGCATATAACTGCCCTGCAGGACCGCGCGGTCACACTCGAGTAGGCAACCGGCTTGCGAGAGGTTCCGCACGGTCCCTTCCGCAATGAAGAGTGTTCCGCTGAATAGAGCTGGGCATGTGATGTTCAGCCGGTGATGCAGCCGGTCAAACGACAGTGTCGCTGTCGCATGGTCTGGCTTCTGATGTGCTGGAGCGGGTGGTGCGGCTTTGGGATGCATGGTGGGAGGATAGTGGTCGGACGGTTGAAACGGTATCCTGCATTGGAGGGGCGGCGTGCTGTGGTGACAGCGCTCGCTCGTTCGGCAATCACTCCTGCCACCACACCAACCGAATTAACCAAACTCCTGCCACATAGGTGCCAATGAGGACAATCATCACCAGCATGGTAGTACCCTTCCTTTTGACTTGGTGATCATGCGGCTGCTTAGCCCTATACCGGGAGAGGCAAGCAGCTAACATGCCAGCCATAAAATGGCTGATTTCGGTCAAAAAAAGATGTGCCTAAGGGGATTGGGATTGGCCTGAGCGACTGCGAGGGCATAATGACTGTGTCTACTGTATCTGATGTGATACGGGTTGAATCGTTACGGATAAACGAAAAAATTGCGTCAAGGTCGGTTCAGGTGTGGGAGGCCGGTCTCGGCAGGGAGACGTGTGACGGCTTGGCACGTGCTTCAGCGGAAGGTAATTCGTGCCAAAGCAGCCGCAATCATCAAAAGGGACAGGATGAGGCTTACTGCTACAGATAAATTCTGTGGCAGTATGCGCTGGCCATGCTTCTTCGGAGTCATATCAGTCCCCATGACGTCCTCCGGTCATGATGCGTGAGACGGTAGGGGATGATTTTGCAGTCGCTGGTCCATCGCTAAGGCCAGTGCTGTGATCGCGTAATTGCATTGATGGCAGGACAGGAATCCGCCGGTCGGGACTAAGCTCTGTTGGTTACAGCGTGGACAATCGTAGATCTTCATCGAGGCTCTCCCTCTAGTGACAGGTGTGCGGATGGATTGCGGGGAATGGATCGATCTGCCGCTCATGCTGCGATTGCTTGTACTGAGCGAAGAGATGAGCGACGGCTTCCGCGAACGCGGTAAATTCAGCCGGCTCAAAATGGAATGTGACCGAATCGTAGCTGAAGTGTAATTTGCCGCAGCTGCACAAGGCGAGGGCTGTCCTGCTCCGTCTAGGGCTTAACGTACGCATGAAGTAAGAGCTCCTTTTGATCGCGGGACTTGGGGGAGGCGAGCCGGATGAACGGTTTGCGGTTGAGCGGCCGAGAGGACGATCTTCAATTCTTCAATTTCTCGCGCATTCAGGTCGTGGGTCAGGTGAAATCTGAGCGTGCCTGCTGGATCGACGAGTACGCTGCGGCAGCGCCCATCGGAGGGGTGTCGAGACAGATTGAGGGATCGATGGATGCGCATGAGGGGGTCAGCCAACATCGGGAGGCGCAGGGTGGGATAGAGTCGAATCCACTCAGCATGTAAGGTCGTGACCTCAGGGCAGAGCACGACGAGCCGCGCGCCGTCCCGTTCAAAGTCCTCCTGGTGACGGGCGAGAAAGGTGGCCTCGTGGAGGCCGAACGAGGGAATGGCGCAGAGAGCGAGCCACTGCCCTCGGAAACTGGACAAATCGCACAGCGTGAGGGTACCTCTCTTGAGCGCAGGCACGCGGAACGCGGGAATCTTCTGGCCGATTTCGATCATACGTTGGACCTCCTTGGTCGTGATATGGCGGGCATGCTCTGACTTGAAGTACGGTGAGGCAGCATTGTTGCTCACATGCAATAACTCTGGCATGGCGCGGGCCCTCCCTGTCGACGGTGGACGGAAAGCCACTGGAGGGGAGTGTGGACGGGGCTCTCCCCGATGCCTCCCTCCAGCGGGTCCGTTTGCGCTGCCCGGTGCACTGATGGGCATGATCAGTGCTGTCATGCTTGAGCGAGGGACGGGAACAATTGGTTCAGATCCGACTCGCACAGAGCATTACGGGCAGGACATTGGTGATATCAATTCTCAATATCAATATAGCGTCGGCCCGGATTTTGGAGAATGTTTACTTTCCGGATTCAGAAATAATTCTGAAGGCGTCGACGGCAAAGCTCGCTGGAAGTGGCGTTGCGATGGTCAGGGGGTGAGGGCAGAATTGACCCTTGGCGATGAGGGAAAGGCTGCTTGCTGCGAAGATACCGTGGAAACTGAAACAATGACTGCTTTAAATCAGCCTGGGGTAGGAATGACTGAAAACATTCAGCGAGAGTTTGGTGGGCCGTGTAGGGGTCGAACCTACGGCCCGCTGATTAAGAGTGAATCTGTGGAGATGGCTCAAAGCCCTATGAATTGGGCCATCTCCACGCCGGCAGTGGGGATTACGCAATGATGTCTTTGGCTCTCTTTGTTTCTCTTCATCTCCCTTCAGGGCACTTTGTCGCTCCAGTTAACACCTATTTAACACCTGTGAATGCCGAGGACTTCCAGGGGCCAAATTCCAGCCCTGGAATGGAGGGGGTAGGGGGGCACTTGGTCATCGTGAGTACGATCGGGTCCCGCGCAATTGACCTGGGAATCAAAAAGCGGTTGACCGCCAGGCTCGATCACCAGGACCGAGGAAGCATCATGAAATCGGTTCTAGAGAAGAAGGCGCAAGGGAAGCCAATTCGAGCGATTGCCGAAGCGGTCAAAATGTCAAAGTCTTTTGTCCACAAAACCTGCACGAATTCTGACCCTCAAACCATCGAAATTCAAGCCTAACAAACTTAGCCGTCCCGTGTCCGCGAATCAGAAGATTCAAGGACACGTCTAGTCGTAGGAACAGCGGTTTAGGAAACCGCTTCCGAAACCCTTACTCGAGCGCTGGGTATCTAGGATGCTGAGCGTTTATACAGTGCCCAGTGGACGGTGTCATACATGTTGGATGCTGTGGTGCAGTGATATTTGGCATAGGCCCAAGGGTTCTTCTCGCCCAGTTCAATCAGATAATAGTTCAGCGATTGTGTCACTTCGGCAACGGCCGCTGCATGAGCGATCTTGTCGGCTATAAACTGCACCGTGAAGGACTGCTCGCCGGCAGGAGCCAACATGGCAATAAGCCGATTATCGCTCCACGTTCCGACGCTTCCGACGAAGAGCTTGATGTGTTCGTGTTCGATGTCGACCACGCCCTCGAACCAACGTGATGTTGTCATGGGCCGTTGCCACTCCCCATCAGCCCGATCAGGCCGTCAGAGCGATACGGTGTTTCGAGCATTGAGCCGCTCTAAGTAAGCGGCGAGCCTGCGGGTGCCTGAAATCGTGTCCATTCGGACAAAGATACTCTTGGAGTATTGGAGGTCACAATCGTTTGGAGATTTCGAAATATAACCTCGCGCTGAGAGTGATCCCTTAAGCTATCTCGATCCGCACCACCTGTGCGAGATTCAGGTCCTGCAACGCCTGTCGAAGTTCGGTTTGGAGCGCTGTAACTTGTTCGGCTTCCAGGTCTACAGTGAAATCCAAACCAAGTCGCAGGTCGGATCCGCTCCGCAGCTTCGGCAGGAGTTTAGTCCCGAGACGGTTCCAAACTTCCGGCGGAATTGATCCGGTAATATGTATCGTCCTCTTGGCTCCTGTTGGAGTTGGGGTGATCGGCTCTGGAGTCACGGGCTTGGGTTCGAAAGTAGGAGGCTGGATGATGACTTCGGGGGTCTGAGCTTTTGCCTTCAGCGAGGCCGCTTTCGCCTTCAGTAGTAAATAGACATCCGCGTCGAAGGCAAC
>JAANMU010002848.1_pt1 | contig 12110 bp, 8 predicted proteins | sample 7279701 | NCBI WGS metagenome assembly JAANMU01 (sample SAMN14094539, study PRJNA606508) | bioreactor metagenome | isolation source: A lab-scale SPAN reactor treating ammonium-rich wastewater day 57 | place: Ireland: Galway | collected 2017-03-13 | reverse complement strand
TCAACAACCTGCTGCCCGGCATCCATGCTACCGACCGCGCCGTCAGCCTCGATTCGGGCGTGGCCAGGGCCGAGGGCATCGACCTCGACGAGGCCCGCCGCCGGCGCGAGGCGACGATCCCGACCCGCAGCTATGGCCGCCCCGAGGATTTCGGCGCCGCCTGCGCCTTCCTGTGCAGCCAGCAGGCGCGGTTCATGGTCGGTCAGAACATCCTGCTGGACGGGGGCGCGCTGAACGTCACGGTCTGAAAAACCGGGCGGCAGAAGGCTCTTGCCAGAATCCTGCCGCCCGGCTACGACGAAAGTCGGAAATCGGGAGACATTGGCGAAAAGCCAGGGCCGAAGGAGCAACCGCCCCAGGAATCTCTCAGGCAAAGGGACCGTTTTCCGCCGAACGCTCTGGAGAGAGGCGGCATCAGCCGCCCGCCGAAGGGATAACGATCTCAGGCGCCCCCGCTTAGGGGTAGGGACAGAGGGGGCATCGCAGCGGCCGGGACAGGTCCGTCCGCAGAAAAGGGGGATGCCCATGGCCGAGTTTCGGCGCACGACGCTATATGACCTGCACCTTTCGCGCGGCGCGAAGATGGTGCCCTTTGCCGGCTGGGAGATGCCGGTGCAATATCCGATGGGCGTGCTGAACGAGCATCTGCATACCCGCGCCCATGCCGGGCTGTTCGACGTCAGCCACATGGGCCAGGTGATCCTGCGCGGGCCGGGCGCGGCCGAGGCGCTGGAGGCGCTGGTGCCCGCCGACATCCTGGGCCTGGCCCAGGGGCGGCAGCGCTACGGGCTGTTCACCAATGAGGCGGGCGGCATCCTCGACGACCTGATGATCGCCAACAAGGGCGACCACCTGCTGCTGGTGGTGAACGCCGCCTGCGCCGAGCAGGACATCGCCCATCTGCGCCAGCTGGAGGCGCGCGGGATTTCGGTCGAGCCGGTGACGGATCGCGGGCTGCTGGCGCTGCAGGGGCCGGAGGCCGAGGCGGTGCTGGCGCGGCTGGTTCCCGGCGTGGCTGCGATGCGCTTCATGGACGTGGCCGAGTTCGACTGGCAGGGCGCGACGCTCTGGGTCAGCCGCTCGGGCTATACCGGCGAGGACGGGTTCGAGATTTCCGTGCCCGAGGACCGGGTGGTCGCCCTGGCCGAGGCGCTGCTGGCCGAGCCCGAGGTCGCGCCCATCGGGCTGGGCGCCCGCGACAGCCTGCGGCTGGAGGCGGGGATGCCGCTTTACGGCCATGACATGGACGGCGCGACCCTGCCCGGCGAGGCGGGGCTCGGCTGGTCGATCCCCAAGGCGCGGCGCGCCGGCGGCGCCCGCGCGGGCGGCTTTCCCGGCGCGGATGCCGTGCTGGAGGAACTGGCCCGAGGCCCCGCCCAGAGCCGCACGGGCCTGCGCCCCGAGGGCCGCGCGCCGATCCGCGAGGGGGTCGGGATCTTCGACGCGGCCGAGGGCGGCGCCCTGCTGGGCAAGGTCTGCTCGGGCGGCTTCGGCCCCTCGGTCGGCGGGCCGATCGCCATGGCGATCCTGCCCGCGCGGCTTGCCCCCGGCGCCACCGTCTGGGCCGAATTGCGCGGCCGGCGGCTGCCGGTGACGATCACCCCGCTTCCCTTCCATCAACCAAGCTACAGGCGCTGAGAGGCCAGGCATGTTGAAATACACCGAAGACCACGAATGGTTGAAACAGGACGGCGACGAGATCGTCGTCGGCATCACGGCGCATGCCAGCGAGCAGCTGGGCGACGTCGTCTTCGTCGAGCTGCCCGAGGTCGGCCGCGAGGTCGAGGCGGGCGAGGAGATCGTGGTGATCGAATCGGTCAAGGCGGCCTCGGACATCGTGGCGCCGGTCGCGGGCGTCATCACCGCCGTCAACGAGGCGCTGCCCGACGCGCCCGGCGCGGTGAACGAGGACCCGATGGCGGCCTGGTTCTTTCGCATCAAGCCGGCCTCGGTCGACCTGTCCGGTTTCCTGGACGAGGCGGGCTACCAGGCGCTGATCGGCTGAGATTGCCGGGCCTGGCGGCCCGGCGGAAGCCGGGGGCTGTCTGCCCCCGGACCCCCGAGAGTATTTGGAGAACGGAGAAAGGCGGGCGTTTCGGGCCCGCGCGATCTCCGGGACCGTCCCCGTGGATATACTGATGCATCGAGGCCAGTGATGGGTAAATGGACCCCGACCGACTATGATCCCGACGATTTCGCCAATCGCCGCCACATCGGGCCGTCCCCGGCCGAGATGGCGGCGATGCTGAAGGTCGTGGGCGCCGAGACGCTGGATGAGCTGATCGGCCAGACCGTGCCGGCCAGCATCCGGCAGGCCGAGGCCCTGGACTGGCCGGCGCTGTCCGAGGCGGCGCTTTTGCAGCGCATGCGCGAGGTGGCGGCCAGGAACCGGGTCATGACCAGCCTGATCGGGCAGGGCTATTACGGCACGGTGACGCCGCCGGCGATCCAGCGCAATATCCTGGAGAACCCGGCCTGGTATACCGCCTACACCCCCTATCAGCCCGAGATCGCCCAGGGCCGGCTGGAGGCGCTGCTGAACTTCCAGACCATGGTCGCCGACCTGACCGGGCTGCCGGTGGCCAATGCCAGCCTGCTGGACGAGGCCACCGCCGCCGCCGAGGCCATGGCCATGGCGCAGCGCGTGGCGAAGTCCAAGGCGCCTGCGTTCTTCGTCAGCGAGAACCTGCATCCCCAGACCATTGCCGTGATCGAGACCCGCGCCGCGCCGCTGGGGATCGAGATCGTCCGCGGCACGGAATGCGATCCTTCGGCCGTGTTCGGGGCGATCTTCCAGTATCCCGGCACTTTCGGCGAGGTCCGGGACTATACCGCCGAGATCGCGGCGCTGCATGCCGCGGGCGCGGTGGCGATCATGGCGACCGACCTGCTGGCGCTTTGCGTGCTGAAGGAGCCGGGCGCGATGGGCGCCGACATCGCCATCGGCTCGGCGCAGCGCTTCGGCGTGCCCATGGGCTATGGCGGGCCGCATGCCGGCTTCATGGCCTGCCGCGACGAGATGAAGCGCGCCATGCCGGGGCGGATCGTCGGCGTGTCGATCGACGCCAAGGGCAACCGCGCCTATCGCCTGTCGCTGCAGACGCGCGAACAGCATATCCGGCGCGAGAAGGCGACCTCGAACGTCTGCACCGCGCAGGCGCTGCTGGCGGTGATGGCGAGCTTCTATGCCGTGTTCCACGGGCCGGTCGGCCTGCGCGCCATCGCCCAGCGGGTGCATCTGAACGCGGCGACGCTGGCCGAGGCGCTGCGCGCCGCCGGGGCCGAGGTCCAGCCCGAGGCGTTCTTCGACACCATCACCGTGCGGGTGGGCGTGGGGCAGGCGGGGATCCTGGCCGCCGCCCGGCATCGCGGCATCAACCTGCGCCAGGTCGGGCGCGACCGGGTCGGGATCTCGGTCGACGAGACCACGGATGCGGGGGTGATCGCGCGGGTGCTGGACGCTTTCGGCATCACCGACCCGGCCCGGCTGGCCGCGACGCCCGCGATCCCCGAGGCGCTGATCCGCGAAAGCGACTACCTGACCCATCCGGTCTTCCACATGAACCGGGCGGAATCCGAGATGATGCGCTATATGCGCAGGCTCAGCGACCGCGACCTGGCGCTGGACCGGGCGATGATCCCGCTGGGTTCCTGCACCATGAAGCTGAACGCCGCTGCCGAGATGATGCCGATCACCTGGCCCGAGTTCGGTGCGCTGCATCCCTTTGCCCCCGAGGACCAGGCGGCCGGCTATCACGAGGTCTTTGCCGACCTGACCGAGAAGCTGTGCGCGATCACCGGCTATGACGCCTTTTCCCTGCAGCCGAACAGCGGCGCGCAGGGCGAATATGCCGGGCTGCTGACCATCGCCGCCTATCACAAGTCGCGGGGCGAGGATCGCGACATCTGCCTGATCCCGGTCAGCGCCCATGGCACCAACCCGGCCAGCGCGCAGATGGCGGGGATGAAGGTCGTGGTGGTGAAATCGGCGCCGAACGGCGACATCGACCTGGAGGATTTCGCCGCACATGCGGCGAAGGCCGGCGACCGGCTGTCGGCGGTGATGATCACCTATCCCTCGACGCATGGCGTCTTCGAGGACACGCTGCGCGAGGTCTGCCGCATCACCCATGACCATGGCGGCCAGGTCTATATCGACGGCGCCAACATGAACGCGCTGGTGGGGCTGGTGCGGCCGGGCGAGATTGGCGGCGATGTCAGCCACCTGAACCTGCACAAGACCTTTGCCATCCCGCATGGCGGCGGCGGTCCCGGCATGGGGCCCATCGGGGTCAAGGCGCATCTGGCGCCCTTCCTGCCCGCCGATCCGCGGACGGGTTCGGGCGCGGTCTCGGCGGCGCCTTGGGGGTCTGCCTCGATCCTGCTGATCTCCTGGGCCTATATCCTGATGATGGGCGGCGCCGGGCTGACGCAGGCGACGCGGGTCGCGATCCTGAACGCGAATTATGTCGCCAGCCGCCTGGCCGGCGCCTATCCGGTGCTGTTCATGGGCAATCGCGGCCGGGTGGCGCATGAATGCATCCTGGACACCCGCCCCTTCCAGGAGCATGGCGTGACCGTGGACGACATCGCCAAGCGGCTGATCGACAACGGTTTCCACGCGCCGACGATGAGCTGGCCGGTCGCCGGCACGCTGATGGTCGAGCCGACCGAATCGGAAACCAAGGCCGAGATCGACCGGCTGGTCACCGCCTTCCTGGCGATCCGCGACGAGATCACCGAGATCGCCGAGGGCCGGATCGGTGCCGAGGCGTCGCCCCTGCGTCATGCGCCGCATACGGTCGAGGATCTGGTCGCCGACTGGGACCGCGCCTATTCGCGCGAGCAGGGCTGTTTCCCGCCGGGCGCCTTCCGGGTGGACAAGTACTGGCCTCCGGTCGGGCGGGTGGACAATGCCTATGGCGACCGCAACCTGGTCTGCACCTGCCCCCCGGTCGAGGATTATGCCGAGGCGGCAGAGTGATGCGTCCTGCCCCGCCGATGTTTCGGCGGGGTTTTCCCGCGGCAGGGGGCAGAGCAGAAAGCTTCGAAACAGGTCTTGCGGCCCCTTGACAAGCCCCAGCGCTTGCGCGAGATAGCACGCCCATGGGGCCGTAGCTCAGTTGGTAGAGCGCATCGTTCGCAATGATGAGGTCAGGGGTTCGATTCCCCTCGGCTCCACCAGAAAATCCGCATAGAATTATGTTTTTATAGGGTTTTCTGTGGGGTTTCCCGCATTCATCCCATCATCAAGGCCGGTCACGTTTCTGGTCTTGGCGAGGCCGAGAAGATTTCCTCGCCAGACTATGCGATGCCTCATGGAATTGGGCGAAAGTCGGGGCTTTCGATTCGGTGCAACGGGTGCAAATATTCCCCTGCACATCGCCTGATTCTGAAATCGACCCCTCGATAGAACCCGAAATCATTCAGCCAAGTAACGCCACAGACATTGCCCACATCGGGCACTTTCCGATTGGTACGCTGCTTCGACGGCTTGGGTGGCTCTCTCTTGACCACAGTGCAATCTGACTTGCCAATGGCTTAGGCGACGAGGAACGGGTCTTTTCCAATCTTCTGCATTTCGGTGGAATTCAGGTAGGAAGCATAGCCGTGAGCAACAACATGACGGCGGAACGTCACGTCGATCTTCTCTCCTATCCCCCATGCCAGCGCGCCAGTCCCCGCCCGCCGCGTAGCGATCAGCCAACCATGGGATGACGATGCAGACTGTGGCTCCGAACGCACTGTTTTCATCCCGGAAGCTCCCCTTTCAACGCGTCCACCTCGGAGTATGTTTTTGCCATAAAGGAGGGGTGCAACGGCACAGAAGCGGCACAAGCCAGATGAGATCGTGGCAAAGCCGCAGCGGTTGAAGTGCTGCGCAGCCAGGCGGGCTGGGTAGTCAACGACAAGCGGATCGGCTGATGGAGCTTTTAACCCAGCTGGATCAGGACGTTGATATAATGATCTAACCGCGCGTCTCACGCGGCACCGGAGCCATATCCATTCTTGTATTTGGATAACGAAAAAGGTGGGTGTGGGTTTATTCCACGGCCGCCTTTCATTGAAGTGTCAGGTTCTAAGTGCAGAGATTGCGGAATTTTCCCATCGCAGTTGACGAGCCTTTCAGGCTATACGATCGCGAAGCTGCTTTCATCCTTACCGTTGCGGCGCCTTTTCCGATCAAGGTTTTCTCCTGTTTTTAGCTCGGCGGTTTATTTTTTGCCCTCTTGGGTGTAGTTTTTGATTTTATCCCTTTGAACGATTTTTTACCGCGCCACGAACGTGCGCGACATGAATAAAGTAAATAGGATAATGGTAGAAAAATGCGCTAGCACCATTCCCCAGTGTGGATAGATCGGCTTTGGAAGCCTTCCAAGATTATCTGACATCCGGCAGCTATACCATTATCGTATATTCTGGCCGCCCACTCGGAATAACTCGCCCCGCCAGAAGTGATTATATAATTCCTGGCATAGCCGTTAAGATCGGACATGCCGGTAGTCAGCCGATCGATAGGGCTATCGCTGCGGGAGCGGAAACCACGTCAAACATCGCAACGTGGTGCTTTGCGTTTGGTATGGCAGAAATAGCGGCGCCGCCAAAAACAGCTACAGGCAAGATCTAGATGGAAAGGCTTGTCAGCCCCATGATCGGCTTGGATGCTTCAGGGGCGCAGATCGTGGGCGCGCGCATGGCGGAAATGAACTCGATCACATTCATTTCCTTGAAGATTCCGATTATCATGTCCCTTGATACTTCATTTACGAAGTGGTCACCAAGGGCGATGGCGGGGGGAGCAGCGCGAGCAGGAAAATAAGACCGACAATCATCCTTATCAGGACTGCGGTTGAGAGAACTATATCAATTTTACCAATCCCACTCATGGGCATTCTCCTGATTGTGTCGCATCGATATTCAGCATGCCGGCTTAGGGTATTGTGGGGAGTCAATAATTACATGGGCCGCACAGAAATGTCGGTGGGACTCGCGGATGGATTGAGGGCAGATGACAGTTTCACCTCCAGGATGAGGGTAATCACAGATCGGGGATGTGCCGCCGATTTCCTCCTGATAGCGTCGTGCATAATCGACAAAGAGCTGAAAATAAGCATCAAGATTGGCCTTTGCCGTGCTCATTATCCCAGAGGGCGAACTGAAGGCGTTTAGCGCGGTCGCCCGAAATCCCCGTGCCAAATTCAATAATCGGGACGACATCGCGCCGGCCGTTTTCATTGATCCTTTTAATCCCGGTCTCATTGTGTCCTTTGCCGATATACTCATAGCACTCATGCTCTTGAGCAGCGCTATCGAGAACTTGAACGTCGTTCGCAAACTGCCACCGATACTTGGGCCTAACCGTGGTGATCTGAAGCGGAGGGGCACCAATCTTCGCCGTCAGATCAGCAACAATCTCGCTGATGTGCGGCTGATCAAATTGGCCGTAGTGCTGGATCGTACGCGATACCCAAAACCTGATGCTTGGAGGAAAGAGCGGGGAAATCCACCTGGATGCGTTCACTGGCGCGATTGTTCCGCCCAAAGCCACGTTTAAGCTCATACCGTCCCGGATATTCGATCTTGATAGGTGTCGAGGTCGGCATATGGAATATCATCTTATATTCTTTAAAGGGTGCGCTTGTGTCACTATTGCTCAAGCTCTCAAGAACGGACGGTTCTCTGCCTTTTTCGGCCATATCTTGCGGCGCATATGCTGCAAGGGCAACTTTGACCTGATCAGGCTTGTGGCCGGGCGCTATTCCCAGAATGTCCAGAGGTTCGCGCGGCCTAAGCGGCAGATCCTTCCCGCCGGGCCGGCCCTTCGACCCTGGACGGATCGCCAGGCGGCCGACCCCGACAAGCAGCGCGCCTGGCGGATCGACCCTAGCCCGCCTTGCCGGGGTCGTGGCCCAGCAGGCGCAGGGCATTGAGCGTGACCAGCACGGTCGCGCCGGTGTCGGCCAGGATGGCGATCCACAGCCCGGTGATGCCGAGGACCGAGGTCACCAGGAACACCGCCTTCAGCCCCAGCGCGATGGCGACGTTCTGGCGGATGTTGCCCATCGTCGCCCGCGCCAGCCGGATCAGCGCCGGCACGTCCGTCACCCGGTCGCGCAGGATCGCCGCATCCGCCGTCTCCAGCGCCACGTCGGTGCCCGAGCCCATCGCCACCCCCACGCTCGCCTGCTTCAGCGCCGGGGCGTCGTTGATGCCGTCGCCGATCATCATCACGCCCCCCTGCGCGGCCATCTCGCGGATCGCGGCCAGCTTGCCTTCGGGCAGCATCCCGGCGCGATGGTCCATGCCAAGGGCGCCCGCGATGGCCTCGGCGGTGCGCGGGTTGTCGCCGGTCAGCATGACCGCGCCGACATCCAGCGCGCGAAGCTGGGCCATCGCCTCGGCGGCATCGGCGCGCGGCTCGTCGCGCATGGCGATCAACCCCAGGGGGCGGCGCGCGCGAAAGACCGCGACCACGGTCTTGCCCTCGCTTTCCAGCGCGGTGGCGCGGCGGATCGCATCGGTTTCGATTCCGCCCTGCTCGGCGGCATGGCGGGGCGAGGATACCCATGCGGGCTCGTCCGCGACGACCGCCTCGACCCCCCGGCCCACCAGCGCCCGCGCCTCGCGCGCGGGCAGCGGGGCCACGCCCGCCTCGGCGGCACGCGCCAGGATGGCCCGCGCCAGCGGATGGCTGGAGCCGGCCTCGACCCCGCCCGCCACCGCCAGCAGCCCGGCCTCGTCCACGCCGGCGGCCGGCACCAGGTCGGTGACCACCGGCCGGCCATGCGTCAGCGTGCCGGTCTTGTCGAAGGCGACATGGGTGACCTTGGCCGCGGCCTCGATCACCGCGCCGCCCTTCATCAACAGCCCGCGCTTCGCCCCGGCCGAGAGCGAGGAGGCGATCGAGGCCGGGACCGAGATCACCAGCGCGCAGGGGCAGCCGATCAGCAGCAGCGCCAGGCCGCGATAGATCCAGCTTCCCCAGTCCGCGCCGAATGCCAGCGGCGGCACCAGCACCACCAGCGCCGAGACCGCCACCACGGCGGGCATGTACCAGCGACTGAAGCGGTCGATGAAGCGCTCGGTGGGCGCGCGGGCTTCCTCGGCCTCCTCGACCAGGCGGATGATGCGGGCGATGGTGTTGTCCGCAGGCTCGCGCATGACGCGCACGCGCAGCGCCGCCTCGGTATTGATCGAGCCGGCGAAAACCCCGTCCCCCGGTCCCTTGGTCACCGGCACGCTCTCGCCGGTCACCGGGCTGTCGTCGATGCCGCTCGTGCCCTCGGCGATCTCGCCATCGGCGGGGATGCGGTCGCCGGGACGGACCAGCACGACCTGGCCGATCCCCAGGCTGTCGGCGGGAACCTCCCGCGTCTTGCCGTTCACCTCCAGCAGCGCGGTCTTGGGCACCAGATCGGCCAGCGCCCGGATGCCGTCGCGCGCCCGACCGGCGGCGACGCCCTCCAGCACCTCGCCCAGGGCGAACAGGAACACGACCAGCGCCGCCTCCTCGGCCGCACCGATGAAGAGGGCACCGACGGCGGCGATGGTCATCAGGCTTTCGATGGTGAAGGGCTGGCCCAGGCGCAGCGCCGCGAAGGCGCGCTTCGCCACCGGGGCGACGCCGATCACGCAGGCCAGCAGGAAGGCCCAATAGCCCCATTCGGCCGTGGTCAGCAGCTCGAAGGCCCAGGCCGCGGCCAGCAGCAGGCCGGTCATGACGACCAGCCGGCCCTTGGCGGTGCGATGCCATCTCTGGCCGCGGGCAGCGCCATGGTCGTGGCCATGCGTGGCCGGGGCGGCTGCCGGTGCCACGGCCGCCGCAGGCGCGGCATCGGGCAGCACGAAGGCCTTCTTGCGCGGTGCCTCCTGCCCGCGCGGCGCGATGCCAAAGCCCAGGCGCCGAACCGTGTCCTCGATCTGGTCGCGGCTTGTCCCGTCCGGGTGCAGCGTCAGCGACAGCTTCTCGGCCATCAGCCCGACCGAGACCTCGCCCACCCCCGGCATCCGCTCGACCGCCGCGGTGATCTTGCGGGTGCAGGCGGCGCAGTCCATGCCCGTCACCGTCCATTCGACCCGTTCGGCATTTTCGTCACGCATCGTTCATCTCCTGCCCGCGCAGACCGCGGGCCTTGTCCTCGATGATTCGGGAACCTAGTTGCTCCAGCAACTAGAGCTTCAAGGGGTTTCTCATGCTCTCCATCGGAAAACTCAGCCGGGCGACCGGGGTGAAGGTGCCGACGATCCGCTATTACGAGCAGATCGGCCTGCTGCCCCAGCCCGAGCGGACGGCGGGCAACCAGCGGCTTTACGCGCCGAAGGTGCAAGAGCGGCTGGCCTTCATCCGCCACGCCCGCGACCTGGGCTTCCCGCTCGAGGCGATCCGCGAGTTGCTGAGCCTGTCGGACCGGCCGGACATCCCCTGCGCCGCCGCCGACGAGATCGCCGGCCGCCAGCGTGCGGCGGTCAATGCCCGCATCGCCCGGCTGACGGTGTTGCGCGACGAATTGCAGCGCATGCTGGCGCAATGCGCCTGCGGCACCATCGCCGACTGCCGGGTGATCGAGGTGCTGGGCAACCATGCGCTTTGCCTGCATGGCGATCATGGCGACACGGATCCCTCATAGGCGCGGTTTCGCACCGCCATCGAGACATGGGCCGGGCTGATCATCCGAGAGCCTCCTGGTTTCACATATCGCCGCGGGCTCGCGCCTGCGGCGAGGCTTCTAGAACACGGCGACCTGCGTGCCGATCTCGGCGAGGTCGTAAAGCTCGGTGACATGCTCGTTATAGAGGCCGTAGCAGCCGTTCGATGACAGGCGCCCGATCTTTCGGGTGTCATGCGTGCCGTGGATGAGATAGGCGGGCCAGGACAGATAGAGCCCATAAGCGCCAAGGGGATTTTCCGGCGTGCCGCCTTCGACGCGCAAGGGCAGGCTCGGATCCTTTTTGCGCATGTCGGGCGTGGGGGTCCATGGCGGGTTCTTCGCCTTGCGGACCACCTCGGTCTTGCCGCGCTTGGTCAGCTCCTCGGTCACCGGCACCGAGCAGGGATAGACCCGATAGGTGGCTTCGCCGGCGGACCAGTAGTGCAGCGCCCGCGACGAAACATCGGCCAGGATCACCCCGACCCCCAGGTCGCTGAAATGATCGCTCCAATGCCACATGCGGAAGGCGGACAGGTTCCGGCGCCGATCGGCGTTCGGATTTACCTGCCAGGCGCCGATATCGGGTGCCTGCCCCTGGCCCGCACCGCCATAGACCATGTTCCCCGTGCTCGGGTCGAACTGCTGCGCAAACGCGCCCATGGCGCCGCTACCGGCACATATCAGCCCGCCGACAAATGCCCTGCGATCAAGGCCGGAGCCTTTGAATCCCTTATCCATGTTGATGACTCAATCCGTTCTGTCTGTGATCACATCAGCCCGGAAACCGCGTCGGGGTGGGCCATGACGACCGCACCCGGCGGGATTTTGCCAGGCTGATGGCGAATTGCGCCCGAGGCGCAGGATCAGACGAAGAGAGTTCTCGGAGGCCGCTCTTGCTGCAGCGGTCCCGTCGTTCGCCAGGACGAGACGGCAAACAGCCGCTCGAGCCTGCTGGCGTGCTGTGCGGCCCCATCTTGCAAGGACGCCGTCTCGACGGCGGCATGCGAGGCACAGGTCCAGTCGCAGGCTGTTCCATCGCTGCTGCAACTGCCGCTCAGCATGCAGGACGCATTGCCTGGGGCGGAAGAAGGCTCGGCCTCCTGCCCGGCTGCGGCTTCCATCGCCAGTTGCTGCGACGCTACCGCGCCGTCATGCGCCACCGACAGGATCAGGGCGGCGTTCATCACGGCAAAGGTGAACAGCAGGGCGAGCAGGCGCATCATGCCATATGGGTAGGATGGCCCGCCCGCGAAGTCCATCGGGATGTGATCGCAAATGCGTGTGCTCAAGGACGGGATCACCATTCTCGGCATCCGGTATCATTCGGAGGATCTCGCGACCTAGTTCCTGCTTCGTGGTGGGCAAACCGTGGACATCCGCTGGGACCATGCCGACATCGGCGCCATCGAAGTCTGCCTCGACGGGAACTGGGTCGAGGTCGGGACCGTGCATGGCGAGACG
>JAANMU010002847.1_pt1 | contig 12115 bp, 14 predicted proteins | sample 7279701 | NCBI WGS metagenome assembly JAANMU01 (sample SAMN14094539, study PRJNA606508) | bioreactor metagenome | isolation source: A lab-scale SPAN reactor treating ammonium-rich wastewater day 57 | place: Ireland: Galway | collected 2017-03-13 | reverse complement strand
GGTGCCGCGGACGCCCGGTGCCGCGGACGCCTGCGTCACGGCGGGCGGCCGCGGTGCGCAGCGCTGGCGATCAGCGCGGCGCCATCCGGATCGCTCCGTCGAGCCGGATCGTCTCGCCGTTGAGCATCGTGTTGGCGAAGATGTGCGCAACCATCTGCGCGTATTCCTCGGGCCGGCCGAGCCGCGGGGGGAAGGGCACCTGGCGCCCGAGCGACTCCTGCACGTCCTGCGGCATGCCGGCGAGCAGCGGCGTGAGGAACAGGCCGGGCGCGATCGTGACCACGCGCACGCCGTCGCGCGAGAGGTCGCGCGCGATCGGCAGCGTCATGCCGACGATGCCGCCCTTCGAGGCCGAGTAGGCTGCCTGGCCGATCTGGCCGTCGAAGGCGGCCACCGAAGCGGTGTTCACGATCACGCCGCGCTCGCCTTCGTCGTTGGGCGCGTTCTTCGTCATCGCGGCCGCGGCCAGCCGGATCATGTTGAAGGTGCCGATCAGGTTGATGCCGATCACTTTGGAGAACATGTCGAGCGGATGCGGGCCGTCCTTGCCGACCGTCTTGGCCGCAGGGCCGATGCCGGCGCAGTTGACCAGCCCGACGAGCCGGCCCATCGATTGCGCCGCCTCGACCGCGGCCCGCGCGTCGGCTTCGGCGGTGACGTCGCAGCGCACGAACTTCGCGCGCGCGCCCAGTTCGGCCGCGTAGCGCTCGCCCAGTTCGGTGTTCACGTCGGCGATCAGCGCGGCGCCCCCGGCGTCGACCACCATCTTCGCGGTTGCACCGCCCAGTCCCGAAGCGCCGCCGGTGACCAGCACCACGTTGTCCGAAATCTTCATCGATCGCCTCCGCGAGCCGTGTCCGAAAAACGTCATTCTAGACAGGCGCGAGCCAGCCGCCCTAAGATTCGTCGCCAATCGCCGGGATCTCCGGAGCATGGACGCGACGCTCGAATACTGGCGCGCCCTGGTGCGCAGTGACGAATCGCTGCCGCTGTTCGAAGCGGCGCTGGCGATCGCGCAGGATGCCTATCCCGACCTGCCGATGGCCGACCTGCTGGCGCGCGTCGACGGCTTCGCGCTCACGCTGAAGCGGCGGCTCGATTCGCTGCGCCAGCCCGCGGCGCGCGTGGAGGCGCTGGGCGAGCACTTCGCCGACCAGCTCGGTTTTCGCGGCAACGCCAACGACTACTACGACCCCGACAACAGCTACCTGAACCGCGTGATCGAGCGGCGTCTGGGCATACCGATCAGCCTGTCGGTGCTCTACATCGAAATCGCCGAGCAGGTGGGCCTGCCCGCGAGCGGCATCGGTTTTCCCGGGCACTTCCTGGTGCGCCACGACCTGCCCGGCGCCACGCTGGTGGTCGACGTGTTCGACGGTGCGCGCCGGCTCTCGCAGGAGGAACTGGAATACCGCCTGGCGCCCTATGCCACGGCAGACCGGGGGCAGGCCAGCCGCCTGCTGCATTCGCAACTCGCGGTCGCGGCGCCGCGGGCGATCCTGGCGAGAATGCTGCGCAACCTGCGGGCGATTCACGCCGAGCGCGGCGACGCGCCGCGCCTGGCTGCGGTGGAGCGGCGCCTGGCGGTGCTGGCCGATCCGCTGCACTGAAACGACGAGGGCGCCCGCGGGCGCCCTCGCGCCGGCGCCCGCGGGCGCCCCTCATGCAAGACCGCGCGCGGCTCAGTTCGGGCCGTACAGGATGCCCATCAGCGGCACGATGAGCAGTGCCACGATGTTGATGATCTTGATCAGCGGGTTTACTGCCGGGCCGGCCGTGTCCTTGTAGGGATCGCCGACCGTGTCGCCGGTGACCGCCGCCTTGTGCGCGTCCGAGCCCTTGCCGCCGTGGTGGCCCTCTTCGATGTACTTCTTCGCGTTGTCCCAGGCGCCGCCGCCGGTGCACATCGAGATCGCCACGAACAGGCCGGTGACGATCGTGCCCATCAGCACGCCGCCCAGCGCCACCGGGCCGAGGATCACGCCGACCAGGATCGGCACCACGACCGGCAGCAGCGAGGGCACGATCATTTCGCGGATCGCGGCGCCGGTGAGCAGGTCGACCGCGCGCGAGTAGTCGGGCTTGCCGGTGCCTTCCATGATGCCCTTGATCTCGCGGAACTGCCGGCGCACTTCCTCGACCACCGAGCCGGCGGCACGGCCGACCGCTTCCATTGCCATCGCGCCGAACAGGTAGGGCACCAGGCCGCCGATGAACAGGCCGATGATCACCATGTGGTCGGAGAGATCGAAGTCCACGCTCAGGCCGACCGATTCGAGCCCGTGCGTGTAGTCGGCGAACAGCACCAGCGCGGCAAGCCCCGCCGAGCCGATCGCGTAGCCCTTGGTCACCGCCTTGGTCGTGTTGCCCACCGCGTCGAGCGGGTCGGTGATGTTGCGCACCGACTCCGGCAGGTTGGACATCTCGGCGATGCCGCCGGCGTTGTCGGTGATCGGGCCGTAGGCGTCGAGCGCCACGACGATGCCGGCCATCGACAGCATCGAGGTCGCGGCCACCGCGATGCCGTACAGGCCGCCGAGCGTGTACGACGAGACGATCGCCGCGCACACCAGCAGCACCGGCCAGGCGGTGGACTTCATCGACACCGCGATCCCGGCGATGATGTTGGTCGCGTGGCCGGTGGTCGAGGACTGCGCCACGTATTTCACCGGCTTGAACTGCGTGCCGGTGTAGTACTCGGTGACCCAGACGATCAGTCCGGTGAGCACCATGCCCACCACCACGCAGAGCCACAGGTTCGTCACCGAGGTACCGGCAGCGGAGAGGTCGGCGTCGCCGAACATCCACGAGGTGACCGGGTACGCGACGACGGTCGCGATCGCGCCGGCCCAGGCGAGGCCGCGGTAGAGCGCCGGCATCACGTTGGTCTGGCCCGGCTTCGCCTTCACGAACATCGCGCCGATGATCGACGCGATGATCGACAGGCCGCCCAGCGCGAGCGGGTACACCACCGCCTGCAGTTCGGCACCCGTGATCATCAGCGAGCCGAGCAGCATCGTCGCGATCAGCGTCACCGCATAGGTCTCGAACAGGTCGGCGGCCATGCCGGCGCAGTCGCCGACGTTGTCGCCGACGTTGTCGGCGATCACTGCCGGGTTGCGCGGATCGTCTTCGGGAATGCCGGCCTCGACCTTGCCGACGAGGTCGGCACCCACGTCGGCGCCCTTGGTGAAGATGCCGCCGCCCAGTCGGGCGAAGATCGAGATCAGCGACGAGCCGAAGGCCAGGCCGATGAGCGGCTTGATCACCGAATGCAGGTCGCCGGCAGCGTCCGGCGGCGCCGAGTTCATCAGGACGCCGTAGTAGCCGGCCACGCCGAGCAGGCCCAGGCCGACCACCAGCATGCCGGTGATCGCGCCGCCGCGAAACGCCACCGCCAGCGCCTCGCCGATGCCCTGGGTGGCCGCCTGCGCGGTGCGAACGTTGGCACGCACCGACACGTTCATGCCGATGTAGCCGGCCGCCCCCGAGAGGATCGCGCCGATCGCGAAGCCGATCGCGGTGGGCAGGCCCAGCCCCGGCACGAACCAGATGACGAAAAACAGGATGATGCCGACCAGCCCGATCGTGCGGTACTGGCGGTTCAGGTAGGCCTTGGCGCCCTGCTGGATCGCCGCGGCGATCTCCTGCATTCGCGCGTTGCCCGCGTCGAGGGACAGGATCCAGCGGCTCGAGGCGATGCCGTAGATCACTGCTGCCAGCCCGCAGGCCAGGGCCAGCCACAGACCTGCCGAGGTCGCAGTCATGAGGGAACCTCCATCCGGATTGCTCGGTGTTCGAAGTCGAAGGAAAAGGGTAATCGGTGTGACGCGGGCGAGAGTTTACTTGAGTGCGTCGATCGCACGGGCAGTGATTTCTTCCACGCTGCCCAGCCCGGAGATGCGCCGGTAGGCCGGTGCCGCGGCGTCGCCGCTGCGCTCCCAGGCACTGTAGTACTCGATCAGCGGACGCGTCTGCGAGTGATAGACCGCCAGGCGCTTGCGCACCGTGTCCTCGCGGTCGTCGTCGCGCTGCGCGAGCGGTTCGCCGGTGAGATCGTCGTAGCCGGACACCCGTGGAGGATTGAACTTCACGTGATAGCTGCGGCCGCTGCCCGGATGCACGCGGCGCCCACCCATGCGTTCGATGATCTCCTGGTCGGGCACGTCGATCTCGAGCACGTAGTCGATGCGCACGCCCGCGGTCTTCATCGCGTCGGCCTGCGCGATCGTGCGCGGGAAACCGTCGAACAGGTAGCCCGCCTCGCAGTCGGGCTTGCGCAGGCGATCCATCACCAACCCGACGATGATCTCGTCGGAGACCAGTGCTCCGGCCTCCATGACTTTCTGTGCCGCCAGGCCGACCGGCGTGCCCGCGCTGATCGCCGCGCGCAGCATGTCGCCTGTTGAAATCTGCGGGATTCCGAATTTCCGCGTGATGTACGCGGCCTGCGTGCCTTTGCCGGCACCGGGCGGGCCGAGAAGTATCAAACGCATGGATGAGCCTGAACGGTGTGATCGGGCCGACCACCGCCCGCAAAGCCGCCAAAGCGTACCGTCAAACGCGGGAATCGGTCAATTTGGCCGGGACGCGCAGGCGGCTGCGAACGTCGCGCGCGCGCGCTCGAGATCGGCGGCGGTGTCCACGCCCGGCGGCGGCGCGTCGTGGGCGAGCAGCACCGCGATGCGGTGGCCGTGCCAGAGTGCGCGCAACTGCTCGAGCGACTCGAGCGCTTCGAGCGGCGAGCGCGCGAGCCGCGGATACGCTTCGAGGAAACCGGCCCGGTAGGCGTACAGCCCGATGTGACGCAGCGGCAGCCCGGCCGGCGCGAGGCCGCCGGGCAATCGCGCGGGCACGCGCTGCGGAAACTGTGCCATCGCGTCGCGCTCGAACGGGATCGGCGCGCGCGAGAAGTAGAGCGCCCGCAGGTCGCGATCGCAGACCACCTTGACCACGTTCGGGTCGAGGTACTGCGCGAGCGTGTCGATCGGGTGCGCGGCGGTGGCGATCGCGCAGTCGGTCGCGGCGGCGAGTCGAGCCGCCACCGCACGCACCAGTTGCGGCGGAATCAGCGGCTCGTCGCCCTGGACGTTGACCACGATCTGCCCGGCGTGCAGCGCGAGCTTGCCGGCCGCCTCGGCGAGGCGGTCGGTGCCCGAGGCGTGGTCTTCGCGCGTGAGAATCGCCTCGAAGCCGGCCGCCGATACCGCGTCGGCGATGCGCGGCGAGTCGGTGGCGATTGCGACGCGCGCCGCGCCGGCCGCCGCGGCGCGCTCGGCCACACGCACCACCATCGGCTTGCCGCCGATGTCGGCGAGCGGCTTGTCCGGCAGGCGGGTCGAAGCGAGGCGGGCAGGGATCAGCGCGACGAAGTCAGGCGGCGCCATCGACGCGTTCAGTCGGTGTCGGGGAGCTTGCGCGCTTCGTCGACCAGCATCACGGGAATGCCGTCGCGCACCGGGAAAGCGAGGCGGTCGGCGCGGCAGACCAGTTCGGCGTCGAGCGGCGTGCCGTCGTCGGCGGTGCCGCCGCGCTGGTGCTGCAGGGGCCCCTTGCAAAGCGGGCAGACCAGGATTTCAAGCAGGCGTGCGTCCACGGATCGTCTCGGTCAGCCAGTCGATGAGCGCGGGATCGGGAACCGCCTGCACTTCGAGTGTCCAGCAGCGGCTGTCCGCCCACGCCGCGCATTTTACGGCGTCCTTGGCGGTCATGACGACCAGGCTCGCCGCAAGCGCCGCGAGCTCGGCGCGACCGAGCGTCGCGTGGTCGCCCAGCTCGATGCACTGCGGCTGCAGGCCGAGTGCGCGCAGCGTCGCGAAGAAGCGCTGCGGGGCCGCGATTCCGGCCACTGCGGCCAGGCGCTGGCCGTGCGCCTGGCGCACGAATGCCTGCGGTTCGAGCGGTGCGGCGTGGCCATCGACCGCGACGAAGCGCAACGGCTCGATGCGGAAGCGGAACTGCCGCGGATGCGCGATCGGCGCCGGCGCCTCGCCGTTGAGCGCCAGCGCGTCCATCGTCGCGGCCTGCGCGAGCGGGGCGCGCAGCGGTCCGGCGGGCAGCAGTCGTCCGTTGCCGATGCCGCGCTCGTCGAACACCGCGAGTTCGACGCTGCGCGCGAGCCCCGCGTGCTGCAGCCCGTCGTCGGCCACGACCAGGTCGAGCTGCGGATGCGCGGCGAGCAGCCGCGCGACCGCTGCGGCGCGGTCGCGCCCGGCCGCCACCGGCAGGCCGGTCGCCCGCGCGAGCAGCAAGGGTTCGTCGCCGGCGCTGGCCGCGTCGTCGCCGGCGTGCACCAGGCGCGGGTCGTTGCGCGTCGCGCCATAGCCGCTCGCGACGATGCCGGCGCGCAGTCCGCGCGCGCAAAGCGCGGTCGCGATCGCCGCCACGAGCGGCGTCTTTCCTGCGCCGCCGGCGACCAGGTTGCCCACCACCAGCAGCGGGGGCCGCGGCGCCGCGAGCGCGCGCGCGCGACTGCGGTTGCGCCGCGCCACGAAGGCGGTGACGACCGACAGCGGCGCGAGGCAGGCGCGCAGCGCGCGCAGCGCGAGGCCCGGATCGCGCGCGTACCAGAGCCGTCGAACCAGCGATTCGACGCGGCCGCGCAGCCTCGGGCTCATCGCCCCTTGTCGGGGCCGCCGCCCTTGGCGGCGAAAGTCACTTTCGCGACGCCCGCCTGGCGCGCTGCCTCGAGCACCCCGACCACCGCCTGGTGCGTCGCGCCCGCGTCGGCGTAGATCACCAGCACCGGCTCCTTGCGCTCGGCTGCCGCGCGGCGCAGTGCGGCAGCCAGGTCGGGCGGCGCGACGAACTGCGGGTTGCCGGCATCGAGCATGTAGCGGCCGTCGGTCGACACCGCGACGACGATCTCGCTCGGCCGCTCGGCGGCCTGTTCGGCGTTGGCGCTGGGCAGGTCGACCTGCAGTTCGGTGAACTTGGAGTAGGTGGTGGTGACCATCAGGAAGATGAGGATCACCAGCAGCACGTCGATCAGCGGAACGAAGTTGATCTCCGGCTCGTCGCGCCGGATGCCGCGGCGAAAGTTCATCGCTGCAGGCTGCGCAGCGTGTCGACCAGGCGCAGCGACTGCTGTTCCATCTCGACCAGGTAAGTGTCGACGCGCGCGCGGAAATGACGATAGGCAATCATCGCCGGGATCGCGATCAGGATGCCGAGCGCCGTGTTGTAGAGCGCCACCGAGATGCCGTGCGCGAGTTGCTGCGGGTTGGCCGCGCCGGTGGGCGCCTGCGCGCCGAAGATCTCGATCATTCCGACCACGGTGCCGAACAGGCCCATCAGCGGCGCGATCGCCGCGATCGTGCCCAGCGCCGACAGGTAGCGCTCGAGGTCGTGGGCGACCGCGCGGCCGGTTTCCTCCATCGCCTCCTTCATCGGCTCGCGCCCGGCGGACTCGTTGCGCAGGCCGCTGGCCAGCACGCGCCCGAGCGGCGAATTGGCCGCCAGCCTGTTCAGCAGTTCGGGCGTGATCGGCTGCGAGCGGCGCAGCGCGACCACTTCCTCGAGCAGGCCCGGCGGCAGCACTTTCGCGCGCTTCAGGGACAGGAACCGTTCGATGATCAGCGCGACCGCAGCGATCGACGCGAGGATCAGGAACCACACCGGCCAGCCGGCGGCCTGGATCAGGGACAGCAAATCGTTCTCCGAGGGGGGGTGACGCAAGGGCCCGCAATTGTCGGGTCTTTTCGCGCGCACGGGCAAGTTCGTCCGTCGGACGGCCGCCCGGCCGCGAGCATGGCGCGAAACCTGTGGACAAGTCTGTGAGTAACGCCCCGCAAAACCGGCGCCGAGCCGCGCCGGGCCTTGGCCTGCACGCGAACCCCTCGGCGGCGCAGCGGAATTCTTGCTGCAAATCATATACTTGCACCGCGCGCTCGGCTGCGGGCCGGGCGCGTCGAGCCGCAGGGCGGCGCAGCGCGGGCGTGTGGAAAGCTGTCGACCGGAAAGGCGCATGAACACTGGATCCACGAGCGGAAATCAAGGCCCGGCGCGGGAAATCCTCACGGTCGGCCAGTTGAACCGCATGGTAGCTGGATTGTTGCAACGCAGCATCGCACCGGTCTGGGTGACGGGCGAACTCTCGAACGTGACCCGCGCCGCCAGCGGGCACTGGTACTTCACGCTGAAGGACGCCGCGGCACAGGTGCGCGCGGTGATGTTTCGCGGCCGCGCGCAGTACGTCGACTTCGCGCCGCGCGAGGGCGACCGCGTCGAGGTGCGGGCCACGGTCACTCTCTACGAGCCGCGCGGCGACTACCAGCTCTCGGTCGAGTCGATGCGCCGCGCCGGCGCCGGCGACCTGTACCAGCGCTTCCTGCAACTGAAGGCGCGCCTGCAGGCCGAGGGCCTGTTCGATGCCGGGCGCAAGCGGGCGCTGCCGGCGCTGCCGCGAGCGATCGGCATCGTCACGTCGCCGCAGGCGGCGGCGCTGCGCGACGTGCTCACCACGCTGCGCCGGCGCTCGCCCGCGATTCCGGTGGTGATCTACCCGACGCCGGTGCAGGGGGCCGATGCGCCGGCCGCGATCGTGGCCGCGCTGGGTGCCGCGGCGCGGCGGCGCGACTGCGACGTGCTGCTGCTGGTGCGCGGCGGCGGGTCGATCGAAGACCTGTGGGCGTTCAACGACGAGGCGGTGGCGCGCGCGGTCGCGGCCTCGCCGATTCCGGTGGTGAGCGGCGTGGGCCACGAGACCGACTTCACGATCGCCGATTTCGCCGCCGACCAGCGCGCGCCCACGCCCACTGCCGCCGCGGCGCTCGCCTCGCCCGACCGGCGCGAACTGCTGCGCGGCGCGCAGGCGCTCGGCGAGCGCATCGCGCGCGCCTGGGCGCGGCGCATCGAGTCGCTGGAGCAGCGCCTGGACACCGGCGCGCGCCTGCTGCGCTCGCCCACGGCGCAGTGGCAGGAGCGGGCGCTCAGGCTGCAGGCGCTGGCGCAGCGCGCGGCGGCGGCCGGCCGCAACCTGCTGGCGCAGCGCGCCATGCGCATCGAGCGGCTGCGCGCCGCCCTGCGCGCGCCGCGCGGCGAAGTGGCGGCGCACCGGCTCGATGCGGCGGCGCAGGGGCTGCGACGGGCAGCGCAGGAACAGCTCGCGCGCCGCGACGAGCGCCTTGCCCGGCTCGCGGCCTCGCTCGCGCTGGTGAGCCCGCAGGCGGTGCTCGCGCGCGGCTACGCGATCGTGCAGGATCGCGCAGGCCGCGTCGTGCGCGCCAGCGCCGAGGCCGCGGTGGGCGACGCGCTGTCGGTGACGCTGGCGCGCGGCGCGTTGCGGGTCGAAGTGCGCGAAACCGTCGACGACGAAGCGCAGGGATCGAACCGGCCCTGACCTGCTCGCATGAGTGGCCGCATGGGCCAGGTGGCCGTATCGCCCGGGTGGATGCTTTCGCTGCCCCTGCGCTTTCGTCCTAGAATCGAGGGCTCCGGCCCGCGCGGCGACGGACTTCACCCGAATCAGAAGGACAACACCATGGAACACACCCTCCCGGCGCTGCCGTACGCAATGGACGCACTGGCCCCGCACATCTCGAAGGAGACCTTCGAGTACCACTACGGCAAGCATCACCAGGCGTACGTCACCAACCTGAACAACCTGATCAAGGGCACCGAATTCGAGAATCTCGGCCTCGAAGACATCGTGAAGAAGTCGCTGGGCGGCGTCTTCAACAACGCGGCACAGGTGTGGAACCACACTTTCTTCTGGTCGAGCATGAAGGCGGGCGGGGGCGGCGAGCCCGGCGGCGCGCTGGGCGACGCGATCAACCGCAAGTGGGGCAGCTTCGCGGCGTTCAAGGAAGCGTTCACCAAGAGCGCGGTGGGCAACTTCGGCTCGGGCTGGACCTGGCTGGTGAAGAAGCCCGACGGTTCGGTCGACATCGTGAACACGAGCAACGCCGCCACGCCGCTCACCACGGCCGACCGCGCGCTGCTCACGATCGACGTCTGGGAGCACGCCTACTACATCGACTACCGCAACGCGCGCCCGAAGTTCGTCGAGACCTTCCTGAACCACCTCGCGAACTGGGAGTTCGCCGCGAAAAACTTCGGCTGACACCGGGGGCGGCGACGCGCGGCCGGCTCTACACCGCGATCATCGGGCTGGTCGTCGGCGCGGACGCCGGTTCAGCGCTGGCGGCCCGCCTGCCCCGGGAACACCTCCGGATTCACCAGCTTCGCGCCCGCGCCCAGCGCGCGCCGCGCGAACCAGCCCTGTTCCATCTCGAGCGCGAAGCGCACCGGCGCCTTCGCGCAGTGGCTGTCCTCGGTGCGCGGCGCCATGTCCTCGATGTTCACGATGCGGCCGTCGTCGTCGATGAACGCGATCGACAGCGCGAGCAGCGTGTTGCGCATCCAGAAGCAGTACGCACGCGGCTGCTCGATGACGAACAGCATCCCCTCGTTCGGGCCGAGCCGCTCGCGCATCATCAGCCCGATCTCGCGCGAGCGCGGCGTGTCGGCCACTTCGGCGAGCACGATCTGCAGGCCGGCCTGCAGTCGCACGACCGGCAGCTTCGGTTGGGGCGCCTGCTGCGCGGCTGTGGACTGCGACGCTGCGAGCATCGCGGCCAGGCCCGCGCCGGCGAGCAGCCGCCGCAGCGACTGCCGCTGCGCGCCGGGCCGGGGGTGCGGCAGCGCCGCGCCGCCGGTGTCCGAAATCGTCCTCATCCGCTCATGTTGCCTGCGTTCGGCTCGCAGGAAAAGCCGCGGCGCTGCGGCTGCCGCACTGCGGCATAATTGCGCATTCGCCCACTTCCCACGAGGAATCCCCGGCATGTACCAGCACATCAAGATCCCGTCCGCTGGCGAGAAAATCAGGGTCAACAGCGACTTCTCCCTGCAGGTTCCCGACCATCCGGTCATTCCGTACATCGAGGGCGACGGCACCGGGGTCGACATCACGCCGGTGATGATCAGGGTGGTCGATGCGGCGGTGGCGAAGGCCTACGGCGGCAGGAAGCAGATCCACTGGATGGAGATCTACGCGGGCGAGAAGTCCACCCGGGTCTACGGCCCCGACGTGTGGCTGCCGGCCGAGACGCTCGAGGTGCTGAAGGACTACGTGGTCTCGATCAAGGGGCCGCTCACCACGCCGGTGGGCGGCGGCATCCGCTCGCTCAACGTGGCGCTGCGCCAGGAGCTCGACCTCTACGTCTGCCTGCGCCCGGTGCGCTGGTTCAAGGGCGTGCCCTCGCCGGTGAAGGAGCCCGAGAAGACCGACATGGTGATCTTCCGCGAGAACTCCGAAGACATCTACGCGGGCATCGAGTACGAGGCGCAGAGCGAGAAGGCGAAGAAGCTGATCGGGTTCCTCACGAAGGAACTCGGCGTCACGAAGATCCGCTTTCCCGAGACTTCCGGCATCGGCATCAAGCCGGTCTCGCGCGAGGGCACCGAGCGGCTGATGCGCAAGGCGATCCAGTACGCGATCGACAACGACCGGCCCTCGGTCACGATCGTGCACAAGGGCAACATCATGAAGTACACCGAGGGGAGCTTTCGCGACTGGAGCTACGCGCTCGCGCAGAAGGAGTTCGGCGCGCAGCTGCTCGACGGCGGCCCCTGGTGCTCGTTCAGGAGCCCGAAGAGCGGCAAGGAGATCGTGATCAAGGACGCGATCGCCGACGCCTTCCTGCAGCAGATCCTGCTGCGCCCGGCCGAGTACTCGGTCATCGCCACGCTGAACCTGAACGGCGACTACATCTCCGACGCGCTGGCCGCGCAGGTGGGCGGCATCGGCATCGCGCCTTTTCCTCCGGCGTGAACTCCCGCTGCAGGCGTCGTTTCAGCCATTCGAGCGGCAGGTCGACGTCGATGCCGGGGATCGCGCGCACGCCGTTGAAGTAGGCGCCGAAGGCCTTGTCGAACTTGTCGAAGTTGCGCTCGTCCTTCACGAGAGCGGCGCGCGACAGGTAGTAGAACTCGTCGATCGACGGCCCGATGACGTGCTCGCGCATTCCCTCGAGCAGCAGAAGGTATTCCTTGATCGATACCGGCAGCTTCGCGCCGCGCAGGTGCAGGAAGAAATCGATCAGCATCGGCGTTCTCCGCGCATCGCCGGTGGCAGTGGCCGGTCCTCGATCGAGCCCGGCATGCTATCGGCGCG
>JAANMU010002842.1_pt1 | contig 12137 bp, 10 predicted proteins | sample 7279701 | NCBI WGS metagenome assembly JAANMU01 (sample SAMN14094539, study PRJNA606508) | bioreactor metagenome | isolation source: A lab-scale SPAN reactor treating ammonium-rich wastewater day 57 | place: Ireland: Galway | collected 2017-03-13 | reverse complement strand
CGGACGGCAATGTGATTCAAGCGCTCTACGAACCGACCATCAGCCGACTCGATTGGGTGGCCGGTAATCCATAGGGCCGAAGGCTGCTTCGGCCCCATCGCCCAAGAACGAGATTCCACGAGCATGGGAATTTGGGACACATTGCCGCGTGACCAATACGTCGGCCTGGCGCCGTGGGTGTGGGTGCAGCTGGAGAGCAACCAGCCGCCGGGCCCGTTCCCCTTCGTAGGCGGTGTGGCGCCCGATGTCGTCGCCAGTCTGCATGAAGCCCACAGCCTCTTGCTGGCCTGTGTGGAGACGGCCATCAGCGATGTCTTCTCCCGGCGCGCCACGTTAGGGGACCCGAGGACGAAGCAATTGTTGGAAGACGCCTATGCCGAACTGGTCAATTCCCGACCACAGTTGAGTCGGCATATCAGGACCGGGCGGCAACCGGATGGGAGTTTTCTCTGGTCACACCCCTTCGACTCGACCAAGTCCGCGACGGTGGTGAACAGCGGACTGCGGATTTTTCACGCGGTGAAACGGCAGGCGATTCCGGTTCCGTTCGAGCGGCCGATGGGCCCGATCGTGGGGAAGTTGCTCGGCATGTTGGATGGGACGCAACAAGCTGGCGCGCTCCGGACCATCGTCGCTACGGCCGGGCGGGACGGCGAGCGATTGTTGACCAAGCTGATGGAGCTGTTCCTGCAACACGACTGTCTCGTCCCGACGACGCAGGCCACGATCAGGGAGCACTGGCTGCTCAATACCAGAGACCAGGATACGATCCATCTCGGCCATGCCGCCCTAATGTATCGGCAACGGGACCAGTTCTTTCTGTTCGACCCCTGGCTGCTGCCGTGGTTCGCGGAATCCAACGTGCCGAGCCTGTGGGTGCCGCTCTTGCCCAAGCCGGCGGGGATTTTCTTGACCCACGACCACGACGACCACGTCGATCCCCGCACGTTGCTGCATGTGCCGAAGGACGTGCCGATCGTCATTCCCAGCCGACGGAACCGAAAGAAATATTTCTACGATTACATTCCGCTTCTTCGGGAATTGGGTTTCACTCAGATTGTCGAGTTGGCGCACGGCGAGGCCTGGGCCTTCGAGGGCGGTGCCGTGGTGTCCGTGCCCTTTTATGGTGAAGATCCATGCGACCTCGAGATGCCTCGGAACTGCTATCTGGTCGCGGATCGCGGCCACAACGTGTTGGTTCACGCCGACAGCGGTCCGACCAACAGCGGCCGCTCCGCGATCAAGGAAGGTGTGATCCAGGGGTTGGTGGGCAAGTATGGACCCCTGCCGCTGGTTCTGGCCTCACAACAACAACTCCAGGAAGTCCGCAGCTATGCCGCCCATGCCCCTCTGTCCCATCCGGGCGCCTGGTTGGACGTGGGGGAAAACGGTTACCTCACCAACCGGTATCTGGATGAACTGTGCGGGGCGGCGCAGGCCAAATTGTTCGTATCCTATGCGACGGGCGGCGCCGATTGGTATCCCGACCATTTGTCCTTCATGTTCAGCCATCGCAATCCTGCGCGCACGGCGCTCCTCACCGCCCATTGGGAACAGCCTGAAAAGCTGAAAGATCTCCTGGCTGCGCACAATTGCGGGTACCATCGGACTCAGGCGCTGGACCTGTTCCGGCGTGACGGGACCGGAGGCCTGCAGGTCCTTTCCTCGGCGGCGGCGCTGTCACCGTTACCCCTGTACCGATATGACCATGGGGACCCGCCGTTCATGCAGCGAAGCGGGCGTAATTGAATACGTTGGAATCATTGAAAAGGGGAGGAGCGATGGCGGCCACGGACGGAGCAGTGCTGGTGACGGGAGCAGCCGGATTCATCGGGTTTCACTTGGCCAAGCGGCTGCTTGACCGCGGTGACCGTGTCATCGGGCTCGACAACCTCAACGACTATTACGACGTGCGGCTCAAGGAAGCGCGGCTGGCGCAACTGCAGGCCAGACCGCAATTCCAGTTCGTGAAGCTGAACCTTTCCGACCGCGCTGAAATGACCGATCTCTTCGCGCAGCAACCGATCCGGCAGGTGGTGAATTTGGCAGCTCAGGCGAGCGTCCGATACTCGCTCGTGAATCCCCATGCATACACGTCCAGCAACGTGGACGGGTTCCTGAACATTTTGGAGGGTTGCCGGCATCACCAGGTCGACCACCTGGTCTACGCTTCTACGAGCTCGGTGTACGGCGGCCACACCCACATGCCATTCTCGGTGCATGACAATGTGGACCATCCCGTATCGTTGTACGCGGCGACGAAAAAGGCCAACGAGTTGATGGCGCACTGCTACGCGCACCTGTACCGGTTTCCGATCACGGGTCTGCGGTTTTTTACCGTCTACGGACCCTGGGGCCGTCCGGACATGGCGTTATTCCTGTTCACCAAGGCGATTCTCGAGGGCAAGCCGATCGACGTGTTCAATCACGGTAAAATGCAGCGCGACTTCACCTATGTGGATGATATCGTCGAAGGTGTGATTCGGACGCTCGATCGGCCGGCGCAAGCCGATCCCACGTGGTCGAGTGATCAGCCGGACCCGGGCAGCAGTTCGGCTCCCTACCGACTCTACAACATCGGGAATCACCAACCGGTCGAGCTGCTGCGCTTCATCGAAGTCCTGGAGGAGACACTCGGGAAAAAGGCGCAAAAGAACTTCCTGCCCCTGCAGGCCGGCGACGTGCCGGCGACCTACGCCGACGTCGCGGACCTCATGCGGGACACCGGGTTCAAGCCGTCCACCCCAATCGAAACGGGGATCGCGCGGTTCGTGGCCTGGTATCGCGAGTACTACAGAATCTAGCTCGGTTCTACTCGTTCCCCACGTAGAGGCTATCTGCTTGCGCACTCGCTGGCACGATGAATCATCAGCCCGAATGTTCCCGTCGACAGTTGATCAAAGCCCTTCTCGGGCTTGGGTTAGTGGTTGTCGCACGTTCCCCGACTGCTGTGTTTGCGGAGGGATCGTTTGAGTCCAAGGTTGACGGCACGGCTCCGCTCCTCCACGCCCCGAAGGAGCCGCAGCAATGGCCTTCATGGAGGGAAGGACTAACGGAATGGCGAAATCAGGCGCGCGCAGCCTTGAGGTATGACCATCGGCGTTACCAAGAACCAGCTCAGGCCTGGGTCACGTCCAGCTTCTCCAGTTGTTTCCTCATGCTGTATGACCAGACCTTCTTTGATCAGGAGTCGGGCCAATATCATGTTGAAGCCTTCCTGCGAACGGCGATGGAGGACTTCGGTGGCTTCGACAATCTCATTCTGTGGCACGCCTATCCGAGAATCGGGGCGGACGACCGCAATCAATTCGACTTCTACCGAGACATGCCGGGCGGTTTGAACGGTCTGCGAGAGGTTGTGAGGCAATGTCACCGCTTGGGGGTCAAGGCCCTTATTGTGTACAAACCCTGGGATATCGGAACGAGGCGGGAGGCCACCTCTGATGTGGAGGGCCTGGCAACGCTTGTACAAGCTATCGAGGCAGACGGCGTGTATCTGGATACGATGCCGGAGGCTCCGGAGCATCTCCGCGCAGCGCTCGACGGAATCGGTCCTGGACTTGTCGTGGAAGGTGAGGGGGTACTGCCGCTTGAGCATATCCATGACCACCATATGTCCTGGGCGCAATATTTCGAGGACAGCGAAGCCCCCGGGATTCTCAGAAATAAATGGCTTGAACGCCGCCACATGATGCACCAAACCGCTCGGTGGAGGCGGGACCGTTCTGCCCAACTCCATACGGCCTGGATGAACGGAACCGGGATGGTGGTGTGGGAAGTTGTCTTTGGTTCTTGGGTTGGGTGGTCGGCAAGGGATCGATCGATCTTGCGCAGAATGTTGCCGATTCAGCGGAGGTTTGCTGCGCTCTTTTCCGGAGAGGGTTGGACTCCGCTCGTTCAGACGGAGGCTGCCAATATCTATGCCACGCTGTGGGAGAGGCAGGATCTCCGCCTGTGGACCCTGGTGAATCGGGGAGACCAGTCAGTGTCAGGTCTGCTCCTAAAGGTTCCGGCAGTGATCGGATCAAAATATTTTGACCTATTCACTGGCCAAGAGATGGTTCCTGACATTCAGGACGGAACTGCTCTCCTGCAGGGGGCTCTCGCGCCGCGAGGGATTGGTGGCTTCGTGGCAGGAACGAGCACCTCGCTCGGCCCTGATTTCTCACAGTTTCTGGCGACACAACGAGAACTCTATCTCCGTGAGGCAAGTTCGGTTGAGTTTCCGACGCGTCCCGTCCTGGCCCTTGGGCAGCCGACGGTCGCTATTCTCACGAGCCAGGACCGCCTTCCCGAAATGGCCAGGATTCCATCTGCACGCTTCACCATGCGCGTCCAACTGAGGACCAGAGAATGCGGTTTCTATGAGAATGAAATGGACCACGACGAACTGTATGGGAACTTTCACAAACCGCGGTGGTTCGAACGAGCGGTCACGTTACCGGCCTATGCGATCGATGTGGCGCCGGTGACGAATGCACAGTATGCCGAGTTCCTTCGCGTGGCGCGTTACCGGCCTCGACATACAGAGAACTTCTTGAAGCATTGGGTCGACGGAAAACCACCAGGAGGGAAGGAGGATCACCCGGTGGTCTATGTCAGTCTGGATGATGCACGAGCCTATGCTCAATGGGCCGGCAAGGCGATCCCGACTGAGGAGCAGTGGCAGTATGCAGCCCAGGGACCGGCGGCCTTGAAGTATCCCTGGGGGGAAGTGATGGAGCCTGGGCGGTGCAACGGCGGGGAAACCGGTACCACCACAAGTGTCACGGCCTTTCCCAACGGGCGCTCTCCATTCGGGTGTTATGACATGTGCGGCAACGTATGGGAATGGACAGAGAGCGAACGCACCGATGGACGAACTCGTTTCTGCATGGTTCGCGGCGGGTCACACTACACCGCTCAGGGTTCTCATTGGTACATGGACGGAGGCCCTCGACCAACCGATTTTTCCGCGAAGTTTCTGCTCCTGTGGCCCGGTTTGGACCGCTGCGCGACGATCGGGTTTCGATGCGCCGTTCTGCTGGAATAATCTCGCGCATGACTTCCTGATCCCTCCTAGTGCGATGAACGCAATGCAATGTGAAGGGCTGGAAGTCAAGCGGCGGAGGTGGGAACGTGACCACTCACAAACTTGTCGAGTCGGTTTCTTTTCTCTTGATGTCCCTGCCCATAATTGCGTTTGCCTGTCTCTGGTACGTCACAACTTTCTCTGAGAAAGAGGATTGGCGGGTTGGGTTTCTTCAAGCGGCCATTCTGTGGGGCAGCGCCACGCTTCTAATCACGGAACTGCTCTCAGTATTTGCGGCTATCCGTCCCGCGACACTCGCGTTAACGTGGACCCTCGTCATCACCTACTCGCTGCATATCATCCGACGGCACATCCTCGAAGGGGGAGAGAGTCCTGTACTTGTCACAAGGAGACTCTTCGCGTTGCCGGCTGGAAATGGCTGGTGGATTGTCCCGCTCGTCCCAGCCGCCGCGATCGCGATTGCGACAGCGGTGATCGCTTTGATTGCCCCTCCCAACAACTGGGACTCCATGACCTATCACATGAGCCGAGTGGAACATTGGCGAGCCAATGGAAGTGTGATGCACTATTCGACAAACGTCGTGTGGCAACTCTACCTCAACCCCTGGGCAGAATTTGCGATCTTGCAGTTTCAAACGCTTGGGTTCGGCTCAGACCGTTTGGCTAATCTTGTGCAGTGGTTCGCCTTTGTGGGGGCGCTGGTGGGTGTCTCCCTCCTCGTCAGGATTTTGGGTGGTGCCCTGCTTGCTCAGAGCCTGGCGGCCTTGGTGGTTGCTTCCACGCCCATGGTTATCTTGCAATCCACTTCGACTCAAAACGATGTGGTCTGCGGGCTCTTTGTAGTAGCAGCGGTCTATTTCGCCTTTGAGCGGCTCACTATGTCGAGTAAGAAGGCCGAGTGGTACCTGCCGTTGTCGGTGGCGCTTGCGTTCGCGACCAAGGGTACGGCCTATCTCATTCTCTTGCCTTTCGTTGGTGGTGGATTCAAGTGGTCGTCGCAACATATTCTTTGTTGGCCTATCGGAGCAACTGGTCAAGCGCCTCTGCAGGCGTTTTCCAATCCAGCGTTTTTCGAGGCCTGGCGTTGAGGGCAGCCGCCACGGCCGCAACCTCCTCGGCGCTGTGTACGCTGAGATCGGTGCCTTTCGGGAAGTACTGGCGCAGCAACCCATTGGTGTTTTCGTTGGTGCCGCGTTGCCATGGGCTGTGAGGATCGCAGAAGTAGACCTGCACGCCTGCGTCGATCGTCAGGCGTGCGTGCTGGGCCATCTCAGCCCCTTGATCCCAAGTCAGCGACCGGCGAAGCTGCTCGGGCAAGGTGATGATCGTGCGCGTGATGGCGTCACGCACGGCCTCGGCACCGTGTCCGGCGAGCGCGGGCCCGTTCTTCACACGAGCCTCATGGCCATGGCCCATCATGCGAGGTAGGTGCAGCAGTAGGGTGAAGCGCGTCGTACGCTCCACCAAGGTGCCGATCGCGGAGCTGCTCAGCCCCAGAATGAGGTCCCCTTCCCAGTGGCCCGGCAGGGCGCGATCGGCTGCCTCTGCCGGACGGTGACTGATCATGATCTCGGGCGAGATGAAGGCCTTGCCTCTCCTGTGCGTACGCGCCCTCGGCATCCGCAACGTTCGCCCGGTGCGCAAACAGGCCGCCAGCTCGCGGCGCAGCGCACCTCGAGCGTGAACGAACAGCGCTTGATAGATGGCTTCATGGCTGATGCGCATGGTCTCATCTTCCGGGAAGTCGACCGCCAGGCGACGGGCGATCTGCTCCGGGCTCCATGCGTGTGCCCACCGCCTATCCTGCCGCGCTCCATGCCGACGGCCTTTCCAGAGCACGGCCGGGCCGGGCACAGGAGTACCGTTTGGCGCGACGACGACGCCAGCCAGTCGTTCCTCCACATAAGCCCGCAATCTCGCGTTTTGTGCAAGCTTCGCCTGTTTGGGACGGCGAGCGGCTCGCTCGGCGTGCCATTGCGCTGTGGTCGCGCGATATTCCAGCCCGCCACTTCGGGTGGCGGCGTTGCGCCGCAACTCCCGGGAGATCGTCGATGCTGCCCGCCCGAGTCGGCGAGCGACCTCCTGCATCGAGTAGCCTTGCACGCGAAGGAGCGCGATCTCCTCTCGCTCTGCAAACGAGAGATACCGGCCGGAGAGTGGCCGCGCCGAGAGTCCAAACATTGCTGGGGGCATGCCGCCTGCTTTCCGGAACCATCGTGTTCCTACCGGCTGCGACACCCCGGCCTTGACTGCGGCATCCTCACTGGCCATGCCTGCCGCGATCGCCGCCCAGAACCGTCGCCGCACCTCTCCTCCTGCCACCGGCGGTCGACCTGGTGACCGCAAGGGTGGCCGCCCAGACCGATCCGAACGCCGCTTTCGAATGTTCATCGCAACCTCCTTCGTCAAGATGTTGCGACGACCACTTGAGTCCACCGGTTATGCCCTGATCGCTGTGATGAAGCAAGAAGGCCTCAGGGCAGGCTTCCGATCGATCAGTATCATGGTGCTCGCGATCCTCTTGATGAATGTCGGACATTGGAGCCGAAGCGTTTGGTTGTGGCATCATCCCCTTGGTGATCCCCAATGGTTGAGGCAATACCAAAACGAATCTTTCGGTATTCCGGAGACCCTGTCGAGCGTGGTACGGAATGCGGCCATCCATCTTGGGACCCCTTCTTCTAAGGTCAATGCCGTCATTGAATCAGTCGTACTGAAAATCCACGATAAGCTCGGAATCACCATCAGTGAACCATCGCTGACCTTTGCGCCGCGGAATAACATTGTGCCGGAAGCAGGGTTACTTACCCATGAGGACTATGCGGGAAATGGCGTTGTATTCATCTTGTCCTGCATGGCCGTGGGGCTGGTGATTCTGAGGCCGGTGGGAAGCAGGGCACGCTTCTTCGCCCTGATGCTCTGTGCGAGCAGCCTCCTCTTTTGCATATTTCTGAAGTGGGCACCGTGGAATAGTCGCCTGCATACACCGCTATTCTTCCTGGCGGCCGTACTGATTGGTTGGCTTCTCGCACCTGCCCAACTTGAAGTGCTTGATGAGAATCGAGTGTGGTGGAAGAGGGGCTCGGTACTCAGCGGGATTGGCCTGATCACAAGTGGAGTAATCTTGAACGAGTGGGTACTTGCAAAGTTTTTCAGTCCCGCCGGGACCATACACTCCGTCTCTCTCAGGCTGGGGATTTGGGGCGTCGACGGCATGATGGTTGGGTCTGGGCTTTTAATCATGATACGACCCAATCGATTTCTCCATACGGTGACAGGCCTGCTGGTGTTGTTCCTTGCGGTTACTGCGCTGCCGTGGGTTGCTCTGAATCAACTCAGGCCATTGATATCTTCTCAATACGCACCAAGCATTTTTGATCGACCCAGGATCGAGCAGATGTTTGCCAACAATAGCGGGCTAATCGGTCCCTACACCGAATTGGTTTCCGTGCTCATTCAGCGTGTGAAATGCCGCGAAATTGGTTTGAAAATACAGCTTGGAGCCTTCGAGTATCCTCTCTGGCAGATCGCACGCCACGCGGGGGAGGATCTTGTGTTTCGCCACGTCAAAGTCGACAACGAGTCAGCCAGGATCGAGAATGGTTTCTCTCCGCAGTTACCGTGCGCCGTCACGGTCATTGCCAGCGGGGGCGACTGGGATCCGGATCTGTCGGGTTTGGAGAAGATGCAGATGATCTGGTCCCGACCACCTATCCGGCTTCTAGTCCTGGCGCCTGCCGGCTAGAACACTCGAGTGTAATTCTGAAGAGCCTCGGATACCCAGCCGGTCTGAAACCGCGCGAGAAACCGACAGAGCGCTTTGAATTCCTTCATGCCGTCTGCGATCTCCATGCAGAGCGGGTGGGCGAGGATGGTGGCGATCCCGTCGTGTTCCTCGATCGCCTCGACCTGCTGCATGACGGTCTTCCGCCATTCCTGAATCGTCTTTCTCCCTGCGAGCCGGTGAGGTTTGGTGTGCGCCGGTAAGTACTTGCCGTGCAAGAGATGCTCGTGGTCCGGGAGCGTATTGATCGGCAGGGACACGAGTTCCTGACTGATCCGTTCCATCGCCCCCTCCACACCGGACACCCGATCCGAGACGATGCGGATGCCCCGCTCGCCCAGGAGGGGATAGGTCGAGGCGTCGCGCTTGTAGGCGTGGTTGCGCCATGCCGTAATGCGGATGCCCGCCGTCTCCTCGATGGCTGCAATGGTGCGATCGATATCGCGTCGCTGGAGCGAGGCAGGGCCCAGGATCGAGCCTCCCAACTTCCTGGAGAGCCAATGGCGCCAGGATCGGAAGGCGCAGAACGTATGGCCGCCGATCTCGCAGTGGGCTCGGCGACCTAATTCCGCCACGGTGTCCCGTTCCTCCAAACAGGCCTGTCCCGTGACGAACAACGTCACCTTGATGTGGTAACGGGCGGCAATGTCGCAATAGCGGAGTGCGAGTTGCGCTTCGCTCTCCCTTGCATATCGCGTATCGGCGCCTCGATAAGATCGATGGTGGACATCGCCGGTCAGGCAAATCATACGAGTTCCCGATAGATGGAGGCGGTGCGTTCGATCGCCTGGTCGAGTGAAAAGTTCTGCAGGACGCGCTGTCTGGCGCGCTGGGCTGCGGCAAGCGACTCCTCTCGGTGCTCCAAGACCCGTTGCACGGCATCCGCCAGCGCCACGGGATTCTCCGGCTCAACCAACCGTCCCATCGTGCCGTCCTCGATCAGATCGGGAATGCCGCCGATGCGGGTCGCCACGATCGGGATGCCCATGGCCATGGCCTGCAGGAGGACCTGGGGAGTGCCTTCGACCTTGAATGAAGGGAACACCAGGCAGTGCATGGTGGCGAGGAGTTCGGGGATGTCGCTCCGGAAGCCGGTGAGGATCGCATGAGGCTTGAGTTGGAGCCGATCCAGCAACTCATCGGCGGTGTGCCGGTCCCAGGGCGGGCCGTCTCCGACGAAGACAAACTTCGCGCGCGGCCACCGTTTGAGCAGGGCGGGGGCTGCCTCCATGAGGTAGCGGAACCCCTTTCCCCGTTCCAGGCGGCTGACGTACCCGATGATAGGATCTGCCTCATGGAGTCCGAATTCCGCGATGATCGCCTTGCCGCTGACGGAGGGAGAGAACCGTTCGAGGTCGATCCCGGCTGGAATCTCCACGACATGAGCGGGGTTCAGCGTGGGAATACGCAGCAGATCCTTCTTGGTGTCCAGCGAAGAGGTCAAGAGCCGATCGGACAGGGCGGTATACACGAAGCTGGAGAAGGGGTTGGTCTTCACGGGCGTGCCGATGTGGCGGGTACGGACGATAGGGATTCCTCGCCGTCGCGCAGCCGGGCCGCAAATCCAGTGGTCTTTCGAGCTGTGGGTGTGGAGGATATCGACCTGGTGGCGCCCCAGGAGGGCCCAGAACCGGAGCATGGACGGCAGGTCGTAGGACTGCCGCATGGGTAGCGGGAGGGTGGGAATACCTTGTGCGGCCGCTCGTTGTGCAAGGGCGGCTCCCGGATTGCAGACGAAGGTGATCCGATATCCTCTGGCTCGAAACCGCGCAGCTTCTTCGAGCATACGAATCTCCAGGCCCCCGAATCCGGAGGAGGCGCTCGTATGCCAGACAGCCAGGGGACGATCTCTGTGAGGACTCTTCACAGGCTCGATACAGTGCAGGTCCGACTTGCGACTAGAACGATGATGGAGCAATCGGCAAAAGAGTACTGGGGCTGTACAGGAGAATCAAGATCGGCCCGTGGGCATTGTCGCTCATGGGGAGGGCGTGAAGCGCATTCGACACAGGTGAGTCAGTGGTGCGACAGGCGAGCGATGTCGACAGTGGAGTCGGATGTCCGCGAGGTCCTGAAAGTCCTGCTGGTTGAGCGGATCCAGCCGAGTGGGTCCACTTGTTGCTTACCTGTAGAATGGAGTAAGGTACAAAGAGAATCAGGCGGCAGCGGAGGTTATATTTCGTGATACGCACTACCACGATGAGCCTGTGTGGTGTGGGGGTTTTCCTTGTCACCCTGGGCGCTGGTATGGCCCAGGCTGAAGAGGGCTCGAGCAGCGCAGCCATGTGGAATGCCTTCCGCAGCCCGTCTGGCTCTCCCGCGTCGCAAGCACCTGCGGCCGATCGGGACCAGAATGTCTTTCGCCAGACACCCACGTTGAGTGGGCGGCTTCAGATCAGCGAACAAACGCTTCTTCCCTTTGTGGGAGCGGGGTTCGGCGGCGGGTATGTGACCGAGCGCGACCGGGCCATCGGGCCGGCCCCTTCCATTCTGCAGCAGAGCATTCTCGGCGATTCTCTCAGCAGGGGAATGATGCCGAACGAATTTCAGCTGGGCATCCGTATTCCCTTCTAGCGACTCGGCCTCTCCGATCCACCTCAGTCGTTCTCCTTCGTCTCCAGACCCGCGCGAGTCCTTGATCACCAAGAGTTCCCGCTTGTTCGGCTGAAGGCCCTACGGTATGCTGCGTGACGGCAGCGGCCCGCATCGACGTTCGTCTGACCGGTTTCCGACTCCATCGACCACATGAGCGACTACGGCGTCCTCGGCGACCTATTGGTGATCTATGCGGTGTCTACCGTCGTGGTCTTCATTTTTCACCAATTTCGCCTGCCGTCGATTGCCGGTTTTTTGGTGGCAGGCGCGCTGATCGGACCGCATGGACTGCACCTCATTTCCGATGTGTCGCAGGTGCACGTGCTGGCCGAAATCGGGATCGTGCTCCTGCTCTTCACGATCGGCATGGAGTTTTCGTCCGCTCACTTTGCCGCAGCTCGCCGCGTGCTGGCCGTCGCGGCTCCCGTTCAGACCGGCGGGGTGCTTCTGCTCGCCCTGCCCGTGGCCCTGCTCGCGGGGCTCTCCTATCAACAGGGGATTTTCTGGGGCTTCCTGCTGGCCTTGAGCAGCACGGCCATCGTACTCAAGGCCCTTGCGGAGCAGGGGGAGAGTGATTCGTTCCACGGCCGCGCCACGGTGTCGATCCTGATTTTCCAGGATTTGGCAGTGGTGCCGATGATGCTCGTGACCCCGATCCTGGCGACTCCGGCTGGAGGGGCGATGGGGACGGTGCTCCTCACCCTGGCCAAGGCGGCCCTGGTGGTG
>JAANMU010002837.1_pt1 | contig 12159 bp, 13 predicted proteins | sample 7279701 | NCBI WGS metagenome assembly JAANMU01 (sample SAMN14094539, study PRJNA606508) | bioreactor metagenome | isolation source: A lab-scale SPAN reactor treating ammonium-rich wastewater day 57 | place: Ireland: Galway | collected 2017-03-13 | reverse complement strand
GAGGTCCCCGCGGGGTCGCGCGATCGGGACGGGAGATGCGGCCCCGCGCCGCCGCTTGGCGTCGTCGATGACGGCCCGCAGTTCTTCCGCGAGCTTCCCGTGCCCAAGGCGCGCCTCGTGGGCGGCTACCTGCATGGCCACGGAGAAGAACCGTTGGTCGTCTCGCTCGACGAACGAGTCGAGCAGTGCCTTGAGCTGGTCAGCGCTGGCCATGACTCGTTCCCCCCCGGCGGCACTCTATCGGACTTGGTCCATGGATTCACTCGTTTGTCGCTCGCCCAGGGGAGGACGCCCCCTGTCTGCAGGTCGGCCTTCGCGACGGCCTCGCGGGCCCGACGAACTCGAACGGCGGCGTGTGCAGCGTCGGCAGGTGGGCGGCCAAGCCGTCAGGCATCACCCACGCCGCGCCGAGTCCGAGTCAGGCGCTTCGCTGGAGGGCGTTCACGAACTCGCGGCCCGAGAGCGGCTCCGGCAACGCCTTGCTCTCGAGCTCGTAGAGCTGGATCGACTCCTCGACGAGGTCGCACAGCTCCGCAAAGACGGCCTTCGCGTCGGTCCCGTGGCAGCCGCCATAGAAGAGCTCCGGGCAGCTTCCGATGAAGCAGGCGTCCTCGTCGGACCACTCGACCAGCTTGACGTACCTGTCGCCCTTGCTCATCGCTTCGACTCCTGGATCGCCAACTCCACCGCTCGCTCCTGGTACTGCTTCACGTCGTCACCGAGCCGCCCCGACACGGTCACCGGCTTGCGCACTTTCGGGTGCACGAAGTTGCGGTGGCTACCCTTTCACCCCGGTCCGAGAAGCCTGCCTCTTCCAGCTCGCGGATCAGCTCACGGATCTTGCGCGGCAAGAACGCCTCCTGATCGCTGCGGTGGCCGGGCGTTCAGATGATCACACCCGAGGTCCGGCGCGACAAGCCTGATGCTCCAGCCTGGGTTGGCCACAGCCGGTCCGGGGGCGACCCGGAAGGCGTCAGCCCTTCAGGTCGTCCAGGAACTCCGAGGCGGGGGCGGTGCTCGTGATCAGGAGTTGGTCGCGGGCGCGGGTGCAGGCGACGTAGAGGAGGTGGCGCTCCGTGTTGTAGACCTCTTCCAGGTCGGCGTCGTCGGCGATCGACTCGATTCGCTCCTGGAGCGGGAGGACCTCGTCGTCGCAGGCATCACGACGACCGCGCGGAACTCCAGGCCCTTGGCCAGGTGCATCGTCCCCACGGAGACCTTGCCGTGGCCTGGCTCCACGTGGTCGTCCAGCTCGTGGGCCTGCGGGTCGGCCTTGGCGACGGCCTGGCGGGCCCTGTCGAGCTGCGCGGGGCTGCGGACAAACACGGCGATCTCGTGGGGCCTCAGGCCCTCCGCCACGCGCTCCTTCATCCACGTCCCGGCTGCGGCCGACTCCGCTGCCGGGGTCTTCTCGACCTGAACCACGGGCTCCGGGCCGTTGAAGACCGAGATCGTGCCGCGGCGCTCCTCGGTGTTGCCGTCCACGTCGCGCACCTCGGGCGCCAGCAGGCGGTCGGCCTGGCGGTCGCCAGTGCTCGCGGGCCGTCGGTACGAACGTTGCGCAGCTCGATTCCCGAGCGCTCGCGCGACAAACTCTCGAAGGCCAGCTCCACGTCCGGGAAGCTCTCGAACTCGACGATGAGCCCGGGCACCTCCGGCTCCTCGTCCACCGGCGCGACAGCGGCGATGGCCTGGAGTTGCTGCCGCAGAGAGGCACCGTGGCTCGGCCGATCCTGCGCCGGGATCTCGGGCCGCTTTGGGCCCCTTCCCGGGCGACGTTAACGCCTCGCGGCGGGGATCCCCGACGACGATGTGGCGATGGCGGGGAGTTTCGTCCGCCACTCGGGTCTACCCTCGCGTCAGCCCTTGCGGGCCAGCCGGCTCGCGGCGTGCTGACGCTCCTGAAGCGTCGCCCGCAGGTCGGCTTCGCGCAGGGGCATCCGCTCCGCGATCAGGGCCTCCTCGAGGGCCTCGTCGCCCGCGCGGGAGACCTCGGCGTGACTGAGCCCGGTCGCGAGGCGGGCGAGCCTCTGCCACCCGACCCCTTTGACCAAAGACGTGGCCGAGGCGCGTCCGGAGCAAGGCCGCGATCTGCTTCGGACCCGGAAGCTCGTAGTGCAGCACGTCGCCGAAGCGCCGCAGCACGCCGGGTCCTGGAACTGGCCGTGGTTCGTCGCGGCCAGGATCAGGCTGTGGGAAGCGTCCTGCTCGATCCTCTGCAGGAAGCTGTTGAGCACGCGCCGGATCTCGCCCACGTCGTCCCCCCACCTTCTTCGTGATCAAGCCATCGAGCCGCACCTGGAACAGCGGCAGGCCCAGCTCTCCTGCCAGCACGGACGCCGTCATCGTCTTGCCCGTCCCCGGCGGGCCGACCAGCAGCAGCTTCCGCCACGGGGCCAGCCCGTGTTCGAGGATTCGCCCCGCGTGGCGCTGCTCCCGCAGCACGCGCGTGATCTGGGCCTCGAGATCCTCCGCCAGCACCATCTTTCAAGGCGGTTCCCGGGGTACGAGACCGCCAGCAGGCCCGCGAGTTCCCCCCGCGGCCGAGCGATCGGCACCGGCTACGACGGCCCGCCCGCGGCCCCACGCCGACTCTTCGCGTGGTCGATGGCGGCCCGCAGCTCCTCCGCGAGCTTCCCGTGCCCGAGCCGCGCCTCATGAGCCGCGACCTGCATCGCCCGGAGAAGAACCGCTGGGCGTCCCGCTCGACGAACGAGTCGAGCAGTGCCTTGAGCTGGTCAGCGCTGGCCATGAGCGCACACCCTCCAGAGCTGCCTCACGGTTGCTTGGGGTTCGAGCGACGCTGCCTGCCTACATGCATGCATGCAGCTAACCTCACGACTCTCTCCTCATCAGGTACTTGCCGCTTCGATTCAAGAACGCTGGGCGAGTGCCTTCGAGGACACGCAAGACCTTTTGGTTCGTGTCGAAGTCCTCCAAGGGGCCGCTCATATACACGAACTGCTGATCACCCTTGGTGGCGTGGATGAACTGGTCAGCGTCGCCGGCCACTGCGAGGTTCGGGTTGTGTGTCACGACGATCAGCTGCCGACGAGCCTTCGCAGAGCCGAGAGCGCTCACCAACAGCTCATAGACAGTCTCGTTGTCGAGGTTTTCCTCAGGCTGATCGACGATCAGCGGAGTGTCTCGCCGGTCGACGACCAAGTAGAACAGCAGGAGGAGGATCCCCTTCTCCCCTGGCGACAGTTGGTCCAGTGAGCGGCCGTTGGACTGGAGAATGAAGCGGGGTTCGAGGTACTCGAGGCCGTAGAGGAAATCCGAAAGCTGACTTGGCGCCATCGATTCCCGCACCTGATCGGCCGCAAACGCTGGCCGCCTTGGATTCCGACGATGGTCTTCCCGAAGACGGGCATCCACGGCCTCCACAAAGGCAACAACAGCTTCCTCCGAGTCGGGGTCCACGGGGACGAGCAGTTCCTCCAGCACGCGGTGGCCCTCTTCCCTACCCATGAAGCTCCCCGCCACCCCCTGGTTGATGAAATGCAGGAAACGCTCCGGGAAAGACACCGGGAACAATGCCACCTCGAAGTTCAGCCCCATGGCGGCCCGGATTTCTGGCCGCGACTCAATGAATGTGGACACCGGTTGATAGACCTCGCGGAACACGTCCGCGACACGCCGGAGCTCTTGATGGAGCCCGCGGCAGAGCTTCACCCGTGTTGCCCTCATCTCGGCGAGTTCTTCCGGGAGCCGCTCGAGAGCACTTAGTGCGGCCCGCGCCCCCAAGACGCTGTTGCTCGTCGTCGCGGTGCCCATCAATCGGTCCCGCGCTCGTTCCCACTCCTCCAGATCGCGGACCGCTGTTTGGAAACGGCGGTTCGGTTCGTCGAGCTCGTCAATCAGGCGCTGTTGTCGCTCCCGGATCCGCGCCTCACGTTCAACCAGCGAGTCAGCAGAGCCCTCCAGCCGCGCAAGGGCTGCCACTCTGGAATCATGCAGCGTCGCACCCCGCTCTCTGACGATTTCGAACCGCAGGTCGAAGGCGAGGATCTCCTCGGGGCGGACCGAGATCAGGTGCAGGTCCCTTGACACCTCCGCCTGGAACTGCTCTACGACGGCTCGTAGGTTCGCCAGTCTCTGAAGCACGCGATCTGCCGCTGCCTCTCTCTCGAATAGCCCCGCTATCTCTTTGCGAGTGTCCTCGATCGCTAGGTGGACCTGCTCCCCCTCGCCTCTCGTAGTTTCGAGATCCTCGACGGTACGGGCGCGCGCGCCGCTTCCCTCGGCCCCTTCATCGGGTGGGATCGGTTCCGGGGGCCGTCTGGCCTCGAGTGCATCGAGCGCCCGCTGCCTCTCACTCAAGTCCGACTGAAGGCGTGTTCGCTCCTCCGGGCGCAGACGCTCTTCGCCCTTGGCGACCTGTGCATTCACTTGCGCGAGCTCTGAACGGAGCCGGGCGATGCGCTCCCGAATGGGCACAGAGCGGGTTTCAATCCACTGCTCCACGCTCTCGGTGCCGAGTCGCTGCTCGTCAGGCACGTGGTGAAAGACGACGCGGTTCAGTTCCGCCGTGAACAGGCTCCCGGCGCCTTGTGCCACCTCATTGCATACGTCCTCGAGGAATCCCTGGGGTATGTACTGCACGGCCTCGGCAAGTCCTGCCGGGGGATCTACGTCGAGTCCTCGCCGGAGCACGTCCCCAGAACACCACGTCAGCGCAACCTCATAGTTCCGGGCGTGGTTCCGTCTGGCGTTTCGGAACCGGTCAGGCCGCAAGAACGCAAAGTACTCGTGTCGCGACGACCCGCCGGCAAGGGCGATCGCGTCGGCCAGGGCGCTCTTCCCTTGCCCCTTACCCCCGTAGATGACGCTGAAGCCGGGATTGAGCTCCAGACTCACGTCGAACCAACGCTCACCGCCAGGGACAGCCGGCTTCGCTGCGATCCTGACCGACTTCATGAACCGAGTGGGGTTCTGTGCCACCCGCGTGACCAGCGGGGGCTCGTCCCCCACGAACACACGCTGACCGTACTCCCTCATTGCGTGCCGGAGGCCCTCAAAGGTGGGCGCGGCGTTGATCCAGGTGAAGCAGTTTCCTATTCGGTCTTTTTCTGAAGCGCTCGACAACCAGTGGGCATCCGAGCAGTCAAGCAGGCGGTCGTTTACTTGTGCGCTGCGCAGGGCGGCTCGGCTAGCATGGAACGCGTTCGCGGACTCCGCCGCGGTGAACACGAACGCGGCGCCGTTGATGATCGTCTTCTTGTCCGCGACAGATTGCTCATTCCACTTGATCGAAGCCCACTCTGCCTTACCCACGGCGAGCAGGTGCGTGCCATCGAAGACGGTCCGACCCAGAACCCGCTGTACGTCGTCCAGCGACACATTGAAGTGATTGAAGCCCTCGATGAGATCAGAGTGGAAGCGCGCCAGTTCGCCCTTGGGCACGGAAGCCTTGACGCGTCGGCCGAGATCGATTAGTGCCTCGCGCGAGAGGCCCCACTCCCACTGGAGGTTCTCGACGCCAGGATCGAGGCGGTACGCACTCGCTAGCGCGCGGACGAAGTGATCCTCGATCACATCAGGAAGCACCTCATCCGAGAAGATGACATGTAGGTTCACTCGCCGGAGTTGACCGTCAGTCCCACCGAAGCGATCGAGCCTCAGCTCGACCACCGGCAACAGCGTTTGGATGTTCTGCAGGCGCCCGGCTTCACGCTCCTTTCGGAGCCGCCGATAGCCGTCCACGAACATGTAGTCGTTGATGCCGAGGACCCGGAAGGCGGGCGGCAGCCGCTCGAGGTCGCTCAGGAAGGCGTCCCACGCTGCGTCCTCGTCCCCGGGATAGTGATGGACGATGGATGCGGGCGTGTGCACATGCAGGTCCCACTTGCCCCAAGTCGACCCGACCGACACGCTCATCCCTCATGCTCCTGCGCGCTGCTGCGATTTGTAGTGACCATCACATGGTCCCCATGGCCTCCCGCGCTCCGCATGGCCCCTGACGCCGAGGCCTTCCTGCGGGAGCCACTCGGGCGTCAGCGTGGAGTTCAAGACCCTCCCGGACGCCGAGCTGGCCGAGAGCCATTCGCCAGCCACGCAGGCGCGCCGGCCGAACCCGCGTCGGGCTCCCGTTCGCGGCCTGCACGAGGTGTGTGGCACCCTGCCCTCGTTACCCGCCGGGCCTTGCGAGAATCGCCTGAAAGCTTCCTGCCTGAAGCCCTCCTGAGGCCACGATCGTCTCATTCGCCTGGATCTCAAAACCCGCCGCACTGGCCTGACGAACCGGGTCATTCACCGGGCCAGCAAACGGCCAACCCATGCTAGCGATCTTCCCTCCTGGAAGCAGGAACGATGGCGCCTCCGTAAGGAAGCGTGAAAACAATCCTCCGGCGTCCAGCATCCCGCGCGTCACTTCGAGTGAGGGGATCGGCGAGCCATCGAAGTAAGGGTGAGCGAACACGATCAAGTCGAAGCGCTCACCTCGGACAGCGGCAAAGAGGTCGCCCTCCACAACCTGGCAGGTGTCCCGTAGGCCTACCTGCTCCACGTTCTGCCTGGCGCACCGCACCGCTGCTGGAACAACGTCGGACAGCACTGTGCGTCGGGCGCCGCGCAAAGCGGCGCAGATCCCCTGAACTCCCGCCCCCGTTCCCACGTCGAGCACGCTCGCCCCCCGCAACACACTAGGTCGCTCCCACAACCAGCGAGCGAGAAGCCTTGAACTCATCGGGCGCGTCACACCCACCGCGATCGAGAGGCGCAGCCAGAGGCCATCGGACAGTGGCACGTCCTCAACTGGGGGTGCTTCCAGGTGGTATCGAATCTGCCCAAGCACCTGAGCGCGTTGCTCGCGGTTGAGCCGGTCCAAGCTGCCGGTGCTCAAGGCCTCACTGAGGCCCATGGGCACACTAGAATCCGTCATCAGCCAGCAACTCCTCTACCAGTCTGTCGCGCAGTGCCTCCGCCGCAAGGTTCCTGCCTCTTGTTGCCCCAGCCGGTGGCGGGGGTACCTCGACCAACGGCTTCATGCGCCGGCTTGATTTGCTAAGAATGGCCACCTTGTTGCCGAGCAGGAGCGCTTCATCCACGTTGTGGCAAATCCACAGAATTGGCACATGCTCGCTCCTGTGCCAGGCACGAACCTCTGCGAGCAGACGGAGACTTCGAATCGGGTCCATCGCACTAAGAGGCTCGTCCGCCAAGAGCACATCGGGACTGGACGCCAACGCCCGCGTCAGGGCCACAGCCTGCTGCTGCCCACCGGAAAGCGAGCTCACGCGCTCGCTCGCGGCGAGTTCCGGCGCCAGCCGGCTGAGCCACTCTCGACCCCTCTGTTCGCGCGCGGCTCTTTCAACTCCGCGAAATGCCAACGGAAAGCACACATTGTCGAGCACAGTCGCCCAAGGGAAGTTCGTCTGCCGATAGTCCTGGTGCAGAAAGGCGATTCTGCTCGCTCCGCCCAGGACTCCGGCGACCCCACTCGAGGGTGCACGGAGGCCCGCTATACACTCGAGCAACGTCGTCTTACCAGCGCCGTTCCGACCCAGAAGGCAGACGATCTCGCCGCGGCCGACAGTCAAGCATACATCGTCAAGTACGACGACTCCCCTAGGGCCGACATGCTGAAAGTGAGCGTGCTCGACGAGGACTGACGGCCCCGCAATCATCGACGCCACACAGCCAACCGGCGCTCGACAAGGGCTGCGAACCCGTCGATGACTGAACCGACGCAGCCGAGCCACAGCAGCAACGCGTACATCCGCGCAAGCTCGTAGACCGAATAGGCCTCCATCACGGACTGACCAATTCCCCGCGCCGCACCCATGAACATCTCGGCAAGGACAGTCACCACCAGCGCTAGACCTGTCGCCACGCGTACCCCAGCCCACACTACCGGAGCCGTCTCGTGGAGGACAACGTGCCTCAGCAGGTGCCATGTTGAAGCACCGTAGAGTCGCGCGATCTGCCTCCGGAGCGGGCTCGCAGTTCTTGAGACTGATGCAGAGTGAACAAGGATGATCAGGAAGGTGGCGAAGAATGCCATTCCGATCTTCCCTCGGTCCCCGATGCCCAAGAGGAGCACCACGACCGGGTACAGCGCGCTAACCGGTATGTTCCGGAGGAAGTTCGCAATCGGGAGCACCGCATCGCCCACCAGTGAGCTTGCGCCCGCCAGAAGACCGAGGGGAACACCAAGCAGCACGGCGCCGAAGAGCCCGGACAGAGAGCGCCCGAGTGTCGCGGCGATGTCGCCCGTGAGCCGCGGGCCTGTCACTTCAAACAGGGCAGCCCTGAGCACGGCGAGGACGCTGGGGAGCTGCGTCGGTGGCACTAGTGCTGTTAGCCGCGCTCCCTCCCACAGGACTGCACCCACAATCAGTGCCGCGGCAAGGCTGGGAACCTTCCCCTTGAGCCGTCGCTCAGGCACGGCGCCCCGTTTCCACTTCGTTGTGGGTCACCGCTCCTCAACTCGGAAATACGTACTTGAGTCGATCGGTTCCTTATCCCGCAACTCAGCTACATTCCTCCTTATCCTGGCGACCACATCAGTGACGGTCTGCCGGTTTGCTTCTGTGGGGGGCAGGTACGCGTAGACGAACCGCTCCCACGCCGCCTCCACGGTGGCAATGGGCAATCCCGCCTCCTTCGACACGATGGCCTTCGACTTCGCGGGTTGCTCTGCTACGAACGTGGCAGCTCGCGCTACCGCTGCTTCGAACCGAACGAGGGCCTGCGAATTTGCCTCTGCCCAGCTCCTGCGAGTTGCAACGAACATTAGTCCGCGGAACCCGGTCGGGCCTGGCCCGAACTCGGTGCCAGGCTGCTTGCTCTGGCCACGAATCGCGGTCGCGAAGGGCTCCCAAGCGACGGCAGCGTCGGCGCCCCCGGCGAGAAACGTATCAACAAGGCCTGCTGGCTGAAGAGGTCTAAGAGTGATGTCAGACGCGCTCAACCCGTTCTGTTCGAGGAACCAAAAGAGGAAGGATTCCGCGCCCGTGGCCTGGGCATACGCAACCTGCTTCCCTCGCAGCTGGCCGGGAAGCTTGATCCCCAAGGGAGCCTGAGTGATCAGGGCATAGTCACTCGCCTCCACGATCGTCCCATGCACCGCCAAATCGCGCTCGCCCTTCAATGCTTGATACGCCAAGTTCGTTTCAACGACGTTCGCAATATCTACCGACCCGCCAAGGAGAGCGTCCATGTTCAAGCGGCCAGCGGCCTGGAATGACGCCTGCACCATCACCCCTTCCTGCTGGAAGAAGCCCTCATGAATCGCCACCAAGGTCAGCGCGCACCACAGGTTCTTTGAAGTCGCCAGGCGGATCTTGAACTCGCTCGCGGTTCCCTGCGGTTGCGCGTGCTGCGCCGCGCTGTCCGGGGCCGAGGATGGCCCGGTCCGAGCCCACGTCAGCCCGAAGGCCAACAGTGCCAGAAGAGCCAGGAACGCTCCGGCTGTAATCCAATCGACCCGTTCCGGCGTCCTCATGATTTCTCCTTACGGGTGCTTCAGAGTGAACAATGCTGCCCAGCCTGAGCGGTTCACCCGAACTTCACAGATCAACGCCGCCAGTGGCCCAAGGACAAGACCCGCGGTGCGCCACGCGAGCGGGTCGGACGCTTGAGCGCGTGACTTGCGCTGGCGGCCAACAAGGTACCAGAAGAGCGCGGCAGACACGGCGAAACCGATACCCGCAAGGACCCTCAAGGGCTCAGGCGGGGAGGGAATCGACACACCCACAACTGGCACCCGTGACTGTCCCCAGAGCATGATGAGAGCCGCAACCGCGCCGACGAATCCACACAACCTCTCTTGGAACTTCGTGCTCTGGCGGTACTGGCCCGCAAAGGAGATGCGGTCGGGGTCCAAGTCGAAGAACTTCTTTGCCGTGGTCAGGGCTCCCTTCTGTGCGGGAGTCGACGCCAGGGCCTCAGCGTCACGCAGACCACGCCATACGGCCCGATCCCAGCAGACTAGTAACACGAAGCAGGCCACCCCCGCGAACAGTGGAATCGGCGGGAAGCCGCCGTAGACGGAAGCTGTCGTGAACTTCGTCGCCACTACGATCGTTACCGCGAGCAGGAGTCTCGATAGCTCCTCCGTACTCTGGGACACTGAGCCCTTCGCTAGGAGACGGAGTGCTGTGTGGAGGGGACTTCCTCCCTGTCCCTGCTCGACCTCATGCAGGTAGTAGTAGATCTTCAGGAGTTGGAGACTCAGGTGGGCATACGCGCAAGCGAGACCAATAGCTACGGCCCACTCGCCCCTCGTAGCCATTCGAATCGACAGCGCAGCAACGGCACCGAATGAGAAAGCCAGAGAGCCAGTAAAGGCTGTCGCATAGGCACGCTCGAAGACCTGCCGGGAGCTAAGTGGAGGCATCCATTTCCCTTATGCGAGACCTACAGTTGAGTGGGGCAGCGTCGATCTGGAGCGACAGGAACTGGCCGCTGGTGAGGCTTCCCGGACATCAATGAGCGGGTCCTCAGCAAGAGCGCATCACTGACGGACCACCCGCGCGGTGCGTGCTGGCGCGGCAGGCTTCTCGGTCCCCGCACGCGCGTGCCGACCCGACCTGTGTCGAAATCGGTTGGGCTTCATCGATCACGCCGCTCCCACCCTGAACAACCTTCATGACTTCGTCGCCGAGGTGGTTGATTACTTTGACTGCTATGCGGCCGGAGGTGGGTTTGGGGAAGGGCCTTGAGGTTGCGCTGTGGAGGGTCTGCCAGGCTTCTTCGTTGATTTCTGCTTTCAGGGTGGTTTGCAGGGACTGGTAGGGGTCTGTGGCGCCTAGGAAGTAGGCGTGCCGCACGAAGAAGGACTCCTCGTTGTAGTCCGTGTCTAGGAACCAGCAGGCGATTCCCTCTGGGCCGTCGCTTCTTACTTCGCCTGTGTTGGGGTGGAAGACGTCTACGCCCCTCACCTCCACCTGGAGTTGGCCGTCTTGGAGTTCTCGGAGGGCGATGTCGGGTTCGCCGAAGATTACGAAGAGGTTGCCTTTGCCTGTGTTGCGCAGGTCGTCGGCCATGTGGAGGTCGGCGTTCATTCTGGCCTTCAGGACTGGGAGGCGGCCTAGCTTGGCGAACTCCGTCGAGTGGGTGTCGTAGTTGAAGGCGCAGGTGATGAGGACGTCGAGGTCGGCGTCGCCTGCTTCGCGGGCTGCGGAGACCAGGTCGGGGCGGGAGACGGTGCCGAATTCTGGGCCTATGAAGATGGCCGCGCGTTTCTCCGGGCCTTGGTCCGAGTTGGCCTCTCTGTAGCGGGCCTCCGCGCAGATTAGGTCGCCGGGCCAGGGGGTCAGGGACGTGAAGGTGATCTTGTCCTCTTTGTGGGCTTGCTGGACGCCTGAGGTCCTCAGGTTCTCGAGGATCAACTGGGTGAAGGTGCGTTCCTCGCCGTACTGGGCGGAGCCGTCCCTGGCGCCGTCGATCAGTTCGTCGTCGGCGTCGACGGCGAGGACTCTGTGGGGGGAGAGGCTCTCGACCGTGAAGGGGCCGGCGACGCCCTTCGAGTTGTCCGTGTAGGGCCTGTCGTAGAGGTATTCGACGTCCGCCTTGGACGCGATGGAGGCGTCGATCTCCGTCTTGCGGGCGATGCGGGCCTGCCAGTCCGCGTGGAGTTGCTTCGCCTTCGGCGGCCACTTGTCGCCCGGGTCGCGGGGGATCTGCCACTCCTCCCACGTCTCGGCGAGGGCCTGGTTCAGGGAGGCTCGACGGGGCTCGAGCTTGGCTTGGCACTGCTTCCAGATGGCCGCGATCTCAGCGTTGCTTGCTATCGACGCGGACCCGTAGGCGCACGGAGAGTTGAGGATGGGGGCGTCGAAGGACCGGGTGTCGGTCAGTGCTGACTCGGCGCCGCTCCTCAGGACGACTACCTCCTACTCGCCTATCGGGCAGGGAGTATACGCCGACCGGCGGGCGTGTAAAGGGGTGACACCCGCCGGCCGGGGAGGGAGGGGGGGCTAGCTGTTCGCGGGGGACTTGCGGCGGTCGGTGACGCGGATCTTGACGCGCTCGAGGCCCCAGCGCTCGAGGCGCATGTAGACCGTGCGGCGGGTGACGCCGAGCAGGCGGGCGACGCGGGCGATGTTCCACTCGTTCGCCGTGAGCAGGCCGAGCATCTGGTCGCGGAGGACGTCTTCCGCCGGGGTGCGGCCGAGATAGGCGCTGATGACGGACTGCGGCGGTGCGGGCATC
>JAANMU010002835.1_pt1 | contig 12160 bp, 9 predicted proteins | sample 7279701 | NCBI WGS metagenome assembly JAANMU01 (sample SAMN14094539, study PRJNA606508) | bioreactor metagenome | isolation source: A lab-scale SPAN reactor treating ammonium-rich wastewater day 57 | place: Ireland: Galway | collected 2017-03-13 | reverse complement strand
CACCGCTCTCATCGCGGCGATGCTGGCGATCATCGTGTGGACACGCAAGGAGCGCAGCCGCACCACGCTTCCGTTCTCCGTCTTCAACGCGGTCGTCCTCGCGTTCGCATCGTCCTATGTCGGCTTCAAGATCACCGGCGATCACAGCTTCCTGCGGTCGATGATCTGCGCCGCGGCGTTCGTCGTGCCGAGCTATCTCTACTTGATCTACAGCTACGTCATGACGCCGATTCGTTGGCTCGATGTGGTGCTCGTCGCGCTGTTCGGCGCGGCCGCGGTGTTCTCCGTCTCGGCGTTCGTTCCACAGTTCGACACGGCGATTCGACTGGTCGCGTGGTTCCCGCCCGGCGCGCGTTCCGGTCGCGTCGCGCTCGCCATACTCGCCGTCAGCGCGCCGGGGTTCGGACTGCTTCTTGCGCGTTTTTCGCGGGAGCGCGAGACGATCCTGCGGCGACGTTATCGGGGGCTCATCGCGGCGTCCGGCGCAACGATCGGTCTTTGCGCGTTCGCCGAGGCCGCGGGAGGCGGTGGGCCGGTCGCGCCCGTCGCGTTGATGTCGTACCAGTACTACCTCTTCCAGTCCGTGGTCCGGTATCAGTCCTTCAGCCTCGGCACGTTCGCCGGGCGCACGATCATGCTGGTCACCTCCACCATCTTTCTCATGGTCGTCTACGGCCTGTTTTTCTACCTCGTTCGTCCGTCGCCGGTTCTGTTCGTTTTTCACACGCTCGTCGTCGCGTTCATGATGATGGTGATTTATGATCCTTTGTTTTTCACGCTCGCCGGGCGTGCGCGCGAGTGGATTCAGCGCGGACGAGGCGACGTCGTTCGCCGTATCGACGTTCTGGTCGCCGAGTTGTCGGAGAAATTCTCGCTCGACGACATCGGCGATTTTCTTGCGCATCGAGTTCCGTCCGAACTGGGATTGAGCGGGGCGCTGATCTATCTGACACGTGAGACCGGCGGCCTCGCGCGCTGGGCCGGATCGCTTCACGGACCGGAGCAGCTCGATGGCGCGATGGCGGAAGACCTCGCGTCCCTGCGTGCGGCGGTGTCGCGCACCCGGATCACGCAGCGCGTATCGGAGAGCTACCCGGGGCCGGAAAAGGACCGTGACCTGAGGATCGAGAAGTTGATGGAGAACTGTTCGGCGGACTGGCTGATCCCGATGCGATATCGCGAGGAACTCGTCGGGGCTTACCTGACGGCCGGGAGATCGCTGACGGAACACGGACCGGAGTCGGGAATCCGTCTCGAGGCGATCGCCGATCAGTCGGCCGTGCGCATCGTCAACGCGAGGATCTACCAGAAACTTCGCGCGCAGGACCGCATGGCGACACTGGGGGAACTCGCGGCGTCGCTCGCCCACGAGATCCGAAATCCCCTTGGTTCCATGAAAGGCGCGGCCCAGTATCTCGTCGATGAACGGCTGAGTGACGCCGCGCGGGAGTTCGTGGACATCATCGTCGCCGAGGCCGATCGCCTCAACCGCGTGCTGACGCGTTTCCTCGACTACGCGCGTCCGTTCGCTCTGAAGATCGGCGCGGGCGACATCAACGACGTCATCCGGCAGACGGTGGCGTTCCTGCGCGAGGGCGAAATGCCGCGCGACGTTCGGATCGAGTTGTTGCTGAATTCCGAAGCCTCGGAGGGCATGTTCGATCGCGAACAGATCCGGCAGGTGCTCATCAATCTGCTCAAAAACGCCTGGGAAGCCCAGCCGCGCGGCGGTGAGGTGACGATCGCGTCGCGGCGCGTCGGGCCGAACCTGACGGTCGAGATCGCGGATCGCGCGCCGACGATCGGACCGTCCGTGCGCGCCCAGATGTTCACGCCGTTCTTCACCACCAAGGAAACGGGGTCCGGTCTGGGACTTCCCATCAGCCAGCGAATCGTACAGGCTCACGGTGGTCGGATCGCCGTGCGCGAACGAGAAGGCGGTGGAAACGTATTTGCCATCGAATTGCCGGTGGCGGGTGAGCCGTCCGACGCGATGGCCGCGCATCGAGCCGGCGACGCACCGGACCGATGACGGAGTTCTCATGCCCCTGGTTCTGATCGTGGACGACGAAAAAAACATGCGCCGGGTGATCGCCGCGCATCTGGAGCGCGAGGGGTTCGACTACCTCGAGGCCGAGAGCGGCGAGCGCGCGATCGAGGTGCTTGCCGAGGAGTCTCCGGACTGTGTGCTGACGGATCTGAAGATGCCGGGAATGGACGGGATGGAGCTGCTGCGTCATCTCGCGGGGACACGACCCGATACGCCGGTAGTCATGCTCACGGCCCACGGCACGGTACAAACTGCGGTCGAGGCCATGAAGGTCGGCGCATTCGACTACCTCACCAAGCCTTTCGACAAGTCGGAGCTCGTCGCCATCGTGCAAAAGGCCGTGCGTTCGCGCCAACTCGATCGACGCGAACCCGCCGCTCCGCTGGGCGACGTCGTGGCGGAATCCGACAGTTCGCCGTCGAAAAACGCGCAGATGAAGGCGCTCTACGCGCTGGTCGATCGCGTCGCGAAGAGCCCGACCACCGTGCTCATCACCGGCGAATCGGGAACCGGCAAGGAGGTGATCGCGCGGCGGTTGGTGGAGCGCAGCGATCGCGCCTCCGCGCCATACATCCGCGTCAATTGCGCGGCGATTCCGGCGTCGCTGGTGGAGAGCGAGCTGTTCGGCCACGAGAAGGGCGCGTTCACCGGCGCAGTCGCGGGAAAGCCGGGGCGCTTTGAGCTGGCGGACAAGGGGACGCTCTTTCTCGACGAAATCGGCTCGATTCCGCTCGAGACGCAGGTCAAGCTCCTGCGCGCGATTCAGGAGCAGGAGTTCGAGCGCGTCGGCGGGGTGCGGACCCTGCGCGTAGACGTGCGGCTCGTCGCCGCGACCAACGTGGACCTGCGGGAGGAAGTCGCCGCCGGGCGGTTTCGCGAGGATCTCTACTATCGCCTGAACGTCGTCCATCTGCGCCTGCCGCCGCTGCGCGAGCGCATGGAGGACCTCGACGCGCTCGTCGAGAGCTTCGTCGCGCGGTTCAATCGGCGGCTCGGCCGCCAGGTGCGAGGCATCGACGCCGACGTCTGGGCGCGACTGCGCGCGCACCCGTGGCACGGAAATATCCGCGAGCTCGAGAACACGATCGAGCGCGCGGTGCTGTTGGCCGAGGGCGACGTGATTCGCGTCGCCGACTTGCCCGAGGAGTTGGCGTCCCGAACGCGGGCGACCGCGCCGACGGCCGCCGCGCCGGGCGATTCACTGGATCTGAAGGATGCGTCGCGCGACGCCGCCGCCCGTGTCGAGATCGAGATGATCGGCGCGGCGCTGCGGCGAACGGGCGGCAACGTCACGCAGGCCGCCAGGCTGCTCGGCCTGTCGCGCAAGGGATTGCAGATCAAGATGAAGGACTATGGGCTGGAGCGCCAATCGGGGGAGTGAGTCGTGGCGAAGCACGGCACGGCCGACACGACGGTATTGGCCGAACTGATGTCGATCCCGAACGTCGGCCCGCGGACGGCGAGCGATCTCGTTCGTCTCGGCGTTCGTGGCCTCGCCCAGTTGCGCGACGCGGACCCCGACGAACTGTACGAGCGACTTTGCCGGCTCGACGCCGCCCGACACGACGTGTGTTGTCTCGACGTTTTTCGCGCGGCGGTGGATTTTGTGAACGGCAGCGATCCGCGGCCGTGGTGGGAGTATTCGCGGGAGCGTAAGTCCGGGCTTCGGCCCACCAAGCGGCCGTCTTGACCCGGCGCGTCATTTGCGAACATAGTTTTACGTCCTCTCACATCAGTTCGGGTGGGTCCATGAAACGCGCCCTCGTCCTCGTTTCCGTATTGGTTCTGGTCCTGGCCGCGGCTGGTGGCGGTTTTGCGAACTGGCAGCTCAAACAGGTCGGCGGCATCACCGAGCCGAGTCTTCTCTACAAGGTCTGGGCGATCGACCGTGACCATCTGTATGTCGTCGGCATGGGATTCGACGGGCTGTTCGACGTCTTCAACGAGCACCTGATCCAGCGCAGCACCGACGGCGGCGCGACGCTGGAGCCGCTGTTCACGAAGAACATCAATCCGTTCTCCGGCGGCCTGTGCAACTCGTTCTACGCCGCGTTCGACCTGCATTTTGACGATCTTTACGAGGGCATGGTCGTCGGGGCGTGGCACAACAACGCCTCGAACTGTCTGCTGATCTCCGAATCGAACTGGATCGCCAAGACGACGAACGCGGGGGCGGCGTGGACCGAGTTCACGCCGACCCCGATCTACGAGAACCACCAGCTCAACGCCCTCGACATTCATGAGAGCGGCGTCGGGTTCGCCGTCGGTGACGCGATGAACGTCTGGAAGACGACCGATGGCGGCGATACCTGGACGATCTCGAACAACGTTCCGTCGGTGTGGGGCAGCCAGGCGCCGCTTCAGGACGTGGACGTCGTGGACGAGGATCTCATCTACGTCACGTCGGAGATGTACATCGACGAGATTACGGATGACGACACGGAGTTTGAGGAAGACTTCGACGGCGACGTGAACGGCATCCAGGGCGAGCTGCTGCGCAGCACGAACGGCGGCCTGAGCTGGGAGAGCCTCCTCAGCGACGCGAATCTGGGCTTTCATCAGGTCCAGTTCATCGACGCGTCGCGCGGCTGGCTGCTCGTGTCGAACGAGGACGCCCAGGTCACGCAGATCCGTTACACCACCAACGGCGCGGCCTCCTGGAACAACGGCGCGCTGCCCACCATCACGGGGATCGGCGCGCCGGGCAGCGGCTACATCATCGGCGCATTCCAGATGCTCGACGCCGACAACGGGTGGGCGGTCGGCGGCAGCGACTACGACAACAACCTCGTGATCCTGCGAACGACCGACGGCGGAGTGACCTGGCAGGCCAACGCGCTGCGCGGCGCGGGGCAACTGTTCTCGATTCACATGGCCAATGAGCGCGTGGGTTTCGCGGTCGGATCGCGCAAGCTGGTCGTCAGCTACTACTCGCCGGGGTTGTTGGCGCCGATCGCCGACGCGGGACCGGACCAGACGGTCCCGGTGGGAACCAACGTGCAGCTCGACGGGAGCGGCAGCTACGACCCCGATGGCGATCCGCTGACCTACCAGTGGACGCAGCTCTCGGGCCCGGGTGTCACGCTGATGACGGACACGAGCGAGCGTCCGAGGTTCGACGCCGATCAGGTCGGCACGATCACGATTCGCCTCGTCGTTCGCGACTACGACTCCGCTTCCGCGCCGGATACCGTAACGATCGAGGTGGTCGACGAGGTGGACGACGACGCGGACGACGATGCCGACGACGACGACGACGACTCGGACGACGATGACGACTGGATCCCGGACGACGATTCCGACGACGACGCGGACGACGACTCGCCGTTCGATTGCCGGTCGCTCATGTCGATGATCTACGACGTGTGCGACGCGTATCTGACCGACTACGAGACGCGATTTGACGCCGAAAACGTCTGCGACGAAGAGACTGAGCCGTGGGAATGCGCGGTGGAATGCCGCGCGAACAACAGCGAATGCGACGGACTCTTCGAATGCCTCGAGGCCGATTGCGGCATCGACGTGGCGAGGAACAAGTCCGAAAAAGACGACGACGGCGGAAGCATTTCGGGCGGATGCAGCGCGTTCTAGTCGCGCGTCAAACAGGCGCTCGCCGTTCCGACCACCACCACGCGTAGAGCCCCGCGGCCAGGACGGGGAGGGCGAAGATCACGAGTTCGCCCTCTTTTGCCACGCCGAACAGCCCCGTCGCCACCGTGAGGACCACGATTCCGAGGGCGATCACATCAAGTCGCGCGATCCAGGTTTCTCTCGACGTGGAGATCGGTGCACGATAGTCGGGCGAAGGTCGGCGCGCGACGAACAGGAAGTACGGAAGGATCACCGCGACCGCGAGCATTGCGAAGTGCGACACGCGGTTGAGCTTGATGAGGTGCTGTCCCTCGAGCGCTTTTTGCGACAGATGAATCCCTCCGTGATCGAGCACGACCCGCCGGATTTCGTGGAATCCGAAATGCACGGGAAACGGAATCAGGCCCAGCAGCGCCCACGCACGGTTCTTCAGACGCGCGGACGTGAACAGCAGCCAAGGCGTGAGAAAGTCGAAGCCGACCGAGAACCACTCGGTGATGCCGCGCTCCACGTCGCGCAGGGCGGGCGACGCCTTCATCCCGCGCGGCGGCGACCAGTGCCACCAGTCCATGCGACCGGCGGCGGTCTCCATGAGCAGCGCAAAACCCATCATCATCGAGCAGGAAAAGAGGAGCTGGACCAGCAGATTGTCCTCGTGGGGTTTTCGGCCGGCGAGGAGCCGTTCGGCGATGCTCCAGGAGATGTACACGGCGATGCACCAACCCATCGCCTCGACGACTCCGGTGCGTCCCACGGTCATGACGGACATCTCGAACCGGTACGGTGGTTTTCCGTTCGTGATCCAATATACGAGGTTTCCGCGCAACAGACCGAAGCCGATCAGCGCGACGAAGAAGGCGACCGTTGTTCGCACTCCACGCATCTTCGCCGAGTGCCAGACGATGCACACAAATGCGACGCTCGCGGGGATGGCGAGGACGAGGAAACTGGCCGACATGATGATTCCCTGGAAATCGTGTTCGGACTTTAGCGGGGCAGCACGAAGTCACGCAAGGGGCGGGCGGGCATCCGTCGAAAGCAAATGGCCCCAAGGAGCGCGTGAGTTCAACGGGAGGCAACCATTGTCTCGACTCGCGTCCCTTGGGGCCATTCGCCGGGTCTCGGCGTCTTTCACCATCTCTCGATGCGAAAACAAGCAAGGCGCGTGCCGCACGAACTCGGGAGTGACATACCGGAAAACCGTGGAGAATCCGACGAAAACCTGGCGCAGCGAGGGCGCACAGACCCGGGTCCGCCGCGAAAATCCGCGACGAGTCTCAGGATTCTGAGCCGTCGTCGGCGCGAGTGTCAGTGACGAGTCGATACGCGTGCTTTCGCGGGATGCCGAGGAGGATCGCGATGGCATCGGCGAGGTCGCGGTCGGACATGCGGGTGCGTTCCCGCAGGTCCCGGACTTTTTGCGTCAGGTCATCGTCGCCGAGCCGCTCGCGGGGCGGCGGTTCGATGCGCACCACGATCACAACTTCGCCCGGCACATCGCGCGCGGCAAACTCGATCGCCAGCTCCGACGCACGGGCGCGACGCACTTCCTCGTGCAGCTTCGTCAGTTCGCGCGCGACGCACGCCACGGGATCGGCCAATCGGTCGCGCAGGTCCGCGAGCGTCCGCGCAAGGCGGTTCGCGGACTCGTAGAGGACGAACGTACCCCCGTTCTTCATACGCCGCCAGATGTCGTCGCGTTTCGAGCCGTCGCGCGGAATGAACCCGAGGAATACAAACTCGTCGCTGGGCAGGCCGGATACGGCGAGCGCGCTGACGGCGGCGCAGGGACCGGGGACCACGCGGACGTCGATGTCGGCTCGATGTGCGGCATCGACGATGCGATAGCCGGGATCTGAAATGGCGGGGTGCCCGGCACTCGTGACGAGAGCGATGGTTTCGCCCGCGAGGCATCGCTCGATCAGCGGTTCGGCGCGCTCCCGTTCGTTGCCTTCGAAATACGAAATCATCGGCTTGCGGACACCAAACGACGCGAGAAATCGCCCGCTGTATCGCGTGTCCTCCGCGGCGATGAGATCACATGTTTCGAGGACCTCGATGGCGCGCGGGGACAGATCGCCCCTGTTGCCGATGGGCGTCGCGACGAGCCAGAGCCGACCGGCCTTGCCCGTCACGAGTCGCGTTTTGTGTCGGCGTCGGAGAAATCGACGCCGGGAGATGTCGTGGGCTTGTCCGAAATTCGCCGATAGCGACGGTAGAGGCTGAAGCCCACGAACCCGAGGCCGATGGGAACGAGGATCTTCGGAATGGGGCCGGGAATGACGAGCCCCGCGATGGCGACGAACGCGGCGACGTAAAGGCCGAGGTATTCGAGATTGTTGCGGCCCGAATCCGCGGGCGGTCGCGGCCCGGTCATGAACATGAGGTTCATGAGCGTCTGCTGGTAACGCCGGAACTGGCGACGCGATTCGATACTGAAGTCATTCTTCGCCTCGACCAGCGGACTGTAACGACGCAGTCCCTCGCGCAACAGTCCGTTGCGCGTGACGTGATTGAAGTAGTCCCGATGAACATCGTCGGTTTCCGGCGAGGCTAGCACCCGCGCCCAGAGCCGCTCCTCCTCCGCGAGCAACGCGGTGCGATCCGGCGTCGGGGCGAATGCGGGCGGAGGGGTTTCGTCCATCACTGGAACCGTTGTTTTTCCACGGCGAGCTTGCGCGCCTGCACCGTGAGGATGCCGGGGACCTGCTTGGATTTTCCGAGCTGCCCCAGGTCCTTCACCGTCAGCTTGCCGAGCATCTTGCCCGACATGTTGATCGGCGTTTTCGGATTCCAACAGAGCGCGTGGACGACCGCATAGTTTCTCGTCCAGTCGCGATTGGAGGCGATGACGCGAATGATGTCCTCGGACTGCGTCTTGTCCTTGGCGAGCTTGACGACCTCCTCGACCGTGATCTTCGGATTTCGCAGCACGCACTCCTGCACGAGCCGGATGGGGCTCTTGATGAGAATGTTCCGTGCCTCGATGTTGCCCTTCATCGCGAGGCGCAGCTTGTCGAGCACGGGGAGTCGGTTGACCTTCATTTGCAGCGACTCGCGCACCTGCGGCGCGATGTCGTCCTCGGGGTCGACCAGCAGCTCGGCCGCGAAGTCGTCGTCGCGGCTGAAGACTTCCTTCTGCAACTGCGCGAGGCTGAAATCCGGCGGCAGCTCGTCTCGCCAATCGGCGGGGATCGGCGAATCGAAACCCTCCGCCGTGTAGTCCTCGGCGGACACCACCTCGTCACGCGACGTCACATCGTCGATGACTCCGGCCTCGCCCGCCTCTTCATCGCTCTCCTGCTCCATGAGCGCGCGGCGCTTCTGCGCGAGCACCTCGGTGTATGGCAGACCGATCTGAAGCAGGAAGAAGTCGCGGGCGCGATTCAGAACGGAGATCGGGGTGCTGCTGTTGAGCTCGAGCGCTTCGAGGATTTCGGGCATGCGAACGAAGCGGTCTTCGTTCTGTGCGATCAGTGTGATCGTGCGTTCGTTGGTGACCTGAGCGGCCAGATAAGCAAACGTCTCGTCTGCCGTGTTCCGGTTGAGCAGGATCAGGTCGTAATACGTCGGGTCGTCGAAACGCCGGTGCGCGAACCAGTGCAGGATTTTTTCGTGGATGCCGCTCTGAAGCGAGGTACGGATGATGTCGGGCGGCAGATCGCGGAGACTGTTTCGCGCTGTCCGCTTGATGTTCGGGTCCTCGTCGTTGGCGAGGTAATAGAAACACGTGAGAAGATCCTGCGTGCCGAGGGGCACGAAGCCGTTGGCCGCGGCCATCTTGACCGCGGTCGGCGCGTCCGGCGGCAGGATCTGCTTCAGCCGTGGGCTGAGTTCGTCGTGGGTCAGCGGCTCGAATGGTTGCATGCCGTATCCGCGATAACGGACGGTGGAATTTCCGCCCCGGGTCCGAATGGACTCCATGATATCCGGTCGCACGTTGGTCGCAAGAGTCCGCGCGAAACGATTCCGGAATCGAATCGGTTTCCCGGACGGAAAATTCGTAACGGTCGAATCGGCCATCGTATTGGACAACCGACCTGACATGCGATAATAAGCACGCTCGCTACAGGTCCGAGAGGGCGTTTGGGAGGTCGATCCGTGTTTGCAGCCGTGCGTTCGGCCCTGATCTGGGCGGCCGTCGTGTTGATCATCCTGGCGTTCTGGCCGTTGCTCGCGATCGTGCGTCTGTTCGATCGCGATCCGGCCCATTACCGCACCGGCCGCTGGTTTCGGCGATGCGGCGTCGCGATGACGAAGGTCAATCCCCTTTGGCGCATTCGCATCGAGGGTCTCGAACGCGTTTCCAATCCCCGCAACCCCTACGTCGTCGTCAGCAATCATCAGTCCATGGCGGACATCCCGATCATCTCGAAGCTGCCTTGGGACATGAAGTGGGTTGCCAAGGCGTCGCTCTTCAAGGTTCCCGTCGTCAAGTCGATGATGCGCCTCGCGGGGGACATCCCCGTCGATCGCGGTGACAAGGACAGCCGCGGCAAGGTCTATGGCCTCGCCGAGAGTTACCTGAAACGCCGTTGCTCGGTGATGTTCTTCGCGGAAGGGACGCGCGCGAAGGACAACAAGGTGCTCGCGTTTCACGATGGCGCGTTCAAGCTCGCGATTGCGGCGCAGGTGCCGGTGCTCCCCCTCGCGGTGGACGGCTCGAGCGACTGCCTGCCGAAGCACACCTGGATCTTCCGCCACGTCAGCCACATCAACCTCGCCGTCCTGGAACCCGTTCCCACCGCGGGGATGACCGAAGATCAGGTTGGCCTGTTGCGAGAGACGGTTCGCAACCGGATCATGGATCAGCTTGCGCTTTGGCGCGGCGTCGCGCGGCACGAGGTCGATTCGCTCGCGACCGTTGCGACCTTCGGCGAGCCGGGCCCGCTCTCGGCGCGCTGGGCCGAGTTGCTGGCGTCTCTCAAGGATCTGCACGCGCACACGTCCGAGGCGATGTCGCACGTGCCGCACTTCGCGACGGATGCCTCGGAGAAGCTCGCGGAGTTGCAGCATCGGGTGGCCGAGGCCATGGCGCGCGTGCCGACCATGGCGGCGGAAACCGTGGAAGAGCTGCTGCGGAAGATCGGGGAGATCCGCGAGGCGCTCGCCGAGTTCCAGCACCAGACGGCGGACGCGCTCCACGAGACCCCCCAGCGTCTCGCGCGGGCGATTCAGGAGCTCGCCGATCTGGTCACTTCCGGGCAGGATGCGCCGGTTCCCGCCTGAAGACGACCCGGCCGCCGTGCGGCCGAAATCTCCGGTTGAAGCCACCGCCGAATCGTGTTACGCGTCCGTCGGGATCGCGGCGCTCGCGCGCCATTTTTTTTCGCGGGAGGACGGAGATGGATTGGGGATTGGCGAACCGCATGGCGAGGATTTTCCGCCCCGAAACGGGACGAACCGTGATGCTGGCGGTCGATCACGGATATTTTCAGGGTCCCACGACGGGGCTGAAGAATCCCGGCGAGACGATTCGCCCGCTGCTGCCTTACGCCGACGCCCTGATGCTCACGCGGGGCATCCTGCGCACGCAGGTGCCGGTCGAAACCGATGTGCCGATCATCCTTCGCGTCTCGGGCGGCACGAGCGTGCTCAAGGACGACCTCTCCGACGAGGAGATCACCGTGAGCATCGAGGAGGCCGTGCGGCTCAACGTCGCCGCGGTCGCGGTGTCGGTCTTCGTCGGCTCGCCGAACGAACGACAAACGCTGGTGTCGCTCTCCAACCTCGTCAACGAGGCGCAGCGCTACGGCATCCCGGTTCTGGCCGTGACGGCCGTCGGCAAGGAGATGGCTCGCGACTCGCGCTACCTGGGCCTCGCGTCGCGCATCAGCGCCGAGCTCGGCGCGGCGATCGTGAAGACGTACTATTGCGACGGTTTCGACGCGGTGTCCGGCTGCGTGCCGGTTCCCACGGTGATCGCGGGCGGCAAGAAGCTCGCCGAACGCGACGCGCTCGTCATGACGAAAAACGCCATTGCCGCCGGGGCGAAGGGCGTGGACATGGGCCGCAACATCTTCCAGTCGGATTGTCCCGTCGGAATGATCAAGGCCGTTCGCGCCATCGTTCACGAAGGGGCAACGGTCGAGGCCGGTTACAAGATCTATCAGAAAGAAAAACTCGGCCTCGCCAGGCCACGATCTGCCGCGTCGAAACCGGCCAAGACCCGGAAGTCGGCGTAGCGATCTCGGGATGAGCGCGATTTCGCCGACCATGCGCGCCGCCGTCTACTACCGCAATTCGGATATCCGCATTCAGGATGTGCCGGTCCCGGCGATCGGTCCGGGCGAGGCGCTCATGCGCATCCGCTCGAGCGGCGTGTGCGGCTCGGACGTCATGGAGTGGTACCGCATCCACAAAGCGCCGCTGATTCTCGGGCACGAGGTGGCGGGCGAGATCGTGGACGTGGGCGAGGGCGTGACGAACGTGAAGCCGGGCGACCGGGTGGTCGTCTCGCACCATGTTCCGTGCATGACGTGCCGCTATTACCGGTCCGGCCACGAGACCGTCTGCGAC
>JAANMU010002834.1_pt1 | contig 12168 bp, 14 predicted proteins | sample 7279701 | NCBI WGS metagenome assembly JAANMU01 (sample SAMN14094539, study PRJNA606508) | bioreactor metagenome | isolation source: A lab-scale SPAN reactor treating ammonium-rich wastewater day 57 | place: Ireland: Galway | collected 2017-03-13 | reverse complement strand
ACCAAAGGCGATACAACACTAAAAAATATTGAGTCAAATCCTGTTAGTTTCAATGTACACAGACTAAATGTATAAGTTGACGAAGATATTAAAGATATTAAACCGCCTATAAGATTATTTAATTATTTCTTCCTTCTTTATTTATTTATCGGATCGATAATATTGTCATTATTAGTTTATTACTTTATCTGGCGTAAATATTTCAGGGAAAAAGAAGAGACAAAAGTTGATAAAGCGGAAGAAAAAATTCCTGCTCATCAATTAGCATTAAAAAAGTTGGAGCAGCTTGAAAAAGAACAACTGTGGCAGAATGGATTCATTAAAGATTATCACTCAAGAATTACTGAAATTATACGCTGGTATTTTGAAAAGCAATTTGGTTTACCGGCACTTGAAAAAACTACAACAGAATCTTTAGTTCTGCTTAAACGCCATCCTAAAGGAACAAAGGTATCCGACATAACAGAGCAGTTTTTGAATAATGCAGACCTTGTAAAGTTTGCTAAATATATTCCGATGGAAAAAGTTAATATTGAAATGATGGAACAGGCTAAAGCAATTATAAACAAAACAGCAGTAATAGAACAGACTGAAAATATGGAGAAAGAAAATGTTTACTAATGTAACGTTCGCTTACTCCTGGGTTTTATATTCCTTACTTATTATACCTTTGCTTATCTTTTGGTATTACTGGAAGGGAAGAAAAAAAACATCTGCTATATCCTATTCTTCTGTTAAGATATTTAATAATGTTCCCTCAACTTTGCGGGTAAGGTTGAGACATTTGCCTTTTATACTAAGAATGGCAGCACTGGCAGTTTTAATTATTGCTCTTGCAAGACCGCAGAACTTTACAGCCGGACAAAGTGTTAATGCTGAAGGTATTGATATCTCCATTGTACTCGATATTTCAGGAAGTATGCTTGCTGAAGATTTTAAACCCAACAGATTGGATGCTGCTAAAAAAGTGATTGACACTTTTATTCAGGGAAGAACAAATGACAGAATAGGATTGGTAATATTTTCAAGAGAAGCTTTTACACAATGTCCTTTAACAATTGATTATTCAGTACTCAGAAATCTTTTAAGTGATATTAAAACCGGAATGATTGAAGATGGAACTGCAATTGGAAATGGAATCGCAAATGGAATTAATAGACTTAAAGACAGTGATGCTAAAAGCAAAGTTTTGATTCTTCTAACGGACGGTGTAAATAATGCCGGTGAAGTTGATCCCATCTCAGCAGCGGAAATTGCAGCTACATTCGGTATAAGGATTTATACTATTGGTGTTGGTACACGTGGTGAAGCTCCGTATCCGGTACAGACCCCATTCGGTACAAGATATCAAATGGTACCGGTTGAGATTGATGAAGTTATCTTAAAAAAGATTGCTGATATTACCGGTGGTGCATATTTCAGAGCAACAAACAACAGAACCTTGCAGGATATTTACGATAGAATAGATAAGATGGAGAAAACAAAAATTGAAATTACATCTTTCAAAAATGCTCAGGAGCTATTTGCTCCTTGGCTGTTAATTGGTTTCGGGCTGATTTTGGTTGAACTGTTTACTTCAAAAACAATTTTAAGGAAACTGCCGTAGTGTTTAGATTTGATAACCCTGAATATTTAATTGCCTTATGGCTGATTCCTGCTTTGATATTGCTTTATATTTTATTTAACAGGAACAGAAAAAGATTATTGGAAAAGTTTGCTGATAAAGAAATTCATAAAGTTATTTTTTATTCGTACAGCAGTACAAAATCAAAACTTAAATTTGCAATATTACTTGTAGTATTATCTTTGCTGATTATCGCTTTTGCTAAACCGCAGGTTGGAACTAAGATGACTGAAGTAAAACAAACCGGAATTGATGTTTATATTCTGCTTGATGTTTCAAGAAGTATGGCTGCAGAAGATATCAAACCAAACAGATTGGAAAAGGCTAAATATCAGATTTCAAATCTGATTCAGAAACTCAGAGGCGATAGAATAGGATTGATTGTTTTTTCGGGTGAAGCATATATACAATTTCCTTTAACGACTGATTATTCGGCTGCAAATCTTTTTTTATCTGCTGTGGATTTTAATTCAGTACCGCAGCCGGGCACTGCAATTGCTTCAGCAATAACGCTGGCAGTTCAGGCGTTTGATTCGGCAGCAACTGATAAAGCAATAATTATTATTACTGATGGAGAAGATCACGAAGGTAATATAGATGATGCTGTTGAAAAAGCAGCAAAGAGAGAAATAAAGATTTATACAATTGGATTAGGCTCACCTGATGGTCTTCCAATCCCCATTTATGACAATCGAGGAAATCAGATAGGTTTTAAAAAAGATAATTCGGGACAAACAGTATTAACCAGACTCAATGAAAGTATATTGAAAGAAATTGCTGATAAAGGCAATGGTAAATATTATCGCGGTAATAATTATGAAGATTATCTCGACAAAATTTACAGTGATCTATCTGCACTTGAACAAGCTGAGTTTGGTGTAAAAAAAGTTACTGATTACGAGGACAGATTTTATTACTTTTTAATACCGGCTGTTTTACTTTTAATAATTGAATTATTTATAACAGATATCAGGTCACCGTTCTTTACCAGACTAAATAAGAAACTCGGAATAGAGACTGAATGAGTATGAATATTATGAGCACAAAAATAATTTTAGTTCTGTTTTTATTGTTTAGCTTTTATGGATTTTCGCAATCAAACAGAAGTACTCTTAACAAGGGCGTGGATAAATATGAAGAAAAAAAGTTTAATGATGCGGAAATAGATTTCAGAAAAGTTGTTGAAAATTCTCCTAACAGTTACGAAGCGAATTTTAATCTAGGTGATGCCTATTACAAACAGGAAAAATATGAAGATGCAATCAAGTCTTTTCAAAGTGCTTTGGAAGTAGCAAAAGATAATGACAGAAAAGCAAAAGCTTATCATAACATCGGCAACTCGTTGTTAAAAAATAATAAGATTGAACAGAGTATCGAAGCGTACAAAAATGCCCTAAAATATAATCCGGATGACAGTGATACAAAATATAATTTATCCTATGCGTTAGAATTGCTAAAAAATCAGAATAAAGATCAGCAAAACAAAAACGACAAAGACAATAAAGACAAGAACAAACAGGATCAGCAGCAGCAGCAAAATCAAAGTCAGGAGCAGAAGGATAACGCTCAGAATAAACAGGATCAGCAGCAGCTAAAAGATCAGGAAAGCAAACAGGATAATACTAAGCAGCAGCAGCCGAAGGAAGAAAAGATCTCTAAAGAAGAAGCTCAGAGGATTCTTGACGCCTTAAAGAACAGTGAAAAAGATCTTCAAAAACAGTTAAGAAAAAAATCCGGACGAATTAAAAAAACAGATAAAGACTGGTGATGTTAGTCAGGTTATTACTTTCGGTATTTATTTTTCTTTTTCATATCAGCATTGCCCAAACTTTTACAGCAACTGTAGATAATAATACCGTAGCAGAAAATGAACGTTTTCAACTTAATTTTATCTTTGAGGGTAAAGAATTAAATGCACTTAAAAATTTTAATCCTCCTTCATTTAATAATTTTAAGGTGCTTTCGGGTCCTAATCAATCGACAAGTATGCAGATAATAAATGGTGTTTCATCTTCATCACTTACACTTTCTTATATTCTGCTTTCAAACACAATCGGTACATACAATATTGGAAGTGCATCAATTCAATATGATGGGCAGACATTTAGTACTAATCCAATTAAAATTACTGTTGTTAAGGGTTCAGTTAAACCTAAAGATGAAAAACAATCAGGAGTTTCAGATCAAGAGATAGCAGAAAACTTATTTATTAAAGCTTCAATTGATAAGAGCAGAGCATATCTGGGCGAACAAATTACAGTTACTTATAAGTTATATACAAGATTGACAATCGCAGCACAGATGTCTGTTGATAAGCTTCCGCAATATCAGGGATTCTGGGCTGAGGAACTGGAGACTGCACGTAACATTACATTTAATACTGAAGTTATTGATGGCAAACAGTATAAAGTCGGATTGCTTAAAAGAGTTGCATTGTTTCCTAACCAAACCGGTAAATTAGAAGTAACTCCGCTTGAGCTGACTATACCAATTCAGATTCAAAAGAAAAAAAATCCTCAAAATATTTGGGATGATTTTTTTGGTGATCCATTTGGAAGATCAGAAATAGTACAATATCCGGCTAAATCCAACACACTTAAAATTGATATTATACCTTTGCCCCAGAACAATAAACCTGATTCCTTCAGAGGTGCAGTAGGAGATTACAATTTTTCAGCTTCTATTGATAAACGGAAAACAAAAACCAACGAGCCGGTAACTTTAAAACTTGAGATAACCGGATCAGGAAATATTAAACTGCTTGAACTGCCTCCATTTGAACTGCCAAACGGAGTTGAAAAATATGATCCAAAGATAAATGAGCAAATAAGAAGAACAGGAACAATAAGCGGAAGTAAAACAGCAGAGTATCTGTTGATTCCAAGAATAGCAGGAGTAAGAGAGATACCAGAGATTGAGTTTTCTTATTTTAATCCCGAATTAAAATCATATAGATCAATTAAATCACAAAAATTTGTTCTGGAAATTGAGCAGGGCAGCGTTACTGCTGATGTTTATACTGATAAGCAATCAGTAAAGCAATTAGATAGTGATATAAGATTTATTAAAACTGATTTTAATGATATTAAAATTAAATCAGAATTATTATTACTGCAGCCGGGCTTTTGGATTGCGGGAATTGTTCCGTTGTTTATTGCGGGCGGATTGATTTACTGGAAACGAAAACAAGATAAGCTTTACGGTAATACTAAATTGCTTCAGTATTCTAAGGCAGAAAAAGTTGCAAGAAAAAGATTTAAGAATGCAAAAAAACTTTTAGAACAAAATAATGTTGAAGCTTTTTATTCAGAAATATCACAGGCACTTTTTGGATATCTTGAAGATAAATTTCAAATATCAAAATCTGAATTTACACTTGATAGAGCTGTTGACGAGTTACTGAAAAGAAATGTCAATCCTGAACTTGTACGAAAGATGAGAGTTAATGCGGAGAAATGTGAATTCATAAGATTTGCACCTAATACCAATCCCACACAAGCAATGAATGAAATGTTTAACTCGTTTTCTGATGTTGTTATTGATATTGAAAGATATATTTCAAAATGAAAAATACATTGATCAAAATATCTTTATTAATAATTGTTCTTTATTGTACGGCATTTCCAAATCCTGAATCAATAATGAGAACTGCTAATGAGTACTATAAAAACAATCGTTATCAACTTGCAGTTGATGAGTATAATAAATTAATAGATGATGGCTACTCAGGTGTTTCATTATATTATAACCTGGGCAATACTCATTACAGGCTCGGTCAGGTTGGATATGCAATTCTTTACTATGAAAAAGCTTTAGCAATTTCACCCGGTGATGAAGATGTGCTTCATAACCTTGAGCTTGCAAAGCAGCATCTTAAAGACAAAGTGGATACACTTCCGCCTTTCTTTATTTTTAATTTATGGGAGGGTTTGCTTGCATTCTTTTCAGTAACAGGGTGGACGGTTTTAGTTTATATTTTTTTCGTTCTGTTTTTAACAACAATTGTATTATACTTTTTTTCTAAAAGTATTAATCAGCAAAGAACTGCTGTATTTTCTGCTATTGGAATATTTATTGTCTTATGCTTAACAATTCTTTTACTTGCTGTTAAAATGAATAAAGAATTTAATATCAAATATGGAATAGTAGTAAATAAAGTGGTGTTAGTTAAATCTGCTCCGGATCAATCATCAAAAGATGAATTTCAAATTCACGAAGGGTTAAAAGTTAAAGTGGAAGATAAAGTTGATGACTGGATAAAGATAAGATTAGATGATGGGAAAATCGGGTGGGTTAATAAATTTACAATCGGAGTTATTTAGTTAAACGAATAAATTACTATTTGATATTAAAGAGGCTGTTCAAAATGGACAGCCTCTTTTTTTTAAATCAGATTCCAAAAAGCACAGTTAATTTAAACTCAATGGCATTGATTGATCGTGAATCAGAAATTATATGTGCAGTACTGCCGAGTAAAGCAGCGGGATCTTTATCATCGTTTATGAAAGTGTAAGATTCAAGTCTTTGATTCTTTGTTGGATCACCATCGAACTTCTTTCCAGCAAGATTCATTAAATGATATTGAATGTTTAAATCAAGTTTTAATCCGCCAAGACTGAACAAAATACCTCCGCCTCCGCCGATTCCGATTCTGCTTGCGGATTCAATATTTTTTTCATCGCTCGGTAATCCATTTGGTGCACTTTTAAATTGAACCGTACCACTGAATGTATTTAAAGATAAAAATGCATCAAAGTATGGTGTTATTGGTGAAAGTGGTATGTCAAATTTAAATTCCGGACCAAGTCTAAGCGAAAGAATTTTGTTTTTAACATCAACACTGCTATTGCTATTTCCTGCTATAATTTCACCATCACCTGAAAAAGTTGAATAACCTATTTCTCCAAATGCATTGATAAATAATAACCCAAGTCGAACCTTACCGTGAAAATTGTATCCGGAACTCATTCCGTATTTTGTACCGTTATAAAAATCTACGGCAGTTCCTCCATAATCACCTGAAGGAAGAGAATAACCGGCACCAGCTCCAATCTGAAAAGTAATCTGAGCATTTATTTGATTCGGGATAAGAGAAAAAAACAAGACAGCAAATAAAAAAGGAATAAATAGATTTTTCATTTTACAACTCTCTCAAAATTATTACGGTTAAACATAAGAAAAAAAATCTTCATATTTAACAATACCGACAATTCTTTTCACCAAACCAAGCCGTTAAGTTATGATATGAATTAGAAAGAAAATTTATTCTGACTTCTGACTCCTGTCTTCTGTCTCCTGACTTAATCGAACCAATTAGTTTAGTTGCGGCAGGAATGTGAAAAAAATATTCTGAGTTCTGACTCCTGAGTTCTGAGTTCTGACTTCTGTCTCCTGACTTCTGTCTCCTTTCTCCTTTGTGTCAATCTTTGTAAAGCTAAGACAGATAATCATTTGTTTTTAAAAATTTATACTGAAAAAGTAAATGAGTAGTTAAGTTTATCAGCAGAATCATTTTGTACAAATTGATTGAGAAAACACGAGTTTGTATTTTATCTGTATGGATTCAAAAAAATACAATAATACTAAGCTCTTTATCGGAATAACCAAAGGTATTTTTAGTTTTATTCTATTGTTTCTGTTTGTAATGCTCGGGTATAGTCTCCGGTTAGAAGAATTTATACGCTTCCATACACAAAATAATTACCTTGTTTTTATTATCTATGTTTTTGCAATCGGAATTTTCTCATCTATTCTCTTTGCACCTGTAAATTTTTATACAGGCTTCTATCTTGAGCATAAATATAATTTATCCAACCAAACATTTAAGAAATATGTTTTGGAAAATTTAAAATCAATGATGGTCGGATTAGTTATTGGTGTTCCGATATTATTGCTTTTCTTTTTTGTCTTAAATCAATTTGAAGATTTGTGGTGGCTTGTTTTTGCTTCCGCAATGTTTTTAATTTCTGTTGTGCTTTCTCAGATTTTTCCAATTCTTATAATGCCGATATTTTATAAAATTACTCCATTGAATGATGATGAATTAAAAGCAAGAATTACAAAGCTTGCAAAAGGAGCAGGTATAACTGTTCAAAATGTTTTTTCGTTTAATATGAGCAAGAATACAAAGAAAGCCAATGCCGCATTTACCGGATTAGGAAAAACAAAGCGGATTATTCTTGGCGATACTTTACTTAATGATTATACAAAAGATGAAATTGAAACAGTTATTGCACACGAACTTGGTCATTATAAATATAAACACATCCAAAAAAATATTTTATTCGGTACTGCTGCAAGTTTTTTAACATTCTTTCTTATTTCGCTTTTATACAAACTTTCGATTAGCTGGTTTGATTTTAACAATATATTGCAAATTGCTGCTTTACCGGTTTTAAGTTTATGGGCAATGCTTATCGGATTAGTTCAAACACCGATTGGTAATATATTATCAAGAAAATATGAATATGAAGCCGACAGATATGCAGTTGAATCAACATTAAAGCCGCAGAGTTTTATTAGTACATTAAATAAATTAACTGATCAAAATCTTGGCGATCGTAAACCGCATCCGTTTGTTGAGTGGTTTTTTTATTCGCATCCTTCGGTTAAAAATAGAATTAATGCTTTGGAAAAATTTGCTGAAGCAAAAGGAATAGTTGAGTTAAAAAAAGAACAGCTTGCAGAGGCATCAGATTGATAACTTATATTAAAATATTTTTTATTCTGATTCATACTTTCATCTGTTCGATTCTTGCTTTGATTTTTATTGCTGTTGACCGCACATTTACTCTTTATCACTATCTTGCAAAATATTTTCCTTTTGGTGTGTTACTGATTTCCGGTGTAAGAGTAAAAATGACCGGACTTGAAAATATTGACCGGAAAGCAGTTTATGTTTTTGCTTCAAATCATTCAAGTCAGCTTGATATTACAGCGTTACAATGGGGCGTTCCCAACAGAATGAGTATGATATTTAAAAAGGAACTTGCAAGAATTCCTTTTTTTGGCTGGCAGTTGTATCTTGGACCTTATGTAGTTGTTGATAGAAAAGATCCGCAGGCTGCAATGAAAAGCTTGCAGCGGGCAAAATGGATTATGGACAAAAAAAAGATTTCCATTTTAGTTTTTCCTGAAGGGACAAGAAGCAAAACCGGTGAGGTGCAAAGTTTTAAGCGGGGTGCATTTTATCTTGCTGCACACAGCGGCTATCCGATTGTTCCGATTACAATAAACGGAACGGATAAAATTATGCCCAAGGGAACATTTAAATTAAAAAGCGGAACCATCTATATGCATTTTGATAAACCGATTGCAACTGATAATATCAGATCCAAACCGGATGAAATTGCATTGATGGAAAAAGTAAGAGAGATAATTATCAGTAATCAGAAAGAGGTTAACTAATGTCTGTTACTAAAAAAGATGTTGAGGAAATTGCCGGATTAGCTAAACTGAAATTCAATGATGAAGAATTGCAGAATTTTACTGTTCAGATGAATGAAATATTAACTTATATGGATAAACTTAATGAGCTTGATACAGAAAATGTTAAACCGCTTTCGCATCCTGTTGAACAAGTAAATATTTTTCGTGAAGATAAATTAAAGAAATCTGTTTCAACCGAAGAAGCGTTAAAAAATTCGCCTGATAAAACAGATCAGCATTTTAAAGTTCCAAAAGTTATTGGTGATAAATAATGGCAAAGAAGGGGAAACCAAAAAAAATAAGTCCGTTTGTTCTGGGAATAATTCCCGCCAGATTTGCATCAACAAGATTGATGGGAAAACCGCTTGCTGATATAGGCGGCAAATCACTTTTACAGCATACTTTTGAAGGTGCAAGTAAATCCAAACTTGTAAATAAAATAGTAATTGCAGTTGATGATGAGCAAGTTGCAAAGACAGCCCGGAAATTTGGTGCTCCGGTGATAATGACTCCAAAAGATTGTCCAACAGGATCAGATAGAATTGCAATTGCTGCAAAGGAATTTCCCAGAGCCGATATTGTTGTAAACATTCAGGGCGATGAACCTTTTATAAGCGGAATGATGATAGATCAGGCGATTGAACCGCTAATATTTGATCCGAATGTAAATGTTTCCACTTTGGTTACACTGATTGATAATGTTGAAGAACTTGAATCACCTTCTGTTGTTAAAGTTGTTTTTGATTATAAGAACTTTGCATTGTATTTCTCCCGTTCACCTATACCATTTGTACGTGATGCAAATAATCCGAAAGAAATGCTTGAGACTGCTGATATTTACAAGCATATCGGTTTATATGTTTACAGGAAAGAATATTTATTTAAATTCACTCAGCTTGAACCGACAGACCTTGAACAATTGGAAAAGCTTGAACAATTAAGAATGCTGGAAAATGGTTTTAAAATAAAAATTGTTGAAACAGAATTTGACAGCTTTTCTGTTGATACCCCTGAAGACCTTGAAAAAGCAAGAAAAATTTATTCCAAACTAAAAAAGATTGAGTTAGCTAAATGATAACACCAAAAAAAATACAACTCGCAAATATTCCAACTCCGTTAGAAGAAATTAAATTTGCAGGAAAATCTTTTCTGATAAAACGCGATGACCTTACCGGCTGTGAATTATCCGGAAACAAGATAAGAAAACTTGAGTACTTACTTGCCGATGCAAAGCGGCAAAAAGCTGATATCATATTCACTTCAGGAGGCGATCAGTCAAATCACGCAAGAGCAACAGTAATAGCATCAAGAAAAATCGGACTCAAGACAAAATTATTTCTTTGGGGAAAAGATACCTCAACACCAAATGGAAATTTTTTTCTTGATAAAATTTATGGCGCTGATGTTCAATTCTTTTCTGAAAAGGAATATGAAAATGTTAACAATATAATGTTTGAGCAAAGAATGGAGCTGCTTAAAAAAGGAAAGAATGCCTATGTATTTCCCGGTGGCGGTTCTACAACCCTAGGAATCTGGGGCTACATCAATTTTATTAATGAGCTTAAAGAGCAAGTAGATCTGAAAAAGATTGACTCAATAGTTGCTGCAGCCGGTTCTGGCGGAACTGCTGCAGGAATGCTGGTCGGTGCTGCACTGAATAAACTTAAAGTAAAGATAGTTGCAGTTCACGTTCTGATGTCAAAGAAAGAAATGGAGAAGCACATTTTGCAGCTTGCAGAAGGCTGTATTCTTGATTATAAACTTGATTGTAAAATTGATCCCGATAATCTTGTAGTAATAAGTGGTTATTCAAAAGAAGGATATAAAAAGATTTCTGAGGCAAAATTAAAACTGCTCAGAAAATTTGCACTTGAATCCGGGATATTACTCGATCCGGCATATACAGGTAAAGCATTTACAGCTTACTATGAAAAGTATATTAAATCCGGTAAAGGGAAGAAAAATATTTTTGTTCACACAGGCGGACTATTTGCAGTTTTTGCAAGAACAAAAGAGTATCTTAATAGTGTGAATTTATAAATTTATTTATGAACTTTAAGTGAATTATTCTTAAGTTATTTATAATTTATTTTTGAAAAATGAAATTAGTAATCTTTGTAAGTAATACTTGAAAGAATAATATGGATTGTATTTTTTGTGATATTATATCAAAGGAAGCTGATGCAGAAATAATTTTTGAAAATGAAAAATTCATTGCCTTTCTTGATATTAATCCCGTAAACTTTGGTCATACTTTAGTAATGCCGAAAAATCATTTTGATAATTTTTTAACTATAAAGACTGAAGAGCTTAACGACTTAACCAAGCTGACTCAGTATCTTGCCGGTGTGGTAAAACGTGCTGTTAAAGCAGATGGTTTTAATATTATATCCAATAATGGAGTAAGCGCCGGTCAGTCTGTTTTCCATTTTCATTATCATATTATTCCCCGTTTTGAAAATGATGGTCATATGAGGCATAGAACAGTGCAGTATAAAGATGATGAAATCGGCAAATATGGAGATATGATACGGGAATCGGTACAAAAATATAAGGACTTACTGAATGAATAATAAAATCAGGGTTATAGTTGCAAAATCCGGTTTAGATGGTCACGATCGCGGTGCAAAAGTTATCGCTGCTGCTTTACGTGATGCCGGGATGGAAGTTATTTATACCGGATTAAGACAGACACCTGAGATGATTGTTGAAGCAGCATTGCAGGAAGATGCTGATGTTATTGGAATAAGTATATTATCCGGCGCTCACATGACTATATTTCCAAAAATTTTGAATCTGCTGAAAGAAAAAGGATTGGATGATATATTATTAACCGGTGGCGGGATTATTCCTGAAGAAGATATTGCCAAACTTAAGGAAATGGGTGTTGGTCAATTATTTACACCGGGTGCTTCGACTGTGGACATAGCCGAATATATTAAAGAGTGGAGGAAATTTAATCCGAAGAAAAATTAGTTTTTAAAAAAAACTATTCAACAAATAATATTTATGAGGTTTGCTATGAAAAAGCCTATACTTTTTATTTTCCTTCTTGTGTCCATTTCATTTCTTAATTATCCACAGACTCTCTTAGAAACAATTAATCTGCCAGCCGG
>JAANMU010002832.1_pt1 | contig 12170 bp, 9 predicted proteins | sample 7279701 | NCBI WGS metagenome assembly JAANMU01 (sample SAMN14094539, study PRJNA606508) | bioreactor metagenome | isolation source: A lab-scale SPAN reactor treating ammonium-rich wastewater day 57 | place: Ireland: Galway | collected 2017-03-13 | reverse complement strand
CTCTTTTTTTTCCTGGAAAGAATATATGTCGGTGTCGATGCCGTTATAGACGACCTTGAAAACCGGCGTTTTCGTGAATAACTTCCTGTGGGCTTGTGAAATCGAAACGAAATATGTGTTTGGGAAAAGCGAAAGGACCGAATCCAGTTCTGGCGTTGCCTGGGCATGGATTGTAGTCACGAACGGAGTTTTTATGTTTCTGGTCACCAACGGATTTATGAATTCCGGGTAGGTATGATTGTGGATGATATCGAAATCGTTGCCGATTTCCTCAACCTTCTTGGCCAGTCTAACAAGGAAAGAAGTCTCGGCATAGAAGGGATTCTCAAATGCCGGCATTTCAAGAAATCCTTTTTCGATTATTGAAACGGTCTTGGTTCCGGGGATCTGGGTATCGGCAGTACCCAATACTGTTATATCATGGCCCCTTTTAGCGAGTCCACGAACCAGTTCATAGATAATTCTCGGACGGGAAGACAGGGTTTTTTCGTTGACGGCCCTTTTTAGAAGCGAGGTGATTAATATCTTCATAAGCGTAAAGTTTAAAAAACTTAAATAAAACCATTAATATCTGGGTGAAATATGACTCACCCAAATGTCCTATAAATTCATGATAGCACAAAGATCAGTTATTTAGAAGAACTCACAGCGGCGAATTTCTGGTAGATGTTTTCGAATCGGTGGGCGATCGCCTCCCACGAGAATCTCTTGACGGCAATCTCCCTTGCCTTTTTAGCCATTTTAAGTCTAAGTGCGTCGTTGTTTAATAGCAGATTAACCTCATCGGCAATGTGCTTGGAATTTCTTGGCCTTATGAACAGGCCATTTTGTCCGTCTTTGACCGCCAATGGGATGCCGCCTTTTCGAGTGACGACAACCGGCGTCTCGCAGGCCATCGCTTCAAGAATAACCAGACCCAAAGGTTCGTCCCAAATTGAAGGAGCAACAAATACATCGGCTCGGGAATAGAACTTGATCAAAAAGTCCGTATCGGATCCAAGATGACCTAAAAACTTTACGTTAGTGATTTTTTCGTCTTTAGCAATCTTTTCAAGGTTTTTCCTTTCCGGTCCGTCGCCTAATATTAATACCTTACCCTTAATTTTCTTAGCGGCCCTAACTAGATATTTGACTCCCTTATAAGACGTTAGTTTTCCGGCAAAAACAACGATCTTCTCGTCCTTTATGTTAAACATTTTATCTATGTCGTCGGTTGCAACCTTTCTGAATTTATTTATGTCAACTCCCCCCGGAATAACCCTTACCTGATTGCGGTATTCGTCCCCGAATACGTCAAGCATCCAGTCTTTGGTGTAGAAGGAGTTGGGGACTATGCGACGGGCGCGGCGCAGGGCGTCCATCGTAAGGGCCAAATATCTCTTGTCCTTTTGGGCGGTCGGCAGTTCCGATCCGTGGACGGTGATGATATACGGAATCTGGTAGGTATTTTTTATGAATCTGGCCGCCCAGGAGAACGGAAAAGCGTGGTGGACGTGAATAATGTTGGGGTGAAAGTCCTCAACGGCGTCGACTGCGTGGTTAAGGAAGCTTTTGTATATCGTCAGGATTTCCCGGTGGGAGATGTCCTTGTACAAACGACAGTTCTTCCATTCGGGGTGGCCAGTGAAGGCGACGTTGAAAGGCATTTTAATAGGGTAGATGGTGACGTTGCTGTTTGGTAGTTGTCGTGAGTCGGGTGCGACCATGGCGACGTGGTGGTGTTTGGCGACTTCGCGCGCCAGATATCTGGCGTAAGTTCCTGACCCCGACCCGTACATCGGAAATGTCTGTAGGTACAAAATCCTTAGTTTTCTATTTACCATGATCGAATTATATCAGGTTTTATTGGGTTTTAAGTAAAAGTTACCTTATTGGGATCGTGCTAATACCTATACTTATGTGAACATAATTTGTATTATTGTAATAATCCCTAGCGCCAATAATTCTTGGCTTATGTAAATAAGGGTATAACGAATAAAATGATTTGATAGGATAGTCTGGACATGGTCTTTTGTAGCATATAATCCATGGACAGAATATTTTTTATTCTGTTATTCTTTTTTGTATTTTTATGAGAGGCAACTTCCTATACACGAAATTAGGGAAACGTGTATGCGACGCCAGGAAAAGATTTGGACTGACTCAGGAAGAAACGGCTCACAGATGCGGAATCGATAGAACCTACCTTGCCCGGATCGAAGCGGGGAGAGTTAATCCTACCGTAAAGGTCCTCTTCAACATCTCACGAGCCTTGGGGACAAAGATAATGAATCTAATGAGAGTACTTTAGGATACCAATTATTTTGGGGAAGACCTTATTAAAAAGTATCTGCTTTTCTTCCTGTTTGAAATCGTTCAAGACGTAGGTTTCGCCATTCATCCAGTTTTCACGGGTTCTGGCATCAACGCCGATCCTAATCCTTGTAAAATCCTTAAACCTTAAATGATTCTCAATGGACTCCAGACCGTTGTGCAAAAGGGGGCCGACCCCGGACTGAATGTGCATGATGCCCAATGGTATGTCCAAGTCGTCGTGGGCAACTAGAAGATCCTGTTTTGAAACGGAAAAATGTTTTACAAGTTTGGCTACGGCTTGACCAGAATTATTCATAAAGGTTTGAGGCTTTACCATGATCAATTTTTCACCTTTGAAATCGATTTGGAAGGTTTCGGATTCGGTGTATTTATCCTTCTTAAATACGATCTTTTCTCCACTTAGCTTTTCGGCTAAAAATTCAACAAACATAAAGCCGACATTATGCCGGTTGTTGGTATATTTCTGACCGGGATTTCCGAGTCCGACAATCAACTTCATAGTTGTAGTATACTGAATTTATGGCAAATTATTTGACCGACTTTTCCCGTCAGCACTGGATGGTTTCTAATCCCAAAAGGTTGAATAGGACTGGTATGGACGGTAAATCATTTCGATGCCCTTTCTGTCCGGGAAACGAAGAAGATACTCCTCCCGAGGTCTATAGGATTGGAAAAGGGGAGGTAAACAAAGAGGGATGGGATGTAAGAGTGGTTCCCAACCTTTTTCCAATAACCGACATCCATGAAGTCGTGATACATTCGACTTCTCACGATACAAATGTAGAAGGATTATCGTTGCCACAGCTTGAGAAAATAGTAAAAACATATATAGACAGATTTAATTTTCACAAGCACGAAGGTAAGGTATACATATTCTCAAACCAAAGTCTTTCAAGCGGAGCGTCGTTAATCCATTCCCATTCTCAGATTTCCGTTGTCCCGCAAGAGATACCAACCGACACTATATCCTCCCAACCGGTTGAAAATATAATTGAACAGAATAGTAGTTTCGTCTCTTACTGTCCCACATATTCCGAGTGGTCATATGAGGTATGGATTAAGGCTCTGGGACAAAATAAATTTGAATCTTTAAACGAAATTGAAGTCAAGGATTTGGCAGCGATTTTACATTTAATGATTAATAAACTCAAAAAACTTCATGGGGGATCGCCTCGTTTCTCCAAAAAAGAATTCGGTTACAACTTTTACATCAATCCTTACGATTCCTGGTATTTGAGGATTATTCCGAGGTTCATGGATAGGGCTGGATTTGAACTATCAACCGGGATAATGGTCAACTCCGTTACGGCCGAAAAAGCCAGTCAGGAATTAAGGGAAATTACTATTGACCCCCACCTTGTTCTTTAGTAGCTCTAAATGCAAAGAATGCCGATAACGCGGCCAAGGCAGTCATCGCGTATCCACCCTTTTTAAGAAGAGATATGACATCTCGACTTCTTTGGAGTTCTTTCATGGCTGCCGCAACTTTAGCATTTTTCTCTTTGGAAACGTCAGGCGTCTTACCGATTTCTCCAGTCTTAAATGATTCAACAACTTGTCGTCCGACTTCCTGGTCAAGTGTTCCGTTTGAGACCGCTTCAAAATAACTTTTCAAAGGGTTCTCGTTTTCCATTTGTACTGAAATTTCCTTGAAAAATAATTCAAGCGTCTGCTGTTCTTTTTGTTGCTCTTGCCATTTTGATCTCATCGCTTTGTCGATCTTGACTTTGGTCGGTTTGCCGTCAATATCCATAACAATTTCATCACCAAGCTTTTTAGCGAGTAGGTCCGTCAGCTGTTTGTTTTGTTTACCAGCCTCAATCGCCTGACTTTGGAAAGCGGCAGTATTGACACCTAGTGAATTGAATATTTCCGCAACCGCGCCGTAATCGGTGACGATGTATCCCTGTTCAAGAAGGGGGGACATCAGCCGGTCGATTTCCTTTTGTTGGCCTTCGTTGTGGATCGAAATAAGGTTGATTTCTGGATCAGTCGCGTCTTTGGGAACTTCAATTTCGGGCTTTTGTTTTTTGACAAAAGCCTCAACGTCCTCGACGGTCAGAATACCGGCATCGGCCAAAGCCTCTTTCAAGGCCGTTTGTTCGGACCCCCCCATTTGATCAAACGCAGTTGTACCGTCAACTCCCTCGATAAAAGTTTTTATGAGTTTTCTCTGGGCCTCCGGGAATTGGTCAATAACTGGTATAACCTTTTGTTTGAGCATTGCCATTATCAGGTCCTGGCGGGTAATCGGTTCCCTCAATGTTTGCGGTATTGGATTATTTTTGTCGACCGCTTTTACCGTAAAGTTGTCTCCATCTACTGCTGTTACTGAAACTACTTGCCATTGGTAACCATTCACATCAACATAAGAGACTTGAGTATTTGCGGGAAGATCGACTTTTCCGTTGTACTTGTCAACTGCATCCTGATTCATAAGTCTGAGATTTCTTGACATGACAAGGGAAGCATTTTTTTGGTCGGCGAGAAATGATCCCGGGTCTTCTGAGGAAACCAAGTCCTGGACGGCTTTTTCCTGCATCTGAGTCATGATTATGCTTCCGGCAACCGGTATATCTCGCTCAAGGTTCAGGACCAATTCTGACTTTGGGGCTTCAGGAACAGGTATTTGAACAACTGGAGCTTCGACTGCGGTCGGGCCCTGAACGGCATTAGCATTTGCCTGTTCTTGTAAGCTGGGAGCAGGCGTTGCGGGTGCTTCTGTCATATTTACGATGATACTTGAAATTACGCGTCAATTCAAATATTATCATAGTATATATATGGCAGATGCACCAGGAGCTAGTGAAGTAGCAATGGCTCAGATGTTAAAACAAATGTCCGGCGATTTAACCGTAGCCGGTCAACCTACTCCAGCGGACGCTCCTCAAAAAGGCGAAACCCTTGCGCAAAACTTTTTTGCTAAATTAAAACCTAAGGGTAAAGCCGTCGAACCTCCCAAACCTGTTGAAATTGCCCACGAATTTCAGCAATCCAAATTCCTAAACCAAGAGACGACCAGGCAGAATTTTGACCGTCTTAGGCAGAAAGATGTCACGACAGACCCGGAAAATGTCGGGTTCAGTAGAGAATTGACAGACCAATACGAGTCATTCCTTAAAACTCACGTGGAGAACCTTAGTCGGATCACTAATCCGAATGTTCTCAATAACGCCAACCACAGGGAAGAGCTATTACTAATGAAGATTCTCTCCAGCGACGGTCAACCAGATAAGGCTAAAATAGCCAACTTTCTTAATAGTGAAAGGGGTTGGCAGGTGACGACCATGTTGCTTGAGAAACAGACGGCGCTGAAGTTGTTTTCGTACGGACTTGAAGCGGCTGTCAATCCCAAAGGAGTCAGGGGAGTGGAAATCAAGGGCCAGGAAGTGAGAATGCACATAGAGCAGGGGACGTTAAATCACCACCTTAAGGAAAGATTCGGCCATTGGTTGACCGACCGGGCTTTAAAGATTGCCGGAAGGCAGCCGGACGGTCTTATGGGAAGGGTTCAAAACTGGTTATTCTGGGGAGGGCATGCGGGGGCATACGGAGGCGCAGCTCTCGGATCGGCAATCGCCGAGAGCGTGGCTGGTGGAGCAGCTACAGCAGGCGTAGCGATCACTGAGGCAGCTGTCGTTGATTTCCTTCGAGATGGACTCAAAATCGATCTTAAGCAGTGCGCCAATACCTTAAAGGCGATAAAAGGAATGCCAGGGGAAAAAGCATATATGAAGCAGGTGTTGGGGATTGATCTTGACAATTTTGACGTTAATGCAGCCGGTCAAATTCAAGCAAGGGATCCGGGCGTATTTGAAGGAAGATCTTCAGATATTATCTACAATGAAATCCTTCAAGGAATATTCGGCCGCTTTGATTTCTACCAGGCCTTAGGTGTTCCGCAAAAAGCCCTTGATGCTTTGCCCGAACAATTCCTATTTACGCAAACTTTAAACCTACCGGAGGAACAAACTAGTTCGGTCTGGTCGCAGAGATTAAATCAGCTATTCAAACCCAATAACGGCGGGATCAGAGATATGGCTGGGCATAGAGTTGGCCATCCTGCCTTTAATAGAAACGCCCTTGATGAGACTGGAAATCTCAAGCGCCATATGAAAGCAAGGCGGGAAGTGATGGAAGAAATGATGAGGGATCATATTATCCAAGTTCAAAACGGAGCGGTCGCAGCAGGGGAAATAACTCTTATAGACAATAAAATCACCCATTTGGAAAATCCTGAAGTTTTGAAAAAAAGACAAGAAGCGGCAAGCGAAAGAAAAAATGAACTTACAAGACAGCGGGACGAACTAACTAAAGATGACGGAGCTGAATCTAAGGTAAAGGCCGAGAGAGAAGCAAGAAAGACGTTAAGGGATCAAGAGACGGCCTATTCTCGTGATTATCCGGACGCTTTTAATCGTGGACAACTGGCGAATCAGACAATTGAACAGTCAATCGATGCAGAAGTCACAAGATTGAGAACCTTATTAAGTGACCCAGCTGATGTTAATTCTATAGTTCACAGACGTGAAGCGTTATTACTTCAACAGCAAACGGATATAGCAACGGAAATAGCCAATGTTTTGGCAACGTATGCGAGACCACCAACAATTCAAGGGAGAGAAAAGATTGAAGATGCCGTTCATGAAAGGATAACGGCCAGATTTAAACCAAGACTAGATCTTCTTAATGAGGAAGAGTCTCGTCTCAAATCACAGTTACAAAGGCTTGACAGCGAAATAAGGCAATCCATAGTAAGCGCCAGAAACGAACTGGCCAAACAAAGAGGAGATATTGCCGGGTCGGCGCGTGAAAATCAGGCAACAATGACTGCTGATTTCGCCACCTTAAGAGGATGGGGAATTTCTGAGGCTGACCTAAGGACAATGTCTGTTGATGAGTTAATGGCGGCCATCAACGCCGCAAACGCCGCAGTTCCCGCAAATGGATGGCCGGCTACAGCTAATCTAACCCCGGCAAATAGGCAGAGAGTTATAAACGCCATAAGCGAAGCGAAGACCCAAGCAGAAGAACGCATTGATTCGGACAAACCGGCTCGTGATGTTTCTTATGCGGCAATAACCGCAGTCGCTCCTGGTGGAGGATTTACCGATGAACAATTGAGAACATTATCAAGAGATGAGTTAGTCGCTATGGCCCATCTAAATGTTGCCGCAGGACAAGGTTGGGCCGCCGCTGCAGATGCAGCCAATATTCCCATCTTGGAACAAGCTATGGCCGAAGCCCGCAATCGCATGGTCTTGAGGCACGGACACGTGGTTACAGAAACCATTACTGACCTGAATGCATTGATTAAATCCGAACAGGAGGCCATAGATAGGATCAATTTTGAAAGCGACACAGGCGTGTTGAACTGCATAAAAGATATGATGGGCAGGCAGGGAGAAATATTTTCTAACGCTTTTGAAGTCGGATCAAACAGAGCAAAATATACCAAAGATACGGCAATCGACCCGACGAATACAGGGTTTAATATCGAAAAAACCACAACCGATAATGGAGCGGCGATTCCTGAAGGATATTGGGAATTGATGGATTCGATGTTTGGCTATAAAGAAAGGGCTGACAGGAATGAGTATGTTCCCAAAATGGTTAAGACGTTACCTCCCAAGGAATTGGCGGGACTAATAAATGAAGCAATGACGAGGGCTCGGGTCAGGGGAGTGCCAACGCGCGGTGCGGTCGGATTTGATGACATGGCCCAGACCTTGCAAAGATTGAATGGCGCCATAAACAGAGGGACGTTTACCGGACAAGAGATGAGGTCGATGTATGATACGATTATATTGAGTCTGAGAGACAAGGCTAACGCAATATAAAAATTAATAAATCAATATGAAAATAACAACCAAAGAAATAATAAAGATCCTTCCGTTTGAAGAAAAATTCAGGAACGGGCTACTGGAGAGTTTCGATTCCCTGAATCCCGACCAGAAGTATCACATAGAGAGAGTCGTCTGGAATTTTTACGAAGCGTTGTACAACCTGAAGCTCCAGGAGAATCTCGAAACCGCCATGATTGGAGTCAAGAAAGGCAACGCCGACGTTGATGAGGAATTCTACGGGAAAATAAAAAAACAGACGGAAGAGGATATGACTAAAAGTTTTTATCAAGGAACGGCTGATGCAGACTTGACGAAAATCAGGTCAAAGCTTGAGGAGATACTTTCGAAAACGAAGTGATTACTTTTCTTCTTCAACTCCAAGAAGTCTCAAGACAACTTCTTTTCTATACCTTCTGTCACCTCTGGAGTTAATTCTTATCGCCGGCAATTTATTTTTTTTGCCCCAGCGTTTTATTGTCAAAGGAGAAATTCTCAATAGGTCGGCTACTTCACGAATCGTCAGCAAATCGGGTAGGTCATCGAGAGATATTTTTTTAGTTGATTTGTTACTAAGTGACATAGTTTGAATTATAAGGTATCAAATATGAAAAATCAAATTACAAGTTACGGATTTACTTGAACTGTTTGTATAACTGAAGTATTTGAGTACAGTAATTTCCCGCATTTCCTGTACCGTAGTCGTATACGCAAACTCCGTGGTGTTTTTCGGCGGCAAGTTTGACCATGTCGTCGGGCCAGTTCTGGCAATCTTTAGGTGGGCTTCCGACGCGGGCTCTTGTGATATACGCGAATATCAGGGAATTATCGAATAGGACCCTGCGGTCAATGCTTTTGGGTAAATGGGCGATTGTATGCTTCCGACTCACCTCTTCTTCCCATTCCGAGATTTGGGTCAACCCCATGATCTTTATATCGGTCGGGTTACCAACGGCACTGCTACAGCTGGTTCCGGCATTAACACTGTCAGACGGGACTATGCCCGTTTGAGTATGATAACCGAATCCGTAGCAAGGATTTCCGGCGCCGGTTTTCCACCAACCGTAAGTATTATAGATTCCGATGGTTTTTGCATTGTCATTCTTGAATCTTTCACCGGTCTCGACTGTTTTGAAGGCCATAAGTAATGCCGTCGGAAAACAAGTTCTTTTGCTGACCTCGGCAAAAATTTCGTTAAGGCTATCTCCGGGACGTCTGTCGGAATCGATGGGTGATGGCTTTGGAGTGGCTGTCGGTTTGGGGGGTTTAGTCGGTTTAGGGGTTGCGGTTGGAGCGTTAGTTGGCTTTTTGGTTGGCGAAACGTAAGACGTTGGTCCGACGGGGATGTCGGTCGGAAAGTTTATAGAATCGGTCGGTTCAATAACGGGTAGATTTGTTGGGGAGGGAGCGTTTGAAATTGAGGGGAGCCCAAAGGAGTTATTTGGGTCGTTCCATTGGTTTGGATCATTGTTGTTTGAGAGGTCGATATTGAGGGTGAATAGTTTAGTGAGCGAAGAAGCGTTAAATTTTATTCCGGACAAGAGGCCCTTGATATTCCCGGCTTGAACGGAAACCACTTCCGGGTTGTCAGAAAAATAAGTAATTCCTTGGACGATAATCAAGGAAAGGAATATCGACAAAAATATCTTTAATCTGTGTTTAAGCATATATTGATTTCCTTATAGTATTAATATACATTATATATAAACACTATTTGGGTGCTGAAAATTTCGGAATATTTTTTATGAAAAACCGTAGGGGCGAAATCGCTACACTGTTAACACTAAGCTTGGTCTTAATCGGAACCGCTGTTACTATCGCCACCTCATTCATCGCCAATAACAGAAATAACATCGCGTCAAATCCGCGAGCAGCTGGAACAAATAGTTGTTGCAAGGTCTACGAATCTTCAAGTGCTTGTGGGGGAGGAAAGAGAATTGTGAATATGGGTAACGCCTATACGAGCACGTGTGCGGCTAACGCGATGGTTGATTGTTCTTCGGTCGGAGGGCCAACCACAAGTGGTGCTTCGATATGTCCAGGAGCATCAGGGCCGGGTGATACCGATGGTACAGCTTTGCCAAACTGTCCTTACATCTTAACATTAGCTCGGGCTGAATGTGGGCAAAATAATTATGAATCCACTGGTTGCCGAGCCGGAACCTATAAGTGTAAAGATGATGCGGCGCCGGGCTTGAACTATGGAAGCGTCAAAACTTGTAGCAATAATCCGGCGATAAATTATTACCAGATAGGAAGCAAATATTATAAATCAAAGGCCGATACGGTTGGAACCACTTCTTTAAGTTCCATATGTATAGCTCCAGCGGCAGGTGGTGCCGGAGGAGGGCCTGGGTTTGATCCGACATGCGCAACAACTACCCGGCCTGACGCGGTTTATAGATGTTGCAACAGATTGGGTACACCGACCGGTTGTTACGAATCGCCTTGCGATGGAAAGTCAAAATCACCGATTAATTATAATCAATACCAAGCTTGTTCAGATGTTCCACCTGTCGATCCAGGAACGGGAGCCGGAGGGCAAACTCCAGGCGCAATTGGTTACTGCTGTTTGGTGTATAAACAAGGCCTTTATGCATCGCAGTATGGTTGTGATGCTTCCCAATATGCCGCTAAAGTTGTCGGATTCACGGGAGTTAAGGAAAATGGAACCGCCGGTTATACAAGCTGCGCGACAACCGGTTATGAAAAATATTCCGGTACTTATAAGGTGGATGATTGTTCAAATATTTCAGGCGCCGAATCGTTGGCAGCGGCTGGATCTGGCTCTATCTGTATCGGCGACCCAGATACTCCGCCGATTGTTGTGCCAGATGTACCAGCAGGACCTGATGAAGGGGAATTGGGAGGGGCGTGTATGCAGCAATTTAATCCTTTATCCCTCTCTTTTTCATATGAGTGTAATGGTAGTTTAGTTTGTTCAAGTCAGAGCGATACAGGTACTTGTCAAAACCCACCAAGAACTGATACCTGCACACCACAGAATTCTAAAAATGACGGAAACACTTACGGTTGCTTCAGCAACTTATATAACGACCCAACCAAGTCGTGTAAAAATATTTCAGGACAACCAAACGTGTATACGGCTGCGACCGGTTTCACCTGTAAGCAATCGTATCAAGTCTGTTGTAAGAAACCAACCGCCGGTAATCCACCTGCGGGTGGAAACATAAGCGTGACCTGTTCCCAACCAACAAACTGCACTAATGGTGCAACGGGCACATATGTTAAAGGTGTACAAGGTGCAACCGGTGGTAATCAATTAACGCAATATTTTGCAGATATAAATAGTTGTAATACTTGGACTGGAGGAAAATCAAACATAAGCGACATATGTATACCAAGCGTTGCTGGAGTACCTCCCGGAGGAGGTTCAACGACCGGGGGTGGTTATACACCTGATCCCGGTCGCTCGTGTAATGCGCCCCCCCTAAACATCCGTTTTTCTGATTGTTCTTTTACGCAATTTAAACAGGATAATGCGCCATGTAGTATTACAACTCCACTTCAAAATGTCACGGGTCAGGGATGCAGCATTTTCAGAGTATGCACTGACGCCATGAAACAAACGGGAGACATATGTAAATATGAATGCTATAAGGATGGAGTAAAGCATAATTGTCTTGGAGGGGCAAACGATCCTAATTACAAATATCACGTAATACATGTGGCAAATAATACGCCATATGAGGTTAGAATTATTCCCGGTCAATTAGATGGCACAGGCTCAAAAGTATTAAAGAAATACCTTGTCGGGCCATCCGACAAGCCATTTCCATTGAGTGGTGTAACTCTGGCACCCGGTCAGCGTACGACCTATAACCTAAAAGATATGAATATAGATATGTTAACCTGTAGCAGTGTTAGCTTGAATTCTGTTGGAGCAGAAATCAAATATATAGTAAAAAAACCGGATGGCGATCTGCACATGACGGCAACTGGTTCAGACGGTTGCGGAGGTGGTGTTAGAATATTGATCAACATAACAGG